>Ga0209717_1004088_pt1 | contig 12261 bp, 6 predicted proteins | sample AD_UKC048_MetaG_FD_184418 | JGI IMG/M metagenome (GOLD analysis project Ga0209717, IMG submission 184418) | Active sludge microbial communities of municipal wastewater-treating anaerobic digesters from USA - AD_UKC048_MetaG (SPAdes) (version 2) | ecosystem: Engineered > Bioreactor > Anaerobic >... | reverse complement strand
GCGAAGCCGGGTTAAAGAAGTATTTCAATTTTTATAACTATTCCCGGATTCACCAAGGGCTTGATTACAAGACACCGGCAGAGATTTACTTGCCAAAAATCAAAGAAAGGAGGATGGTTGCTTAACTTGGAAACCACCTTAAATTGGTATTAAAAACGGTCTTGACATACGGTACCACCGTAATTCGAATAAGTATAAAAAAAGTTTTTTATTATATTTATATATATTTTTGATAACATCGATTGTATTTTATCTTTTCTTTCATCAAGTTTCTTTTAATGAAAAGAAGAGTCTTTCTTTATTACGAATATTTATTTTAACTTCATTAGCGACTTTTAGTTCTGTGGCTTTGATTTATTATACGGTTGAGCTTGTTTTTAAGAAAGATAAAAGCAATTATGTTCGTAAAAAATAAAATAAGCTAAAATGAAAAAGATATTAAGAAAGTGGGAGAAAGACAACACCTATTCCTTGCTTAAGGTTTTATCAAAATAAACACTAATGAAATATAGTATTTTTTGCTATTTGCTCTCTACGGTTAGTAGGTTAAGTAGCGTGAATTCGTTAAAGTGGCTTAAATTAAGTTGTGGTTTTAGTATTTTTGCAATAAAAAAATATTATTATAGTTTTGATTGTTATATAATTATTCCATAAAATAAAGGTAAATAAACAAAATATGGGAGGAATTATGCGGAAAATATATGTATTGATTGTAATTGTAATTGCAATTTTATTCTTTGTTTCGTGCTCTACAGCGCAAAAAATGGATTCTTTGGCTGTAAGCAGTTCTGAAGCATCCGACGTGATGGCGGACAGGTCAATTATCAAAAAAAGGCAACCATCAGTAAACGTTAATTCTGTTGAAGATATGGCGAAAAGGGCCAAGGAAATTGTCAGTTCTTCCGGGGGATATGTTACTTTTGATTCGCAGGAACAAACATCTTATTACATGAACGCAAAAGTGACGCCTGCCAAACTGGACAGCGTATTGGATGAGATTGGCAAACTTGGGGAAGAGGAAAAAAGGAACCAGACCAGTGAAGATGTAACGTCACGGATCGGCGACCTGCAGGCATTGATAAACAATAAAAAGATTCTGCGCGATAAATTAAGAAAGCTTGCTGACGCGTCCAGGCAAATGGCCGATATTATAGAAATGGAAAAAGAACTTTCCAGGCTTCAGACGGATATAGATTCGCTGGAGTCGCAGCTGAAAGGCATACAATCACAGGTGGAAATGTCATCAATCTCAGTGACTTTAAAAGTAAAAAGAACTCCCGGTCCTTTGGGCTGGATTTTTGTAGGTGTTTACTGGGTTATAGAAAAACTGTTTATTTGGTAGGGCGTATTAAACAACATTTGCATTTAAGGTGTTAATGTTCGGGCGGCAGGAGCGAAAATAAATACAAAGCGAGGCGTAATATATTACGCCTCTACGATAAAATGCAGACCGATTTAAAAAATATACTACCGCGGGCTGAAGACCCGCGTCTACCAGAGCGAAAAAATAAAATATTAAACAACGCGCCATAAAAGGACGTGGCTACCGATAAAAGCAGATGGTCGGAAGGTCGGATGCACGGAGGGACGGTAAATACAAAACCGTAACCGCTACGCTAAAAAACAATTCAAAAACCCAAATTTACTGTTGAAACACATGGCAAGAAAGGGTATATTAAATAGTCGTTTTGACTAAAAAAACGGGAGGGAATAATGAAAAGATTCGTAATTTGTATTCTTGCAGTTCTGTTTTCATTTTCAATGCTTTTTGCGGGGTATAAAGAAAATGTGACAGCAGGGGTTAAGGCGTATAAATCAAAGAACTACGCGGCGGCGCTGAAATATTTCAGGGCTGCATATGCTGAAAAAGAAAGCCCAAAGCTTAAACAGTACATCACAATGCTTGAAAAAAAGGTGCAGGAATCGGGCGACGACCTTCTTGAAGAAGCCGGCGTTGATTCCGAATTTTCGGGCTGGTCCACAAAGCAGAATGTTGTGGGGTTAAACACCGTGTTTATCTTCAGCGGCGTTTTTGGTTTAAGGTATGAAAGGCAGATACTAAACAATCTTGGTATAGGATTAGAAGGCGGCTACGCATGGACGGGCGGTTCGGTCAGCGCGCCGGAAGGAAGCAGTTCTGTTTCGGGTTCCGGTTTTGTAGCGGGCGGTTTTGTTAACTGGTACCCGCAGCAGCATGCTTTAAACGCGTGGTATCTGGGGCCTGAATTCTACTATTACTCTTATTCTCTTAAATACGACCTTACAACTACTGATTACTATTACGGGACAACCGAAACAGAGACGATAAATTTGAATTACACAATGATTACATTCGGCGGACACGGCGGTTACAGGTGGATTTTTGACAACGGTATTGGAATTGATTTATCGCTTGGAATATCAATGCTTAATGCCGGGAATATAGAAATGGCCGGCGTGAAAATGGCGTTAACCGGCATTATACCTACCTTTGCCGCGCTTGCTTCATACGCGTTTTAAATAAATATGCGAAGGAACGACAAGCAGATTCAGGATAAACAGGAAATAGAAGATATACTGGCTCTGGGAAAAGTCATAAGAGTGGCTTTTTCCGGAGCCGAACCTTACCTTGTACCGCTGAATTACGGATATAAAAAAGGGGTAATTTACGTACATTCCGCGCCTGAAGGCAAAAAAATACGCCTTATAAAAGACAACCCCAAAGTTGCCTTTGAAGTGACAGTTGATGATTCGCTTAAAACAGGGGAAACCGCCTGCGCGTTTGGGTATAAATACAGGTGCGTAATTGGCAGCGGTACAGCTTTAATTATTGAAGATGAATGGGAAAAGATATCGGGTTTAAACATCCTTATGAAACAGCAGGCAGGGCTTCATAATCCCATGTATGAAAAAGAAATGACGGATAAAGTGGCGGTTTTAAAGATAATAATAGGGGAAATGACCGGTAAAAAGTCCGGTTTTTAACCGTTTAAACCTTGAAAAATAAGTCAAATTAAATTTGATTTTTACCTTAAAACACCGTATAATCTAAACATAATTCATTTATCAGGAGATAAAAAATCATGATGAAAAAAGCTTATGGTATTTGCCTTGGCGCTTCAACAATAAGCGCGGTTGAACTTGGGCGCAATAATGACAAGACAGAGGTCTTAAAGGTAATAAGAAAAGAGCACGACGGCAATCCCAAAGAGGTTTTTGTTGAAGTGGTAAAAGAACTTAACACGGGCGATGCCCCTGTATTGGTAACAGGCAGAAGGTTTCGCACGTATGTAAACCTTCCTTCCATTACCGAACCTGAAGCTGTTGAAGAAGCCCTGCAGTTGATTTCTCCCAAAGGCGAAAAGTTTGACGCCGTGGTATCTGCCGGCGGCGAAACATTCATGGTCTACCGTCTTGATTCCAATTTAAGGATAGCGGGTATTTCCACCGGAAATAAATGCGCGTCAGGCACAGGCGAATTTTTCCTGCAGCAGATAAAAAGGATGGACCTTGGCCTTGAAACAGCAATTGAAACCGCGTTAAACGGCGAACCTTACGCGGTATCCGGAAGATGTTCCGTATTCTGCAAATCAGACTGCACGCACGCGTTAAACAAAGGCGTTCCCGTGGGCAATGTGGCGGCGGGCCTGTGCGAAATGATAGCGGAAAAAATTGTTGAACTTGTCGTAAAAGTACCGCACGAGAAAATAATGATAACAGGCGGAACAGCCCTTAACTCCGCGGTTATTAAATACGTAAAAGAACACCTTGAAAACGTCACTGTGCCGAAAGAAGCGCCCTATGTTGAAGCGCTTGGCGCGGCAATGGCGGCTTTTGAAAAGGGAAAAGCGGTTTCAAAGGAAATGTTTAATGAAGGGGTAACAAGTTTTACGACTTTATTGCCCCTTAAAGAAGCGGAAAAACTTGTCACGTTTAACAAGTCAGAACGCGGCGTGTTAAAGGAAGGCGACAGGTGCATTCTTGGCCTTGATGTCGGTTCAACCACAACAAAAGCAGTGCTGTTAAGGGAAAAAGACGACAGGATACTTGCGGATATTTATTTAAGGACAAACGGCAATCCCATAGAGGCTTCGCGCAAATGCTATGAAAGCATACTGGAGCAGATGAAGGGCGTTAAGGCCAATATAACCGGGATAGGCGTCACAGGTTCCGGAAGGCAGATTGCCGGGCTTTATTCGCTTACCGACGGCATTATTAACGAAATTATCGCGCACGCGGCGGCCGCGGTTTATTATGACAAAGACGTTGATACAATTTTTGAAATAGGCGGGCAGGATGCTAAGTACACGCATATCACCGCCGGCGTGGCGTCAGATTACGCCATGAACGAAGCGTGCTCCGCCGGAACAGGTTCTTTCCTTGAAGAAGCCGCTTATGAATCGCTTGGCGTGGATTACAGGGAAATTGCTGATGTTGCCATTAAGGCGAAAAGGCCGCCAAATTTCAATGACCAGTGCGCGGCTTTTATATCTTCAGACATTAAAAACGCAAGCCATGAAGGAATTACAAAAGAAGACATTCTTGCAGGGCTTGTGTATTCAATATGTTTTAACTATGTAAACAGGGTAAAAGGCCACAGGCCGGTAGGCAATAAAGTCTTTATGCAGGGCGGCGTGTGTTATAACAAGGCGGTTCCGCTTGCAATGGCCGCTATCACGCAGAAACCCATTATAGTGCCGCCTGATCCGGGCCTTATGGGCGCCTTTGGCGTAGCGCTTGAAATAAAAAAGCGCCTTGCGCTTGGACTTTTAAAAGAAGAAAATTTTGACCTTGAAAAGATTATAGGCCGCCAGGTAATCAACGAAAAACCGTTTGTCTGCGCCGGCGGAAAAGAAAAGTGCGACTTAAAGTGCAAAATTAATATGATCCGCATAGAAGATAAAGTGTATCCCTTTGGCGGCGCCTGCAACAGGTACTATAACCAGAGGTTTAAGATAAACGTGGACGCCGAAAAACTTGACTTTGTGTCAGCAAGAAACAAACTGGCTTTTGAAAAATACTGCCCCGCGCTGCCGGTTGATGAGAAAGCGCCTTCAATAGGGATAAACAGAAGCTTTATAGTGCACCAGATTTTCCCGCTTTATTACAATTTCTTTTCAACGCTTGGATGCAGGATAATAACATCAGAAGAGATGGACGAAGACGCGCTGCACAAACAGACCACGTCTTTCTGCTATCCGGCGCAGGTTTCGCTTGCTATGTTTTCTGACCTTATTTCCAAAAATCCGGATTATTACTTCATGCCGCACGTTGAAGAAATGAACGTGGAAAACGGCGAACCAAGAAAAGAATTTTCCGCGACCTGTATCTTCACGCAGGGCGAAGCTTTCTGGATGAAGCAGATATTCAGGGATAAAGGCATTGAAAGCAAAATGATAAACCCCACGCTGAATTTCGCGAAGGGTTATGAAACTGAAAAAGCCAAGTTTGTGGAAATAGGAAAAAAGTTAGGGTTTACAGCCGCAAAATCCGCCGAAGCTTTTGAAAAAGCGCTGTCAGTACAGGCGGCGTACAGGGAAGAAAAGAAAAAACTTGGCCGCGAAGTCATTGAAGAACTGCACAAGCACCCGGAACAGACAGCGGTTGTGCTTTTTGGCGCACCTCATAACGCCTTTAACGACGATACAAACAAAGGCATACCTAAAAAGCTTACCACGCGCGGTTACATGGTAATACCGTTTGACATTCTGCCGACAGAACATGAAATAATTGTGGACCCGCATGACGGCTATATGCACTGGGAAATAGGGCAGAAAATAATCAAAGGTTCCCAGATAGTAAAAAGGGACAACCAGCTTTTTGGAATGTACATAACCAATTTCCTCTGCGCCATTGATTCGCTGCTTGTGACATATTTCAGGCGCATAATGAACCAGAAGCCGTCACTGACCCTTGAAATAGACGGCCATACCGCTGACGCGGGAATTGACACAAGGGTGGAAGCTTTTATTGATGTTGTTAAAAATTACCTTGAAATAACAAAAAAAGAACAGAAACCTGCACATTCATCCTATGTTCCGGCGCGCATACTTGTTGAAAATACAGGGATGTCCTTTATTGATTCCGAAGGGGAAAAATTTAAACTTACCGACAGCCGCGTAAAGATGATTCTTCCCAACATGGGTGACCTGCCGACTCCGCTTGTGGCGGCTGTATTCAGAAAAGTGGGAATCAACACCGAAGCCATGGGCGTTGCTGACAAGGAAACTTTAAGGCTTGGAAGAAGCGTCACCACAGGAAAAGAATGCCTTCCAATGGTGTTGTGCATTGGTTCCATGCTTAAATACCTTGAAACAAGGACAAACAAAGATGAAAAACTTGTGGTGTTTCAGCCAAGGGCCGCGGGCTATTGCAGGCTTGGACAGTACCACGTTTTCATGAACATGCTGATTAAAGAAAGAAAGATTAAGGATGTGGCGCTGTTATCGCTTGCCAATGAAGAACGCTACACAGGTTTTGGCCCCAAGCTTATGATAAACGCATGGTATGCGCTTTTAGCCGGCGATGTGCTTGATGATATAAGAAACACAATCTGGACAATAGCCAAAGACCCAATTTCAGGCGAGGAAATACTGAATCAGGAACATAAAAAAATAGAAGCAGCCCTTGACGGGTCATCAGGAATAGATTTTTATAAGCAGATAAAAATGTCTTCCAAAGTGCTGTCGCAGATACCGCTTAAGATGAAGCTGCACGAAGCTCCTGAAGTTTCAATCATGGGAGAAATATTTGTCAGAAGGGATACATTCTCTAACAAGGGAATTGCCAAACGCCTGGCAGAAAAGGGTTTCATTGCCAGAACCGCGCACATTTCCGAATGGCTGTATTACCTGACGTACATGATAGAAAACAAACTTCACATACCGGAATACACAATGCTTGGCTGGCTTGAATACAAAATCACCGATGCCACGCAGCGTTATATGGAAATGAAAGTTAAAAAGATTTTTGAAAAATCCGGCCTGTATGAAGCGGAACCCGTTGATATTGACGACATTGTAAGGTATTCGGAGCATATCCTTCCCAAAACCTTAAAAGGCGAACCGGGAATGATTATGGGCGTGACCATGCGCGATGTATTTAACAAATACGCGGGCGTGGTTAATATAGGGCCTTTTTCGTGCATGCCTGTCAGGTTTACGGAAGCCGTCATTTCCAACAGCCTTGATATGAAAGGCAAAAAGGAAGCGTACAAATCCGCGGGCGAAAAATTTGATCAGGGCGCGTTCGGCGATGAAGACAGAATGCCGTTTTTAACCATTGAAGCCGACGGCAATCCGTATCCGCAGCTTTTAGAAGCGCGTTTTGACAGCTTCAGCCTTCAGGCGGCAAGGGTGGCGGAAAAGCAGGGCAAGAAGGTTGCCGTAAAAGTAAATTGAAAACTAAATTGAATTAACATAAAAAGCGCGGACTTTGTGTCCGCGCTTTTTTTATTCAGGAGTTTATAATGAATAGTGAAATTCGAGTGATTTATGAAGATGAAGATTACGCGGTGGTTGAAAAACAGGCGGGTGTTTTAACCATTCCGGACAGGTATAAGCCGGAACTTTTTAACCTTTACGCCGCGCTTAATGAAAAATACCAAAAAATATTCATTGTCCACAGGCTGGATAAGGATACAAGCGGAGTAATTGTTTTCGCGAAAAACGCAGAAGCGCACAGGGATTTAAGCATTAAGTTTGAAAAAGGGGAGGCGCACAAAACTTACCTTGCCGTATTAAAGGGGGTTCCGGAAAAAGAAAAAGGGATTATTGACCTGCCCCTTGCGCCGTTAAAAAATTATAAAAACATAATGGCCGTGAATTATAAAGTCGGCAAGAAAGCTTTGACAACATACAGGATACTGCAAAAGTATAACGGCTACTCTTTAGCAGAGGTAAAACTGTTGACAGGCAGGATGCACCAGATAAGGGCGCATTTTCGGGCTATAGGCAATCCTCTTGCGCTGGATGTTTTATATAATGACAAACATAAAACAAAAATAACAGCCGGAGAGATTCTGGGAACTGATGATAACAGGGAAGTAATCGCCAGGCTTACGCTTCACGCGGCACAACTGGAGTTTAAGGGAATACAAGGCAACAGTTTTAAATTCGGCGCGCCGCTGCCTTCGGATATGGTTTTACTGATAAGAACCCTTCAAAAAACCGCATAAACACTATTCCATATTCTGAAATAGGTTAAACGGTTAACCTACATGCTTAAAAACAACATAAAAAAATTTGACATTATACCATTTAAACGGTTAAACTTATATTGAAAGTGAAACACCGTTCCGGAGTATAAAAGATTTTAACGTTAAATTGAATTTAGGGGAATTTATGACTGATATATTCGGCAAAAAGGAGGTAATTGTATGATTAAAAAAATGCCAGTATTTTTATTAATGGCCTTTTTAATACCTTCATTACTTTTTGCAGAACCAAGAATAAACAGTTTTTCGATGAACCCTCCTAATCCTTCTTTTGGCGATACGGTTACTGTTCACGTTGAATACTGCGCGCAGAATTATAATTCAGGATGGATGGCGCTTGCGATAAGCACTCAGCCGGTAAGGGTAAACGCGGCGCTGTCAGGCGTGGGCCAGGTTTTTGTAATTTCACGCGCCGGATTTGATGTGCCGACATCAAGGCCTGCCACGACACAGGGCGGTGTTATAGGGTATCAGGTAAGCACAACTACAACAGCCGCACCTGTCTGCAATGACTGCAACAGCACAAATCCAAACGGCCAGCTTTATGTTGAAGACTGGGTTGTTCATGTTCCTACGGCTGATAATTTTCCGGGATGCGTTGTTGACAACCTTTATATGCACATTGGATTCAAAGATAATAATATGAACGAAAGCGACTGGCATAACCTGCAGCAGCCTGCATGCGCGGGCGCGTCGCTTACGTGGTCAATGCCTCTTTTGCCTTCGGAGTTCAATATAAGAAAAAGGGTTGAAGGCGTAATTCAGGAACAAAACGACCTTGTTTTATTTTCTGTGGATTACTCTTATTCCAACGGAAGGCTTACTATAACAGATACAATTCCATCCGCGTGGGGAGGCGATCTTGAACTTGTATCTTTTGGCCCGACTTCGGTAACCGGTGGAATAGTAAGCGGCCCTAATCCCGGTGATAAAAGTGGAACTTTTTCCTGGACGCTTCCCGACAGGACAGGCGTTAAAGGAGTTGCTGAAGGAACGGTGTGGATGCTTTACCGGCTTACAACCACGGTGCCTGTGGGCGCGCCAAGGACATACACAAATACCGTAAACGGAACTATGGGCGGAATATCAAAATCGGATGATGCTTCAATTATAACCGGGCAGGCCGCCATTGACCTTGAAAAAAGGCAAAGTCAGACGCTTGCGTATCCCGGTGATATAGTCACATATACGCTTGAATATAATATTAACGGTTCAAAGTTAATTGCATACCAGCCGTTTGATGATATAAGCGGCGTTTATACTTCAACTCCGCCTGCGGGCTGGGGTTTTTTACCGCAGAACAGTACAAACGGAACCTGGACGGTAAGCGATGTATGTAATACGGGAGACAGGGTAATAACCGGAAAAGTTTCAAGTGAAGCATATCCGGCAATGATTTATACCGCGCAGCCGTTCTGCGAAGGGACAATTGTGGCGGATGCCTTAATTAATCCCGGTAATACAGGGACAGCCCAGTACGAAGGTTCTGACGCGCTTATTATAATAAGAAACAACGGGCAGCCGGGAAATCTTAATATGGCTTATGCTCTGGGTATTTCAATTGATGATAACTTTGGAAATAATCCAAACGGGAATGTAGGTTTCCAGAAATGCGTAAATGGAGGTACCTGCACGTGGCCTTTGTCCGTTAATAATATTCAGATAGTTGGAAATAAATGGTACAGGGTAAAAATAGATGTGGAAGGTGTTACATTCAGGGCAAAGGTATGGCCAAAAGGTGATTTAGAGCCCACAGGATATACAATAACATGGACAGACCCTGCACCTGCGGGCATGACATGTGATCCGGCTAATCCCGCGGGCTGGTATGCCGGAATAGGCGAACAGGGCGGGGCAATGGGTTCCACGCAGGACAGTTATAATAATTTTATGTTATATGAACCAAGGATAGCCGAAGACGCAGTTTTATATGATACGGTTCCCGCGGATATTGATTATGTGGGTGCAAGCTCTGCTCCTGCCGTTAATCCCAACTCGTTAAGTCCTCCCATGGTCAGATGGAACTTAAACGACATTATGAATGAAGGCGGTTCTTTTACCTGGTGGGGCGAAGTAATCGGCTGCGGCCCTATTACAAACGTGGGCGCCATTGACGCCAATGACCCGGTACTGCCCGTGCTTTCCAACAGGGTGGTAATGAGCGTTTACTGCGGTTCGCCCACGGTAACGCCGACTGTAACCGTCACAATGACTTCAACGCCCACAAGAACCAGCACTCCGACGGCCACAATGACTGCCACCAGGACGGTTACAAATACAGCAACGCCGACAAGGACGGTAACCGAAACAAGCACGGTTACGGTAACGCGCACAGCCACGCCCACTTCAACGGCAACAAGGACAATAACAGACACCGCGACGCCGACGGTCACGTTTACCGTATCTGCGACAAGGACAGCGACAAGGACGATAACTGACACAGCAACGCCTACTGTATCTTTTACACACACGCCTACTGCAACGCCCACATCAACCATCACTGTAACCAGGACCAATACGCCTTCCAATACGCCCACGCCGACAATAACGCAGACATATTGGGAATCAATGACAAACACGCCCACTATTACAATAACAAGGACGGCAACGCCCACTGCCACAGAGACAAAAACAGTGACGTTTACGTCCACAATGACAGACACAAAAACTGTAACAGCGACAAGGACCGCGACTCCCACTGTCACGGTAACGCATATGGACACGGCAACAGACACTCCGACGGTTACAATGACAAGGACCGCGACGCCGACGCACACGCAGACTTTAACGGCAACCCCAACTTTTACAATGACAGCTACAAGGACAAATACATTAACAGTAACGCCAACATCCACAGAGACGGACACGCCTACCATTACAATTACTGTCACGGATACCTTTACAATGACCGCGACACCCACAATTACCCCAAGCCCCACTATTACCGCCACGCTTCCGCCTTTTCCTTACATTTTGAGGATAGGAGTATTCAATGAAGCAGGGGAAAGGGTGCGGCTTATATGTTCTGTCCCCACGAATAAACTGATGGAAGATGTAATGTTTTTGTCAGACGGCAGGGATACGGATGTCATAAGCAATGGGGTGGATATTACCATAACCTTAAACGGCGTTGAAACTCCGTTTAATATTGGCGAAGGTCATTCATCATTCATCTGGGACGGAAAAAATGACCAGGCCCAGTTTGTTTCAAACGGGCCGTACTACATTAAATTGGAACAGCTTGATGAATACGGGCATACGACATCATTAATAAAAGACATACAGTCCATCCGCTATGAAGAAGGCGTGGAAGGAAGAATATATAACGCGGCCGGAGAGCTTGTAAAGGTTATACGCGATACAACAGGGGTTAAAGCGGATAAAGTGGCGCTTAAAATTCAGGATATGATAGTTTTAGAGCCGGGGAATTCAAAGATAAAACTGTATTATAATGAGGATCAGCATCTTGAATGGGACGGTACGAATGAAGCCGGCCTTGCCGTAAGTTCGGGGACGTATGAAATTCAGGTCATAATGAAGACAGCGGAAGGCAAAGTTATTGAAGCGTCCAAGAGCGTGATAATATTGATAGAAAAGGCATCCTATCTTGCGGACCCGATTATCGCGCCTAATCCGGCGAATCATAAGTATGGAAAGACAGTTATAATGTGGGATCCTGCGGCAATATTCGGAATGGCAGCCGCCAAAGGGGTTATGGAATTAAGAATTTACGCTGTCACAGGCGAAATGGTGAAGGAAATAAGGTGCGGCCTGCAGGACGGAATGACTGTATGGGATTTAAAATCCGAATCAGGCGCGCTTGTGGCAAACGGCGTATATATAGTCCTGCTTGAAGCTGTCCGCGAAGACGGACAGATTAACAGGAAAAAGATAAAAATGGCTGTTAATTAAGGGTTATCAATTTTAGGGAATATGTATCTGTAGGGACATCTATGTAAAAAACAGTCAATAAAAAAAAGTATCCCTATATGAAAATTAAGCGTAAATTTTCATTGACTGTACTCCCCCTGTGGAAACCGGGAAGATATCGTTCTCTGGCAAATTGG
>Ga0209717_1004082_pt1 | contig 12272 bp, 14 predicted proteins | sample AD_UKC048_MetaG_FD_184418 | JGI IMG/M metagenome (GOLD analysis project Ga0209717, IMG submission 184418) | Active sludge microbial communities of municipal wastewater-treating anaerobic digesters from USA - AD_UKC048_MetaG (SPAdes) (version 2) | ecosystem: Engineered > Bioreactor > Anaerobic >... | reverse complement strand
GCTCTGACCACAATTATGAAAGGAGAAAACATCAATATCAAAGATAAAAATAATATCGAATACGAACCTTCATATAAAATCACCTTCAAAAAAATAAATTAAAATATTCTTCTTAATAAATAAAAAGGGTTGCACCTGTAAAGGGCACAACCTCGAGAACCAATGAACAAGAATAATTAATCTTGACTGATGGTTCTCATTTTTTGATGTTTCGCTTGTTTTGACAGGTTTTCCATTCTAGCAAAAAAGCTTAAAAAAGAAAATAAAAACAGGTTGTCGATATCATTTTGTCATGCTACATTATAAATAATCATTCTTCAAAAATTTAACAAAAAGAAAGGAGGTAATAGTTCTTTTTATTGATATGCCAATACTTAAATCAGAAAGGAGGTGCTTACTAAAAAAAATAAACTCAAAGCACCGAGAAACACCAACAAAGAACAGAAGCGACTTGTGAGGGCACTGAGACTTGAAGCTGATCTTATAGAAAGGCTTAAAAGACTCAGGCAGACCAGAATATTCAGAAACAACCAGTCTGTTGTTGCAATCGAAACTTCTGAAGGGAAACTCCCAAAGGTTGCCCCTCGGAAAGATAATAATAGAAAGAAAAATGCTGAAAGTCGAGTAGCTATAGCAACTCAACCCACAGCAACATCCAAGAGGCAAAAACGATCTTCAATGATTTATAAGTCCTTGGAGGATGCCTGCGAAAGATTTGAGAGCTATTGCTGTGAATGTGGGCAAAAGATGAAAGTACATGCCCATGGAATAGGTTACCCGATAAGAGAGGAGGTTGTTTCAGCTGCTTGCTGGAATGAAGTCTGTTTGCATAGAGGAACAGAAGTAAGATATAGCGGCACACAGTTGCAAGGGCAAATCCAACCGGAGTTGATTGTCAATGCAAAAAAGGAATTGGGAATTTTATTGGAACTTCCCATTCCCACGAGAATGTCAATTTAGACACAAGGGATGGCGGGGTGCAACAGCACCTTCCCATCCCTTTGTTTTTTAACTAATTTTATACCATAAAAAAACAGAAAACCCACCAAGACGGAAGGTTTTCCGTGGTGGGTCTCATGAATAAGAACAGAATCTAGTCGAGGACGGTCCTCGACTGAGAAAAAAGTTATTCCAAAAAAATATTTTTGGTCTCTTTGTTTTCTCGCATGCTAGAAATTTGATTAAGTGCATACTTACGATATTCTTCCTTATTCTCAAACTCTTCAAGAACAACTTCTCCTCCTGAAACCACGACACTCTTATCTTTTACATATTCTGAAAAACTTGACCATAAATATTCTTCTGCCCTTGCGAACCCATGAATTTCGCAATTGCAATTCACATATGCAGAGGTATATAATAGCTGCTCATTTGAGCCAATATGCACTGACTTGAATCTTCCCTGAAAAAGAACGCCCACATGATTATATTTTTTATTGAAATACATAGCATATCCAGTGCAAATTTTTTTCATAAATTTAGCAATGCCCCCTTGCTTGTTTTCCTTTAATATCAGATGGAAGTGATTTGAGTTAAGACAATACGCTACCACATCAGCAAGCATCTCTTCCTTTTTGGGATGAGCATCAATTCCAGATTCTCGTAAATCGTTAATGATCCAACTTGGGTTTTCCGTATTGAAATAAATCAAATAATCAATAAAACGCAGAAAATCCTTTTCTTGAATAAAAATATTTTTCTTTTCTACTCCGCGATTGCAAATGTGATAATATTCTCCAATCGCAAATTCTATTTTCCTCCTCATGAATGAATATTACCATTTCTTTTATTTTTAGTCGAAAAAAATAAAAAAGTGAGCTCAAGGCTCCGCGACCAGGACTCGAACCTGGAACCAATTGATTAACAGTCAACTGCTCTACCATTGAGCTATCGCGGAGACTTAGTCTCACTTTTTATTCTTTTAAATTTTCTTTCTGGCTATTTTTTTAATGATTCTTTTTTTGCATCGGAAATATTGCGGAATCCGCTAGTCAGCGGATTAATTTTCAAAACAAACCTATTATATCAGAAAAGATAAAATAGGCAAGGATTTGACCTTTTCGCCTATTTTATCCCACATAGATTCTAATAGTCTTTAAGCTTTTTAACCGAGACGTGCTCTCTGATTCTTTCTAGGGCCTTGGCTTCAATCTGACGAATACGTTCACGAGTTACTCCAAATTCCTGTCCTACTTCTTCCAAAGTATGCACCACTCCATCCTCCAATCCAAATCTGATTTTCAGAATTTTCTGTTCTCTCGGAGTCAGTGTATCCAAAATTTCGCCAATATGATCTTTTAAAAGTTTTCGCGAAGCCGATTGGTTCGGCATAATGGTTTCTGTATCTTCAATAAAATCTCCGAGCACACTGTCTTCTTCGCTATCACCAACTGATGTTTCGAGCGAAACAGTTTCCTGGGAAATTTTCATAATGTGTCTGACTTTTTCCACTTCAATTCCCATTTCCACTGCAATTTCCTCCGGCAACGGTTCGCGTCCCAAATCCTGCACCAAGCGTCTGGTTACCTGAGTAAATTTATTGATAGTTTCCACCATATGCACCGGAATACGAATAGTTCTGGATTGATCGGCCAGAGCTCTCGTGATAGCTTGGCGAATCCACCAAGTCGCATAGGTTGAGAATTTGTAACCCTTGCGATAATCAAATTTTTCTACTGCGCGGAAAAGACCAATATTTCCTTCCTGAATCAAATCAAGTAATGACAGATTATGTGATCTGCCAACATATTTTTTGGCAATAGAAACCACCAAACGCAAGTTCGCTTCGGTCAGCTTTTGCTTGGCTTGCAAATCGCCCTTTTCAATTCTTTTGGCTAGTGACACTTCTTCTTCTGACTTCAAAAGGTTTACTCTTCCAATTTCTCGCAGATACATTTGGACCAAATCTGAAGAGGCTTCTTCAATATCCCCAATTAAATCTTTTTTCTTTTTCTTGCCGGATTTCATTGACTCCATTTCCTCGCCAATTTTATCTGTTTCTATTTTCAGCAAATCTTCTGAACTCAGAACGTTGATACCACTTTTTTCCATTCTTTCGTAGAATTCTTCCAACTTATCAATATTTTCTTCCGCGTTAGGAATGGCATGTAAAATTTCATCCTCCGTAATGAATCCTCTCTGTCTTCCGCGCACAATCAAATCTTCCAACAAATTGGTTCTTTTCTTTTCAGCTATCTCTTTTTCTTCTGAAGTCTTGCGGACAGTTTTGTGAGTTTTTTTAATAACTCTTTTGGCTTTCTTCTGAGTTTTTTTGGCCCTTTTTTTCCTTACAACCTTCTTAACTGTCTTCATTCTCTTGACTACCTTTTTCTTGACCTTTTTCGCAACCTTTTTGGTTGCTTTTTTGATCTTCTTTTGAAGTTTTTTGATATTTTTCTTCTTGGTTTTTTTGACCATGTTTTTTTAAAACAAAATTTAAATTTATGTATTAATTTCTCCTAAAATGCGACTGGCTTCTTGTCGCAAGAACAAGACAGCCTCTTTGTCTTTTCTCTCTTCAGCCAGTCTCAAATCGTGCTGAATTTTTTCCAGTTCCAATCTCTTATCTTCTCTTTTTATTTCTTCGAGTATTTTTGTGAATTCACTTTCCGGATTATCAACAATAATTTCTTCGATATTATTATTTAAATCGAATTGGTATTTTTTTTCAAAAAATATTTTTTCAACTCTTTTTTTATTTTCTTCTTGACTAATGCCCGCTCGCAAATTATCCAAATCAAAATCAAATTTCTCTCCATTTACAAGCATAAAATTCAGCAAGGCTTCTTTTTGAAAAACAGGATTTTCTTTTTCTTCATTAAAAGCTTTTTTCCAAATATTTCGATAAACCAACATGAGCCCAATAATTTCTTGGACTAGAGTTTCTTTCTTGGTTTTAGAAGAAAAAGTCTCCTCACTTTTTACGCTCCCCCCTGAAGTGTTCGTTATTGTGCTCTTAATATTAGCTTTTTTGAGCATATCCGTCAATATACTCTCTTTCACTTCTACAATTTCCGCCAGCTTTTTTAGCCAATGGCTTTTGGTTATTTCATTGGTAAGATTTCCGATCATTTCCAGAATTTCATCAGTAATTTTATTCTTACCCTCAACTTCTTTCTGATCATGTTTGGTCAGGTTTTTTTGAAAAAAATATTCCATCGCCTCAGTCGCAACTGCTATGGATTTTTTCATCGCCTCTGGATTAGTTTTGGCTAGTTCCGCCACATCTTTTCCAGACGGAAGCTCAACCACTCGAGCCTGCACATCTTTTTCAAAACACAGTTTCATGCTTTTTTTGGTCGCAGCTTCGCCAGCATTATCCATATCAAAACACATCTCAACTTTATTTGCATATCTCTTGATAACACCCAAATGATCACTTGTTAGAGCTGTTCCGGAAACAGCTACTACATTTTTAATACCCGCTTGACTGGCTGCCAAAACATCCAGGTTACCTTCTACCAGAAGAACTCCATTTTTTTGTTTAATCTCACTTTTAGCCCTGTCGATTCCATAAAGAACCTTACTTTTATGATAAACCTCTGTTTCTGGAGTATTAATATATTTGGCTTGTGATTCATCTTGCCCCGGGGTCACTCTGGCACTAAAACCAACTACTTTGCCGTTTGTATCGGCTACCGGAAACATAATCCTCTCTCTGAATCTATCATAATATTTAGTAGTTTGTAGTTTGTAGTTTGTAGTTTGTAGACTTTCCTTATTCTTCTCAACTAAAAGCCCGCTCCTGAAAATTTCTTCTACGGCGTATCCTCGACTGGTCAAGAATTTTAAAATATTTTCCCAACCTTTCGGAGCATAGCCCAAACGAAAGTCTCGAATTGTTTCATCTTTTAGTCCTCTCTCCCGCAAATAACTGAGAATTTTAACTTTGCCTGGTCCTTCCCAAAGCTGATATTCATAAAATTTAGTAGTGATTTCCAGAATTTCAAAAATTCTATTCTTATTGACCTCGGATTTTCCATCATATCTCTTGAGCTCTACTCCAGCCTTATCCGCCAAAAGTTTCAAAGCTTCTTTGAATTCCAAACCTTCCATTTCCATCACAAAACCGAAAATGTCTCCTCCCTTTTGGCAACCAAAACAATGCCAGATCTGTTTTTCTTCGCTCACCATAAAAGAAGGACTTTTCTCATTATGAAAAGGACAGCGAGCCTTATAGTTGGTCCCCGCCTTATCCAATCGGATATATTCGCCTAAAATATCGACTATATTAAGCCTATTTTTGATTTCTTCGACATCAGAATTCATAGTACATATACTATATTATAATATTCCGCCTAAAGCAAAGACTTCCTCGTTCCTCTCATTTCCCTAATTATATTCTTGTAATCGGGTATAGTTTTGGCTACTAGATTCCAAAATCTCTTGGAGTGATTAAATTCCCCCAAATGACAGAGTTCATGCACAATAATATAGTCTGTAATTCTTTCTGGAAGCAAAGCAATTTTGTAGTTGAAGTTCAAGTTGCCTCTTCGCGAACAACTCCCCCATCTGGTTTTTTGATTTCTAATGCTGACCCGACTAAAACTATAATTGTAAAAACTATTAAAATATCCCATCTTTCTGAGAGCCAACTCTTGGGCCACATTTTTATATTTCAACAGTTCTTTCTTGGAGCCTCTGAAAAAATATTTATTTTGATGCTGTTTAAAAAACTCGAGCTTATCAATAACCCACTTGGCTTTTTCTCGGATAGCTCTTTCGGCTGAACTTTCGCCAAAAAACAAAGAGTTTGGCAAAGTTACAACCAAATTGCCGTCGCAACTTATTGTCAGTCGCATCCTTCTGGCCCTTTTGCTCTTGCGCAGAGTATAGACGACTTTTTCATTGTTGATTTCAATTTCTTTTTGCATAATTTCATTTTACCGCACAAATATAAAAACCGCTAAATAATTAACGATTTTTTTCTAAAATATATTAAGGAGTCTATTTTTCCTTGGGCTTATCAAGTTTATTGATTTTAAGTATTTTTACACCAAAATAAATTACCAGAGCTATAACCAAAAAATCAATAACCACGCTAATAAAATCCCCGTAAAGTATTTGAGCAGATCCAATACCAAAAGAGGCTGTTTTTATTCCCTCCTTGGTACCCAGGGCAAAACTCAAGATTGGATTAATGACATCCGTAATTAGAGCCGTGACCACTTTAGATACTGCTCCACCAAGAAGAAACCCAACTGCTAGGCCAACAACTCCCTGTTCACGAATAAAATCGGCAAATCCTTTCATATGTTTCATGTAAATTTATTATTTATCTCGCTAAGGTTGAACCTTAGCAAACCTTAGCAAATCTTAGTAAAATTTAAGACTTGGATGCGGTGTTTGTTGGACAAAGTTCGAAACTATTTCGAGCAAAATCAAAATGATTAAAAATACTAATGCGGACGAGGCAAGGTGAAACTATTTGTCTGGGGTTTTGGATTCGCCCTGCCTCGGCTGATTTCCCGCTCGCAGGAGGGGTCTGGGGAGGAATGCGGGCGGGTTTCGGACTGGGGGTTTTCGGAAAAAAATTCTCGGCTAATAATTTAGTGTCTCGCCATACAATCTTAACAAAAAAGAATGGCGAGTTCCAAGTTGTATTGTGCTTGACCACTACCCTCCCGTTCGCGCACAAATCCCCGCCGTTTTTAGGAAATATTATAAAACGGTGGGGATTGCTCCCCTGAACCTAAAAATAAAAAGGATGATAGGTTTTTCTTTGGTAGCATTCAATTATGAATTTACAACAGCATAACTACACTTTAGGTGTTTCAATACTTCCTCCTTCAATCGGGTTTATTTCCGGTTTTATTCCGTCGGGAGAAATTTCGCCTTCAGGAACTTCTGGTTTTTCCTCTAGCTTCGGTTCTTCAGGTTTTTCTTCCTTTTTCTGTTCCTCTTCCAGCTTCTGTTTTTCTTCTTCCAATTTTTTGTCCACTCGCTCAGTCGCTTCTTTTGTTAAGTCTTCATCAAATTTTTTCAAAAGTTCTGGTAGAGCCTCAAGAATTTTCGGGAGCAATTTAATTCCTTCTTTAAAAGCTTTTGCTAAAGATTGTGCGACTTCCGGTTCAAGCGAACCCATTGACTTACTTTCAACATTGCGTCCTTCTGGAGTTTTTCCACTCTTAAAAATACTTTCGAAGTCACGAGGATTAAGTCCCTCAAATTCCTTGAATACCTCGTCAAGTTTTTCTTGCAGAATTTTTTCTTTTTCTTCACGGATAAGTCGTTCTTTTTCTTGCTGGCTAATGAGTTCCTCTTTTTGTTTATCTGAGCCTTCTTGTTCAGCTTTAAGTTTTTCCAATTTGTCTTTTTCTGAAGATACGCTTGGTGGGTCTTCTTCTGTTGGTGGAAGTCCAAGTTGTTCTCTTGCTTCATTTATTTTAGCTTTTGTCCCTTCAACCGATTCATTTAATTTTGTAATTTCTTGTTGTCGAGCTTCATCTTCACCCTCTAAATTTTTAAGTTGCTCTTCTGGCGATAACTCCGGTTCTTCTATTACTTGTTCTTGTCCCTCCTCTGCTTTTAATTTTTCTAATTCTTCTGGCGTAAGTTCGCTTTCCTGTTTTTTCCCAGCGTTAACATCAGCACCAATTTCGTTGGGATTTAATTCTGCGTTATTCATATTTGGAGCACCTTCAAATTTTGGCATAGTTTTTTAAAATGTATTAAAAAATTTTCTTATTTATATGTTTATATAATACTCTTATTTTAATAATTCCTCAATAGAAACACCTAACGATTTGGCGATTTTTTGTATAGTTTGAACGCTTGGTTTTGTAACAACACCACCCTCAATTTTTGTAAGCGTGGAATATTTAATATCGGCTTTTTTCGCCAAGTCGTCCTGCGTTAAACCTTGTTTTGTTCTCACTCTTTTTATATTTTGTGATATTGTTGACATAGTATGCTACTTTTGATAGTATAGAAATATGAGTCATTACTTTCTTTGCTCACAAAATAAGGATAGCATTAATAATAGATTTATTCAACTTTTGATTTCCGATTTTGTAGCCGAGAATTTTTTTCCGAAAACCCCCAGTCCGAAACCCGCCCGCATTCCTCCCCAGACCCCTCCTGCGGGCGGGAAATCAGCCGAGGCAGGGCGAATCCAAAACCCCAGACAAATAGTTTCACCTTGCCTCGTCCGCATTAGTATTTTTAATCATTTTGATTTTGCTCGAAATAGTTTCGAACTTTGTCCAACAAACACCGCCAAAATTGAAAATCGGAATCGGAAGCCGAAATGGGGTCGGCACGAAGTGCCGACACAAATGAATTCCCCCCAAAAAATCCTGAATCTGAAAGGATTCGCCACGCTCCGCGTGGCTCCTCGTTTGCCAATACAAAATTATGAATAATCAAACCAAAAAGTTTTTCATTTATACTCGCAAGTCTACGGACGACAAAGACAGACAAGTCCGAAGTATTTCCGACCAGTTAGCGGAACTGAAAGATTTGGCGTTTAAAGAGCAACTGGAAATTGTCGATGTCTTTGTCGAGAAGCAAACCGCCAAAATACCAGGTCGCCCAGTTTTTAACGAAATGTTAGAGAGAATGGAAAAAGGTGAAGCGTCTGGTATTTTGGCGTGGCATCCCGATAGACTTGCGAGAAATAGCGTTGATGGCGGAAAAATTATTTATCTCGTTGATACTGGCGTAATCGTAGAAATGAAATTTCCAACTTTTTGGTTTGATCCGACACCGCAAGGCAAATTCATGCTCTCAATCGCTTTTTCGCAATCCAAGTATTATGTCGATAACTTGTCTGAAAATATCAAACGAGGTCATCGCAACAAAGTGAAAGACGGAATATGGCCTCAAATGGCTCCGCTTGGATATGTGAATAAAAACAGAAAAATTATCCCCGATGAAAATATCGCACCTTTAATCAAGAAAACATTTGAGGCATATTCGTCTGGGTCTTTCACTTTGCGCCAACTTCGCGACAAATTTAACGAACTTGGATTGAAGCGAAAAAGCGGAAAGGAACTTGCGGTGTCGAATTATCAAAAACTTTTGAAAAATCCGATTTACACAGGTTTAATGCTTTACAATGGCGAAATCCACGAAGGCAAGCACGAGCCGATTATCACAAAGAAACTTTTTGATTCCGTTCAAGAAGTGATGATGAGGAAATCTAAACCGCATAGCAAAGGGCTGAAACCATTTTTGTATAGAGGATTTTTCCGTTGTGGAGAATGTGGATGTTTCATTACCACCGAAACACAAAAGGGACATAACTATTTACGCTGTACCAAACGGAAAAATCCTTGTTCGCAAAAATATACTCGTGAGGAAATCATCACTTCCGAAATTCAAAAGGAAATCAAAAAAGTTTCTTTGCCAGACGATTGGGCTAAATGGATGTTAGCGGAAAATGAAAAAGATAAATTAGTGGAAGCCCAATCGTCTACGCTTTTTGCGGATTCAACGAAAGCCGATATTTCTCTTTTGGATTCCAAGATAGAGAAGCTGATGAACGCATATTTAGAAAACGCTCTTTCGCTGGACGAGTATCGAGATATGAAAAACAAACTTGTGAGCGAAAAACAGCTTCTTAAAGAGAAATTATCGGCTTTTGAGCAAAAAGCGAATAATCGGTTCGAACTTACCGAAAAATTTTTGAAATACAATATGGAATTGGCAAACGACCGAACAAATGAGGAAAATACTCATTTGTTCAAAAAAGTCGGTTCGAACTTTAAAATTTTGGATCGAACCGTACTTTTTGAGCCACGCGGAGCGTGGCGAATCCTTTCAGATTCAGGATTTTTTGGGGGGAATTCATTTGTGTCGGCACTTCGTGCCGACCCCATTTCGGCTTCCGATTCCGATTTTCAATTTTGGCGGAAGCGGAGAGATTTGAACTCTCGATGCCCGTTAAGACATGCCACCTTTCCAAGGTGGTGCACTAGACCACTATGCGACGCTTCCATGTTTTTTTATAATTTCAATTTTTTCTAAATATCCTTTGGGATGTTTCAGATGCCACTCCCTCTTGTACGCTTCACTTTTCCCCAAATAATTTTCATAATAGATAATCTTCCATGGCAAATATGGTTTTGTTGATTTAGTTTTTGCTGAATTATGCTCTTTAATTCTTTTTTCCAAATCGCTTGTGCATCCTATGTAATATTTTTCAGCTATTAAACTTTTTAAAATATACACTTTGTATTCCACATTATTTTCACTAAATTAAGCACTCGACCAACCTGACAGGTCCACTATGCCCCGAAGGGGCCCCTTTGGGGCGACCTTTACGTATTTTTTAATTTTTAAATCAGTCATCCAAGGTAGAATCTTCTATTTTCTTGATAATTTCTCTCATCATCTTCACTGCTTCTACTGGATATTGGCCATTGGCAGATTCACCCGAAAGCATCACCGCATCCGCATGATCAATGACTGCATTGGAAATATCGGAAACTTCTGCCCGCGTTGGAATAGGATTTTTTATCATTGATTCCATCATTTGAGTAGCCACAATTACTGGTTTATTTTTTTCATGACACTTGGCCACAATTTCTTTTTGATAGATAATAACTTCACTCTCTGGAAGTTCAATGCCCAGATCTCCTCGCGCCACCATCACCATATCCGAAACATCAATAATTTCATCGATATTTTTGAGAGCTTCTTTTCTTTCAACTTTGGGAATGACTTTAGCCAAAACATCTTTATTTGGAGAAAGTTCTTTTATTTTCTCGCGCAGATCACGCAAATCTTTTGCATCTTTGACAAAAGACATTGCTACAAAATCCACCCCTTTCCCCAGAGAAAATTGCAAATCGGATAAATCCTTTTCCGTCAAAGCCCCAAGCTTAATATTGGAATCGGGCAAATTTACACCTTTATGATTTTTAATTATTCCCCCATTTGTAACTTCGGCCAACAAAACACCACCGGCTTTCTCTTTCACAATTAATCTTAACAAGCCATCCTCAATTAATATCTGATCTTCTTCTTTTATTCCGTCTGTTATTTTTTTTGCATCTAGGATAAATTTTTTGTCATTAGAAATTTGGTCATTGGAAATTGTTTGGAAATTGGAAATTGGAAATTGGAAATTAGGCGCCATTTCAATATCACTAACTAAAATAAATTCGCCTGTTTTAATTTCTACATCCGATTGAACTAATGTCCTTATCCTTGGTCCCTGTAAATCAGCTATAATTTTTATTGGCAAGTTCAATTCTCCGGCTATTTTTTTTATCAAATCAATAATTTTTCCATGCCAATCATAATTATTATGAGAAAAATTGAGTCGCGCCATGTCCATTCCTTCAGTTATGAGGCATCTTAAAATTTCTTCTGATTCGGAAGCTGGTCCAATGGTGGCAATAATTTTAGTTCTTTTTTCATCGGGGAGATTACTGGCAATATTCATATTTTTGTTTTTTTAAAATTAGGCTTACTTCCAGTATATAATAAACAAACAAAAACAGGCAACTTCAAAAGAAATTGGCCTGTTTTTTGAAAAGGAATATTATTTGATAAGTTGGAATCCGCCAATTAGTGGCAGCTTTTTCATTTCACCCTTGGCTCCATTGATAATTCCCATAATCATAAAAACAATCAATGCCAGTGATCCTAGCGGAAGAATAATAAACCATCCAAGGACAGGGATAATTGTACCAACAATATTTACTGCAATCGCAGCCAGCAACAAATTCAATTGTTGATTAGCGTGAAATTTGGCAAACGGACTTTTCTTTGATTCTTCTGACAGAAGCGGAACAAAAAACAAAATCGGAAGGATGTAGCCCACAATGGCCATAACCTTATTTTTTTCAGCATCCGTTGAATTGGTTGGTTGAGCAACTGGTTGTTCCGGTTGTTGCTCTTGTTGAGTTTGATTCTCCATAGCGATTTTTTTTAATTTAAAAGTTAACTTTTTTTTATTATTTAAAACTGGTTAATTCCTCTAGAATTTCCTGCGGTATTGGATCTCTTTTGGGACTGACCCCAGGGTATCTCCAGACACTTATTATTTTAAACTGTTTTTGTTTATTTAACAAATTACCTTTATTTTCCTGCTTAGCACGGCTAACGCCTTTTAGCTGATACATGGCCCATATTTCGCTTGTCCAAGCCTTTTTACCGTCTTTTTTGTTCATCGAAGGAGGTTGCATAACTGCAATAGTATTTTCCACAATTCCCTCCTCAATTCTTTGGGGACTCTTGATGACTCGGGTAATTCGTTGCTGACTCAAACCATAATATTTCAATTTCATCAAAGCATGCTGAGTCCATTGGTATTTTCCAAT
>Ga0209717_1004080_pt1 | contig 12275 bp, 7 predicted proteins | sample AD_UKC048_MetaG_FD_184418 | JGI IMG/M metagenome (GOLD analysis project Ga0209717, IMG submission 184418) | Active sludge microbial communities of municipal wastewater-treating anaerobic digesters from USA - AD_UKC048_MetaG (SPAdes) (version 2) | ecosystem: Engineered > Bioreactor > Anaerobic >... | reverse complement strand
GGAGAATCACCAACTGATGGTGAACCTGCGCCAGGAGAAAGTAGATAAGATTGCCAATTATATTCCTGATCAGAAACTGGATAGTGGCCCTGAGAAAGGAAAGATCCTGGTACTCGGATGGGGTTCCACTTATGGAGCCATTAAATCCGCGGTAGCCGAATTACAGGCACAGGGACAGGCAGTGAGTCATGCTCACCTGCGTTATATCCGTCCGTTCCCCAAAAATCTCGGAACGATCCTGAAGAACTTCGATCAGGTATTGATTCCTGAAATTAATAATGGCCAGCTGATCAAGATCATTCGTGACGAATTCCTGGTGGATGCCAAGGGATACAATAAGATCATGGGTGTGCCTATTACCAAGACGGAGCTGGTGATGAAGCTGGAGGAAATGCTCGGCAGGGCTAATTAAAAGCTACATAATAAAATTTCAATCCATCCTCAGACGGGATGGATTTTTTTTGCCACTGCAATTTTGGAATGCCCGCTTCGCGGTCATAGGGTTGGCCACGAATGGCCACAAAGTGGCACGAAAAAAATACAGGGCCACGGATAACACAGATTAACACGGATTGAATAGCCTGCGGCAATTTTGGGTGGCCACGAATGGCCACAAAGTAGCACGAAAAAAATACAGGGCCACGAATGGCATTGAAAAAGTTGCGAGATGTCAGTTGCGAGATGCGAGTAATCCCGTAAAACGAGTAACAGCTTTTTAACCAGATTCAGCCTCCTAAGGAGGTGTATTGACTGCCGACTACTAACTCCCGACTGCCGACTAGTTTAACCTGGGGCATACACTTCCGTTGCCTGTGGTATAGCCACGGCTACGGCAAATGCTACCATGGCGATGATGATGCCGAACATAAAGACATTATAGGCGATGCGCAGCCAGCGGTATTTTTTGGCCAGGACCACACCGAGGAAGTAATTGTCCTTAACGAGGCTGCTGTATAAATAATTTTTATCGGCCAGTAATTCCTGCATGGCCCAGTCATAATCCGGCAGACTCATTTTATAAAAGTTGCCGAAGAAGAGCAGGTTGGTCTTTTTATTCTGGATATCCTCTGGTGTGAAAGTGCCTTCGGTAACGTGCGGACGGGTGGCCAGGATGGAGAATACAATGGCAGATACACATACAGTCACCAGTATGATGACCGGGATCTGCAAGTAACTGTTGCTCTCCAGTTTGGTGGAAAGGGTGGAGATCACGATGGTAAGAATAATGGAGTTGACCGAAATGAGAATGTTGGCTTTGGAATCGGCCATCTGACTCAGGTTGGACTGGTTCTGGGCCATGATCCGGAAAACGGTGCTGATGCCCCGTTCAGTCTGGTTCTCCCTCATCCGTTTCAGCTTCAGTTCTTCTTCGGATAAATGATCGGTTGCCTCTTCATCCAGCTCTTTATCATCCTTTTTATCTTCCTTGATTTTCTCAACCGGATTTTTTTCCAGTAAACGGGCCAGGTGTTCATCCTTGGCTGGTTGCAATACTTTTCTTCCGTAAGAAGTAAAATAATTATGGGCTTCGAGAAAAGCAATATTATTCTGGCGCCAGTCTTTTTTAGACCATTCCTCCCCGTTAAATTCTATCAGCTCATTGCGGAGCAGCCGGCTTTTTTCCTTGAAATTGGATGATCCGAGATGGAAAAGATCGGCGTCACAGATGATTTCCTCAATCCTGCTTTGTGGATTTTGGGGCATCCGGGTGGCCATAATACAGCCTTTAACCTTTTCCGCAAATGCCATTTCCACCGGGTGCAGACTGAAGAATTCCTGCATATGTTGTAAACTCACCTGTTCGTGTCCTTTGGCTTTACCGGCACTGTATCCGGTGTCATGTAACCAGGCGGCGATATGAAGCGCCAACAGGTCCTCTTCAGTGAGACTTTCCTTTTCAGCAATCTGTTCACAGGCGGCCACCACCTCACGGGTATGCTGCAGGGTATGAAAAGTAACATCCTTGCTGACTTTTGTGGTAATAAGCTGGCTGGCAAACTCCTGGGCGGCTTTCAACAGTGCTGACGGATTTTCCATCATGTTATAATGATAACTTTTGATAAATTTAATGAAAATTAGAGAATGCGTTGTTTAAATTTCAGTACCCGTTGGATCTGTCCGGTGATGATATTGCTGCTGCTGAGCAGCTGTGGTACTGGTAAAGTACGCCGGATTCAATCCCCGCCCCATTATAGTTTTGCCCAGGTATTTACCCATAAACTGGAACCCAAACTGAAAGAAATATCCGGGCTTGCCTGGGATAAAAAACTGGATGAGTTTATTGCGCATAATGATGAATCCGGGAAATTGTTTTACCTGGACAAGGAAACCAAACTGATCAAAAGTGAACTGCCCTTCGGGGAAAAAGGGGATTATGAGGAGGTGGTAGTTGTGAATAGTGTTCCTTACGTATTAAGAAGCGATGGACTGATACTTATGATTTCAAAAGACAGTACCGGCAAAGCCATACCCGTGGAAATGGGAAAAGTGGGAATCAGCGGCCTCAACGATTTTGAGTCTATGTACTTTGATCCGGCCCGTAATGCGTTGGTGATACTTTGCAAGAACTGCGAGTCAGATAATAAACAGGTGGTGAGTGCCTATGCCTGCAATATAGATTCCACGGGATTTGATCCGGACCCCGTTTTTACTATATCCGTAGATGAAGTGAAGACGGCTTCCCCATTTAAAAGCGGACGGTTAGAGCCTTCCGCTGCGGCTATTCATCCGGTATTGCAAAAACTCTTTATAGTTTCATCTGCCAGCAGCCAGCTGATCATTACCAGCCTGGATGGCAAACTGGAAGGAGTCTATGAATTAGGGAAGAAATTATTTCCGCAACCGGAAGGCATCACCTTTAAATCTAACGGCGATATGTATATTTCCAATGAAGGCCGGGCGGAAAGAGCGACCATTCTCAGGTTCCCCTACCGGAAATAAAAAAATAATCAACTGATTATTCAACAACCAGCTTTGTTTCTTTTGCTATTACCGCCAATGTTCCAGGCAGGTCTGGCCGGATGGCCACCCGCAGCGCTTTTAAGCCGGAGACACCCTGTAATTCTTCCAGGTCGAGACTTTCGATACCGGGCTGCAAAAGTTCTTTATGTTGCAGGAATTCAATGTACTCTTTGTATTCTGTTGCGTCTTTGGCCTGCGTGTATACAATAGCGACCATGCCGGGTTGGGTGAGCCGTTCATCGCTGTTCCTGATATGTACTTTGTCAATCCGCTTTTTGATGATCTCATAGCGGGTATTGCCCACCCCATCCACATCGAATTTCCGTTCTTCGGTCCGGAAACAAATGGTGAGTGGCTGATTGCTGGCCAGGATCAGCTGGGTGGTGCGTAGCGGCATGGGTAACTCCTGTTCCAGCTGTGCAGTAACCCGGGCCGCTTTTACCATCATTGTCAGTTGCCACATTTTCAGGTTGCGGAGATAAATCTCATCCATCTTTTTCCGCGGACTGATGGATTGTCCCATAAACATATTGAACTCGAGTCCGTCCGTGATAAACCGTTCAAAATAGTGCGGGTAGATTTTCTGTGCCGCCTGTTGTTCCCGGTCTACAAACCGCGCCAGGGTTTCATTAATGCGGGCAATACTCTGTTCATATTCTTTGCGGTGCCGGTATAAATACTGTCGCTGGGGATCCAGGCTTGCAAAATAAGTTTCCGTTTCCACTTTTACCGCAGGCTCGGTTTCCAGCAGGTGATTAAATACGGCCAGCAGCTGACCTTGCAGAAAATCATACACGGCCATTTCCTCATTGGAGCGAAGGGTTTCTGCGACGGCTGATTTGTATTTTTCAATTTTATTGAGCAGTTCATATAAAATCGGGAAGCTCTGTTCCTGTTGTGCTTTACGAATGACCACAGCGGCCAGTTCCAACTGTTCCAACAGGTCGGCCTGTACCGCTTTGGATCGCGCAGTGGAAGAATTACGTACATCGATTGCACCAAAAAACGGATAGACCTGTTCAAATACGATCCGTTCCAACCGGGTGTCCGACTGCTTGTAATGACTGACGAGGTAATTCAGGGAAACCTCGGTGAACTTCCATTCCACGGCTGGTTGTACGGCAGTAAATTTTTTCTTAATCAGTTCCTCCACCTGGCTGTTCAGTTGCTCCAGGCTTTTCTCGAGGCTGATCTTGAATAAGGGTACAGCGGGTTCAATCTTACTGATATGAAAGGGCTGCAGGTAACCAGGTTCATGAGAACTGATCTCCAATAGTCCCAGTAATTCCTTACCCTGCTTGAGCGGACAGATGATAATACTCCGGCTGCCGGCCCGGTAATAATTATGAAGACATTGGATGTGCGCCGTGTTTTTTTGATCCAATACCTGGTAGAGTACCGGCTGATGATTGTCGCGGAAAAGGATTTTACTGTAATCACTGATTTCGTCTTTTTCCGTGACGTTGCTGCATTGCCGGTACAGCAGACTCTGGCTATTGTGCAGTTCAGAATAAATATAGTGTCCCTGTATGCGGAAGAAGGGGGTAATGCCAATCGTCAGGTCTTTCAGTCCAATCAGGTCCTGAATCATTTTTTCCAAACGGGTATAAGATACACTACCGGGCAGTCCGTTAAAATCCAGCAGGAAGTTTTTCATTTCGGTGATTACCGCCTGTTCAGTCACATCATTGATCCGTAACACCGTCAGTCCTTCGAAAATAAATTGTTCCAATGGAACCATTTTCATCAGTTCCTCCATGGTGAAAAGCCGGTTGGTCGCCGGATCGAGCAGACTGGTGGGTAATGCGGGCATACCTTTTACCGGCGATACATCAATGAAACGTCCATCCAGCCGCATTTCCATATAACGGGTCAGCCCGGTTTTTTCATCGGTTACCGGGTAAACCACCCTGGAGTTTTCCGGGCTTTCAAATCCGAAATATTTTTTCAGAATCAGGCCATAGGCAAAGCGCAGCCGTTGTTTATCCAGTGAATGATCGGGGTCATTGCCTACCAGGATTTCATTACTGTTTTTCCGGATCATTATTTTCTTGAAGAGGGGAGAAGCATAGACTGCCAGGTTCTTAAAGGGATAAGAAATCCCATACATATAATTGGCGGTAGTGGGCGGAAAAACGGCCGATAATAATTCTTCGATCAGTTCATGATGCGGATCCAGCAGGGCCAGGTCATGGATCGTGCCCATCAGTTCCGGGTGGGATTCCAGCTCTTTTACCACATGCCCGTACAATTTTTTCATACCTGTGTTACCCTCTTCAATGTTCTTTTTCAGGGCAGCTACCAGTGGCCTGAAGGAAAGCAGGCTGTTAAATGCTGGAAGTGTATAATGGTGTTCAGGCATGGTTGCAGTTCAGGATAAGCGAAAAAGTGAATTCCCGGGTGTAAAGTATTGGGTATTTCAAAGATACAGTTTCAGTCCATGTACTGCAAAGCCAAATGCCCGGATCTTTCAACGACGGCTCCGGCCCAGCACGATCCCCACACCTATTTCTGCTGTAAAATAAGCGTCCTTATTCGCAGGATTGCCCCGCTGGTAGGAAAGATTTGTGATATGACCGGGATCCACTTCTGCGCGGCGGTCGGCCAAAGCCCGCGCCAGTCCCGCCAAAGCGGGTGGAAGTTCCCGGTTGAAAAGAGCAGGTTGTACATAACTATCCCGGCTCACATCATCCAGGTAATCGGTTTTCAGGAAACGATGCATGATTTCAAAGCGCCCGTTGAGCCATGCATTGATTTCATATTTTAATCCGGCACCGGTCTGCCAATTCATTTGACGAAGTGAATAGGGTTTCCGGTCAGGATACATGGAAAATCCTTGCCCTTCCGTATGCAAGGGTTGTAAGGGGAACCATCGCCCTTCCCACTCAGCTTGTGGATTAAAGGAGAAGAAACCGATTCCTGCCAGCAGGTACGGCGAAAACCGTGATGGGTTTTTATCAGTTCTGTTATTATTGAATATAGATAAGGGATGAATTTCCAGAATGAGGCCAAGCTCCCAGACCGGACTTCGAAAACTTAAGTTCCGTTCATAACGGCCATGGGTAGAGATCCGGTCTTTTTTTAAAATACTGTCGGCGGCTGTTACCTGGCCGGCGGCATAATGTATACGAAGTCCGATCGTATTTTGATAAAGCACCAAAGCATATATACTGAAACAGGGACGACTGAATGCCAGGTTGAGGTCCTTCAGCCCGTTTTTCCCGGCTCCTGATTGTCCGCCGATATCGGTCAGGGCATTCATAACGCCGCCTTTTACTCCCAGTTCGGCTAACACCGGACCCTCATAATGGCGGTCATCATAATAATAGTAGCCCTGTGCACCGGAGCGGATGACGGTTAGCAATAGCGGGATCATTAACATACGGATGCAGTATAGTTTCATACCGGTAATTTTCAGTGATAAGGTGTATTGATATTTCAATGCTACTTAAAACTATTACAGGTATTGGGCAGTAAAAAGAGAAAAACACCCGGTTTGGGTGTTTTTATTATCTGGAATTATGGGTGTATTTCTGCAGGATCAGGGCATCTTCATTACGCTGATCACTTTCTGTAACGACTTATTCTGCAGCCGGAGGAAATAAACCCCGGTAGCGAGTCCATCATTATAGATATCAATATTATAAGTACCGGCTGCATAATCCTGGTTGGTCAGCACTTTCACTACCCGGCCTAAACCATCGATTTGCTGGATCATCGTATTGCCGCCATTGGTGGAGAACTGGATCGTGGCATTGATCGTATAGGGACTGGGCCACATTTTCAGAATCAGTTTGTCCGCCGCATTGTTGTTGTCTTCCGGATCATCGGCTACTCCACAGGGGCCGGTAACGAGGGGTAGTGACTGGAAATTACGAAGCATAATGGAATCAAGAGCCGGTTGCTTCACACAGAACCATTGCTCCAGTACGGATGCATATACACTGCGGAAATCATACTGGAACGGTATATTATTGACCACCTGGGCATCGGCCGGGATATCCGGACTGGTACCGAGAATTCCTTTCTTGGCATTTTTACCAAATAATATCAGCGGGGCCGCCGCACCATGGTCGGTGCCGAGACTCGCATTGGATTTAATACGACGACCAAATTCAGAATAGGTCATCCCCATCACCCGCTCATCGAGCCCCATCAGTTCCAGGTCATCCTGGAAGGCACTGATGGCACCGGATAATTCCTTCATCAGTTTAGCATGCATACCCGTAGTCGTGTCACTGGCATTCACCTGTTTTTTATGGGTATCAAATCCACCCATCGTCACGGTATACACCCTTGTTTTAAGTCCACCCTTTATCAGCCTCGCCACGATCTTTAATTGTTCCGCCAGTCCGTTTTCCGTAGGATAAGCGGCCATAGTGGCGGCCCGCTGATAAGCGGTACGGATAATATCGGAATAGATCTTTGTTTTTTCAGAGATCACCCGGAGAAACTTGAGTTCTTTATTGGCCGGAGCAGCGTTGAGCGGGTAGTCATTGAACGGATTAGCGAACGTATAGATCTTCTCCGGATTGGTAATGGATAAGCCCATTGAATAAATCGTTCCCTGTGCCATCAGTGTGGGAAAATTGCTGATCTGGATGGCCAGCGGATCGGGCATATTGTTGTTAGGAAATGCTTCGGGGTATCCGGGGTATTCGCTTTCCAGGTAGCGGCCCATCCAGCCGGTCTTCACCCGTTCCCTCCTGTTACGCCGGGTATCCGCACTGTTCCAGATATCCGTGGCATGGAAATGGGAAAAGTTGGGGGTGTCATAACCTACCGATTGCACAATCGCCATCTTGCCTTCATTGAACATATTCTGCATGGCCGTCATAGCGGGGTGCAGACCGGATTTATCCGTGCCATCGAGGCGTAATACCTGGCTTTGCGGAATAGCCACATTGGTACGGGCATTATAATAATTGCCATAGATATCAAGCGGGATCACCATATTCAGTCCGTCGTTGCCTCCGGATAATTGTACCAGTACAAAGACATGGTCCGTGTCAGTGAGTGTTTGTTCCAATAAACGGGCCAATGGACTTTCCGCTCCATTGGCGGTAAAGGAAAATCCGTTGAGCAGTCCGGGCATTGTGACAGCGAGGGGAACGGTATTTTGTAAGAAGTTTCTGCGGTTCATCATGGTTTTGTGTTTACATGGATAAATCAGTCATCAGCATAAATGGAATTCAGGCAGGTTCATCAGGAACCGGAACAGGTCTTTCAGTGAGGTGTTGATCACCGCGTTGTTATTGCTGTTCCAGGCATTGGTCCATACCGTATCTTCTGTTGTGTTATTAGTCAGGAAATGCGTTTTCACATAGGTCTTTGAGCTGGCAGATAAGGGATAGCGTAATAATAAAGATGAAACATCATTGATCAGTTGATTCGGGTCTGCGGGATTAGACGAGTAATTGGCAAAAGCCCGCACATCAATCACCGAGTCATTTACCAGGGCATCGGTAAAGTCGGCCCGTTTGGGCAGCGAGTTACTATTTACCCAGAGTTCATAGTGCATCGGCTCCTGGTAATAGGAAGGCCAGCCGGAAACATCCGGGGGCTGAAAGAGCTGCTGCTGCATATCCGCCGCCTGCTGGTAGATATTGCTAAAGAAGGGATAGCCGGTTGTATGATCGGTATAGACCGGAATAGGCACGCTGAATTCCCGCAGGGTGCCCACAATGATATCAAAAGGCGCTTTGATATAGCAGGCCTGGTTCAGGGAATCGAAGAAATGTTCACTCTTGAACAATACGGCGAGGGCCGGTTTTATTTCATAGTTATTGGCCTTCAGTACTTCCGCCATGGGGATGATCACTTCCGTTTCCACTGTTTCACTGATATCATAGTACACAAACCATTTATACAGTTTGCGGCAGATAAACCGGGCCGCTTCGTTGGTGTTAAAGATCATATCCATCAGTGCATCCAGTTCCTGGTTGGGATTGGTGCTGCCGCTGATCGTGGTATTATTATAGAAGGCCGAGAATGTTTTTGAACCGGTATCGTGAGCGTTGGTATCGAGGTATACACCCAGAGGTATATCCGTGATCCGCCATCCGGTGAGTACCCGGGCAGCCGCGATCACATCATCTTCTGTATAAAGTGAATCATTGCCTTGTCCGATAGAGAAAAGTTCCTGGAGTTCCCGTGCATAGTTTTCATCCGGGGCCTGTTTGGAATTGAGGTAGCCATTCAGATGGATCAGCATGGCCGGATCAATCGTTACTTCCCGCACCAGGGTTTTCACATTGCCGAGGGCATTGGTGCGAAGCAGGTTATGATGACGGTAAAGAATAGCGGAATTTTCCACTTCGGATGACTGTATCGAAAAATGATGATGCCAGAAAAGCACCATTTTTTCCTGAATGCTGCGTTGCTGATTCAGGATTAATCCGGTCCACCATTTTTTCAGGCTATCTACCCGGCGACTATTGATGGAGCCACGGATGCCTTCAAAACTGGCCATATTCGGGTCATTCACCCAGGTCTGTCCGATGACTACACCGAGGTCATCGTACCATACGCCTTCGTCTTCAAGTAAACCGTAATCACGCAGAGGGGGAGCGGGGGTCAATGTAGTATTGAGCAGTTCTTCCACGGCTTCATCCGGGGTGCGGGCCAGAAAATAGTCGATATCTGCTTTACGGGCGCCAAACATCGTGCGCTTCAGCAAATGCGATACTTCATTGACCGTCCAGGCACCGGCGTAAGGATTCAGACCGGCAAATAGCATCGACTGATTCTTGCTGCCTGTTTTTCGTTGACGGGTACTGCGGTTCGCTGCTTTAAAAAAATCTCTTCTGTCCATAGTCGGGGTTTATGGTTTTGTTGCTTAACGGATCAGCACAAATGTGCCTTTCTGCTGGTGCATTTTCTGTTGCATGTCTTTATAATCCACCAGGTATATAAATACACCGGCTGGTTGGGTGGTCCCTTTGTATCGGCCATCCCATCGTTGTTCGATAGCTGAACTACGGAACACGATTTCACCATTCCGGTTAAAAATCTGTAAACGGTACCCGTCCGGTACTTTGCCCAGCGGGCCATAATAATCATTAAGTCCATCGCCGTTCGGGGTAAAGCCGGTGGGTACGGCCACCACCGCATCATTCAACACCACCACGGTAAATTCATCCGTTACCCGGCAACCAAGGGCTGATTCGTTGATCGCAGTATAAATAGTAGTGGTTAACGGTGTAGCCACCGGACTGGTACAATTCGTACAACTTAAAGTGGAATGGGAGTTCCAGGTAATGGCTCCGTTTCCATTACTGTGCAGGGTTATACTTTGTCCGGCGAAAATGGTATCGATCTTTTTTATACTGTCAAATGGTCCGCTGAGCGGGACAGGATGATAATTTACTATTGCCGAGTCATTGCCACAGATATCTGGCAGTGTATCCCTGAATGGAATGAAACCGCTGATATTACAAACGGCGGAATCCCGGGTACTGAGCTCCGGAATTTTCAGTTTGATGATAGCGAAATCCGCGTCACCCTGTGTATTACTGAAATCTCCGTCCCCGGAGTCTGAATCACCCGCGAGATAGTATTCATCTTTTACCGGGTGACGAACCAGGGCACGCATATGATCATTGCCGCTGCCGCCCCAGTGTTGCTTCCAGGCAAGACTGCCATCGGGACGAAGTTTGAGCGTGAAAAAGTCGCCTTCGCCCAGGGAGGCACTGGCATCTCCGTCATTGGAATAGGTGACACCGCCAATGATATAACTGCTGTCTTTATCGGTGAGGATGGTTTTCGCATATTCGGCATCGGTACCGCCGAATACTTTCTGCCAGTTCAGTTTGCCTTTCTGCGAAACATTAAGAATCCAGTAATCCTGACTGCCTTTGGCCCCGCTTACATCGCCATCATTGGAAGTGGTATAACCTGCCATGGTTAATGAGCCATCCGCGCCTTTGGTCATACAATAGGCCACATCGTTTTGTGAGCCACCATAGATTTTACTTAGTATTTTATTGCCGGCTGCGTCAATCGCCAGCAGCCATACATCATAGTTTTTCTGACTGGGCGGGATATCGCCGTCGATGGAGTTGGTGAAGCCGGTGGCAAAAATGGTCCCGTTGATCACTTCAATATCAAAGAGTTCCTCATTCTTTGTACCACCGAAACATTTACTCCATATTATATTACCTGCGGCATCAATTTTCATGAGTACACCATCGGTATAAGTGCCGGAGCTGTGATTGCCGGTAATGTTTCCGTCATTCGAGGTGGATGATGCCGCGATCAGGCAACTGCCATCTTTCAGCAGTTCAAGATGATTTCCAATATCGAGTCCGGAACCACCATAACGTCTCTGCCATTCCAGGTTACCATTTGACGAGAATTTAAGCAGCCAGATATCCTTGGTACCACCAAAACCGGCTACTACTCCGCCATCGGTCGAGTTGGTTTCGCCCAACACCAGGTAGCCACCATCTGTGGTCTGTACCAGGTCTCTTGCAGATTCATAGCCTGTCCCCCCGAGTGATTTTTCCCACTCAATCTGTCCGCATTTATCCAGCTTCACCAGCCAGAGGTCCCAGTAGTCGCGATTGGGTTGGGGACTGACATCCCCGTTTCTCGAGTCTGTATATCCACCCACGATCGTACCGCCGTCGGTGGTCATTTTAATAGTAAAGGGAATATCCACATTTCCACCGCCGTATTGGGTGGCCCATTGAAGGGGGGGGATCTGTGCAAAGGCCGGACTGTTTAAAAGGATAAGCAGTACAGCGGACAGCAGGGCAGTGATGTTCAGTTGATGGCGTTTCATAGTCTGTAGTCCGCCTACTGATACAAGGATTGTGCTATATTTTAGTTTTCGGGGATAAGTTTCTACTCATCCTGCATGAATTTTTACTCCGCAGTTTTCCGCTGGTAGAAACGACAGGCTTTTTGTATACCACAGTCGCTGCATTTGGGATTCCGGGCCAGGCAGGTATAACGTCCATGCAGGATCAGCCAATGGTGGGCCTTGTGTATCATTGATTCAGGGAAGTTTTTAATAAGCACTTTTTCTACGGCCAACGGGGTACTGGCCGTCTGAGGAACCAGCCCGATCCGTTTACTCACACGGAATACATGGGTATCCACGGCCATGTTCGGTTGCCGGTCGATTACTGACGTGATCACATTAGCGGTCTTACGCCCCACGCCCGGCAATTGAACCAGTTCCTCCACCGTCATTGGAATTACTCCACCAAATTCAGTGATGACTTTGTTGGCCATTCCGATCAGGTGTTTGGTTTTATTATTCGGGTAAGAAATACTCCTGATCAATGGAAAGAGATCATCGAATGCTG
>Ga0209717_1004074_pt1 | contig 12295 bp, 8 predicted proteins | sample AD_UKC048_MetaG_FD_184418 | JGI IMG/M metagenome (GOLD analysis project Ga0209717, IMG submission 184418) | Active sludge microbial communities of municipal wastewater-treating anaerobic digesters from USA - AD_UKC048_MetaG (SPAdes) (version 2) | ecosystem: Engineered > Bioreactor > Anaerobic >... | reverse complement strand
CCTCTACCGCGTGGCCAGCGATCTTCTCGATGCCTCTCCGGGCGATGAAGCCGAACCGGATTTCACCGACATCCCCCGTCACCACTACATGACCATCCCAATCCGGACCCTGCGAAGCCTCGGAATCGATCTCGCCCGCGAGGAATCCGTCTTCGGAAGCGACGATCCGATCACCGTTGCCGAGCTCGGACGGGTCGCAGCCGCCTTCACCCGCACGGCAGCGCGGCGTTCCGCCAAGACTCCCGCCGCTTCTGGGGCATCCGCTCGATCCACCCGGGTCAACTGACCCTTTCCCTCCAACAGGGCCGGCAAGGCCCGCAAACCATACGTTCCGTCGCTCGGGGGCGGCCCCGCCCCACAGGATGCGGGAAGTGGGCCGCAACGCCCGGATGACACAAGAAAACGGGCCCGCCAGGAGAGTTCCTGGCGGGCCCTGGTTTTCGCAGGGTGTTCAGGTCAATCAGGCTGGATCACGACGCCGGGTTCGTGCGGCGAGGCGAAATCGCCTTCTTCTTCCGCCTCGGCATTGGCGAGGGCGTCATCCATATCCTCTTCTTCTTCCTCTTCCTCATCGTTCATCCGGGAGGGAACGGCAATCACCGAGGCTCCGGCACCGGCTGCCTGGGGCGCGGGAGCCGGCTTGCGATAATCCGCCTGGAAGAAGTCGGGATCCGGAGCGAAGTTCTGGGTGACCATGTCGGCGTTCTGGCCCGCCGCGAACTCGACGTCTTCCTCCTCGTCGATCGCGAACTGGCCGCCACCGGAATGGATGTGGCATTCATTCTTCGGCACGGCTTCGATCGGATATACCTGGCCGCAAACGACTTCCTTCGGGCAGCCGGCCGAAGCAGGTTTGCCGCTGGTGATGCAGACCCGTAGCCGGACGCCGCCGTCGGGAACGGGGAAGTCGCTCTGAGGATAATCCTTGAGCACCTTGTCCATGAAATCGTGCCAGATCGGGGCGGCGACCGTGCCGCCCGCCTTTTTCGCGCCGAGGGTCTTGGGCCGGTCGTAGCCGAACTGGACAACCGCGACCAGTTCTGGGGTGAAGCCGTTGAACCAGGCGTCGACATAATCGTTGGTCGTTCCGGTCTTGCCGGCGACGGCGTGGTTCTTCACCATGGCCCGCTTGCCGGTGCCGCGCTCGACGGCCGTGCGCAGCATGTCGACCAGCATGGCGGCATGAACCGCCTTCATCACTTCCTTCGCGTGGGGAAGCGCTTCTTCAAGAATGTTCCCGTCGCGGTCCTCGACCTTCGTGATGGCAACCGGGGTGGTATATATTCCCTGATTTGCAAAAACCGCATACGCGGAGGCCATTTCCAGCGGAGTGAACTGACCGGATCCCAGGGCAAGGGAGAGATTGGGTTCCATCGGCGAAGTGACCCCGAGCTTGCGGGTGAACCGGATGACCTTGGCAGCGGTGAGCTTGTCGAGAACGCGCACCGCTGGCACGTTGAAACTGTTCATGACGGCTTTGATCAAGGTGACGGCCCCGTGGAACTTGAGATCGTAGTTTTTCGGCGCCCACACCTTGTGGGTCCAGGGGTTGGTGTAGCTGATCGGCTCGTCGACGATGATGTCGCCGGGCAGCGCTCCGTTCTCGAGCGCACATCCGTATACGAACGGCTTGAACGAGGAGCCGGGCTGCCGCAACGCCTGGGTGACGCGGTTGAACTGGGACCGCTCGAAGCTGCGACCACCGTACATCGCCTTGATATGCCCCGTTTTGACGTCGAGACAGACCAGCGAACCGTTCATGTCGGGGTCCTTCTCGACCGGCCGGCTCTTCATGATGTCGGCGTTGTCCATCGCCTCTTCGGCATACTTCTGGTAATCGATATCGACGGTGGTGTATACCTTCAGACCACCGTTGTAGACCAGGTTCGCGCCGTATTTTTCCAGGAGCTGGTCGCGCACGTAGGTGACGAAATAGGGCGCCAGCATCGTCTCGGACTTCTCTTTTGAAAGGACGGGCTGCTGCTTGCGGGCTTCCTCATACTCCAGCGGAGAGATGAATCCCAGCTCGACCATCTTCGACAGCACGAGCTCACGGCGCTGGCGGTTGTTTTCGGGGTATTTGAACGGGGAAAATGCCACCGGACTTTTCGGGATGCCGGCCAGCGTGGCGCACTCGATCAACGTGAGATCTTTCGGATCTTTTCCGAAGTAGATCCGGGCAGCCGCATCGAGACCGTAGGCTCCATGGCCGAAGTAGATCTCGTTCAGATACAGGGTCAGGATCTCTTCCTTCGAGTATTTGCGCTCGAGCTGGAAGGCCATCATCGCCTCGATCAGCTTGCGCCGGAACGTTTTCTCACTGGTCAGAAAGGCGTTCTTCACGAGCTGCTGCGTGAGCGTCGAAGCCCCCTGAACCACGCGCCCCGCCTGGATATTCTTGACCATGGCACGGGTGATGCCCACGATGTCGATGCCGTAATGCTGATAGAACCGCTCGTCCTCGATCGCGACGACAGCCTGACGCATGATCACGGGAATCTCGTTTGCAGCCAGAATCCGTGTCCGGTTTTCCTCGGCATGCAGCTTGGCGAGAGGCCGGCCCTTGCAGTCGAACAGTTGTGTCGTCAGGTTCGGCCGATAGGAACGATCCGAGACGATCGGAATCTGTTCGGAAAAGCCTTTGACAATCCCGATCACGGCGCCCGTGACGACGACGATCGCGATGACTGTCAAGGCAAATCCGCATTTGAACAGGAACCAGAGCCAGCCGATCAGCCACTGGGTGACGGAAAGGGACTCTTCTTCCTCTTCTTCGCTCTCGAGAGGGCTCTCGTCGGGCTCCCGCGGTTCGAGAGGGTTCAGTTCTTCAGGTTTCATCATGACCTACTCCCGCAAATGAGAAAAACGCATCGTACCATAGATGCATCGGCAGATTCAAGGTTCCGGATAACCCCCGGGGCGAACCTCATCGCCTGAAACAGCAGATCCACGGATTTTAGAATCGGATCAGATTCCATGAAAGAAACACATCGAAGGAGAGCTGCGAAATCTGCGGCATCTGTGGTTCGGGGCTCTCGTATTTCCCGGCGATCCCCATTTGGCCGTTCAGGACGTGAGCGGAACCGGAATCTTTTCGGATATCCGCGTTTCTGATATAGTAGCCACGCTTCTGATGAGGCATATTTTCGGGCCAGGGACCGCAGCAATGGACTTTTCAGCCGCACGCGAATGGATCGGCAGACGCGACTTCATCACGGGGCCGTTCGGCCTCCACCGCATGGAATACCTCACCGACAAGCTCGACAACCCGCAGCATGACGTGCCCTGCGTGGTCATCGGAGGCACCAACGGCAAAGGCTCGGTCACGGCCATTCTCGAATCGATCATTGTCGCGGGCGGCCTCTACCAGACCGGCTCGACCGTTTCCCCGCACCTCGTCGAGCTCTCCGAGCGCATCCGCATCCAGGGAGAACCGCTCGACGAGTCGTTCTGGATCAGGGGCGTCGAAACGCTCCAGGAGATCGTGACGACGATGGATCGCGAGCCCTCGATCGGGGCCCCGAGCTTCTTCGAGATCGTGACCGCTCTCGCCCTGTGGGCGTTTCGCGAAACAGAACGCGATCTGGCCTTCGTCGAAGTCGGACTCGGCGGCCGCCTCGATGCGACGAACATCGTCCATCCCGAGGTGTCGGTCATCACCAACATCGGAACGGATCACCAGGAGTTGCTCGGCCCCGACAAGCCCTCGATCGCGCGCGAGAAGCTGGGGATCATCCGGCCGAAAGTGCCCCTTGTCACGGGCGAGCAGGATCCGGCCATCCTCGCCCTGTTCGAGTCCGCGATCGCGGGGAAGAAAATCCCCCTTCACCGGGTCGCTCCCGGAAAGGGCTTCCGCCTCGTCAAAAGCACGGCACGGGGTCATCGTCTCGAGCTCGAAGGCGCCGATGGGGAAATCTTCTTCCCGCTGCCCGGGGCGCACCAGGTAACAAACCTCTCGATCGCCCTCGAAGTCGTGAACTGCCTGCGCAGCCGCGGCTTCGACATCCCGGCGGAAAGCGTCGCCGAAGGGATCCAAAACGTCCGATGGCCGGGCCGGCTCGAGTGGCACGAGGGCTCTCCGCCGGTGCTTCTCGACGGGGCTCACAATGACGAGGGTCTCGAAAGCCTTCTGGCCTATCTCGATGCCTTTCCGCCACCCCGCCCGCTGCATCTGATCTTCGGGGCGCTCCAGAAGAAGCCCTACCCGCGCATGGCCGCCGAACTGGCCCGCCGGGCCGATACCTTGGCCTACGTCTCCCCACCCACCCCACGGGCGATTCCGGCCGCCGAAGTGGGCCGCATTCTCGCGTCCGACAGCCGTTGGAACGCGCATGATTCGCTCGATGCGGCCCTCGTGGCAGGCTCCCGCGCCGGCTCGATCCTGGTGACCGGTTCGCTGTATCTCGTCGCCGAGTATCTGCGCCGGCACAAGGCCCGCCATGTTTGACTACGGTCTCGAAGCCTTTCTCGAGTCGCCCCACGCCACCGGCAGAATCGGCCTCGTCACCAATGCGACGGGCCGCGACCGGCACGGCGTCCATCTGACAGACCGGATTTCCGCCCATCCCCACGCCACCCTTGCCGCGATCTTCACTCCCGAGCATGGATTCGGCTCCGACGCCCCCGACGGGGAAGCCGTCGACAGCTCGGTCCATCCCCGGCTCGGGGTGCCGATCTTCAGCCTGTATGGCCCGAAGAAGAAGCCGGCGCCTGCCGATCTGCACGGCCTCGACGCCCTCGTATTCGATATCCAGGATGTCGGCGTGCGTTTCTACACCTACATCTCGACGTTGCGCAACACTCTTGAGGCCGCAGCCGAAGCGGGTTTGCCATTCCATGTGCTCGATCGGCCCGATCTGCTCGGCGGCCTCGAGATCGAGGGGCCGATGCTTTCCCCGGGCTTCGGCTCCTTCGTCGGCCATCTCCCGGTGCCCCTGCGCTACGGTCTGACCCCGGGCGAACTGGCCCGCTGGTGGAACGCGCGTCTGCCGAAGCCGGCCGGGCTCACGGTCTGGGCCTGCCGGGAGTATGTCCGGGGGGTTCCGTTCGAACGGCTCGGCGTCCCCTGGGTCCAGCCCTCGCCGAGCATGAAATCGCCCGATACGGCCCGCTTCTACCCCGGAACCTGCCTCTACGAGGGAACGAACGTCTCGGAAGGCCGCGGCACGGACGCTCCCTTCCAGATTCTCGGCGCCCCCTGGGCCCGCCCGGAACTCTGGATCGAAGCCCTTTCGCCGCTGCTCCCGCCGGGAGTCTCCGTTTCGGCCGCGACATTCCGGCCCACCTTCTCGAAATTCGAAGGGATCGAATGCCGGGGAATCCGCCTCGACACCTCCCTTCCGATCCTTCCAAACGCCGTCGGCATCGGCATCCGGTCGCTCCATGCCCTGCTCCGGACCCATCCGGGCCTGGTCGAGTTCCCCGGCCGCGCCACCCTGCCCCACCCCTTTTTCGACCATCTCGCCGGAAACGCCTGGCTCCGCGAGCATCTGCTGAGCGGCAAGCCCCCTGCCGAGATCGAAGCCCGCGCAACGGCCGAATGCGCCCCGTTCATCGCCGAACGCGCCTCTTTCCTGATTTACAATACTTTATAATATACATCACAAGCGATACCGCCCCGCACCTTCCGGTGCGGGGCGGTATCGGTTCGGTCGGGGTTCAGCCCTGGGGGACGGCGAACGTGATCCGGTTCAGGACGAGCCCGTCCCCGTCCCGTTCGAGGACGAGCAGGTTGCCTTCCTGGTCCCATCCCAGGTCGCGAGGAACGACGGCGTTCTGCATCGGAAGTTTCCAAAGCATCCGGCCGTTCTGGCCAAGAAGCGAGACTTCACGGGCGGTGCCGCCGAAACAGGAGATCAGCAGCTCGCCCTCGGGGCCGTTGGGACCGAAGGTGAGTCCCGTGGGATCGAACTCGGTGGTGAACTTTGACACCCGCTTCATCAGGTTGCCGTAGCCATCCGTCAGAAGGGCTTCCCAGGCGCGCAGGCCGGGCCGCTTCAGGTTCCAGAGGAACCCTTCACGGATGGGCATGGCCAGGCAGGTCGCAGGGAGTTCGACGGCCGAGGTGGCAGTGCCGGCGAGGAAGAAACTCCGGGTTCCGCCGGTGAGAAGGGCCTCGCCCTGGGACGCGTCGATCCGGCAGGCGGCGAAGGGGCCGGCTGGCCAGTTCGCCGGCTTCGCACCGATCAGGGCGCCGGACGCATCGAGGGCGACCGGTTTTCCGACAACCAGGGCGAAGTCGAGAAGTCTGGTGCCGGCTCCGGCGAGCGGCTGAACGGGGGTGGTCTTCCCCGATGCGAGATCGAACGTCGTGAGAGCGCCGTCGCGGGCCAGCAGGAAGCCGTTCGGGCCTTCGGTCCGGATACCGATCAGCGTCGAGGGATCGACGCCTGGGAACTTCACTACGGCTTCGCGGGTGATCTTCAGGGCAGCCCAGGGGTCAGCCGCCTGCTTTTTCGCGGCCGGGCGGGCCTCCCCGTCCGTCTTCAGCGACTCGATGCGGAACGCTCCGGCCGGAGCGGCATCCACATCGGCGGCGGCCGTCCAGAAGGCGGAGCCGTCGCGGTCGACGTATCGGTTCATGCCGGCTGCCGGCCGGATGGGGTATTTCCGGAGAACCGCCCCGTCGGCGGAGAAGACATGCATCGTCACGGAGCCGCGGAAGCCGCCCGCGGGAATGAACGAGACACTCAGGCCGCCGTCGGCTTCGTTCCACCAGACACGCGGATTCTGCAGGGCCTGGAGCCCGAGATGCACCGACCGTTCGAGCCGTCCTTCGGCATCGTACCGCTGCCAGACATACCCGGCCCCGTCGATGAACGCCACGGTCGAGAGCCGGTCACGATCATCGATTGCGAAGCCGGAACGCTCCCACGGGTGTTCGCGAAGGAGCTTTCCCTCGGGGGAGAAAACGGCGATCACGGACCTGCCATAGTCACCGACATACAATTTCCCGGTCGGACCGGTTTCCACCTGGTGGATCTGGGCGAACTGGCCGGGATTCTCTCCACGACCGCCGACCCGCATCATCTCCGTTCCGGCGGGAACGGCGAGTTTGCGGACGAAGAGATCGGCGCCGTCAGCAACCCAGACGGCATCGGTTTTCCCCGGGGTCGAGCCGGTCAGGGCGAGGTCTTCGAGCAGGGTGTCGGTTCCGACGCCCGGAACGCTCATCGCGGCCTTCACCGCCCCGGTGGGGCCGAGCTGGAGCACCCGGCCGCCGATCGAGTCAGCGATCCAGAGGTCGCCGCCTACGACACGGAAGGCAAGCGGGCCGAGCGGGCTCGCTTCCTCGATCTTCGGATTGACCTTGGCGTTGTAGTAGCCGACATCGGACGGGCCGGTGCCGTATTTCAGCGCCCACCCGGCCGGAGCCGCCAGAGCCGCGGATGCGATGAAGCCGGGAACAATCAGGGCGAGAACCGCTTGTTTCCATGGAGAGGCGAGACGCATAGGTTCCTCGATTGTTGGATTTCGGAGGGCGGTCGATCAGCTCTTCCGCATGACGCGGGTGACGGGGCCGATCGCGGAGGGTTCGGTGATGCGGGGCGTGCGGAGGCGGGAGGAGTTGTTCATCGCCATGTAGCTGTTGCCTTCCTTGACGATGATGCCGATGTGCGTGTCGGGATCCTTCACGCCGTCGCCGGTGTAGTCGTAGGTCTTCCAGAGAATGACGTCGCCTTCCTTGTAGGGGGGCGCCGAGACGTCCTTCCAGCCCTTGGCGTGGAGCATGTTCACGGTTTCACGGCAGTTGAGGGAGACCCGGTCGAGGGCGCCGGCATTCTTCAGTGCCGTCGTGACGACCTTGGCGCAGGCGAGCGTGCCGTAATTCACGTCGGCCGTGCGGAACTTGGTGCTGCCGACGAGCTTTCGCGCTTCCTGCACGATCCGCTGCTGGAGCGATCCCGATGCCGCCGAGCTGCTCGAAGAAGAAGAGGACGACGAGGAACTCGAGCTCGAAGGCTTGTTCTTCGTGATGTAGTCGGCGTGGACATACCGCGTCTTGCCCTGATAGGAAATCAGGTACCAGTCGTCTTTTTTCCCGATGACCCGCACCGATGCCCCGTCAGGAAGCGAGCCGACGATGGAGCCCCAGGGAGCACTGCGGACGTTCAGACCGATGTCGGCATTGACGTAGCCGGTGAACTCGACCTTGGTCGCCTCCGCCGGCTTGGCCTTGGGCTGATCGGTGTCGATGTATTTGCGGGAAACGAAGGCCTCGTTGTCACCGTATTTGATCTTGTACCAGTCTTTCGTGGCGCCAAGAATCTCGACGGCCTGCTGGTCTTTCAGAGTGCCGATGATGTCCCCGTTGGGAACGCGGCGCACGTTGAGGCCGAGAGGTGTGTTCACCCAACCGCTGGTCGGGAGGGTCTTGGGAGCTTCGCCGGCACGCTTGACGTAGGTGGAATGCACGAACGCCGTCTTTCCGTTGTACTCGATCTTGTACCAGTCGCCGAGCTGGCCGACGATCGTGATCTTCGAGCCGGGCCCGAGCGAGCCGATGACTTCGCCCCAGGGGCCGGAACGCACGTTCAGGGAAGACTCGACATCGACCGTTCCCTGGACTTTCTGGCCATCCTTCACGGGCGGCAACGCCGGTGCGGCGGCGGTCTTCCCGTCGTCGGTGACCTCGACACCCTGGCCGGAGAACGGGTTTTCACCCGCGATGGCCGTCGGAGCGAAGGGGATGAGCAAAGCAAGCAGGGCAACGAACAGACGTCTGACGTTCATACGCGATTCTCCCCATGACGAATTGTGCTTATTCTACCCCATTTCCGGGGAAAAGTTTCAAGCACCTTCGTTCGCGTCCGGCTCCGTTCATTGTGCCCTGGTTGCCTGCGCGATGCCATTCACGGCGGGAAACGCATCCACAGATGGCACGGATGTCGCGGATGAACAGCATGAAAAGCGAAGGAACCGTGGAGGATATTCGTCGTGATCGATTTCCCGGGCGGGTTTGAAACCCGCCCCTACAGGCTATTTGCGAGGTGGAAGGAAAAATCTCTGTGTCTCTGTGTCTGGTATGTGGGTTTCGTCAAAAGAACCGATCCACAGATGACACAGATGACGCAGATGAAATCCTGAGCGTCTTCAACCATGGAGTTTGCGGCGCATACTGGATACAAGGGGGGGCCAGGCGTTCGTTCCTCTCTGGTTTTTCATCTGCGTTCATCTGCCCTCCATCTGCGGATGCGTTCTTGAATCCGAGGGAAATTTCAACGGAGTATCTCTGTGGTGCGTATTCTTTCGTGTCTTTGTGTATTTGTGGTGTAACCGGTTTCGGATCGGGTGTTCGAGCGGAAGAACGGGGCAGGGAATCAAAGAGGTTGCAGGAACACGCCCTGTCAATCTATACTCGCCCGTGTCGAAATCCACGCCGAGGATGTTCAAGCGATGATCGATCTGAAAACATTTCCGTTTTTCAGCACGCTTCCGACCCGCGAAGTCGAGAAGCTGAAGAAAACCTGCCGGATCCAGAAGTACACGTCTGGCACCCGGATTCTCAACGAAGGCGAGGAGATCAAGGACGTTTTCCTCGTCGTCGAAGGACAGCTTTCGGTCATCAAAACACACGACGGGCGCAAAAAGACCCTGTTCACCCTCGACCCGGGTGACACCTACGGAGAAGTGGAGATCCTCAACGGGACGCCGGCCCTGACGACCCTGGTGGGATACCAGGAGTTCCAGATCCTGTTCATTCCGAAGGACGACGTTCTCCGCCTGATCGGTCTTCACGCCGGCTTCGCCCGGGAACTGCGCGAACAGTACACCCGCCGAGCCACCGTTCTGCTCGAACAGGGGCTGACCAAGACACCCTTCGGCCAGATCGTCACCTTCTTCAACGTGAAGGGCGGGGCCGGCAAGTCCGTGCTGTCGGCCAACACGGCCGTCATGCTCGCGAAAAAGTGGCGCAAGCGCGTCGTGCTGGTCGATCTGAACCTGTCGTTCGGCGACCAGGCGATCCTGCTCAGCCTTCCCAACGACCGGAACATCTACGAACTGTACAACGCTCCGGGGCCGCTCAAGTTGGAGAAAATAGAAGCCCAGCTGACGACCCACAAGTCGGGGCTCAAGATCCTGCTCCCGCCGCCGCTTCCCGAGATGGCTGAGCGGATCCGGATCGACTTCATCGAGCAGATCATCGAGATCCTGCGGGCGAACTACGACTACGTGATCCTCGACACCCACAACCAGCTCACCGACCTGGAGCTGCGGCTTTTGGAAATCAGCGATCTCGTCATGCTGATCATGACGATGGAGCTGACGTTCGTGAAGAACACGAAGCTGCTGCTCGAGCTGTTCCAGCGGATGAAAATTCCACGGGAAAAGGTGAAGGTGGTGCTGAACCGCGCCTTCAAGACCCTCGGTCTGGAGCCGTCGCGCGTCGAGAATTCGCTGCGCTATGCCATCAGTTACTTCATTCCGAGCGAGGGGGACATCGTCATCCCGTCGGTCAACAAGGGAACCCCGTTCGTTCTCGACGCACCGGAAAACTCGCCGCTCGTCGTGTCGGTGGAGCGGCTGTGCCGCTGCCTGGTCGGCGAAGAGGCCGACAAGGGCACCTGGAACATGTTCTCGATGATCAAGGACGTGTTCGGGCTCTGAGGCAGTTCAGAGGCCCCGGGCACCGGCCCGGGGTCACCAGCCGAGCAGCTTTTTGAAGAAGCTGGTTTTTTTGCCCGTCACTTGGACGACGATTACGGAAACGTTGTCGCGGCCGCCGTTCGCAAGCGCCTCTTCGATCAACCGGTTTGCGGAGGCCTCGGGATCGGCGTTCTGTTCGAAGATCTCCTGGATCCGTTTGTCGCCAACCTCTTCGGTGAGCCCGTCGCTGCACAGCAGGAACACATCGTCGTTCCAGACGGGGCCCGAGGTGATATCGACTTCGAGCTTCGCCGAGCAGCCGATATACCGGGTGATCTGGTTGCGGTAGGGGTGGCCTTTCTTCTCTTCCTCGTTGATGAGGCCCCGGATGAACAACTCCTCGACATAGGAGTGATCGCGGGTCACCTGTTTGAGCTGGCTTTTGCGGAAGAGATAGACGCGGCTGTCGCCGACATGGGCGATGAAGAAGTTCTGCTCGCGCAGCATCAGCAGGACACAGGTGCACCCCATTCCCTGCTGATCGGTGTTCGTCGAGGCGGTGTTGCGGACACTCTCGTTCGCCGCGAGAAACGCATCTCGAATAGACGCCTCTATATTTGCACCGTTATCCAATTTCGCGAGCTTCGCGCCGAGCACGTCGCGGGTCAGGCCGGAGGCAACCTCGCCGGCCTTGTGGCCCCCCATGCCATCGGCAACGAGGAACACGCCGTCACGGTCGGCGGCAAAATAGGTATCTTCATTGTTCGATCGCACCTTTCCCACATCGGAGCGGCCGAATACCTTGTATTCCACGTTCCTCCCCCCTCTCCTCTCGCGGCTACAGGTCTTTCAGGGTCTCGAGAATTGCTGTCTGCCCGGGGTCGAGATACAGCGACAACTGGTAGTATTGTCGCGCCCTCTCGGTGCTTCCCTCTTTTTTGAAGTAGTCCCCGAGCGAGTTCAACAGCAGGATATCGTTCGAATCGATGGCCCAGGCGTTCGACAGGGTGTCGAGAGCCTCTTTCATCTTCCCGCGGGCCAGCAGGATGCGCCCCAGCATCGTCATCAGAAGGACATTGCGCGGCTGTTCGGCAGACCGCTGCCGGTAGTAGCCTTCGGCCGTCGACAGATAGCCGAGCCCGCCAGCCTGGCGCTCCCAGGCGAGATGGGCCGCCGGCACCTCGTCATACTGGGAAAGGAACCGTTCGATCCGGCGTAGGGCGTCGGTCTGCTGGGCCACCTGCCGGCTCTTGCGGGAATCGACGTCAGCGGCGCGGGGAAGCCCCTCGAAGGCGTTCCCGGCCAGCGCGTCGATGTTGGGAACGAGCTTTCGCAGATCGCGACGCACGGTGACAGCCCCATGCTCGGGGAGATCCGCTTTGACGGCCGCCGTGGCATATCCCGGGAACGAGAAGACGACCCGGTATGAGCCGGGCGGCAGCGGAAGGGTGATCGGACTGGTGCCGACAAGCCTGCCGTCGAGGGCGATCTCGGTGCCCGACGGGCTCGTTTCGATGGAGATGGTCCCCTGGACGTAGGCGTTGTATCCCTTGAAGATGCCCAGGAACAGGACGGTGAAAACGATCACCAGGCCGAACATGAACATCGAGTTCCGGACCGGCTTCGAAGCGAGGCTCTGCGTGATCTTGGTCGTGGCCCGGGAAGCCAGCCCCTCGTCGCCGGGTTGAGGCACAGCCTCCTTGTCTTT
>Ga0209717_1004072_pt1 | contig 12299 bp, 8 predicted proteins | sample AD_UKC048_MetaG_FD_184418 | JGI IMG/M metagenome (GOLD analysis project Ga0209717, IMG submission 184418) | Active sludge microbial communities of municipal wastewater-treating anaerobic digesters from USA - AD_UKC048_MetaG (SPAdes) (version 2) | ecosystem: Engineered > Bioreactor > Anaerobic >... | reverse complement strand
GCTTTTACACCCTTTTGACCGCTGATTATTTCAAGATCTGATTACATCTTCTCGCCATCAAACGAAAAGCCAGAAGCAATAAGTTTGATCTGCGTCACCTTACCCTGCGCATCGCGCACAAAGTGCAAGACTGCTTGTCCCGCCGCATCAAACTTGTCCGGTTCCGCCAAGGGAGTCACTTCCCCCGCCTGGTCACCGGCAGCGACGATGAGTTTACCTTCTTTGACACTCACCTCAATGGTTTCAAAAGGCAAGCCCGTCATTTTGTATTTTCCGGCGTATTGATCCAGCTTGTTTCCTGCCGCAGGTGGCGGTGGAGTATTCGTCTTGGCTCCTCCTGTACTTGGCGTTACCTCCGCGTTGTACATCAAGCCAGAGATCACAAATAGCCCTCGACCCGCTTCGGCTTTATCGTTTTTGGCGACGTAATAAATGTCATGTACGCCCGTAGTCGGTTTGATGGCGACCAGTGCTGGTGGGGGTGGGGTAAAGCCGGCACTTGGCGCACTGGTTTCAATCCTGCTCGTACTTCCAATTAAGGTTCCGGTAGGGCTGTCCAAACGGATTTCGATGATTCCACCCGCAGCGTTCATTTGAGCAGGTGCCGAGACGCGTAGCCCAATTTCTGCTACACCCGTCAGGTCAACTTGTTTAAAACCAATATGACTGTCATTACCACCAGCAATGGCCATATGATTGGCTCCAAATTTCATTTTGTTAAAATCCACGAGGTAGTCTATCTCAGACATGTCCACATTTGGGTTGCGCAGTACATAAGTCTGCTCCGAGCTCAGGGATGGCAAACCTTTTACCCCACGGTCTTTGTACGCCGCACGCAGCAGGTAAACGCCCACTCCTTTATCGCCGCGCGATGGAACGGTAGTCGTAAAAGTACCTTCAGCGGGCAAACTCATCTCCACCGCCGAAGCATCTTCGTGGCGCAGGATGTAGCGTACAATCACTTCCGAATCATCTTTGCTCAGGGCAGGGTGGGCGGCCATGGCGGTTTGTCCCCAAATGCCGCTGCTGCCATTGATGACGCGTCCGGCCAGCAGTGCTGCAGCATCGGCCTGGCCACGGTAACGCAGGGCAATGTCACGGAAACTTGGACCGATTGATTTTTCAGCGGCTTTGTGGCAAGCTTTGCAGTCGGTGCCATCAATCAGTTTAATCGCACGGGCAAAACGGCTGTTCTGGTCGGCGCTGCGGTGCCCTTGTGCGATGGCAATTTTATCGTAACCTTCGGGCAGATAATCGATGCTTACCGCCACCTCGCTTGGGTCGATTTTGCCATTGGCAATACTTCCATCTTCTTTATCGGTAACGGCAACTTTGTATGCAATGTCCTTATTGGGGAAAAAGAAGGTTTTGTTGCCTTTGGTCAAGGTAAAGTCGAGTTTGGGTGGTTCGTTGCCCACGATCAGCTCTACGGAGCGGGTGGCACTTTCCCCTTTGCCGTCTTTTACGGTCAAGGTGGCGGTGTATACTCCGGCAGTTTTGAGGGTCAATTTTGGATTGGGTTCTTTGAACATCAAGGGCGTACCTCCACCGGCTTTGAGGGCCACTTTCCATTCGTAGCTTAGCGGGTCGCTGTCGTAATCTTTGGTACCAGCGGATGACAATTGCACGGTCAGTGGTTTGGCTCCCGAAGGTTTGTCAGCAGCCACCTCGATGACGGGCTTGCGATTGCCTCCGTTGTATTCGATGCGGATCAGGCGGGCATCGTCGTTGCCCTGGAACCAGCCCGTGCCGTATTCGAGCATGTACAAATCGCCGTCAGCATTGAATTCCATGTCGATCGGGTTGCTGAATTTATGGCTGGGCATAAAGCGCTCCATCGACACAAAATTGCCTTCTTTGTCCATCGTCACGGCCATGATCCAACCGCGCATCCACTCGTATTGGAGGAATTTTCCGTCGTAATAATCGGGGAAAGCACGTTTGGCGTTTTTGAAATCACTGGCGTAATACACGGGGCCAGCCATGGCGTTGCGGCCACCAGTGCCTACTAAAGGGAAGTCTTTGGACTCGGCATAAGGATACCACACAAAAGCTTTTTGAGCGGGGGGCAAGATATTCAACCCAGTATTGTTCGGTGACTTGTTGATCGGTGCATTGACGTCGTACATGGCACCCGATTTTTTGGCCTCAAAATCGTAGTAGGTATACGCTTTATTGTCCCCTATGAAATAAGGCCAACCGAAGTTACCGGCTTTGCGTGCCTGACCTACTTCGTCAAAACCTTCGGGGCCGCGGCCTTCCATCGGTTTGTTGCCATCAGGCCCAACGTCGCCCCAGTACACAAAACCGGTTTTTTGATCAATCGAAATCCGGTAAGGGTTGCGGTGGCCCATAGTGTAAATCTCCGGGCGGGTTTTGGCCGTTCCTGGAGGGAATAAGTTGCCTTCTGGAATGGTGTAGGTGCCGTCGGGTTGTGGCTTGATGCGGATGATTTTGCCCCGCAGGTCGTTGGTATTGCCCGAAGATTTTTGAGCATCCCAAGGGCCACGTCCAGCACGCTCATCGATGGGGTTCATGCCATCCGAACCATGTGGGTTGGTATTGTCGCCCGTAGACAGGTAGAGGTTGCCTTTGGCATCGAAAGCAATGGAGCCTCCGGTGTGGCAACACTGGTCGCGTTGTACGGGAATTTCGAGCAGTACTTTTTTGGAATCCAGCACCAACTCTTCTCCTCGCAATTCGTAGCGGGTGAGGATGTTTTTGGCTTCGGTTCCAGGAGGCGAATAGTACAAATAAATCCAATTGTTTTGGGCAAAATTGGGGTCTTTGGCCAAACCCAATAATCCATCTTCTGCTTCGGCCTGGTTGCCTTTTGCATCAGGCAAATATTTGGTACTAACCGGAATCGTAGCAATGGTTTTGGACTTACCTACTTTTGGATCAAACAGTTTCACTGCACCACGGCGCTGGATGAACAATACGCGGTTGTTGTCCAGCATGGTGAGCTCAACGGGTTCTTCGAGTTTTTCTTCTAACACCACCTTGGTGAAGCGGTTTTCTTCGGGCATCACTTTTGACTTGGCTTTGGAATAATCCAGTGGTTTATTGCCCATGGCGTACTTCAGGCCCTCGCCGAGGTGGCGCAGGAAGAGGTCTTCGGAAAAGCTTTCATTGGTATGGCCCATCGCGGTGTAAAATGCCCGGCCTCCGTCGTAATCGTGGTACCAACTCATGGGGTGTTTGGGTACGCCCATTTTGGCTCCGAAGTAAGATTTCTCGTCAATGCTGACCAGGATCTTGGCGTTGGGATTGATGTCGCGGAAATCGTAGAACTCATCCGTACGTTCCCAGGGATCGGGAAGAAATGAGGTAGAAGGATGCGTTTTGTCTTCGATGTGGAAAATCCCTTTTTGGACGTTGCTGGGCGTGCTGGGGTGACTGGTAAAATACCCCCCCGCCAACTTGCCGTACCAAGGCCAATCGTATTCGGTATCGGTAGCCGAGTGGATACCCACATACCCGCCTCCGGATTGAATGTAGCGTTCAAAAGCATTTTGCTGTAAAGCGTCAAATACGTTTCCCGTAGTACACAGAAAAATGACTGCAGCGTATTGCTTCAGGTTTGCTTCGGTGAATTTTGCAGCATTTTCGGTCGTGTCGACAGCGAAGCCCTGGCTTTGTCCCATCTTGATGAGGGCAATTTTGCCGGGTTCAATGGAAGTGTGGCGGAAGCCCGCCGTTTTGCTGAACACCAGAATTCGTGGTGTTTGTGCCTGGATAAATCCTCCAAACAACAGTAGTGTAAGCAGTACAGTGGTCCGTTGCAGGAGGGACTGAAAAATTGGGTGCATGATGTAGAATTTATGGTCTAAAACCCATTGTGTGAAAATTACACAATGATAAGGAAGGCGGAGGGTTTTTACAAATCTCTGACAGTGGGAATTCGACGGATGGGGGAAATAAATGGATGCTTAGAGGGGTTTTATGGGCTACGGGGTGTAACTTCAGTTAGACGATATTGTAAAATAGGCTTGTCATTCGGTTCAAAAAGACACCAGTGGATTCACACACCATCCAGATTCGGTTAGTACGCGTAAAAATATACTCCTGCAGGAATGCTTTCTAAAGTGTATGAATCCATCTCCGGGGTATCTACGCGTTGAATTTGTCCCGAAAGACTTGTCAGAATGGCCTTTTTGCAGTGTCAGGCGTTCGGCAACGTTTTCAGGTGAGGCATGAAACCCACACCAATTCAGGTCTTGGGCACGGAGTGTACCGAAGAATGTATAGACGAGCAACAAACAGGAAACAATTTTCATGTTGGTTTATTTTAGGAACGGAAACAAAATAAAGTAAACTCGTCTACTTTATTTTAAGATCAATAATTTAGACATTCCACGATAGGGGCCTTTTACCAAGCTTAAGGAATACAACCCAGAAGGCAATGCTGAGACATCAAGCTCAGCTGACCTGCCTCCAACAAAGGAGGCAAAACCCTGTTGTACCAATTGCCCGGTTGAATTGGCAATAAAAAATTCTGCTTCTTGCAAATTTGCCAGCTGGGAATACAAGACGATCGATTTTTGGGCAGGGTTAGGGCTTACCTTGAAGTCGGCAATCGCTATGAATTGCGTAGTCCCCGTAGTTAATTTAACAACAATAGTATCCAGGGTTGTACACCCATCAGGGTTGGTCACTTTTACGGAGAAGGTTCCTGGTGAATTGATTACAATACTGGTGCTAGTTTCTCCAGTAGACCATTGATACAACCAATCAGGATTGCCATTTGCATTCAATGTGATGGTTTTTCCTGAGGCAATGGTTGTATCCTTGCCCAAGGAAAACAAGGGTCTGGATTTGGTTACAACGTTTACCTCTTTGATGATCTGGCAATTGTTGGTATCTGTCAACGTAAGGGTATACAATCCTCCCGCCAAATTGATCAAATTGGCTGAAGTATCTCCTGTATTCCAACGATAGCGAAGTATGGGGGTTCCTCCTTGTACATTGGTTTGGATTTTTCCATCTTTTTGATCACAAGTGGTGGATGTAGCTAGCAAATTGACGGTAGCAACCGGAACTCTTGAAATAGCCATACTGGTGCTGCTGGTACATCCGGGAAAGGAACTTACACTAACTTGATAAACGCCCGATCTTAATCCAGTAATGGTTTGCTCCGTACTTCCTGTACTCCATTTGTATTTGAATTCTCCGAAGCCACTTGCGGTAACCGTTGCGACTCCATTGTTCTCTCCACAAGTAGCTCTGGTTACGGTACTGTTTAGACTAGGGGCGAAGCAATCAAATTTGACCATTAACAATGCATGGTTCCGAAAATCAGCAAATACGATTTCATTCAAACCATTGTTGTCTACATCGGCAACATCAATGCCCGGGACATCACCGTCTCTGTTACTATACTCATACAAAATAACTTGTCGCAAATCGTTGATTCGATTGGACATTCTCAGCCAGGCTTCCAGTAATACTAGGCCATTTGCACCCAATAATATATCCAGGTCTTTATCCCCGTCCAAGTCAACAACTTTTAATGACCGGAGATTTTCGGAGCCAATCAAAATTTCTTCAGCCTGGAAAGTGCTGTTGCCTGCATTTATAAGCGCAATTACGGATCGTTTTGGATTAACCGGATTGGTGTTGTATATACTGATCAAAATATCCTGGTCATTGTCGGCGTCCCAGTCGGCTATTTCAATATCCGAACCTAACTCGCCCGTAAAAGCTATGGTTTTGGTAAAACGCTGATTGTCCTGATTGAGGTAGATAACGATGGTATTGGTTGTGCTGGCGCATACCAAAGCCAAATCGATATCTCCATCACGATCCAGGTCGGATGCTTCTATTTCGAGAGGGGCATCAACATTGGCATCTAAGACCAATTTATTGAACCCTCCTTTGCCATCATTGCGGTACCAAAACACCTTGTCTTCGTTGTTGGAACAAGCTACAACGTCCAGGTCTTTGTCACCATCTAAATCTACTGCGCTAATGCCCAATACCTGGGGAAGGTTGGCATCAATAGCTGTTTTTGTCCAAGGCTCTCTGGTCCCGTTATTTTTCAGCCAGACCAGGTCATTAGCGTCCCTAGCGGATACAAAAACATCTAGATCACCATCTCCGTCAATGTCGACGGGTTCAATATCGGCAGCGTAATCAAGACTGTCACTCAAGCGCCAATTGATGAAATGATGATTACCTATATTTTCAAACAAGAGGGCTTCATCTTCTTCATTACCCAAGGAACTAGAGACGGTAAGAAGAATGTCTTGATCACCATCCTGATCAACATCAGCAAATTTAGGAATGCGTGCCCCTTTCAGTTCAGTGTAGATCAAGTGGCGGAATAATTTGCCGTTGATGTTTTCAAACCAGGATAGGTCGCCGTCGATGTTGCCGTTTTCTGGAAACACCAGGTCTAAATCATCATCGCCATCCAAATCCCCGGAAGCCATTTGACTTAGGCCTTTGTTGTTCCAATTGCTTTCGAGTATCTCCGTTTTATTAAATTGTAAGGATGAAGTCTGGTACAATACAATAAGTTGACCTGCGCCTCTATCTTGAACTACTATATCCGGCAAGTTATTCCCATCCACATCAAAAATTAAAAAATCACCTCCCAGTACTGGTGGATCAAATATTTCCACCTTTGCATATTTTTTTGCCCCATCAAAAACGAATAATTCACCCAATATACCCCAGCCTATAATATCGTTTTTCCCATCTTTGTTAATGTCACTTATTTCAACATCATCAATTATGTATGCGTGAGCGTTGGTATGGGTTACCAAATAAAAACCAAAAGCAAAGTTTCCTACACCATCATTGTACATTACCCTAGCCCCTTGTCCTTGAGTGGTTAATCCCCCTCCTCCAAAGATGATATCAACATCTCCATCACCATCTATGTCGTTGGCATCAACGACTTTAGGCTGAATGATGTTTGTCACCACCGTTTTTTCTGTAAAAAAAAAGCCATCATTGAAAAAGACATACCCCTCGGATTGACCAAATCCTAACGCTACAATATCCGGTTTTCCGTCAGCATTAAAATCGGCTACATCCGCTCGATTAAAATCTTTGCCAGCAATGATTGTCCATTTTATATAGGAACCATCCGCTTGGCGTTGAAACCAAACCAGCTCTCCATCAGGTCGACTTATGCTGCTGGAGCGACTACATACCAAATAATCCATGCGACTGTCACCGTCGATATCCACAATATCAATATCCTCAATCCGAGTAATGTTTTCTTTCACTATTGGCCGCTTTGGGAACTGTTGGGTAGGTTCATTTTCAAGCCAATATAGGCCAACTGGAAAATCAGCCGAACCACCTGCACTGGCTACAATGATGTCTAAATCCCCATCACTATCATAGTCCTGGAGTAATGTAGCGTTGGTGTAGATTCCTGCTTTGTTTAAAGCGGATGTGTTAAACGACTGTGCACTAATGCTGCTGATCATGCAAAGGGTGATGAGGAGAGAGATGCAACGTTTCATTGAAATTGGTGTTTATAAGTTTTTTTCTATAATGAAAATTTCTAAATGCAATGCCATGTTATACCCCACGCGGGATGACCAGGCGATTTTTGTCTCTTTCTTTTTACGCACTGCTTCGTTGCAAATGCTCGCCGTAGCTTTGGCTATGCCTGCGCTTTGCGCCTTGCAGGTCAAAAAAATAAATTCGCCAAAATTTCACCTGTCCACCCCGCGTGGGGTATAGTAAATCAATGCATTCCCAAACATAGGATCAATGTGTGTGGGAAATGGACTTATTCTATTTGCAAAACACTTTTGCAAATAACTTGCAAAGCATACTTTTTGAAATTTGATTCTTTTAGCGAGCACTTTTGATAGCTACAAAAAACTTATCTTAGCTTGGACAATCGCTTATCCCAGGCCTGAGTTCTTTACATCCCCATTTCAATTGGATTAATATTTTGATTATGGAAAAGATGGAGCCCTTTTGGGAGGAGATTACTCAGCTTCTTTACACAGAGACTGGTTTAATTATTCCAGACCAATGGAGCAAAAAAGAAATAGACCCTTTTCTTCGAGGCTTCGCAGGCCGGTTAAAAGAAATCTGTCAGCAAGACGAGAAAAAAGCTGCACTTTGTGGAATTGTTCCACTTAAAGGAGGTCAACTCCCTGAACCCAGTTTGTCTTATCATTCTTTTCGGCGAATATTTATCACCAAGGAAAGTAAGGGTAATCGGACTACTCGGGAAATGTTCGCCATTTATTTTGGCTACGATTCCGCCCATGATTTCATGACCAAAAGAGGGGTTATCGAAGAACCTCGTCCGCAGACAATCGAAACACCACCACCAAACAAGCCTGGTCGCGGGCTTTGGCTGGCGATCCTGACTACATCGATCATCATTATCCTGCTGTTGTTGATCAAATGCGCTTTTTCTAATTCAGGAAACCGACAAATGATCGTGAGAAATGAGCGAGGAATTGCCTGGATAAACCTTAAGAACAGGCACTTAAATCAAATCATCGACCACAGCCCTTTTGTAATTGGGATCGATTTTGACCCCAACACCAACACACTTTTTTGGGCAAATGCCCATGAAAATTATCAATGTCTCTCTTCCGCACGAATCAATAGCTCTTTTACAGGCATAGAAGAAATAACCTTAAATAATCGCCTGACTCAGCGGATGAAATATCCTGCTGGGATCGCCTTGGATACCGAGAATAAATTTATTTATTGCGCCGATTACATGGATTCTATAATTATAAAGTACGACTACCAAGGAAAGCTTTTGGATTCATCTTTGGTCGGTAAATTATCGGGTAGGCCCTCCTCTGTTGAACTCGACACAAAGCGACAAATCCTTTATTGGACAGATGTTGTCAGCCATAAAATTGGCCGGATTTTTTTAGAAAGTGGCCGGATTGAGCCGGATTTTATTCGTTCACCAGGCAAGTATCCCGATGGCTTGTCCTTGGATACCATCCACAACAAAATTTACTGGGCGGTCAATGGAGGCAAAGAGATTGGCTGGGCACATCTCTCTTCCCCAACGCCGCATTGGATACGACTGAGTCAAAGACCAAGTGCAGTGGAAGTGGATGCAGCAAATGGAATATTGTACTATACACTTTGGGACAACAACCTGATAGGGCAGATTCGTTTGCCGGCCAAACAAACCATCTACAACATTTCAAAGAAAAATACCTTTTCAGCAGGGGCCTTTAGTCCTGGCGTAGTGAAAGTTATTGATTTGAAGCGTAAATGACTCGTAACTCATTTGGCCTGGGATGATTTTGCTTATATAGGATCGGCAATAAACCCTCCATAAAGGTTTTGGAAGGCTTGTGTTGACCACTCCTCACATCGGCACTTTCGCCATTTCAAAAGTATGGAAATGCAACTCCCGTACAAAACTCATATTGCCGAACAATTTTTTTCCTCCTGGCAGCGCTTTCATGCGACCTAGCCGCCGGTTTCCCCGTTCTATTTCGGCTGGAGTGGGTGCTCGGCGTTCACCGATCGTGCCATAGATTTTGGTCATTGGCGGGGTTTTGAACTTGCCGAAAAACAGGCTACTCATCCAGTACCACTTTCCGCTATTCACGGCCATGATGCAGACTTTGGGGTTGGTCACGGCATTGCGGGGGATGTTTTTGGTGAAAATTTCAAAGTAAAACCCCGAAAAATCATCCCGATTGAGAAAGAACGAGCCGATGGGCGTAACGTTTGGTTGCCCCTCAGCATCCGCGGTTGCAATGGAAACGTGCAGGTTGGTAGCGAAACCATGCCGGAAGTTCTGCCGGATGTTTTGCCAATTTTGGGAGGTGATGGGTGAAGGCATAAGGGTGTTTTTGGATGATACAAGGTAGGGGGGGTATTGGTTTTTGGAAAGGCCATAACTAGCAGAGAAATAATTGGATGCGTTTATGAAGCGTCTAAAAGTCTAGTCAAGTACCTTTTTCTAAATTACCAAAGCGACGTCAATGGGAACGCGGATGACGCGGATTGAGCGGATTTACACGGATTTGATCCGCGTAAATCCGCTCAATCCGCGTCATCCGCGTTCCTATTGATGTTGCTCAGCGCCAAAGGCGCAATAGAACACTGCACCTAAAAACTCACCAACTCAATATCAAAAATAATCACCGAATTGCCCGGTACACCTCCCGAACTTCCATTCGGCCCATAGCCCAATCTGGAAGGAATCAGGAATGTACCTTTTCCACCTTTTTTCAAGAGGGGGATGGCAATCTTCCAGCCTTCGATGAGGTTGGTTAAAGGAAACTGCGCAGTCGCATCCGCTTTGGTTTCATCAAAAACCTTTTTATCGGTAAAATAGCCTTTGTACTTGACCGTCACGATCGAGCTGGAGCTCGGATTTTCGCCAGTGCCAGGTTGAGAAATGACGTAATACAATCCCGAAGAATGTTTCTCGGCGGTCAGGCTATTGTCCAACAGGTATTTTTGGATTACGGTATCATCGAATTCAGCTTGGGTGCCAAAATCGACCAGTTCCACATCGAACAAAACGATGGCATTGGCCGGAATTCCCGAGGGTGGATTGGAGCCATAAGCCAAAGCTGAAGGGATGATGAAGGTCGCTTTTCCACCCTTTTTCATTCTGGCAATGCCCACTTGAAAACCGGGAATCAAGCCTTGTAACGAAGCAGTTATGGGCTTGCCCGCATCAGATTTGTCAAATTCAGTACCATCCAGCAGGTAGCCCCGGTAATGGAAGGTAACCAATTGAACAGAGTCAAACCGAATGGATTTTCCCGTTCCTTCCAGGGTGCTGATGTAATACATCCCCGCAGGATCCTTTACCGCACTGAGCCCTTTATCACTGATGTACTTCTCAATGGTGGCAAGTTGCTCTTCCAATCGTTCTTCCTCTTTAGAATTCAGGTTGACACATGCGCTGGGCAGGATCAAACTCAAGAGCAGAAAAAAGCATAACATTTTTTGTCTCATCGTGCTTTGTTTTAGTTGAAAAGACACCCTCCGGTGTATTTGTACTCAACCAGTAATTATTTGGGGCGAAAAATAAGGCAATTATTCCTTTATTTTGGTCGCTCAATAGTTAAACGCCTAAATAAGCATTTATGAAAAAACTGTTTTTTGCCTTGCTTTTGTGCACTGCAGTTTGCGCTTGCGAACAAAAAGAGTCCAGTGTTGACGAAAAAATGCCCGACGCCAAAGATTATGCGTACTTGCACCTGATCGGCACAATTGGTGATGCTCCGATACACATGAACCTCATTCAGGACTTAGACTATGACAAAAACCCTTGGTACACCGGCTATTATACTTACGATGAAATACAGGAGCCCTTAGGATTTTACTCTTCCATGGATTCAACGGGCCAGGGACAACTCATTTTGACGGAGTTTGCAGTGGCAGATGAACCCTACGGCTTGTTCAAGGGGAAATTGGAAAAAGGGGTTTTCAGCGGCGAATATACCAGCGCTGCGGGTAAAAAATCACCATTTACACTCACTTATTCCTTCCCAGAGGGCACCCAACAATTTTCCGCAGTGCGCATAGAAGCTACGGAACCCGCCAAAAAGGATGCAAAAGACTCCCCCAAAGGCCACTTTGCGTATGAATATTTCACCCCCAAAGCAACCTGGTTGAAAGACGCATTTTTAAAAGAAATGGTTGGCGACTCTCTGGCGCAGGTGTACAAAAATCCTGAGAAGGCATATGTGGTGGAACAAAAGAAATTTTTTGTGGACTACCATGCTGAAGTGGAAGGTATGATGGAGGACGATCAAGATGCCGCATTCCTGAATTACGATTTTGAAAAAAGTATGGAAGTACTTTTTAATCAGGATAATCTCTTGAGTATTGCCACTGTAGATTATTCCTATGCGGGAGGAGCGCACGGAAATTATGGTTCAGCTTGCGCATCTTTTGACCTCGAAAAAAAGAAAAAGATCAGTCTGGAAGATGTGTTTAAACCAAACTATGAAGCCACTTTGACCCAAGCACTGACGGCTGCGGCCAAAAAGAAATTCAACGTGCAGGATTTGGAGGAAGTTTTGTTCGTAAAAGAAGTGGAACCCAATGGCAACTTTTTCCTGACCGGAAAGGGCATTTGTTTCAATTACGTGCCTTACGAAATTGGCGCTTATGCGGCGGGTGAGTTGAAGTTTTTTGTGCCGTTCACGGAGCTGAAAACGGTGCTGAAGTAAGGGGATAGGGGTAAAAACATGAGTCATCCCGAATTTTGAGCCAAGCAAAAAAAGAGGCAAAGGGATATAGCTGATCTGAGTCTGTAGAGCGGTATCGAAGCATTTCGGTACCGCTCTCCTGTTCTATGGCACCATCGCTGG
>Ga0209717_1004070_pt1 | contig 12302 bp, 9 predicted proteins | sample AD_UKC048_MetaG_FD_184418 | JGI IMG/M metagenome (GOLD analysis project Ga0209717, IMG submission 184418) | Active sludge microbial communities of municipal wastewater-treating anaerobic digesters from USA - AD_UKC048_MetaG (SPAdes) (version 2) | ecosystem: Engineered > Bioreactor > Anaerobic >... | reverse complement strand
CCCGGCATTCTCGTGCTGCTCAAGGAAGTCTTCCTGCAGGCCCTGATCCAGCTGCTCTTTTCCTGAGCGCCGCGGCCTCAGTCACCGGTTTCGTAGGGCCAGCACACCGTGATGACCCGGGGGACCTCGCTATCCTTCACGATGACCTTGATCACGTCGCCGTTGAACCGGGCACCGACAATGGCCAGGCGGTCCCCGCCGCGGTCCGGCCACTTTCTGGTCACGCGTCCATTTGCGATCGCCTCGTGCACCTGCTTGATATAGATCCCGCGCGCGACCATCTGATCATACGCGTGTCGCGTCACATGAACTGTACCAGCAGCTATTTTTTCTGCGATCTCTTTGCGTCCCATCGCTCGTATTCCATCGAAGACGTGCGGTCAGCCGGCTTTCTGGAGTTCGGCGATCGCCTTGAACAGCAGATCGCGCTCCTCGGGATCGGCCACTTCGGGAAGATACTCCATCAGCCGCTGCATGTTGCCGGGATCGCCCTGCGCCGCCAGCGACCGGATCGCGTTGAACCGCACCAGCGGCGAGCCGTCGCGCAGCAGCCGCTCGAGCAGGACCGCCGCATCCTGGCCACGGATTCCCTTCAGCACATACGTGGCCGAGTCCCGCATTTCCACGCGGGGATCCTCGATCATGCCGCGAAGCTCTTCGAGAACCGTATCGACGCCGAATTTCGACATGCCCTTGAGGGCGTTGGCCCGCACCCGGTTGTCGTCGTCCCGCAGCAGCGTGATGAACACCGGGATGGCCTCCTGGTCGCCGTTCTCTTCAAGCGCCTCGACAGCATTCGCCCGAACGCGCGGGTGTTCCGAGCCGACAAGCCGGGCCAACACGGGTGTCAGCTCGGGCGCATGGCGAGCGGCCAACAGTTTCGGCAGCGTCTCGAGAACCGAACGGGAAGGAGGGCGCTCGATATATTCTTTCCAATATTCCATATCACCCGGCCCGGTTTCGCCGACGAGAAGCTGGATATCCCCATACTCCGCATCATCGGCAAGCTCCCGGATCCGGCCACCGACCGTCGAGGCGCCGGCTTCCGGCTCTGCGACGGGCGGCTCATGCACGGGAGGCAGCTCCATCGTGGACGGGGCCAGGTCGGAACGGGGCTGGTCACCGGAAGGGGGCTCGATGGGTTCCGGCATCGGCTCCGCGGGGGGTTCGGGATTCTGCACCGGGGCAGCGGCGATGTCTTCGGAAGACTGCCGATCCAGATCGGCAAACAGGTCGTCGTGGGATTCGCCGGCGGCCGCGCCTGCCGTCTCGCCCGGCATCTGCGGCAGCTCGACAGATGGCTCTGCCGGAATACCGGGAAGGGCCCCGAATTCACCGGGTGTCTCTTGGGACGGCTCGGAGCCCATCTGTGGCGTCTCGTCCAGCTGCTGGGGCGGTTCGACGGGCTCCGACGAAGTCGCGATGGATACCGTCTCGGGTTCTGCGGGACCGCCGGCAGCAACGAACTCGTCGTCGGGAACGGGAGTTTCGGCTTCGGGAGTTTCGGCCCCAGGCGCCTCGGCTCCGGCCATCGGCTCGTCAACCGGCACGGCAGGCGGTGTCGATACATCCGGCACGAGCCGCGTCATGCCGGCGAGGAACGCCTCGGTCTTCATGGTCTGTGAGCGAAGATGATCGCGGGCTTTCTGGGCATGGTACCGGATGGCGACATCCTCGGACATCACGTGGCCGTCCAGGGCGAGAGCCAGTTGCTGGAAATGCTTTTTCATCACGAACCGCATTGCCAGCACGTTTTGCATCGCCTCCGTCAGCAGGGCCTTGTCCTTGGCTCCCAGGCTTGATTGCATCGGGGTAATGCCATCCTCGATCTGACGATCGACCAGTTCGAACAGGCGCCACCATTCTCCGCCCTTTCCGGAGGCGGCGGCATCCGTCACGAGTTTCTCGAAACGCTCATACAGCCCGCGCACGATCAGCGCCCGGAGCAGGACATACCAGAGTTCTTCGGTACCGTGCCTGTTCCAGGCATGCTCGATGAAATCGATCGCTTCGCCCGTCAGGCCGACGGCATCGGCGTTCCGGTAAAACTCAACGAGAAGCCGCGTCATCTGGTCATCTTCGGGAAAAAGCGACATATACCGGCCCAGCACGGGCAGGAGCTCCGGGGTAATGGCCCGTCCCGCGAGCACGGATTTCCCGAGCTTCTCGATCAGCCCCCGGTCGTTCGGCCGGCCGGCCGCATAGCTCACGACAAACGCAAACTGAGCCGGCGTCGGGTTGGGCAGCGAGAGATACTGCCGGCCGAGCATCTCGACGGCCCGGGGATCGCCCGGATTCACCTCGAGAAGCTGTTCGGCATAACGGATTCCCTTCGGGGCGTTGCCGGTGGCGAACGAGCAGCGCGCCAGAAGAAAGAAGAGACGAAGCTTGTCCTCGTTATCGCGGGCGGCCGTAAACCGCTTCTCGAGCGAGCCGAGCGCGATGCCGGGGAAGATCCAGGCGACGATCGCGATCCAGCGCCAGTAGAAGCGTTCCCACCAGGCGAAAAAGATGTGCATGGTGCGGGCCAGCAGGTAGATGAAGCCGAGAATGACGAGCGGGGCGAACTTCCAACCGTGACGCCACAGCCAGAGAATCCGCGACGGCCAGGTCAGGAAGCGGCTGTTCGGCTCGATCGTCTGAGCGGCGGTGAGAAGCGCGTCGGCATCGGCATATCGGCCCTGCTTCAACGCCACCATCAGCTTCACGTAGGGTGGCCAGAAGCTTTTGGGCGCCTTCTCGGCAAGCCGGTCCGCCTCGGCGGTCAGGGTTTCGAGGGGCTTCCAGCCCAACTCATAATCAGCCACCAGGGCCATTTCCCAGACCCTGATCACCCGTTCGGTCGAGTCGGCGAGTGCCGGATTCCGGTTGAGCAGACGGCGCAGCTTCTCCCACTGGCGCGCCTCGAAGAGGCTCTGCGCCTCGTCGAACCGCTGGGCCACGAACAGGCGGGAGACGAGGATCTCCTGTTCGATGCGCTGGAGGCGCACCAGATGCGGAGGTGTCGCAAGCCCCATGGTGACGAACTCGCGCAAAATCTGACGTGCCGCGAGGATGTCCTCCCGGGCGACGGCGATATCGAGTTTGATCAGGAGCTCCTGGATCATCGCATTGCTGCGATCCGCTTCGCCCGCGGGACTGGCGGCAGAAGATGCCACGGTTTCGGGGGACAGCCGGGCAGCAAGGGTGCGCGCCTGGGGGTTGTGCGGATCGATACGGAGGATCTGCTCGCACATCTCGCGCGCGAACGCGGGCTTGCCCTCACGCACGGCCTTGAACGCCGCCGTGACCATCCCGTCGATCTGGCGCGCCATGCGAAGGCGCTTCTGAAGGGTCGGGAGCGACGGCATCGCGGGATCGAGCCGCTGGAGGCCGTTCAGCAGGAGTTGCGCCTGGCCCAGATCGCCGAGGCTGAGAGCGGCATCGATCCGGCTCACGACTTCAGGAGAGCGGCGCTTCGCCGTTTCCCGGGCAATCACCAGCAGCTTCGAGGCGGATGCCGCCCCAGCGTCGCCGTTCTGGGCAAGCAGTTCGAGACACTGCACCCGGTACAGGGGCATGTCGGATTGCGCATACAGTGTGTCAAGCCGCTCGACGACGTTCTTCCAGCCCGCCGGAAGAGGCTTGGGAAGCGTCAGCATGACCGTATCGAGCGCGGCCGGGGCTTCGGTGGCGGCGATCGGCGCCTGGTCGGGCCGCGAAAGCAGGAAACTCAGATATGCCAGCCAGATGGCGGGGTTCCCGGGAACGAGCTCTTTCGCCCGGCGGAAATCCCCGGAGATCTGGATAAGCTGAGCCTGTTCGAGGTCGGAAGAAGCCTCTGCCGCTTTCAGCGCGCGCTTCACGAGCACCTCGGCGAGTTTCGGCCGCAAAGACGTCGGGTCGCTCGCGACCGCCAGACTCGCCTCGAGCGCGGCAATGGCGGCATCGGGATCCTGGGAGGCGGGGGCGGATTCGGCGGCGCCGGCTGCCGGACGCACAAGCGGCGTTCCAGGCGCGGCATCGGCAACCCTGACGAAGGGACAGGTCAGAAACAGGGCAACGCCCACAAGGGACGAAAAGGTCGTCAACCGGCCACTCAACGCTGGTCGATCCGCCATGAGGTTCTTCTCCCCGCGCAGTCGCTCACATCACCACCCTGCCCGAGGGCCAGGGCGGTATTTTCGTTCATGATACCACACCCATCCCCGAAGAATGATTCCGGAAGATGGACGACAAGAAAAGAGGCGGGCCAGCCGTGTCACACGGATGGCCCGCCAACTATATACGATACTATATTTTACTTGATGCCATAGTGGCGATCGAGGTATTCATCCCACTGGGTGTCGCGAGCGAAGTCGAGGGCCTTGTAGAAGGCCCGGAACTGGCGGTAATCCGACGGAATCGGCAGGGCGACCGAGATGCCGGTCCGTGTCTCGACGGCACGGCAGGCGGCGACGGCCGAGCGGGCCTCTTCGGCGGTCTTTTCGAGAATGGCGGCGTTTTTCACGCCCGCAAGGCCGTCGATCCGGGACAAGCTCGCCTCGATATCCCAGTAGTAGTCTTTGCCGCCGTAGGACTCGCTCGGCGTGAACCGGTATCCGTCGGCGGAAGCGTTCATCAGCTCGAGAACGAATGCGTTGAAGGCGAAGGCGAGCTCGGCAGCGCGCGACATGTTCCAGTAGCCCATGTCCCGCATGCCGGCGGCGCCGGCCATACTCGCGGCAAATCCGGCGGCATCCGACGGAAGCTTCGCCTGGAGGGAACTCAGGATTCTTCCGTAGGGATACCCGTTGATCCCGGTCGTGTCGGCAGCCCCAACCATGATCTCGCAGGAGTTCCGGAACTGGTAGACGGCTTCGATCGAGCCGGGAAGACAGGCATCGAAGGCCAGAACCGACAGCGGCCGGTTCCCGTTCAACTGGGTGCGGAAGCTGTCGAGGACGGCGACGATCTCGAACACTGTCAGACAATCGTTGTCGGCATGGTCATACCCCACGAACCGGTCGTTCGGGTTGAACACGACTTCGCCGGGCCGGCTGCTGCCCGTGCCGCCCGTGCCGCGCCAGGAGAAGATGCCGCTGCCATGGCTGTTGATGATGAGGGCATACCGCTGCGCCGGATGGCGGGCGACAGCATGTTTGAGGAAGCCCCACAGCACCTTCGGGGAGCCCATGTTGACTTCCCCCGGCTCGCTCTCGACGGTGATGTCGCCCTTCTGGATCGAGTAGATCGAGGCCTCGCCGCCCTTGTTCGAGTTGAAGATCGAGCCGCGCGCCGTCCGGTCCTCCATCACGACCACTTCGCAGCCGGCCGGGGGGCCGACACGCTTCATCGCCTCGACATTGCGCCCGTTCGCATCCTGCATCACGGTGTCCTTGTCGTCGTTCACCATGTAGATGAGGATGGTCCAGTCGTTGAGGGCCCACCCCGTCACCGGGGCCATCAGAATCGCCAGAAGAACCAGAATCCGTCGGATTGCCTGCATCGTTGTGACCTCTCTGTCGGAAATTGCGTGAGCCGATCAGAGAGCAGGAATCGTGCCACCTCTTCGGCCATTTCAAACAGGCCTCGAGAGCAAGATTCTCACAGCCGGTGGGGAAATGGGTGCCGACAATTCGTCAGCGGAACGCCGAACCTCCGACACTCAGCGCATCAGCAGGATACTCGCGGCCATGACCATCATTCCCGACACCACCCCGAAGATGGAGAGATGATGTTCCCCGTATTTCTCCGCGGTGGGTAGCAGCTCGTCGAGCGAGATGAACACCATGATGCCGGCGACCCCGCCGAACAGAAAGCCGAACACCGAGTCGCTGAAGAAGCGATACAGCAGGAAATACCCGACGACCGCCCCGACGGGCTCGGCCAGACCCGAGAGGAAGGAGAGCAGGAAGGCCCGGCGGCGGCTTCCCGTCGCGTGGTAGATCGGCACCGAGACGGCGATGCCTTCGGGAATGTTGTGGATCGCGATGGCGACGGCGATACCCAGAGCCATCGTCGGGTCTTTGAGGGCACCGATGAAGGTCGCGAGCCCTTCAGGGAAGTTGTGGATCCCGATCGCAAGCGCCGAGAAGACTCCCATGCGCATCAGCTCGCGCTCGCGGCTGGCCGTCGGGGCAGGGACCGGTTTCACGGGAAGGGCAGTTCCCGGCTCCTGATCGTCGGGACACGCGAAATCCTCCCCCAGTTCCTCGACATTCCGGATTTCATGAGGGTTTTCGAACGAGGGGACGAGCTGGTCGATCAGCGCCGTGCCGATCATTCCGGCAAAGAAGGCCAGCACGGTGTAGATTTCCCCGGTGCGGGCACCGAACCCGGCGGTCAGGGCCTCTCGTGCCTTGGGAATGATTTCGAGCATCGATACGTAGATCATGACGCCCGCCGAGAAGCCCAGGGCACCGGCAAGGAAACTGGTGTTCGTGCGTTTCGTGAGAAATGCCAGCAGGCTGCCTATCCCGGTTGCCAGGCCGGCAAACAGGGTCAGGGCAAAGGCGAACAGCAGGGAATGTGATTCCACATAATCTCCTATATATTGTTACGCATACGTATGGCGCATCCCGCCGAGCCCATCATTCTATCAGCTCTCGGAACCGGTGCGCAATCCGTTTTCGTCAGCCGCGCCGCGTGGTATAGTGTCGGCATGCACGACCTCCCTCGGCGCCCCTCCGTTTCATGGCCCGGAGCAGCTTCTCTGATCGCCCTCGGCCTGTTGGTGATGGGGTGCGCAGTGCGATTCGCCGTTCACGACGAGCTCACGGCGGGGTACCTGTTTTTCTACTATCCGTCGCCGATCTCGGACATGGCCATCCACCTGGATCTGGCGCGAAGCGTGACGGCAGGTCACCCGGCACAGGCGGTTCTCTACACGAATCCGGGGTATTACCATCTGCTCGCGCTCGTCCTGTGGCTGGGAGGCGATCAGGAAACGATCTTCTCCCTCCAGATGCTGATCGGAGCGAGCCTGGGGCCGTTCCTGTTCCTGACGCTGAGGCGGGCGGGGTTCGGAATGGCCGCCGCGGCCTTTGCAGGGGCCTTCCTCGCCCTGAACCAGTCCTTCGTGTTTCTTGAACAGTTCCTGCTGCTGGAGCCGATCCACGCCGCATGCTTCACGATGCTCATCGCGGCGCTGATCGGCCTGAGGCCCGGCAGGTCATCGACGGCGGCTGTCGTGCTGCCGATGGCGGCCCTCCACCTGCTCCGCCCGAATATCGTCCTGTTCTGGCCGGTCGTTCTCTGGCGGGCGCGCCGCCGCGGCTGCTCCGGCCGCGCCCTGGCCTTGATGATCGCCCTCTGGCTTCCCGTCCTGTTCGTTGCTCCGGCGCTGACCTGGCTCCGGAGCGGGGAGTGCGTCTTCAGCACCCAGAACCTCGGCGACAACTTCTTCATCGGCAACCACGCCGGGGCCAACGGCACCTTTCAGGCCGGCGAGGCGTTTCACCGTACCAGGAAGGAAGCCGAAGCGCTGCCTCCCGCCGAACGGACGAGCCACTGGATCCGCGCGGCCATCCGTTCCTGGGACTCCCCCTGGGGCTGGATCCGTCTGACCCTCCGGAAGGTGGCCCTCGTCTGGGGCCCCTGGGAACTGCCAAGCAACGTCAGTCTCCAGGCCATGGAGGAGATATCCCCGACGCTGGCCGGGCCGGTGCTGATACGATTCGGAACGCTTGCGCCGCTCGGCCTCGCCGGCATGTTCCTGCTTCTTCTGAACCGCAACGAATCCCGAAAGCGCGACCTCGGCAAGCTGCTCCTGGCGGGCAGCCTCGTTCTCACCCTGATGATCGCCGTCTTCTTCGTTCTCGGCCGGTATCGTCTGCCCCTCGCCATCCTTCTGGCGATCGGCGCAGGGCAGGCCATTGCGACGTTCGTTTCGGCTCCGCGGGCGCGCTGGGGCATCATCCTGGCGGTTCTCGGGCTCTGGCTTCTGGTCAACGGGCCTCTGGACCAGTCCGCCTCACCCGCGATCACCCCTTACGGGTTCCCACCCCGCCTGCGATACTGAATCAATATATAGTTTTTTATATATCGAATATTTTCCCAGGATTGAGAATGTTCCCGGGATCCCAGGCGCGTTTCACCCCGCGCATCAGGTCGAGGGCCGCCGGAGTGCAGACCATCGGCATGTATTCCTTGCGCTTGTGGCCGATGCCGTGCTCGCCGGACAGGGCGCCGCCAAGCCCGGCGGTGATTTCATAGAGACGCGTCAGGATGCGCGGCAGCTTTTCGGCCCACTCTGCCTCGCTCCAGGCCGGATTCATGACCGGAGTTGCATGGAGATTGCCATCCCCCGCATGGCCGTAGCACGGAATCTCGATATCCCATTCCCGGGCCAGTCCCTCGATCGCGGCGACCATGGCCGGAATCGCGGCGATCGGCACCACGATGTCCTCCAGGCTCTGGCGCGGGCTGCGGACCTTGAAGGCTTCGGCGATGTTGCGACGCACCTTCCAGACCCGTTCCGACGTGGTGGCGTTGTCGGCCACGTACACCTCGATGGCCCCGCCCGCGAGACACCGCTCCCCCACGACCTCGTATTCCCGCTCGACCTGCGCGGGATCCGAACCGTCGAGGGTGATCAGGAGCATCGCCCCGGCCGATTCCCAGGGAAGCGACTCGTTCAGATAGCGGCACGACGCCTCGATGCTCATCCGGTCCATGAACTCGATGGCCGTCGGGATGATTCCCCCACCGGCGATGATGGCGGGCACGACGGCGATCGCATCGGCCGGCGTGCGAAACAGCACGAGCAGGTCGGTGCTCGCCTTCGGCAGCGGCATCAGCCGCAGCGTGATTGAAGTGAACACCGCGAGGGTGCCCTCCGAGCCGACCAGCAGCGGGATCAGGTTGTAGCCGGTCACGTCCTTCACCAGCTTGCCGCCCAGCTTCACGATCTCCCCGGCCGGCGTCACGATCTCGAGACCGAGCACATACCGCCCGGTCACGCCGTATTTCACGGCCTTTCCTCCGCCGGCGTTCTCGGCGACATTGCCGCCGATACAGCAGGTTTCGAGACTCATCGGGTACCCGGCATAAAACAGGCCGGCATCCCGCACACAGGCGTTGATCTCGTTCGTGACGACGCCGGGCTGGACCGTGACGGTCAGGTTCGCCGGGTCAAACTCGAGAATGCGGTTCATCCGCTCGAACGTCATCACGATGCCGCCGTGCACCGGGACCGCGCCGCCGGAGAGGCCGCTGCCGGCCCCGCGGGGAGTGACCGGAATCCGCTCCCGGTTTGCGAATTTCATCACGGCCGCCACCTGCCCGGCGCTCGCGGGCCGGACGACGGCCTCGGGCGGATGGGGCGGGGAATGCGCCCCCGCGGCCGCCTCATCGTGCGAAAACGGTTCGAGCCGGTCGGGATCTCCCCAGATCACGTGCTCGGAGCCGAGAACCGATCGCAACTCATCGACATGCGCCTGCGAAAGCTTTGAATACTTATACATATTATACTTCTCGTTTTTCCGTGACAGCCGGAAGCGCTTCGATGATCGCCGGAACGGCCTCGAACAGGTCTCCCACGATCCCGAAATCGGCGAACCGGAAGATCCAGGCGTCGGGGTCGGTGTTCACCGCCACGATGGTACCGGCCGTCTGCATGCCGGCGATGTGCTGAATGGCCCCGGAAACCCCGAGTCCGACATACAGCGAGGGACTCACGGTTTTCCCCGAGAGGCCGATCTGGTGCGGATACGACAGCCACCCCCGGTCGACGGTGTCGCGCGTGCCGCCGATCACGGCACCGAGCCGCTCCGCGAGCCGGCGCGCGACCGCCACCCCTTCGGACTTGCGGATGCCCCGGCCGACACAGACGACGCGGTCGGCTTCGGCAATGTCGTGCGACTCTTCCCGCGGGATGAAGCCGAGACGACGCACGCGGGAGCCCAGGAGGTCGGCGCGGGGAACGAGCCGTTCGATCTCGCCGTGTCGGCCGGCCGTGCGGGGGGCCGGCGCCGTGCTGCGCGGCCGGACCGTCGCCATCTGCGGCCGGTGGGCCGGCGTCCGGATCGTCGCCATCACGTTGCCCCCGATTGCCGGCCGCGTCTGCAGCAGCAATCCCGTCTGGGGATCGATGTCGAGTCCGGTGCAGTCTGCCGTCAGTCCGGTGTTCGCCTTGATCGCGAGATAGGGCATCAGCGTCCGACCGGTCGTCGTCGCCGCCGCGATGAGGATCTCGGGATCGCGGGCACGGATCAGGTCCAGGATGCAGGCCGCATACCGCTCGCAATCGAATGCGACGAGCTCGGGGGCCTCGACCGCTACCACCCGGTCGCCCCCCCGTTCGATCAGCTCCACAAGCCCGTCTTCAGGAATGCGGTCCCCGCACAGGATGACGGTCAGGCGCGCCGAACGTTCGTCGGCAAGCCGCCGGCCGCGGGTCAGCAGTTCGTGCGTCACCACAGCGACCGCGCCGTCCCGCTGCTCTCCAAGAATCCAGATCTCGCGGCCTTCGCTCATACGCACCTCCGCCCGTCCAGAAACTCGGCCAGCCGCGCAGCCGCAGCCGCATCGAGGCGGCATCGGGAGCGGCGATCTTTTCGCACGTGCGCGAGAGACGCGGCCGGGCAAGCGAAACGACGCGGGTCGGCGAGCCGGCCAGCCCCAGGCACTCGGCCGGCAGTCCGAGCTCGGCACGGCCCCAGCAGGGGATCTCGGCGGCCTTCGCCCGCTGCTTCCCTCGCAGGGTCGGAAGCCGTGGCGAGGCGGCTTCCTTGACCACGGTGAGCACCCCGGGAAGCTGCAGTTCGAGAAGCTCGTACCCGTGTTCGGTCAGCCGTCGGATCCGGCACGCGTGGGGGTCTTCGGCAGTCGCCGCCGCCCCCTCCTCGAGGCCGGCCACGAAGGTGACGACCGGCAGATCGAGCCAGGAAGCCAGCGCAGGCCCGGTCTGACCCGTGTCCCCGTCGACCGCCCGTTCCCCGCAGATGACCAGGGTCCGGTTGTCCAGTCCCAGCTTCTGCACGGCGGATGCCAGAACCCGGCTGGTGGCCCAGGTGTCGGCACCGGCAAACGCGCGGTCGCTCAGGAGCACCGCGGCATCCGCACCCATGGCGACCGCTTCCCGAAGCGCCGTCAGGGCCTTCGGCGGCCCCATCGTGATGACGGTGACCTTCCCGCCACGGCGCTCACGAAGGCGGAACGCCGCTTCCAGGGCATACAGATCGAGCGGATTGATGATCGCCTCGACGCCATCCCGGATCATGGTTCCGGTGGCCTCGTCCATTTTCACCGAGTTCGTCTCGGGCACCTGTTTGATCGGAACGATCAGATTCATCGGCAGTCGCGTCCTACGCAATATCGATTAATATACAAAATCGTTTTCCACTTCGACCATCAGTTCGGTCCCGGCCGGGATATCGATGTGACGGCCTTTGACGAAGGCGCCTCCGACGACGCCGATCGGCCCGAGGATGATGTAGCCGGCCGCCGACGCGCCGGCCGCCAGGCCCATCGACTGGTTCGCCTTGATCGACCGTTCGCCGAGAACGATCGGAATCTGCTTGCCTCGGGCGCTGGTGACGAACAGATACCGGATCTTGATGCTGCCGTTCCGGCCGAAGCGGCCGGGGCCGCGCACTTTCTCGAGCTGGGCCTGGGCGAGCGCGCCCTTCTTGATGACGGTCGTCTTGCCGAGCTTGATGGCTTCGACGGCCGTCAGCTTCACCATCTCTCCCGTCTTGTTCGTCTTCGTCGAAAGCGTCTGTTCGAGCCGAAGCCGGACGAGCGTTCCCTTCGGAATCAGCGTCGCCGCCTCCGCCTGCGGAGCGATGACCAGATACAGCGCCAGAATCGAACTTAAAACCTGCAACATGCTTCTCATCGAAATTCTCCTCCCTCGATCGAATGTCGGATGACGGGCCTCAGAGTAGCGCTTTCCGCACGCTCTCCGCAAGGCTCCGGATGTCGAACGGCTTCCGAAGGAAGTGGACCCCGGGATCGAGCACCCCGTGCGCACCGATCACGCTGTCCATATACCCAGACATATACAATACCCGCACGGGGCGGTCACCAACATCCCGCAGCCGGGTAACCACTTCCGGACCGCTCATGTCGGGCAGGATCACGTCCATGAGCACGAGATCGATCGGCTCCCCCTCCTGCTCGCCCCGGAACAGCTCGATGGCTTCGGTCCCGTTCGAGGCTGCGAACGTGCGGTACCCCAACTCCCCGAGAAGGGTGACGGCCAGTTGTCGCACCATCTCCTGGTCTTCGACGACCAGGATCCGGCCGGTTCCCCGGGGAATGACCGCGTGCCCCTCCTCACCCTGTTGCTCCCCGGCCGGGATGCCGGTGGCGACGGGGAAATACAACTGCATGACCGT
>Ga0209717_1004064_pt1 | contig 12307 bp, 10 predicted proteins | sample AD_UKC048_MetaG_FD_184418 | JGI IMG/M metagenome (GOLD analysis project Ga0209717, IMG submission 184418) | Active sludge microbial communities of municipal wastewater-treating anaerobic digesters from USA - AD_UKC048_MetaG (SPAdes) (version 2) | ecosystem: Engineered > Bioreactor > Anaerobic >... | reverse complement strand
AAGATCACGACCACGTTCGGCGCTAGAAAAAACCACGGTGTGGTGGCATTTGTTTTCATCGTGCGAGCTTTCGCAAAATATCGGACGGGTGTGGCTGGCGTGACTTCGCTATTGTGACTGGCGTGCCAGTCCACTGGCTGTCAAAAAACAAGGGGCGGGCACATCAAATGTGGCCGCCCCCGGATACGCGAGTTTGGTTACTTGCTAGCCGCTTTGACTTGTTCGTCAACGTCTGCTGCAAGGCGCTTCAACGCGTCGTCAGTGGACATTTCGCCAGCAACCGCTTGACCCAAACGTGCAGCGGTCGGCTGGAAGACCGCGCGGTTCAGGCGATAGCCTTGCAGATCGAAGTTCGGCTTCAGAATCTTTGCCACGTCGCCGACGAAGCTGTTCAGCGCAGCTTTTGCGAGCGGCGACACGTTGTATGTGACGCCCGCTTTCGCAACGCCAAGGTGAGCCGGAATATTCTCCGTACGTGCCATCATTTCGCTGTAGTTAGCGTCTTGCGACAAGAAGTCGAGGAACTTCGCGACCGCTGCTGGCGATTTCGTGCGCTTCAAGCCAACGTATGCAGCGCCGCCGGGCATCGCGGTGCAACCCGCCGGGCCACACGGCGCTGGCACTACCGTCCAATCGAAGGACTTCGTCACCTGGGTATCCATGCGGCGAACTTGCCACGAGCCGGAGTAGTACATCACGATGCGGCCGTTAGCGAATTCTTCAAATGCATCGCGATAGGCGGAACCGCCGATGCCACCCCACACTTCCTTGGGCATCAAGCCAGCTTTGTTCCAATCAACGAATTTTTTCGCGGCGAGTTTGTAACCGTCGTCAATGACTGGCACACCCTTCGCATCGAAAATCTTCGCGCCGTATGCAACGGCTAGCGGCGCAAAGCGATGCCCTGTGCGGTCCATTGCCATTGCGAACGGTGTTTTGGTAGCGTCCGCTACTTTCTTCGATGCCGCCATCCAATCGTCCCAGGTTGCCGTCGGGCCGGGCATTGGCACTTTGGCTTGCTCGAACAGCGTCTTATTGACGAAGCCGCCGGTGACGGTCAATTGCGACATCATGCCGTAGATGCCTTTGTCAGCTGGTCCTGCGCGGAACCAAGGCAGCGTCGAGGCGAAGTTGTCTTGCCACGCTTTCACGCGCGCCGGCGTCAGGTGCGGCGTGAGATCAAGGTAATACTTGTTGAGGCCGCCCAAATCGGTGACCCGTGCGATGTCTGGACCTTCGCCAGCAGCGAGCTGAACGGGAAGCGTCTCGACTACGGCCTTGTACGGTACTTTGTCGATGACAATTTTTATTCCCGCGTTCGCTGCCTCAAAACGCTTGGCAATGTCAGCGGTTACTTCGCATTCGTTGCCGTCCGAATAACACTGCACGCGCAACTCTTGCGCAGACACCTGAGTGCTCAAGGTCAACGCCACACCAGCGGCAATCGCCGCAATTCGCATCTTCTTCACGACACAGTCCTCCTAAGAACACAAAAACGGGTAACTCATATAGATCATTTATATGAGTGGATCGCAAGCAGTTTACCGACAATATTGACCGCTCACAAGGCGAGTAACCCGTGTTGCCAGTTTGTGCGCGGAGGCCATCGTCGAGTGATTCAAGCGCGAGCGGACGCACGCTAGACGGCAGCGTTGCACATCCAGCAGTGTTGACAGGCGCTTCTTGACGACGGTCGATGGAAGAACCGTTTTACTGATGTAACGGTCAGTTTCCGCGAACGAGCATGGTGCCCTATACTTGCGAAATGAACGAAACGGTACATTTGTCGGCGGCGCCGTCCATTGCTACGAAAGCGGCACGCCCGCGCGCAGCCAAGGCTACGGGCACTGCGACGGTCCCCACCCGAACCAATGATCCCGCGCGAACGATGGCAGGCATCCTCGATGTCGCCACCAAGGAGTTTGCGGAAAAAGGCCTCTCGGGCGCGCGCATCGACGAAATCGCGGCCGCGACGCAGACCAGCAAGCGCATGATCTATTACTACTTCAGTAGCAAAGATGGCCTGTACGTGGCGGTGCTGGAGGAGGCGTATCGACGCATGCGTACGATCGAAGCGCAATTGAATCTCGACGATTTGTCGCCAGAAGACGCGCTGCGAAAACTCGTTGGTTTCACCTTCGATCATCATCACGGCAATCCCGACTTCATACGCTTGGTGATGTCCGAGAACATGCAGCGCGGCGAATATCTCGCGCAAAGCAAACTTATCCAAAAGCTCAACGTATCGGTGATCGATACGTTGCGCAAGCTCTACGAGCGCGGTCTGGCAGAGGGCGTCTTTCGCGCGCAGCTCGATCCGATGGATATTCACGCATCTATCTCAGCGCTCACGTTCTACAACGTATCAAACCGACACACGTTCGATTTGATCTTTAAGCGGGGGAGTCACACCACTAAAGCGCTCGCCGCGCGGCGAGCGAACATCATTGAAATGATCGTTCGCTTTGTCGTCAATTGATGTCGGCGCAGAGGACTCAGTCATTCCATGCATAAACAAAGAATCGCAGTAGCAGGTGCCGGCTACATTGGTCTCGCGCACATTGGATGCCTCCAAGCCAGCACGACGTGCGAACTGTCCGCCATTGTGGACCCATCGCCCGCAGCACGTGCCGTCGCCGAGAAGGCGGGCGTTCCGCTGTTTACGGCATTGGACGAACTCATCAAGAACGCACGTCCCGATGGCGTGATCCTCGCCACCCCCAATCAGTTTCACGTCGATCACGCAATGACGTGCATCGATGCGGGGTTGCCGATGCTGCTCGAAAAGCCCATTGCCACCAGATTGGCTGAGGGCGAGCGACTAGTTCGCTACGTCGAAGCAAAGAACGCCACCGTCCTCATTGGGCACCACCGCGCGCACAGTCCGATCATGGCGAAGGCGAAAGAAATCGTCGACTCGGGCAAACTCGGCCGACTCGTTGGCGTGATGGGCAGCGCTGTCTTCTTCAAACCCGACCATTACTTTGAAGACAACGCCTGGCGCAAGCAGGTTGGCGCGGGTCCAATTCTCCTGAACATGATCCATGAGGTGCACAACCTTCGCATGCTCTGCGGTGACATCGTTGCCGTACAGGCGTTTTCGTCAAGCGCGATTCGCGGCTTTCCGATTGAAGATACGGTGGCGATCAACTTCCGCTTCGCGAGCGGCGCGCTCGGCACCTTCATGCTGTCAGACACGGCGGCCTGCCCGCGCAGTTGGGAACAGACCTCGCAGGAAAACAAGGCGTATTCGAGCTACGACGATGAAGACTGCTACGTAATCACTGGGACATTTGGATCCCTATCGGTGCCGACGATGCGACTGAAAACCTACGCCACGGCGGAAGATCGTTCATGGTGGAAACCTTTTGAGGTATCGACCGCCGACGTCACTCGGGAAGACCCGCTGGCGCGCCAGCTTGAGCACTTCGGGGCTTTGGTGCGCGGTGAAGTTGCACCGATTGTCACTGCGCGCGATGGTTGCGAGAACCTGCGCATCACTGAAGCCATCGTCGAATCTGGCCGAACAGGCCTCGTCATAAACACTTCTACAAAGTAACGTTCCATGATCCGCGGCACGACCACACTTATCGCCCACATCGGCTACCCGACGCACACATTCAAAGCGCCGATGATCTACAACCCGTACTTCGAACAGGCCGGAATCGACGCGGTTGTTGTGCCGATGGGAGTGAAACCGGAAGATTACGAGACCGCTTTACGCACGATTTTCAAGTTCACCAACATTCGCGGCGCGCTCATCACGATGCCGCACAAAGTGACGACGACGGGTCTCGTCGATGAAGTCTCACCCACGGCGCAAATTGCTGGCGCATGCAATGCCGTGTTGCTGCGCCCGGACGGCACGTTATTGGGTGACATGTTTGATGGCGCTGGGTTCGTGCGCGGCGTTCAGCGCAAAGGTGTGAAGCTCGACGGCGCACGCGTTTTGGTGGTTGGCAGCGGCGGCGTCGGCTGCGCGATTGCTGCCTCGTTCGCCGCGGCGCAGATTGGCGAGATTGGTCTTTTTGATGTCAACACTGCCGCAAGCGAAGGACTTGCAGCGCGCTTGCGCAAGCATTACCCTGCGTTGAAGGTCACCACGGGATCAAAGGATCCGGCGGGCTACGACGTTGTGGTCAACGCTACTCCGATGGGCATGAACGAAGGCGACGAACTGCCGATGGATGTGTCGCGCATCGCGCCGACGACCTTTGTCGGCGAAGTCGTGATGAAGCAGGAAATGACCGCGTTTCTAGCGGCAGCGAAAGCGCGCGGCTGCCCGATTCAGATTGGCACCGATATGTTGTTCGAACAAATCCCGGCCTACCTTGAGTTCTTTGGATTCCCCACGACGACACCGGACGTGCTGCGCTCCGTCGCGCGATTGAGCTACTGACCGCGGCTCAGTACCCCGCTGCAAGGCCCGTATTCCGGCGCGGGTCATTCGCCCCATAAAAACGATTGTTACCGACGGGTTTGCCTTCCAATGAAGGCGCGCCAACGACGATTGCAGCCATGTGGTTTGGCGGCTGCGGATTACCGAGCTTGTGCCCCATGCCTTCGAGAATTTTCCGCGTGTCGGGGCTCAATGCGAAGTTCTCGACGTTGGTCAAATCCGGTAACCACTGCTGATGAAAGCGCGGCGCGTCAACGGCTTCTTGTACGGTCATACCGTAATCGATCATGTTCAGGATGCTGTGCAGCACGGCCGTAATGATGCGGCTGCCGCCCGGTGTGCCCACGACCAACACAGGCTTGCCATCCTTGGTCACGATGGTTGGGCTCATCGAACTGAGCGGCCGTTTGCCCGGCGCAATCGAATTGGCTTGCCCTTGCACGAGGCCGTAAATATTGGGTACGCCGATCTTTACCGTGAAGTCGTCCATCTCGTTGTTGAGCAACACACCCGTTGTAGCTGCGGTGACTCGCGCGCCGAACCAATCGTTCAACGTGTAAGTCACAGCCACCGCGTTGCCCCATTTGTCCACGATAGAGTAGTGCGTGGTGTTGGTGCCCTCGTGTGGCGCAACGCCGGGTTTGATCGCTTGTGAAACACCGGCCTTTGCAGGATCAATCACTGCGCGAATCTTCGCGGCATAAGATTTGTCGAGCAGACGATCAAGCGGGTTGCTGACGAAGTCCGGATCGCCGAGATAGCTGTTGCGATCAACGTAGGCGTGGCGCATCGCTTCGATTTGGTAGTGCACCGCTTGCGCAGAACGGAAACCCAAGTCCTTCAGCGGGTAGCCTTCAAGCACGTTGAGCATTTCGCAAATAATCACGCCGCCGGAGCTTGGCGGCGGTGCAGACACGACGCCGTAGCCACGGTAGTTGCACTCAATGGGTTTGAGTTCTCGCGTCTTGTATTGGTCGAGATCGGCCTGCGAGATGATGCCTTTTCCGGCCTGGCTCGACGCAACGATTGCCGCCGCGACCGGTCCTTTGTAAAAACCGTCTTCGCCCTTTTCGCTGATCAAACGTAACGTGTTCGCAAGCTCCGGTTGCACGAGTTTCTCGCCGACGTTGTATGCCTCGCCTTTGTTCAAAAAGATCGCGGCGGACGTTGCGTCTTTGCGGAAGTCGTTCGTCGCGACACGCAAAATATCCACGTCGCCTTGCTGCAACACGAAGCCTTCTTCGGCGTGCTTGATTGCTGGCGCGATGAGCGTTGCGCGTGGCATCGTGCCGTATTTCGCGCGCGCCATTTCGAAGCCCGACACCGAGCCGGGCACCGCTACCGCGAGGTGACCAGTTGTGCTCGCGCCCTTGATCACGTTGCCGTCTTTGTCGAGATACATGTTGGCTGTCGCGGCAAGCGGAGCCTTCTCGCGGAAGTCCAAAAACGTCTTGCGCCCGTCCGCAAGCTGCACAGTCATGAAGCCGCCGCCGCCCAAATTGCCCGCCGCCGGATACACCACCGCGAGCGCATAGCCCACGGCAACGGCCGCGTCCACCGCGTTGCCGCCGTTCTTGAGCACATCCACGCCGATCTTCGTCGCAAGATGTTGGGCGGTGACCACCATGCCGTTTTCTGCGGCGACGGGCGCGATGGACGCAGCCTGCGGCGCGCTGGAGCACACGAGAGCGAGGCTTGTTAGCAGAAGCGATCGGGAAAGATTGCGTGACATCGTTGGGCTCCTAGGCAGCGAGGGTGCGCGTGGCACAGTGCGATGCAGTCTAGCGGGCTGCGTGTGACGCATGCGTCAATTGTTCCGATGTATTGCTTAACAGCTTTATGCGTCAAACGACTGAATGGCGGTCGTTATACCCACAAAACTATGTATCTCGACCTATCTCAATATTGGCCGCAAAGCTCCGTGATACGGTCGCTAGGCACAAAAAGCTGTACCTACATCATGCGGTTGCGATGAGATTAGCCGTCAAGCATGGCCACACCGTCTGCCGCGCGCACGCCCCGTCCTTTTTCCAGGACGAAGATGGGATTGATTTCCGCTTCAATCAACGTGTCGCCAAGCTGCGCAACCATTTGCGAAAAGGCGACGATGGCGTGAACCAGCGCATCCACGTCCGCCTTTGGGCGGCCGCGGAAGCCATCGAGCAGCGGCCAGGTTTTGAGACTGCGCGCCATTCCGAGCGCTTGTTGATGCGACAGGCCGCCCTCGGTCGGCAACATGCAAAGCGCCGTGTCCTCAAACAATTCCGCAGTAACGCCGCCCATCCCCAAGAGAATTGCTGTGCCGAGAGGATCACGGTGCATGCCGAGAATTAGTTCGGTGCCGCCGGTGACCATTTCTTGCACGAGAAATCGCGTTAGTCGTTCGCCCGTTGCGCGCTCAACGTCGGTCACCATCGTTGCGAGGCGCGCGCCGATGCGTTCGCTCGCAACATCGACAGCGACGCCGCCTACATCGCTCTTGTGCGTGATCGTGTTCGACAATATTTTCAGCACAACGTTGCTGCCAAATTCTCTGGCGACAAGCTCGGCTTGGAGCGAAGTCTCCACGACGTGCTCTTTCACGCAAGGGATACCGAAACGTGCGAACAATTGTTTCGCCTGCGCTTCGTCGAGCGAACCTCCGGGCTGATCACCGACCGTAACGACTTCGCCGGGCGTACCCGCTTCAGTTGCGGCCAAGTTTGATGCGTGCAACATGCCCGTCAACGCCGACGCGCAGCTTTCCGCCGCGGTGTACGCGGGAACGCCACGCGCTGTGAGCAGCGCGGCGGCTTCCGGCGCGTGTGGGCTCACGAACGCGAGCACCGGTTTGTCAGAGAGTGGCAGACAGGCCTCTATGGCGCCTGCCATTAACTCAGGGCGTCCGATGCCCGACGAGCCAACAATGATGATGAGCGCATCGTAGGTTGGACTCGCGAGCAAAATTTTGATGGCACCACGCAGTAAATCCGGCTGAAGACCCGCGAGCGTGACGTCAATCGGGTTGCGGTCAAGCGCGGCTTGCTCGCCCGTTTGTAGCGCACGTAACGCTGCCGCTGTCTCCGCGTCAGGTGCGGGCGTGTCGAACCCAACCACACCAATGGCGTCAGACACCAGCGTGCCCGCGCCTCCGGTTGACGTGAGAACGGCCACACGCTTACCGCGTAGCGTGCGTGCCGTGGCCAACGCTGCAGGAATGTCTAGCAAGTCACCGAAAGTTTGCGCGCGGATGACGCCCGTTTGTCGAAACAGCGCGTCGTACATTCGGTCCGCGCCAGCCATCGCCCCTGTGTGCGAAACCGCAGCCTTGGCGCCCGCTTCGGAGCGGCCGATCTTGAACGCGACAACAGGTTTCCCCGCACGCGTCGCGCGCAATGTTGCTGCGCGAAATTTCGCGGGATTGCGGATCGCTTCGACGTAGAGCGCAATGACTTTCGTTGCTTCATCGTCCACCAAGTAATCGATGAAGTCCGCGAGTTCCAGGTCCGCCTCGTTGCTCGTTGAAATGAGCTTCGATAGTCCCATGCCTCGCGCTTCGGCGCGTGAAAGCAACGCTCCAAGAATGCCGCCACTTTGCGACACCACGCCCACGGAACCGGCGCGAAAGTGCGTCATGTCGAGCGCGCCGCTTGCGGACAGCACAATGTCGTCGGTCAGGTTCACCAAACCAATCGTGTTCGGACCGAGCAAGCGCATTGGTCCGGCCGCGTCTAGCAGCTCCCTTTGTCGTCGCGCGCCGCTTTCGTCGGTCTCCGCGTATCCGCTTGCCAACACGATGGCCGCTGCCGTGCCTAGTGCCGCGAGTTCACGCACCGCCAGATGCGCGCGCTCCGCGCCGAGCAACACAATGGCTACATCCGGCACCGTGGGCAACGATTTGATGTCGGGATAACAGGTCAATTCGCCGATGCGATTTACCTTCGGATTCACCGGATAAATTGCACCTGTAAAGCCATGTTTGACTAAATAAGAAACAGGTCGCCCTGACGTCTTCGCCGCGTCCGCCGACGCACCGATTATGGCAACGCTTCGTGGCTTCAAAAGCCTTGATATCGCATCCATAGTGATTAAGCCTGCTTTGCGGCTTTGGCGAGGAAAGCCTCGACCGATTGGCGGTGTTCGCTGCTGGTGTAGCAAATGCCTTGGGCTTGGCTGCCTTGCGCGAAGACTTGCTGCGCCGTCATCTCGAAGGTCTGGTTCATGATTGTTTTGCTCAAGGCAAGTGCTGTGGCCGAGCCTTGGCTCAGCTCCGCAGCCCACGCTTGAGCGTCCGCCAAGAGCGAATCGGCCGAAGTTTTGCGATCGGCGATGCCTAGCGCGAGGGCTTCCGCTGCATCCACTTTGCGGCCCGAAAAAATTAACTCTTTCGCTTTTGATAGTCCCACTCGACGCGGCAGAAAATACATGCCGCCGCCATCGGGAATGATCCCTCGATGAATGTAGGACCAAGTGAAGCTGGCCCATTCGCTTGCGATGATGAAATCGCAGGCCAGCGCGGTGTCGGCGCCGAGTCCGGAAGCGGCACCGTTCACTGCGGCGATGACAGGCTTCGACATCGTGTGTAGCAGCGATTGGGTGTGATGTACGCGCTGTTGCCGATGCCACCCGTTGAACGCCACCTCGCCGGCTGGCGCCGTTAATCGACGCTCCATGCCCGAGATGTCTCCGCCCGCGCAAAAGCCCTTACCAGCGCCTGTTAGCACTAGCGCGCGAATGGCCTTGTCGGCAGCGACGCGCTCCAATGCGTGAATAAATTCGGTACGCATATCGTCGCTCATCGCATTTCGCTTTTCGGGGCGGTTGAGCGTTATCGTCGCGATTGCGTTTTGTAGCTGAAAGTCGATCAATGAATAGGTCATGGGTAACTCCGCGAAGCGCGCGTCTTAATCGGCCTTGATGTTGTTTTCTTTGATGATTTTCTTCCAACGTACTTCTTCCGCGCGGACGTACGTGTCCAATTCCGCAGGTGTTCCGGCGCTAATGACAAGACCTTCTTGCTCAACCTTCTTTCGGAAATCAGCGCTTTGCGTGGCCTTCGCTGCCGCTGCATTGAGCTTCGCGATTACGTCTTTCGGCGTGCCAGCCGGGGCGTAGAGGCCGTACCAGCTCTCGGTCTGATAGCTGGGTACAGTGTCGGCAATCGCGGGCACGCCTTTGAGCGCCGGTGAAGGCTGCGGCGATGTAACCCCGAGCGCGCGTAGCTTGCCCGCGTCCACAAATGTTGAGACAGCGGCAGCGGTGCCGAAGATCATATCCACCGATCCGCCCAGCAGATCAGTGATCGCTGGACCCGCGCCGCGATAGGGAATGTGGAGCATTTCAACTTTCGCGAGATTGGCAAACATCTCGCCCGCTAGGTGTGCGGACGTGCCTTTCCCTTGCGACGCGTAGGTCAATTTTCCAGGATTAGCTTTCGCCGCAATGATCACATCGTTCACGCTCTTGTACGGGCTTTCTGCGCGCACCACCAACACGTTTGGACCTCGACCCAAAAGAATCACCGGAGCAAACGCCTTGTTGGTGTCGAACGGAAGCTTTTGCAGCAGACTTGGATTCACAGCGTGCGCGAACGTCGCTACAACCAACGTGTAACCATCGGGGGCGCTTTTCGCCACCATATCGCTGCCGATGACCGTGCCGCCGCCAGGCTTGTTCTCCACGATCACGGGCTGCCCGAGCGCTTGCTGCATGCCCCCGGCCAACGTGCGCGCGATGAGGTCAGTGCCGCCGCCCGGTGCGAACGGCACAACCAGGCGAACGGGTTTGTCTGGAAACTCGGCGTGCGCGAGCGTCGATAGTGTGAGCGCCAGTGCGAGCCAGACTCGATGGACGACTGTTTGCCTAAATGGGTGTGACATGCATTGCCTCCTGAGTGTCTTGAACGGTGAGCGCTTGGGTCGTTACATCGGAAAACGCGTCACTTTGATTTGCGGAGCATAGAGTGCATACTTGCGCCATGCATCCACCTATTTCCATCAGGTGGAAATAGCAGGCGAGGACGTCTACTGAATTTCGAGCTATGGTGATCAGCGTACGCACAGCAAAACTAGAGAACACACGAGTGACAAGCGATCGCAATCGTTCGCTCGCGCGTGGCATTGAGGTCCTGCGTGCGTTCAAGCCCGGTGCAGATTTATTAGGTAACGGCGAATTGGCAGAACGCACTGGTCTATCCCGTGCAACGGTGAGCCGATTAGCGCAGACGCTCGTTGATGCGGGCATGCTGGAGCACGATCGGCTGCACCGCGCATACCGTTTGGCCGCGCCGGTGTTGAGTCTCGCGCATGCGATGCGCACAGGCTCGCCAGTACTGCAAATCGCGAGCCCGCTGATCCGAAAGGAAGCGGAAGCGAGAAAGATCAACGTCGGCCTCGCGGTTGCGGATCGCGGCGATATGGTCTATCTGGAATCGGTGCGCTACAGTCACCGCGTTTCGTGGCGCAATGTGGTCGCGGGTCAGCGCGTGCCGATGGAACTGACATCGCTCGGGCGCGCGTGGCTGTCCACCGCGTCTGTTGAGGTACGACGTGAACATTTCCGAGTGTTCAAGCCACGGCGTCCAACGACGTGGCGGTCGCTACAACAGGAGATAGAGGCGGCGATCGAAAGCGTCGCTGTCCACGGTTATTGCTGGGCGTCATGGCAACCGCAGGTGGTGGCGTTGTCCACGCCACTCGTCATAGCAAACCAACCGGTTTACGTCCTAAATATGAGCGTCACTGGCGACGGCGAACCGAACGAAGTCGTCGCACGATTGCGTGAGCCGTTGATGGATTTAGCGAAGCGATTGCGCCAGTTAATTGGTGAGCTGTAGCTCGCCGCCGCAGGTCATGCTTCGATGTCGCCGCCCTCGATCTGAAGCGTCGCAATCATCCGATCCAGCGCCTCGTAAAACTGTCCAGAAAATTCGGGGCCGATTTTTGCTTCGAGGTCAGCGTATGCGGCTTCTATTTTTGGCGCGATGCGCGTCGCGAGGGCGCGGCTCTTTGCCGTGAGCGAGACTTTGACGCGACGTTGGTCGTGCGACAGACGCTCGCGCACCACGTAGCCGGTTTCCTCCATACGCGTCAGCACACCCGCGAGGCTCGGGCTCGAAATGCAACATAGCGTCACGATTTCGCGCGGCTCCATTGGCCCGCGCTCCAAGATCGCGCGCACAATGCGCCACTGCTGCTCGGTGATGTCGTGGGCATTGAGGATCGGACGAAAGCGCGCAATCACTTGCTCGCGTGCTTGCAGTAGCAAGAGCGGGAGATTTCGATGCGTGATCGGTGCGTTTGACTTGGTCATTGTGCTTCGCGTAAGAACAGTCACATGTTAACGAATTTCACTCTGTTGCTCGCCGCGCTTGACACCTTCAACATGTCGGGAATATATTGCTAACATATTAGCGAATAAGGCGCCACACGCAAATTCACATGACAGTTTTCAATCCACGCATTTCGTTCGACGCCGCACCGTGGCGACTGTCCGGCGTTGTCTACGGTACGTTGCTCAACGACCGCGCTGCGATGGCTGCCATTGGCGAAGCAGCCAGCCAGCCGCCGTACAAGGCCGCGCCAAACGCGCCCGTGCTCTACGTGAAGCCACGCAACACGCTTGCCAATTCCGGATCGACCGTCGCAGTTCCCGACGACGCGGGTGAATTTGAAATCGGCGCCTCACTTGGCTTGGTGTTCGGGCGTACGGCGTGCCGCGTGAGCGAGGCTGACGCCATCGCCCATCTCGCGGGCTACACGTTGGTCGCGGACCTATCAGTGCCGCACGATAGTTTTTATCGTCCGTCGGTGCGCTTCAAAGCGCGTGACGGATCGTGCGTCTTTGGTCCGAGCGTCGTCGCGACGAAGCACATTTCATCACCGGACAACCTAAGCCTGCGAGTGAGCGTAGATGGCCAAGCGGTGCACA
>Ga0209717_1004062_pt1 | contig 12313 bp, 10 predicted proteins | sample AD_UKC048_MetaG_FD_184418 | JGI IMG/M metagenome (GOLD analysis project Ga0209717, IMG submission 184418) | Active sludge microbial communities of municipal wastewater-treating anaerobic digesters from USA - AD_UKC048_MetaG (SPAdes) (version 2) | ecosystem: Engineered > Bioreactor > Anaerobic >... | reverse complement strand
TCGACGCCACAGCGATCACGACGGGCAGCGTGCCGATGATGAGCGTCGGCAGCGGTGCGCCCGCGAGCTGAATCGCAGCGGAGAGCGTGAGGTAGTAGATGATGTTGCCGACGATGGAGAGCTTCGCCGCGACCCACCAATCGGCGCGCGTCAGTTTGGTGAGCGCAGCACGCTGCCAGAGCGCAATCGGCAGCGTAACCAGCCCGAACGCGAGATAGCGCCCAAACGTGAGCATCGCCGGCGGGTAGTCGGGCAATAGAAGCGGCGCAACGAAGACTAGCCCCCAAATCAGCCCAGCGCCCAACGCGGCCGCGACGCCGATAGAGAGGTGTTGTTTCGTCATGGCGTCATTTTGCAGCAAGCGCACGACCGTAAAATCAATCAAATCATTCAGGGAGCGCAACATGACAATCAAACTCGTAGGCATCGTCGGTGCCGGAACCATGGGCAACGGAATCGCGCAGGCTTGCGCAGTTGCGGGCGTAGACGCGCTCATGCTCGACGTCAACGCTGCGGCGCTGGAGCGCGGCGTCGCGACCATCAGCGGCAGCTTGGACCGCTTGCTCAAGAAAGAAAAAATTACGGCCGAACAAAAGGCTGCCGCGATGGCACGCGTTAAGACGACGCAAACGCTCGCTGACTTGGCGGCGTGCGATTACGTGATCGAAGCGGCGACCGAAAATGAAGGCCTCAAGATCAAGATTCTCAAAGACCTCGACGCCGCGTTGAAACCGGAAACGATCATCGCGACCAACACGTCGTCGATTTCGATTACGCAACTGGCCGCCGCGACGAATCGCCCGGATCGCTTCATCGGCATGCACTTCTTCAACCCCGTGCCGATGATGGCGCTGGTAGAACTCATTCGCGGTCTCGCCACGAGCGACGCCACGCTCGCCACGGCGCAAGGTCTCGCCACCTCGCTCGGCAAGACGCCGATCACCGTGAAAAATTCGCCGGGTTTTGTCGTCAATCGAATTCTGTGCCCGATGATCAACGAAGCCATCTTCTGCTTGCAAGAAGGGCTCGCCACCGCCGAAGACATCGACGCCGGCATGAAGCTCGGCACCAACCAGCCGATCGGCCCACTCGCGCTCGCCGACATGATCGGCCTCGACGTAATGATCGCCGTAATGAACGTGTTCTACGAAGGCTTCAACGATCCAAAATATCGTCCGGCGCCTCTGCTTAAAGAAATGGTTGCTGCGGGCTACTTGGGTCGTAAAACAGGTCGCGGTTTCTACTCGTACGCAAAGTGAGCGACGCGGCTCCGAGACTTCGCATCGGCGTGCTCGGCGCCGCCAATATCGCGCGCTCGTTTATTGCGGCCCTGCGTGGATCGACAAAGGTTGATGTCTGCGCTGTAGCGAGCCGCGACGCTGCGAAAGGTGCTGCGTTCGCCAAGGAAACCGGCGTCGCGCAATCGTTTGGAAGCTACGAAGCGATGCTTGCCGACCCGAGCATCGAGGCGATCTACAACCCATTGCCGAACAATCTGCACGCCGAGTGGTCGATCAAAGCGGCAAACGCGGGCAAGCATGTGCTCTGCGAAAAGCCGTTTGCGGCAAATGCTGCGGAAGTCACTGCGATGCTAGCGGCGGCGCGTGCCAACGAGGTCTACGTCGTTGAGGCGTATCCGTACCGAGCGCAACCGCAAACAATCAAGCTCGCAGAACTCGTAAGAAACAACGCCATTGGCCGCTTGCAGACCGTGCAGGCGTCGTTCGGCTTTCCGCTCGTCGCGCCAAACAACATTCGCTGGGACCCGACGCTCGCCGGCGGCGCGTTGATGGACGCGGGCAGCTACCCGGTGAGCGTCGTGCGCTTAATCGCGGGCGAGCGCCCGGTGCGTGCGCACGCCATCGCGAAGTTTTCCGACAGCGGCGTTGATCGTACGCTGATGGGCACGCTGGAATTTGCCAGCGGCCTTATCGCGCAAATCTCATGCAGCTTTGGTACTGCGCGCCATCGCCGCGCGTTCATCATCGGCGACGTCGGCACGATTGACACGACCTACTTCAACGACACCGGCGCTGAGTTTCTGCCGGTCGTGAACATCACGCGTGGCAGCGGCTGGGACGCAGCGCGCGAGACCATCGAATGCGCTGCGACGCCTGGATTTTTCGCACAAGGCGAAGCGTTTCATGACCTCGTGCGCCACGGCTGGGGCGCGTGGCCCGGCGCAACACCCGCCGAGTCGATCGACATTGCGCTGATGCTAGACGCGTTGGCGGCGAGCGCGAAGAGTGGCCACTCGGTAAGCATCTCGCAAGCGGCGATGTGAGTACGCCGTCAGCTGCGCGCATGATTGAACCAACGAATCAATCCTTGCCGCAGCACGATTACGCTCAGCGCATGAATCGTGTCCTCGACTACGTTGACGCGCATCTGGACGAGCCGCTTGAACTGGAAACGCTCGCCGCGGTCGCGCACTTTTCGGCGTTTCATTTTCACCGGATGTTTGCGTCATGGATGGGTGAGACGCTGGGCGAGTACGTGCGTCGCCGCCGCATGGAAACCGGGGCGTGGCTGTTGTGGCGGCGCGCGACGGAACCCGTGTTGAACATTGCGCTGACCGTGGGCTTCGGCTCCGGCGAAGCGTTTTCGCGAGCGTTCAAGCTGCACTTTGGGCAAACGCCGACGCAGTGGCGGGCCACGACGCTCGCGCGGCAAGCGCAACAAAGCAATCCCGATCAGGCCGAGCGCAAGTTCGATCAGGTGTTTATTCGTTGCAAACGAGATGATTTCGACTCCATTAAACAGGAGCAAATCCTCATGAACGTAAAACTCATCGACCTGCCCGCAGCGCGCGTTGCTTACCTTCGCCACATTGGCCCGTACGGCGCGAGTCTGGGACTCTTCTGGCGCGAATTTCATGGCAAGCGTGTCGCGCATAACCTTCACGGAAATATGTTCGGGGTTGGGCTGGATGACCCGGACATCACGCCGCCAGAAAAGTGTCGCTACGATGCATGCGTTGAGGTCGCGGCGAACGCCGAAGTGAAGGCTCCGTTTAGCACCGCAACGCTTCCCGGCGGTCGCTACGCGGCGCTCGAATACAAAGGTGACTCCGCACGCGTCGGCGAGGCGTGGGCAGCGCTCCTAGCCCAATGGCTGCCGGCGAGTGGCATGCAGTGCGATGCGCGCGCCATCTTCGAGTGGTATCGCACGACCGACGGCGGCGACGAGGCCACCGGCGAGTTCTCGTGCTTGCTATGCATTCCGGTTGCGCCGCTGGCTTAGTGCCCGCGACCCCGGCCATGTGCTACATGCAAAAAGCGTTACAACAACTTTTTTGCTGTAGCGACCGCCAGTTGATCGCTACAGCCTATATTTACCGCTTATCGACTTGGCGCATTTTTACGCTAAACCGGCCGCCTGGCTGTCGTTGCAGTCGAAAAGCTGTACACGTCATTTAGGCACGCCGTACGTCGCGTCGAGCCGCTCCTTGAGATACGCAGCGCCGGTCGTCGGCGCGTATTTCGCGGGGCGCTCGGCACTTGCGCAGGTTGGAAGACAGGCGACGACAGCGTCGGGATTGGGGTCAAGAAAGAACGCCACCGAAAAACGCTCGCGACCGATGGGGTTCACCACACGATGCGGCGTTGAAATGAACACATCATTGGTCCAACGCATCAAGCAGTCGCCGATGTTGCAGATGATCGCGCCGGGAATATTTGGCACCGCGAGCCATTCGCCCGCGCGCGTGCGCACTTCGAGCCCGCCCGCGTCGTCGGTGACGAGCAGCGTGAGGTTTCCGTAGTCGGTGTGTTCGCCAGCGCCAATTTGCCCTTCTTCAAAGCGCTCCGGGCGCGGTGGATAGTGCAAGAGACGCAGCGTCGCCAGCGGTTGATCAAGCTTGTCGTCGAAGAAATTTTCGGCAACGCCCAACTCTTGCGCGAGCGCGCGATGCAGTTGCAAACCCAACTGATGGCACGCGTTGAAGTACTCAAGCATTGTGGCGCGAAACTGCGGCAACGCCTGCGCGTCCGGCCACACGTTGGCACCGCGAAACGGTTTGCACGCAACCACGTCAGGGTGATCCGCCGGCAAGTCCCAGCCGATGTTGAACGCCTCTTTGACGTCGCCGGGCATCGCGGAATTAAGTCGTTCTTCCCCGAGCGCCACGTAGCCGCGATTGTTGCCCGCGCGTTGAATCGAGAGCTTCGCTTTCGCCGTGGCGTCAGTCGCGAACAGCTGCGCGGATTGCGCAAACACGCGTTCACGTAGCGCGGCGGGCACCGCGTGGTTCGTGAGCACAAAGAACCCCAAGCCACGCGCACAATCACCAAGCGCCTGGCCGAGTTTTGCGAGCGAGGCGCTATCGCGCACATCGAATTGGGAAATGTCGATGGTGGGGATGTCGGGGGTCATGTTCGATGCGCGGAGCGCGAGGAAATGGATTCACTGCGAAGCATACGCGCGCGCACTTGCAGAGATTCTGCGTTCGATCATTTCGCGCATAAAAAAAAGGCGCGGAATTCCGCGCCTTGTCGCCTAGTTCCGTCGCCACGTGCGCGGCGACTTTCACAACTAGAACTTGTAGCCGAGGCCGACCGTCAACAACGTTTCGGTTTTCTTGGCGATGTAGATCTTGCTTGCGTAGCGGGCAGACGCACCGACGTTCATCGTCCAACCGGCGCCCATTGCGACAGCGAGGCCCGCATCAAACGTGGCGCGGTAACCGTTTTCGCTCTTGAAGCCTGGGTACACCGCGAGGCGTTGCTTGAACGTGGTCGTCTCAGAGAGCTTGTGCGCCGACTCTTCGCCGAGGACGAGTTCAGTGCCGCTCACGGTGTCGAATGCGTACTTTGAGCGGTTGTAGCCAACGCCGCCGAACACGTCGAACGTGGTCGTTGGAGCTGCGATAACGTGATAGCCAGCACCGACGTAAATCGCACTGCGCAGGTCAAGATCGGTCACGCCGTTGCGCTCGAGTTCGCCGCTGACGAAGCCGAAGACTTGCTTGTTCAGATCGCGGTCGTAACGGCCACCAAGGCGATACAGATCGTTGGTCACGGCGGTGCCGCTCACGCCGTCGATCTTGGTCGTGCCGCGCGACGCAACGCCGTAAAAACTCAGTTTGTCGTCATTGGTTTTGCGCGCCGTGTCGAACACGCCGCTGATCGTGGTGTTGCTTACCGCGCCCGAAGAAAATACGGCACCGAGGCTCACGTTGCCGTGGAACAAACCGTCGGCTTTATCTTGTGCCGAAGCAGCAACAGAAATAAGCGCGAACGCGGTAGCAACCGCGATGCGGGTCAATGAATGGTTCATAGGAGGATCTCTCAAAAAATGCTGAACTAAACGGCAGGCTGATGCCAACCGCGATGCCACGCTCTTTCGGCGGGTCTGAAAGCATTTTGCCGCGACGCAGCAATTTTCAATGCGTTAGCGACGTTGCGCTGTGCATTTTTAGAGTTTTCTTATAGGAGCAATCCGAACCAACGCTCAGCGATTCAGCCCAATGTGCAGCGCAGCAATTCAACGCGAATTTAACGCACCCACTGCATCTCGTCTTGCTTCTCCATCCACTCTTCTTCGAGCAGCGCAATCTTTGCCGCCAACTCGCCGCGCTCGCGGGTTTTATCGCCAAGCGTCGGCGCGTTTTCTGCAGCGTACGCAGCTTCTGAAGCGAGCCACGCATCAAGCACGTCGCGTGCGCTGGTGAATTTCGCGAGTTCCTTCTCGATCGCATCAATGCGCTTTTGCATCGGTCGCCGCAACGTCGCTAAACGCTGTCGCTCCTCGGCCTCGGCGCGTTTGTCGTCTTTGCGAGGCGGCGTAACAGACGCAGCCACGACCGCAGGCGAAGCACTAGCCGTGGCAGCGACCGAAGGTTTCGTTGCGCTAATCGCAGGCTTGCCGCGTTGCTCACGCAGCCACACGCGGTAATCATCCAGGTCGCCGTCAAAGGGTTTCACGGTTTTGTCGGCTACCAACCAGAGCTCGTCACAACACGCGCGAAGAATGTGTCGATCATGCGCCACGACCACCAATGCGCCCTCGTAGTCTTGCAGCGCGAGCGTGAGCGCTTGCCGCATTTCGATGTCGAGGTGGTTGGTGGGCTCGTCTAGCAGCAGCAAATTCGGTCGTTCATACACAAGCATCGCCAGCACCAAGCGTGCACGTTCGCCGCCTGAAAATACGCCCGTTTTCTCGGTGACGCGATCGCCACGGAAATCAAATCCACCAAGAAAGTTGCGCAGCTCCTGTTCACGCGCACGCGGATAACCGCGCGTCTCCATAAGCGTCTTGTCGAGCTGGTCTAAATGCCAGAGCGGCGTTTCTTCGTTATGTAATTGCTCCAGTTGATGCTGAGCAAAGTACGCGATTTTTAGATGTTGGCCTTCAATCCGTTCGCCTGCGAGTTCTTGCAGTTCACCGGCGATAGCCTTCACTAAGGTGGACTTGCCAGCGCCGTTTTTACCGAGCAAACCGATGCGCGAATTGGGCAACAACGAGAACGTCGCCTTATCAATAATCGCCGGTGCGTCGGCACTATAGCCAAGCTTGATGTCCTCAAATTTCAGCAGCTGGCGCGGTTCGCCCTCAGGTTTTTTGAAGGCGAATGTGAACGGCGAATCGACGTGTGCTGCGGAAATGCGCTCTAGTTTCTCGAGCGCTTTTACGCGGCTTTGTGCCTGAGCGGCCTTAGTCGCCTTTGCCTTAAAGCGCGTGATGAATGACTCAAGATGCTTGATCGTGCGCTGCTGCTTTTCGTAAGCACCCTGCTGCACCGAAAGCTCAACCGTGCGCTGATCTTCAAACGACGCGTAGTTGCCGGTGTAGAGCTTCAACTTGCCGTTGTCGAAATACAGAACTTGATCGGCCACGCTGTCGATGAAATCACGATCATGCGTAATCACCAGCATCGTGCCTGCGTAACGCGCAAGCCAATCTTCGAGCCACATCACCGCTTCGATGTCGAGGTGGTTGGTCGGCTCGTCGAGCAGCAACAAATCGCTGCGACACATCAGCGCCTGCGCAAGGTTCAAACGCATGCGCCAACCGCCTGAGAACGTCGACACCGGGCGGCTCTGCATCTCGTGCTCAAAACCCAAACCCGCGAGCAGCTCAGCCGCGCGCGCGGATGCGGCGTAGCCGCCCACGTGTTCCAAGTCCGCGTAAAGGTGCGCGAGAATTTCGCCGTGTCGGTTCGCGTCTTCGTTCGGGTAATTAGTTTCCGCCGCCAACGCGGCCTCGATTTGGCGAAGCTCAACGTCTCCGTCGAGCGCGTATTCCAGAGCGGTTAAATCAGAAGGTGGCGTTTCCTGCGCCACGTGCGCGATCACCCAACCATTGGGCATCGAAATGTCACCGCGATCAGGTTGCAGGTGGCCGCGAAGGGCGGCAAACAATGTGGACTTTCCAGCTCCGTTGGCTCCAACAATACCGACCTTGCGACCGGGGTTGATGGTGATGTTGGCGTTTTCAATAAGCGGCACCGAGCCGCGCGCAAGCGTAAGGTCAATCAATCGAATCATGCCGCCATTTTGCCGTGAGCGGCCAAAAGTAGAGATCAGGGGCGCTGCGGGACTGGTGCGGCGGCACTCTTGCCCTGTGACCTTAGCCAAGTAAAGCGTTTGATGAAATGAAGTGGTTTGTTTGCAACGGCTTCGTTTCGCCTTACGGCGAGTTACTTTTTGCGCCGCCAAAAAGTAACCAAAAAGCTCGCCCCGAACCCCGCTGTTTCCTGTGGTGCTCGCAACGGGCGGGACCAAAACAAATCGCCCGATGGCGCGCTGCCGCGCGCAGTGGGCTCATGGTTTTGGTCTACGACCGCCCGTTGCTCCGCTCCTCGGCGCGGGGCGACGGGGCGTTAAAGTCAGATAGTGATCGCTTCGCGATGACGCTTACGGGAACCCGGATGCGAGCATCCGGGCTACGGAACAGGCAACTGACTTGGATCATCTAGTCGCACGATGCGAACGTGTAACGCGTAAAAAGCGGATGGTGAGGCCCCGCCACCGCGTACTTGCTGCATTTCTCGCGCGGCGTAAACGCGCAGCCCCAGCCGATCAAGATCTGACATGTGTTCGGCAATGGCTTTTTGCGCATGTATTCGTTCCGTTGGCTCGGCAAGACCAAGATCCGCCCAATCAGTTAGAGCTTGCAGGAACTGCCCCGTGCAGTCCAGCTCGGAATCTGAGAGATCACTGGGGTAGTCGTCGTAGCGACCTTGGCACTTCGAAATGAGGTCTATCAATGCCTTTGCAGAAGTCACTCTCAGAAGGTGCGTCGGTATTTCTGACTGGATGCGCACAATCCTAACTTGTTCTGGCGGACGAGATTGCACCAATCGCTCTTGAACCCATTTCTCGTGATTGCGCTTCAGCTGCTGCAGCATTTCTACAGAAAAGGTCTCGCTCTGATCGTCAACTAGCTTGTGGTGAACTCTGCAAAGGAGAAGCAAATTATCCAAGCTATCGATAGCGGCCGGATCACAATTGGGATCATGACGCGGGCCGTTAGGGGCTGATGAGATTATGTGGCACTCATCGCCCACCACCGACTCGGAATCCAATTTGGAAGCTTCGACAACTAACTGTGTCTTACAGAACGCACACAGGCTACCTGATCGACCCCAAAGCACTTTTCTCGTTTTATCTGTGATACTCATCGACCGCCCCAGCATCCATGCACAACAAGAGCGACGATTTTCGCTGCTTGTGTTGGATTCAAGGCTACATCAGGCAATAAAACGTCACTTCGCGTTGTGTAACGGTCGGTTGTACCGAGAGCGCCGTAGCCCGGATGCGCGCATCCGGGTTCCAGTAATCCAATCGCCAAGCGATCATTTTTTCCTTTAACGCCCCGTCACCCCGCGCCGAGGAGCGGAGCAACGGGCGGTCGTAGACCCGCACCATGAGCCCACCAGCGCGCGGTTAGCGCGCCATCGGGCGATTTGTGCGGGTCCCGCCCGTTGCGAGCACCGCAGGGAACAGCGGGGTTCGGGGCTAGCCTTTTGGGTACTTTTGGGCAATGCCAAAAGTACCTCGCCCAACGGGCGAAACAAAGCCGTAACAAACAAACCACCTCATTCCATCAAACCCTTCGCTGCGCTCCGGGCGAACGGGGAGATGGGGCCAACGGTCGCGCCCGATCCACGTGGGTTGGTATCAATTTGGGTGCGGTGAACCGGCACCCTACAACGCAAACCCATAATCAATAATCAACGGCGCATGATCCGAGAATCGTTGCTCCAGATAGATTGACGCGCTTTTCGCGGTGGCGGCGATGCCCGGCGTGGCGATTTGGTAATCGAGCCGCCAACCGACGTTCTTGTTCCAACTATCGCCGCGATTGCTCCACCACGTGTATTGCTCTGGCCGCTGGTCGAGCGTGCGAAACACGTCGACGAAACCAATCTCGTCAAACACATGCGTGAGCCATTCGCGCTCATGCGGCAGGAAGCCTGAATTTTTCTTGTTGCTCTTGTAGTTTTTCAGATCGATTTCTTTGTGCGCGATGTTGAAATCACCGCAAATGACAATCTCTTTTCCAAGCTTTCGCAGCGCTTGCAAATGCTTGGGAAATTCACTGAGAAAGCGATCTTTGCTCGCTTGACGTTCGGGCCCCGCCGCCCCCGATGGCAAATAAAGCGAGACCACAACTAGCGGCCCTAAATCGACTTCAAGGTAGCGGCCCTCGCCGTCGAACTCGGTCACGCCGAAGCCGCGCTGCACGTTGAGAGGCTTTTGCTTCGTCCACACAGCCGTGCCTGAATAACCTTTGCGCTCGGCCGGGAAGAAATGCCCGTGGCTCTTTTTTGGGCGCAACATTTCTTCAGGAATATCTGATTCTTGCGCCTTCATTTCCTGCAAACAAAACACGTCCCAGCCGCGCAAGCCAGCCATCCAACTGGCGAGGCCTTTGTTGTGGGCGGAGCGAATGCCGTTGGCATTGAGTGTGACGATTTTCATGATGGTTTCTGTTTTGTGTGCGGGAAAACCCCGAACGCGCGAAAATAGTGGGTAATTCTGTTGTTTCTCTGGGGCGCGCGCAGCGCGTTTGAATCGCTTATGGCCGTTGCTGACACTTTCCGACAAGATTTTCTGCGTTTCGCACTTGAATGCGATGTGTTGCGCTTCGGTGAATTTAAGACGAAATCTGGGCGCTTGTCGCCGTATTTTTTTAACAGCGGCCTGTTCAACACGGGCGAATCGCTGCTGAAACTGGGCCGCTACTACGCCGATGCGGCGCTGGCTTCGGGCATCGGTTTCGACATGACCTTCGGGCCAGCCTACAAAGGCATTCCGCTTGTTTCAGCGCTGGCCATCGGACTTGCCGAAAAAGGTCACAATCTGCCGTATTCGTTCAATCGCAAAGAGGCCAAAGACCACGGCGAGGGCGGCCTGATTGTCGGCGCACCGCTGGCGGGACGAGTTTTGATTGTTGATGACGTCATCACGGCCGGCACCAGCGTACGGGAGTCGGTAGAGATTATTCGGGCGCATGGCGCAGTGCCAGCGGGTGTGCTCATCATGCTGGATCGCAAAGAACGCGGTACTGGCACACAATCTGCTGTCCAAGAGGTACAGGCTACGGCTGGCATCCCTGTCGTTGCCATTGCATCGCTGCCCGACGTGCTCGAACTGGTGAACGCGACAGCCGCGTTGGCCGAGTACAAGGAAAAGATTGAGACGTATAGAGAATCGTATGGAGTCGCTGAGTAGTCGTATGAACGTTCGTGTAGCGCGGTGGCCGCTGGCTTCACTGCTCGCGGCGGTGTGCGCGGCGTTTGGGGCGAGCCAGACCCAGGCGCAACTCTATAAGTGGACCGACGCTAACGGCAAAACGCATTACAGCGACACCGTTCCACCAGACGCCGTTGACCGCGCGCGCAAGGAAATGCGGACCGACGGCGTAGTGAAAAACTCCATGGAGCGAGCGATGACGCCCGAGGAGAAGCGCCTGGCGGGGCTCAAAGCGGTTGAAGACGAACGAACACGAATCGCGCAGAGCGAACGAGAGCGCAAGGACAAAGCGCTGCTAGCGACGTACACCGACCTGAAAGATTTTGATCGCGTCCGAGACAGAAACCTTAGTGCTCTCGACGCAGAGATTAAGGGCCTGTCGGCAAACCCCGCAGTGCTCGCGGCTGCGACTACTTCTCCAAGTGCTGAGGCCTCGGCGTCCGGCGCAAAACCCTCTTCCGGTAAACCGGCGGCGCCCTCCGCGCCTGCGGGAGCCAAACTCACCGCCGCCCCCGGAACTGCGCCCGTTGGCGCGAAAGTGGGTGTCGCACCTGGGCCGTCGGCCGCCGAAGCGGCTCGCCTGGCCGAATCGGTGGCCAAGAAAACCCGCGAACGTGCGGAAATGGCGGCGCTCTACGAGGCCGAGCGCGGGCGCTTGGCGATGCTTCTGACCAATGAGCGCTCACGAATCACCACCGTCGTAGTTCCGGCGCCGCGACGCTAACAGCTTTTTGCCTGCATCGACTACTAGACGGACGTTTCACGCGCAAAATGACGTTACTCAACTTATAGAAAAATTAGACTGAAGCGACCGCCAGGCTGTCGTTCAAGCCTAAAAGCTGTATTCATCTGAGGTAGTCGCTATCCTCCATGTCATGAAAATAGCGTTTCACCTCGACCCCATCCAAAAACTCAAGGCCTACAAGGATTCGTCCGTCGCCATGTTGCGTGCTGCGCAAGCGCGCGGACACCAGCTTTTCGCCATTGAGCCAGGTAATGTGTTCAGTAGCCGCAACGTTGTGCAGGCTAACGCGATGCCGATTGCCGTCTCGGACGATGATCACGATTGGTACGAAATCTACGAAAAGCGCGCACAGCCGCTCACAGATTTCGACGCCATCATCGAGCGCAAAGATCCGCCGTTCGACATGGAATACGTCTATCACACGTATCTTTTTGAGCGTGCATGCGATCAAGGCGCGCGCGTATTCAATCGCCCCGGCGCGATTCGCGACAACAACGAAAAGATGGCGATCCTGAAACACCCAGACATGATCGCCGCCACGACGGTCACGCGATCTGCTGCGGTGCTGCGCGATTTCGTCGCCGAATACAAAGACGCGATTTTCAAACCACTCGACGGCATGGGCGGCAGCGGTATTTTTCATGTGCGTGAGGGCGACAAAAATCTCTCCGTCATCATCGAAATGCTCACCCAGCTTGGCACTCAGAGCATCATGGCGCAGCGTTATCTGCCAGAGATCGTCGATGGGGATAAGCGCATATTGCTGATCGCCGGCGAGGTCGTGCCGTTTGCGCTAGCGCGCATTCCGATGATCGGCGAATCGCGCGGCAACATGGCCGCAGGCGGTCGCCCAGAAGCGCGACCACTA
>Ga0209717_1004061_pt1 | contig 12315 bp, 15 predicted proteins | sample AD_UKC048_MetaG_FD_184418 | JGI IMG/M metagenome (GOLD analysis project Ga0209717, IMG submission 184418) | Active sludge microbial communities of municipal wastewater-treating anaerobic digesters from USA - AD_UKC048_MetaG (SPAdes) (version 2) | ecosystem: Engineered > Bioreactor > Anaerobic >... | reverse complement strand
GGGAAAGATCATCGGTGGTGCGGAGACCTTCCGGGATCTCAGCGAACTGGAGACGCTGCGCCAGGAGCTGGACGGCCGATTCCGCGCCGGTGAACTGATCAGCCACAGCCCCTTGATGCAGCGCCTCTTCGAGGTACTGCCCGCCATCGCCGCCAGTCCCAGCACCGTGCTCATTCTCGGGGAGACCGGCACGGGCAAGGAGTTGCTGGCGCGAACCCTTCACGCCCTCAGTCCGCGCAGCAAGGGTCCCTTTATCGCTGTCAACTGCGGCGCCCTGCCCGATACCCTGCTGGAGTCGGAGCTCTTCGGCTACAAAGCGGGCGCCTTCACCGGTGCAACAAAAAACAAGCCCGGGCGATTCGCCCTCGCCAAAGGGGGCACCATCTTTCTTGATGAGATTGGCCAGATCAGCCCGGCCCTGCAGGTCCGCCTGCTGCGTGTGCTGCAGGAGCGCACCTTTGAGCCCCTTGGCTCCACCCGCACCGAGTCGGCCGATGTCCGCGTCATTGCCGCCACCAACAGCGATCTGGCGGAGGAGACCCGACAGGGGCGCTTTCGTGAGGACCTCTATTACCGTATCAATGTGGTGCGCATAGAGCTTCCGCCGCTGCGGCGGCGCAAGGAAGACATCCCCCTGCTCGCCGCCCAGTTCATCACTCGCTTCAACAATTTGCAGAACAGGGAGATCACCGGCATCACCCCTGAAGCGCTTTCCCTGCTCATGGCCCACGATTGGCCCGGTAATGTGCGCGAGCTGGAAAATGTCATTGAGCGCGCCTTTGTGCTCTGCCGCGAAGGGGAGATCGACATCACCCACCTGCCCGATCAGTTCACCCGCCCTGGTGCTCGCTCTGAGGCAGGTTTGGAGATGAGGACGGCGAGGGAACTTTTGGAAGCCCGCACCATTCAGGCAGCCCTTGAGGAGAGTGGGTACAACCGTATCGCCGCAGCCAGACGGCTCGGAATTCACAAGACCACCCTCTTCCGCAAGATCAAGAGGCTTGGGCTTGTCCTGCCCGCCCGGAGGGGCCACCGCTCCCCCGAATCGAACCCAGCCGGCCGCGGTTCACGCCAAGTCAAGTTGCAATAATGCTTCTTGTGATCTATTAAAGTTGCAATACTGCTACCTTTCCTGTCCTCCACCCGATCTGGCCGCTCTATTTATTCATTGTTTTTATTTTAATTATCATCATGTCAGCGTTCCTTCAATACTGGTACGATTCTTGTATTACATCTCACAGAATCGTAGCGCAGGAGGAGCATGATCGCCGCTTTCGCCACATGGAACAGCCGCATTGCACCGGTCTTTGATGTGACCCGTAAATTGCATCTCGTTGATCGGGAGGGCGTGCAGATCAGCAAGGAGAGCGAGGTGCAGCTGCATGCCGAGTCTCCGGCGCAGATCGCCCTCACCCTGGCGGAACTGCAGGTGGATGTTCTGGTTTGCGGCGCCATTTCACAGCCCCTGCGGGCGATGGTCATGGCCTATGGCATCGAGGTGATCCCCTTCGTGGCTGGTGAGCTGGACCGGGTGATCGACGCCTGGCTGCAGGGCAGGCTGCTGCGCAGCAGCGGCTTTGCCATGCCGGGGTGCGGACGGGGTTATGGACGCCATGGGCTGGAGAAGTACAACCATCGAGAGGAGGCTACTATGTTCGGCAGAGGAAGCGGAAAAGGCGGAGGTGGAGGTCAAGGCGGCGGCAAAAAAGGGATGGGGGGACGCGGCCGCATGGGGGGCCAAAAGGCCGCCGGTCCGGCTGGTGAGTGTCTCTGCCCGGCCTGCGGCCATCGTGAAGCCCATGAGCGCGGCGTGCCTTGTGCACAAAAACTGTGCCCCAAGTGCGGCGCAGCGATGACCCGCGCCTAACAGAATAATATGGAGGATATGACCATGCCAGGTGGAGATCGTACCGGACCTCTTGGTTGGGGTCCGGGAACCGGCCGCCGTGCCGGCTATTGCGCGGGGTATGATGCCCCGGGATTTGTCAGCGGCGGCGGTTTTCGCGGCCGGGCGGCCGGCTTCGGCCGCGGCTTCTGGCGTCGCGGCGGGGGCGGACGCGGATGGCGACATCGCTTTTTCGCCACCGGACAGCCCGGCTGGCGCCCCTACGGCTATCCCGCTGCGGCGCCCGGCGTCTACAGCGCGGAGAGCGAGAGGCAGGCCTTGCAGAGTGAGGCCGAAGCCTTGCAGGCGGAGCTGGATGCCATCAGGCAGCGGCTGGAAGCCCTTGAGAAACCTGCCGAAGAATGACTGAACAGGGGGGAAAGGCTCTCTCTTCCTTTCTCCCCTCCCTATTGGACAAGGAGAACTGTTTGAAAATTGCCTTTAGCACCTCCGGAGTAACTCTGGATGCGCCGCTGGACCCTCGTTTTGGTCGCGCGCCCCGTTTTTTGCTCTACAGTATGGAAAGCGGCAGTTTTGAAATCATCGACAACGCCCAGAACCTGAGTGCCGCGCAGGGTGCCGGCATTCAGGCCGCCGAGACTCTTCTGCGCGCCGGAGCAGATGCCCTGGTGACCGGACACTGCGGGCCCAAGGCCTTCCGGGTTCTCTCCGCAGCCGGGGTGGCGGTCTATAATACAACCGCTGCCACGGTGCATGAAGCCCTGACCGCCTACAAGGCCGGGGAGCTCCAGCCCGCCGATGAAGCCAATGCGGAGGGACACTGGAGTTGACAAAGGAAGTGCGATGATCATCGCCATTGCCTCAGGCAAGGGTGGAACCGGAAAAACCACCCTCGCTGTCAACCTTGCGCAGACCTATACGGAGCCGCTGCAGCTGCTGGATTGCGATGTGGAGGAGCCCAATCTCCATCTCTTTCTGCCCGCCGGGGAGATCGAGGAGGAGGTCATTACTGTCCCCATACCGGTTGTGGATGAAACCCTCTGCGACGGCTGCCGCGCCTGCAGTGAGTTCTGCGAATACAACGCCATTATCGTCCCCAAACAGGTGGCGCTGGTCTTTCCTGAGTTGTGTCACAGCTGCGGCGGCTGCCTGCTGGTCTGTCCGCAGAAGGCCATCAAGGAGAGGGATCAGCGCATCGGCGTCATTCGTCGCAGCCGCACAGGTGCCACCCTGCTCATCCAGGGGTTGATTGATGTGGGGGTATCCGCCGTGCCACCGCTCATCCGAGCGGTCAAGAAGCGGGTGAATCCGGCCCTGCCCATTCTCATCGATGCCCCCCCCGGCACCTCCTGTCCGGTGATTACCTCCGTGCGGGGTGCCGACTATGTTCTTTTGGTGACCGAACCCACCCCCTTCGGCCTGCACGATCTGACCCTGGCTGTGGAGATGGTGCGCAGCCTGGGGCTTTCCTTCGGGGTGGTAGTCAACCGCATGGGCATCGGAGACGACCGGGTTCAGGAATTTTGCCGGCGGGATAAGATTGAGGTTTTGCTGGAGATTCCGGACGACCGGCGTATAGCCGAGGCCTATTCCCGCGGTCGGCTGGCCATCGAGGCCGTGCCCGAGCTGCGTCCCCGTCTGCTCGCACTCAGGGAGCACCTCGAGGATCTGGCTGCGCAAGCGGCGGGGAGGCGGCCATGATCCGGGAACTAGTGGTTATCAGCGGTAAAGGGGGCACGGGCAAGACCAGCCTTACCGCCTCCCTGGCGTTCCTGGCCGGCCATGCCCTTGTGGCGGACTGTGACGTGGATGCGGCGGACCTGCATCTGCTGCTTCCGCCCCGGATCAGGGAAAAACAGCCCTTCTATAGCGGCCACGTTGCGATTATCAGGCCGGCCGACTGCATCAGCTGCGGGCTCTGTCTGGCCTACTGCCGTTTCGACGCGGTGCGCATGAAGGGGAGCGCCTCCGGACCCGCCCTTTTTTCAATCGACCCCGCTGCCTGTGAGGGTTGCGGCTTGTGCGTTCATTACTGCCCGACCGGAGCGATCGATTTTCCGGAGCGGCTGTGCGGCGAATGGATGATTTCGGATACCCGCATCGGACCCATGGTCCATGCCCGACTCGGCGCGGCGGCTGAGAATTCCGGCAAGCTGGTCTCGCTGGTGCGCCGGCAGGCGCATGATCTCGCCGAAAAAGAGGGGTTCAACCTGATCATCACCGATGGTCCACCGGGGATCGGCTGTCCTGTGATCGCCTCATTGACCGGCGCCAGCCAGGTGCTGGTGGTTACCGAACCCACTGTATCCGGAGAGCACGACCTCGGACGCGTTCTGGGATTGGCGCGCCATTTCGACCTTCCTGCGGCGGTCTGCGTCAACAAATGGGACCTCAATCCGGAGATGACCGAGCACATCGAAAGCAAGGCCCGCCTGAGTGGTGCACAGATCGTCGGCCGTATCCGCTACGACGCCGGCGTCACCCGGGCGATGATGCAGGCCAAAAGTGTGGTTGAAACCGATACCCCGGCGGCGGAGGATATCCGCGCCCTGTGGAATCATTTGAGGTAGCGATGCAAAGCAACCTGAATTTTCGTTTGATGGCGATTGAGTTCTGGCTGCGGGACCTGCTTAAACCTCCTGGTAAAATATTAATCAAGGCCGGCGTCGCCCCAGGCATGAAGGTTTTGGATTTTGGCTGCGGACCAGGAGGTTTTTCTGTGGCAGCGGCAGAACTGGTCGGATCAGGCGGTGAGGTATATGCCGTGGACATCCACCCCCTGTCGCTCCGGTCGATAGAAAAAGCAAGCAAACGGCTAAACCTTTCCAATCTTCACCCCCTCCATGGCAGCAAAACAGGCGATCTGCAGGATCAAACCATCGACAGAATTCTCCTATATGACATCCTGCATGATGTGGAGGATCCCCAACGAGTAAAAAGAGAACTACACCGCTTGCTTAAACCTGATGGCCTAATCTCCATCAAGGACCACCGTCTCCGTGACGACGAAGTCAGGGCGCAGATGACCCGTGAGGGGTTGTTTCGTCCGGCGGGAAGCAAGGGAGAAACGCTGCTGTTTGAACGGATTTAACATCCGGAGGAATACCAACAGAGCTTAAGACGTTGAATGGCTAACGAATGTTAAAGATTTTGGTACAGCTAAGAACTCCCCGATATTAATAGCGGAACGATTCATTTCACCGGACAGCAGCAGGAGCACTGAAATGGCTACACCTGATACAACATTATCCGCCATCGCGGCCGATCATGCAAACAGCCCCCGTCATCACGGCCGTCTTCCCTATCATACTGCCCACGCCCGCCTCACCGGTCCGTGCAATACGACCATGGAATTTTGGCTGGATGTTCATGAGGACCTTATCGCCGATGCGTCGTTTATCACCAACGGCTGCAAGGCCTCGTTCGCCAGCGGTAGTGTGGCATCCTCGCTGGCTATCGGCAAAACGATCGATGAAGCCCTGGCCATCGACCAACAAATCCTGTTGGCCGCTCTGGATGGGTTGCCGAAGCAGGAGGAACACTGCGCTTTACTGGCAGCCAACACGCTGAGCGCTGCCTGCGTCGATTATAAAAACAGCCTTGCGAAACGATCGCACGAAGAGAGCGCCTCTTCATGTGAAACTTGTGATAACAAGGATTGTTCCGCCCTGAAGCGAAACCCTGACGAAGGGGATCAGGAATTTGCCGAGCGGCAGCAGATTCAGGAACGCCTCTGCCGCATTAAACACAAGATCGTCGTCCTCTCCGGCAAAGGCGGGGTGGGCAAAAGCACGGTGGCGGTCAACCTCGCTGCGGCCCTGGCCCTGGCCGGCAAAGAGGTCGGACTGCTCGATGTGGATATTCATGGGCCCAGCATTCCCACCATGCTTGGACTGGAGAGCGAGACCATCCAGGGCCACGAGGGCGAGCTTTTTCCCGCCGAGGTGGGAAACATGAAAGTGATGTCGCTGGGATTTTTCCTGCAGAGCCAGGATGACGCGGTCATCTGGCGCGGCCCTTTGAAGATGGGAGCCATCAAGCAGTTCATCAAGGATGTGGCCTGGGGCAATCTGGATTATCTGATCATCGATTCGCCGCCTGGAACCGGGGATGAGCCGCTCTCGGTTTGCCAAATCATCGGGGAGCTGACCGGCGCGGTGATCGTAACCACCCCGCAGAAAGTGGCGGCCGTGGATGTTCGCAAATCGATCACCTTTTGCCATCAGCTCAAGGTGCCGGTACTCGGGGTTATCGAAAACATGAGCGGGTTTGTCTGTCCGCATTGCGGTAAAACCACCGATATCCTAAATTCCGGCGGCGGGGCGCGCATGGCCGAAGAGATGAAGGTCCCTTTCCTGGGCGCCATCCCGATCGATCCCCAGATTGTCCAGGCATGCGACGATGGCACCGCCTTTATCAGCCGTTTTGCGGAATCGCCCACAGCGCAGATCATGCACAGGATCACCCAACCCATCATTGCGCTGGATCAGCACAAATAATTTCTCAAAGAGGAGCAGACCATGAAGATAGCCATTCCCATTGCCTCGGGCCAGCTTTGCGCCCATTTTGGCCATTGCGAACAGTTCGCCCTGATCGCTGTTGATCCGGCCACGAAGAGCATCACCAGCAGAGAGGATGTCATTCCCCCGCCTCACGAGCCGGGCCTGCTGCCGCGCTGGCTGGCGGAGCGCGGCGCCACCGTCATCATCGCTGGCGGCATGGGCCAGCGCGCCCAGATGCTCTTCGCCGATCATCACATCGAGGTGGTTGTCGGCGCAACAGCCGCAAACCCTGAAAAGATCGCCCTTGATTATCTCGCCGGCGCCTTGCAAACCGGTGACAACACCTGCGATCATTAAACACGGCTCAGCTCAAGCCCCGTCATTTTGGCGTTTACCAGGCTGTTGTGGCCTGGTAAACGCATCACAAGTTGCGTTGCAGATTTTCCCCCCTGATACTTATCCAGCCGGCGCGTTCGTTATCCCATCCTCTCCGCTATTTCATTCACGGGCGTGATTCGCCTGCAACAAGCCAACATACTCACAAAATTAATTTTGAAATAATGTGTTATTTTGCTATTTTAGTTCATGAAAAATCCTGTAACAATCGCCTATAATATCACCATCACAGCCGTGGTCCTCTTTATCCTGGCCATCGGAGTGGCGAGTGTTATGGACTTTCATGAAGACGGCAAGCAGCACGACGACTGTCCGCTTTGCCGATTCGACATGGATGGCCACATGCTCCGTCTTTCCCCTGCTTGGTCAATTATCAAACCCCTTCTTCTTTTCAGCTTCTCGATCGACACCATACAGACGATCATTTTCCGCGTTGTCAACTTTGGCCTTCATCTCCCCAACGCCCCTCCTCTCTTTCCAGCGTCATCTGCGATCTAGTTTTTTCAAAATACGCTTCACACATCCTTTTGGGACGTATAGATGCCCTTTTTTCGGGCCACGTGATACTATTTGACAGATACTTCAGTGGAGGACCCATGCCATTGCGATTCTTTGCTCATTTCATCCTGATCTCGGCTGGCATTCTAGCCGGCGCACTGCAGGCTCAGGAGAACCAGAGCGGCAGCGGTAATCCCTTTGCCCAGGCCAAGTTTGTTCCCGACATCTCGCTCATCCTGGATGGCTCCTTTAATTGGCGAGATCTTGACGATGAGTCCTGCGAATCGCTGTTCCTGCCCGGGTTCTCCGATGCGGAGGGTGATCACTCGGCCCACAGTCATGAAGGGATGAACGGCAGGCGGGGATTCAATATGAATTATGGCGAACTGGTCATCTCCTCGATTGTCGATCCCTTCTTCGATCTCTTTGTCGTCTGTCATCTGGCGGAGGAGGCCTTTGAGATTGAAGAGGCCTATTTTACGACGCGGCGCATGCCTTGGGGTATGCAGCTCAAGGGCGGCAAGTTCCTCAGCCATTTTGGCCGGTTGAACAGCCAGCACACCCATCAATGGGATTTCTTCGATGCCCCACTGATCTACACCGCATTGTTCGGGGAATCGCTGTTGAATGAGAAGGGGCTGCGGATCACCTGGGTGGCACCCCTGGACACCTATCTCATGCTGGGCGGAGAGATCAGCCAGGGCCAAAATCCGGCGAGCTTTGGAAACGAAGGTTTTAGCGCTTTTGATGGCCAAATCGAGATAAAGGGCAGTGACGGCCCCAACCTGGCTGTTGCCTATGCCAAATCCTCCCTGGACATTGGCAATCTCACCATGCTGGGAGGACTCTCCTGTGCCCTGGGCAAAAGCCGACTAAACCAGGGAATCGATGAAGGGGAACCCTTGACCCGGGCCCGTTACGGCGCAACGACGATCGCAGCGGCCGATGTGACCCTTAAATATCTCTTCGACTCCATCCGCTATATCGCCCTGCAGGCGGAGTATCTGCACCGGAAAAGCGAAGGCGATGGCTATTTCATAGAGCCCTTGAGCGCGCGATTATTTCTCGCCGCTCCCTATAGGCAGCGGCAGGGAGGGTTTTACGCGCAAATGGTCGGCAGCCTCAACAAAAGGATACGGATCGGAGGCCGTTACGACCGCATTGCGCAAAACGAGGTCACACTGCCGGGCGTAACGACACAAGTGCCCGGCCATCTGAATCGCTATACGGCCATGGCCGAGTACAATCCGACCGAATTTTCCCGGCTGAGATTGCAGTACGCCCATGACCGCAGCCGCTATGAAAACGGGCTGACGGGATATCTGCCCAAACCGGTTAACGAAATCATTCTGCAAATCAACCTGGCCATCGGCGCCCATGGCGCACATGCCTATTAAGCACAAAGGAGAAGTAGATGAAAAAGATAATTTTAGCAGCTTTTCTGCTGACGGCCTTGCCGGCGCTGGCCGAACGCCTGCAGATCGTAACCACCTATCCTTATATCGCCAGCATCACGGAACAGATCGGCCAGGAACGGGTGCGCGTACACGCCCTCGCGGGGGGGCAGTGGGATCCCCACACCATTCTCCCCAAGCCCTCCTTCATCGCCAAGCTCAGACGGGCTGACCTGCTGATCATCAACGGCGCACAGCTGGAGATCGGCTGGTTGCCGCCGCTGATGAACCAGGCCAATAATCCCAGGATCGCTGTGGGCAGCAAGGCTCTTCTGGATCTCTCACGTTTCGTTCAATTGATGGATGTCCCAACCAGTGTATCACGCGCCCATGGCGACATTCACCCCGATGGCAACCCGCACTATTATCTAGATCCCGTCAACATTCCTCTGCTGGCGAAGGCCATTATGGACAAACTCATCGAGTTGGACGCCACAGGCGCAGGCTATTACCGGAAGAACCATGCCGCCTTCATCCAGGCCTGGAACGAACAATTGACGGTATGGGATAAAAAGATGGCCAAGCTCAAGGGTATCACGGTCATTGAATACCACAAGAACCTGGACTATTTTCTGGCCCGCTACGAGATTAAATTGATGGATACCGTTGAAATGCTTCCCGGCATTCCGCCCACTTCCAAACACATCGCTGCGCTGGAGGAGAAAATAGCGGGCTGCAAAGTCTGTTATATCCTGCAGGATATCTACAATCCCGATGAGGCCTCGCGGCATCTGGCCACCAAGTTCAATATCCCCATGGTCAAGATGCCGCATGATGTCGGTTCTGTCCCGGGTGCTGAAGGAATTTTTGCCCTGTTCGAAGAGATCATAAGGAGAATAACCCATGATTGATATCCTGCTCTCCGCCTTTGCACTGTCGCTGGTGCTGCTCAGCATCAATTCCTATTTCGGCCTGGAGATCATCCGCAGGGGCATCATCTTCACAGATCTGGCCATAGGCCAGATGGCCGCTCTGGGCGCAGCCATTTCGCTCTTTTTTCTTGAGGGCAGCTATCTCTATCCCATCTCGCTCTTCTTTTCCCTGCTGGCGGGACTGATCATCGCCCTGATTTCGCAGCGCTCGAAAAATGTCGAGGCCTTCATCGGGCTGATGTACGCCTTTGGTTTTGCCGGGGTTTACATCCTTCTCTCGAAATCGTATCATGGCATGGAGACCTTTCAAAAGCTGATGGCGGCCGATATTCTCTTCACCCCCATCGGAGAAATCATCAAAACTGCGATACTTTACGCCGTTTTGGGCGTGATCCTTTTTGTCTTTCAAAAGCGCGCCAGGGGCGTTTTCAAGGATATGCTTTTCTTTATCACCTTTTCTATCACCGTCACCAGCGCGGTCAAACTGGCCGGCGTTCTGGTCCTCTTTGCGCTGCTGGTCGCGCCAGCCTTGATCGCGCTCTCAATAAAAAGGGGCATTCCATTGATCAACGCCTGGATCATAGGCACTCTGATCAACCTGTTCTCGATCGCCGTCTCCTATCGCTTTGATTTTCCAACCGGCTATACAGTAGTCTTTTTCAATGCGCTGGCTGCTCTGATCGTCACCGTCTGTGTGCGCAACGGCAAGATGCCCGTTAAGGCATAAATCGTTGTGGTTTAAACAACGGAGTGGGGAAAAAATGGTCAAAGTTACGATCATCTATGACAATACGGCTTTCGATAAAACCCTGGAAGCGGATTGGGGATTCGCCGCCTTGATCGAGGCCTATGGCCGCACCCTCCTCTTCGACACGGGAGCCAACGGCGAGATCCTGCTGCGTAATATGCGGGTTTTAAAGATCGATCCCCTGCGCATCAGCGATCTCTTCATCAGCCATGGCCACTTTGACCACATCGGTGGGCTGTCCCATTTCCTGAACGAGAATGTGAATGTCATCCTGCACGCACCAGCCTCATTTCGCGGTGTTCGCCAGGCCAAGGAGGTGCGCTACTACGACAAACCTCAGAAAATCTATAATCACTTTTTCACCACCGGAGAACTGGGGCAGATAGAACAGTCTCTTGCTGTCGAGACGGAGAAAGGCCTTCTGATCGTCGCCGGTTGCTCTCATCCGGCGATGGAGAAGATTCTGGGTGCGTTTTCAGCTTTTGGCCTAATCTACGGCATCGTGGGCGGTCTCCACGGCTTTGATCAATACCATCTCTTTGAAAAGATGGGACTGATCTGCCCGACGCACTGCACACAGCGAATCGAGGAGATGAGAAGAGGCTTCCCGGAGACGTTCAGCGCAGGTGGCGCAGGCAAGATATTGAAATTTGGATGAGTAAGGTTTACGAACAGGATCACTTCAAGAATAACATCCGATTTTGGGGCAGGCTGCTGGTCTTACAGTAGATCGGGTACTCAATCATAGGCCAGTCGGATTGGCTCATCCCCCAGGGTCAGCTGGATCAGCGCCCGCAGGCATTTGCCGCCGGCGCAGGTGCGGTAGCGGTTACAAATGATGATGCCGATTTTTATCTTTTCCATCAGACCCTCCAGCGCCCCGGGGCACAATTAATTAGATCGCAGGGAGGCGACCGGATGCTTGTGCGATTCTTGAACGCACATGCTCCCTCATCAGCGCATAAACCTCATCGATGCGGGATTCTGCAGGCAAAACCCTTCTGATCTTCTCCAGGTAGCCGCGTTGCACGATGCGGTGGCAGGTGGGTGTAAAATTTATATCGAAGACCCAGCCCATTTGCAGCAGTTTGAAATCGTTGAGGGTTCGCAAATGCTGCACCTGCACAATCGATCTTCTTTTCAGGTCCTGAAGCACCTGCTCAGAGATTTCAGGTGTATCGGGCAGATTGAGCTCGATAGCCTCATTGCGCTCCTGCTGTGCACGCTGATAGTACTCCGTCACCACCCGCCAGATATCCAGCTTGTCGGCGTCGCGCAGCAGTCTGGCGTAGAGGTGCCATTCGGCATGGCCTTGCTGCGGCAAGGCAGCGCGGTTGTGGTGACGAATCGACTCGGAAACAATTTGCTGCACCTCCTCCTCTGATCCCGAAAGAAGCTTTTCTCGCGCTATGATCTTCAGACCCAGTTCTGCATGATTTTCGGAGTGCATATCCACAAAGGTGCTGTAACGGGCAAATTGCTCAAAACGGCCGATATCATGTAAAAGGGCAATAGTTTCGGCAAGCACCAGTTCGCCGGCTTCGCATCCAATCTCCTGGCCGATGGCCTTGATCTCTTCGCAGACCCTCAGGGTATGCTCCTCCTTGAGGAGGAAATTGCGCTGCTGCAGGCGCTCCCCGCTGCAAAAGGAGCGGACATAGACGGCAAACCACTGCTTAAGCTCTTCCAGTTCTTCTCTTGAGATCCAACGCACGACAGGTAGCGTCCTTATCCTTCTCCATTTTTCCATTACCCCACGATAAGCCAACCGGCCTGGCACGGCCGGCTGGCGGACTTCTTTTTAATCCTGCTCTCCAGCTGCATAGAAGAGCAGCGGACCAGCGCGTTGGGTGTGAATTTTCCCCTCTTTTTCCAGAATGGCGAGATATTTGTTCACCTCGTTGATATGCATCCCGAGGATTTGGACGAGATCCTCGAGGGTGCAGGGCCGGCGGGCGATCGTTTCGAGAATCGCCCCCTCCCTTTCGATACGCACAGT
>Ga0209717_1004060_pt1 | contig 12316 bp, 8 predicted proteins | sample AD_UKC048_MetaG_FD_184418 | JGI IMG/M metagenome (GOLD analysis project Ga0209717, IMG submission 184418) | Active sludge microbial communities of municipal wastewater-treating anaerobic digesters from USA - AD_UKC048_MetaG (SPAdes) (version 2) | ecosystem: Engineered > Bioreactor > Anaerobic >... | reverse complement strand
TCTTCAACTTTCCGGCTCCTCTGGGCATCATCGCGCCGAACATGCGTTCGATGAAGGGTTTTTTAATCGAAGGTTTTTCGGGTTTTCTCAAGATATTCAGTCCCCAGAAAGTGAAGAACATCGTGACAGGTTTCCCCATCGCCAAAGCGCCGTTGGCGATAACGAAAGAGGCTAAGGCGCGATCCATATCGTTGCTGAAGACGACGATCGTTTTTCCGTCTCGAGAAACCGCCGCCGTCGGTTCCGCCGCCCCTTGCTCACCTTTTTTGAGTATGGCAGTCGTCACCCCGTTCTTCTGATCGATCTGTATGAGCGCATTGCCCGTTTTTTCAGCCCATTTAACAATGTCTTTCCTAAATCCGGGATCCGTGGCCAATACCTCGAGAAGGTCTCCGGATTTCATCTCGTTCATTTTTTTGTACGTTTCCATAATCGGCCCGGGGCACTGCAATCCGCAGGCGTCCAATTTAATCTTTTGAGTTGATTCGACCAACACTTCCGTCGCGAAAAAATCCTTCGACGTGCTTGCCACCGCTTCCCCATATTCCTTCTCTTTAAAAGCCTCCACGAGTTTCATTCCGCCCGTCAAGTCTTTTACGTTTTTAAACCCATTCTCCTTAAGGATGCGATAAGCGATATATCCGCGCTGGCCGATGGCGCATACGGTCACATAGGTTTTCGCGCGGTCGAGTTCAGATAGTCTGGAACGGAGTTGCGCCAACGGGATGCTCTGAAGATTTTTAACCGGAAGCGCGCTGAGTGTCTGCTCTTCGGGGTCTCGCACATCAAGAAAAACGACTGAAGAATCGGCCGTATGGATATCTTCCGGGTAGTAGAGCTCCAATGACCCGTCTATGATGTTGGAGGCAACATACCCGGCGATATTCACAGGATCTTTCGCCGATCCGTAAGGCGGAGCATAGGAGAGTTCGAAAGTCGTGAGGTCCCGCACGTTCATCCCGGTTTTGATCGCTACGGCGAGAACGTCGATCCGCTTGTCCACTCCATCGATCCCGGTAGCTTGAGCGCCGAGGATCTTTCCGGAGGGTTCATAGAGCAGTTTTAAGGTGATCGGAAAGGCGTCGGGGTAGTATCCCGCGTGTGAATTGTTGATCGTGTAGGATTTTAAATAAGGGATCTTCTTCGCTTTAAGCTGTTTCTCATTCAAACCGGTCGAACCGGCCGTCAATTCGAAGATCTTCGCTATGGATGTGCCGATCGGGCCCTCGTAGGGAACTTGGTTACCGTGGATCATATTATCGGCGGCCAAACGCGCCTGGCGATTCGCCGGGCCGGCGAGGGGTATCACGGCGGGCTCGTTCAACAACGGATTGTAGGTTTCAACCGCGTCGCCGACCGCGTAAATCGACTCATCGCTCGTCTGCATATAACCGTTGACCCGTATCCCTCTGGGCCCCAATTCCAGGCCAGCTTCCTTAGCCAACTTGACTTCCGGGCGGACGCCGATGGAGAAGAGGACCATTTCGGTTTCGATCACCCTTCCGTTTTCCAGAGTGGCCTTGATCGTTTTCCCGCTTGTTTCGAAACGAGTCGTTTTAGTCTTCAGGTACAAAGAAACCCCGTGGTCGGAAAGCGTTTGCTGGATCGGAGCCACCATTTCTTTGTCCATATTGATCATAACCTGGTCCGCCAACTCGACTAAAGAAACCGATAGTCCCTTCTCGACAAGGTTCTCCGCCATTTCCAGTCCGATAAATCCGCCTCCGATCACCAGCGCCCGTTTGATCGATCGCGAAGCGATCCAGTCCTTTATCCGATCCATATCCTCCATATTTCGAAGGGTGAAAAATCCGTCGTCTGTCACGCCGGGGAGATCGGGACGAATCGGGACGCCACCGGGAGAAAGCAGAAGACGGTCATAAGACTCCGCGTATTCACGGTTTGTTTTCAGGTCTTTCAGTAACACTTGCTTGTTTTGGCGATCAATGCGCAAGGCTTCGGTCCCCGTGCGCACGTCGATCCGAAAGCGATCTCGGAATAAGGCGGGGGTTGAGACCAGGAGTCGATCGCGTTCTTTGATCACGCCACCAATATGATAAGGTAATCCGCAATTCGCGAAACTGATGTATTCGTTTCGTTCCACCATAATGATCTCCGCTTTCTCACTCACTCTTCTTAAACGCGCAGCAGCCGTCGCGCCTCCGGCCACACCGCCAATGATCACAATCTTCATCGTACTATCCCTCCTGATTTTGTATATATAATTGTATTTCGTTTTCTAAAGATTTCGCCGTATCCAACAATGCGTCAAGTTGCTTCGTATTGTGCCAATCCGTTTTTCCTAAACACAAAAGGAAAGATCTTAAAGTATGGCAAAGCGCCTTAGGAACTTCCCCGCATTGGCATGAAACAGTCATTTGAAAAATCCCGAGCGCTTTTTCCGTGTCCAGATCCCCCGCCATGTGACGATTGACCCAGTCTTGTCCGCCGGGTAACAGACGATAGATTTTTTTCCTTCCGTTTTGGCTGGAAACAACATACCCTTCCGCCTCGAGCGCTTTCAAATGGGGATAAACGGAGCCCGGCGATACGGTCATGCCGTTTTTCGCGCAATACCGCAAAAAATCGTATCCGGTCATCTCCGAAACCATCGAGATATACTTCAATATACTGTGGCGTATTAAGGGCGTTTGGGGCATGTTTTCCTCCAAATTATATCGTTTACGATATATCGTTATTGATATTATATCCTATCTGAAGAAAAAAAGCAAGAAAAAAGCGGGAGGAACCTCCCGCTTTTCTCTGTTCGTTCAGAGAATTAAGGATAAAAAATCCGTGGGGATTGATGACCCGTACGGGCCGGTAAGATTAAGGATTCGGTCTGAGCATTTTGGTAACAGAGCCAAAAGAGTCTGAGGGTGTTGTTATTGAAAGCGGGAAAGTCAAGACCGGTCACTTCATCCCAATGCGCGTCCGCCGTATAGTACTCCATTTTTATCAGGAAATCGCTTGTGAACTCCACCCACACATCATCCGCCGCGTTAAAGTCGTGTAGGCCATAAGCGTCATCCCAATCCGGGTATGCGCCTTTGTCCCTGCTGGTGGACGCGAGCACCATGTGAAGGTTGCCAAGCCGAACGGGGAGGTCGCGGAAGTAATCGGGCCAACTGCCTCCATGGCAGGTTTCGACGAAGAGGATAAAGTTGACGTTGGGGTAGCTTTCCATCAGGGTTTTCAGTTGGCTGGCATAAAAGCCTGTTCCGCCGACATTCATATACTCGATATTTCCGTGGGCGATATAGTACAGGACAATGTAGTTTATATTTTCGTTCTCCACCAGATCCGCGATCGCGTTCGCAACATGGGTTGGCGTATTGTTCGGATTTTCAACGCTGCGCACATGATCATCGCCGGCGCCATTAAAGAGATCTTCCATCGCATCCACCATCATATCGTGGACGTTGGAAGCTTCAGTATATAAGTTCTGCGTGGGAGTCAAACCGTTGACCACAACGGCCCCAAAACGGATAATCCGGTATAAAACTCCGGGCCATTTGATCAGTGGGTTCGTTATCCAGATATTACGGGGGTTATAGATCGTCATCGTGTTATCGGCGAGCATCGCTTGAAAGGTCCGATTCATCGAAGCGGGTTTTACTCCGTTCACCAGAGGCCACCCCTGAATATCCTCCGTATAGAGGACTTCACCGCTCGCGCCGATGACATGGATCTTTCCCGGGTGACTATACATGGAACCGGGCCATTCGTCCGCGTAAAAGAGCCAACCGTTTTCGGGTAAAGGCCCGGAATTACGCGCCGACGAAATTTCGGGCAAAGCCGCCGGGTCATACGCACTCACCACGTCTCCCGCCGTGACCGGTCCGAGATATTGTCCGATCGTTTCTTCCGGCACACCTTGCGCTTCAAGCCATGCGATAAACTGAACCTCCGCATCGTTCAAACCAAAAACAAAACCGACCGCACCGCATGAATTGAGCGCCACCGCTAAACCAATGACCAAAACGCAAATCCCGATGTCCCTGAAACAACGTTTCATAGAATCACCTCCATGAGATTTGACATTTTTTTGTTGTATTAAAGTGAATAACCGGTTTTATTATACCACTTTTCGTTAATGACCCTGTTCAAAACGCGTCAGAGTTGAACCATGCCTAACGTTTGGAGCGCCCCAGCTACGTTTTTCCAGTAGGTGAAACTTCAATCGGGCATGAACACAAACCGGCCCCGATAACGTTTCACCCAAACGAGAACGCATAAGCAATCGAAAACATCTTACCTCTTGTCTTTAGCTGCTTAATGGGGATAACCTCAAAATACCCCATGCCGAACTTAAGTTCGGCGCTCCAAAGAAAACGATCCAAATCGTCTATCAAAGAAGATTTGAGCCCTTCTTCGCGCTCTTATTTGTGTTCCTTCGAGCGATACTCCTTGTTCATTCGCATCCTTCGTGGATAAGGTCTTAGCTTTTTGCATTTAGAATCGTGTCCAATAGTTGGAGCGTTTAAAATGGAGCTTCCTTCTTAGCGCCCCTCGGTAAAAATAACCCGAATGGCGCTGTTGTAGGACACCGTTTCATTACCAGCCGGGGAGGCCTGTGGCGTGAACGTCTCGAAATCGCGGGCGAGGAGATCGGGAGAAGCGAGGATTCCAGTGAAAGCATCTCGGAAAGGTACGGAAGCGAATGGTGAGACCTCCGGATAGATCGGGTAAAACCAGTTCCACCCTTCTGGCGTCCATAGAATCGGAATTTGATTTGCTGTTGCTGAGCAGTTTTGAACACCGGGAAGGCACGTGAACCAATCTCCGGCGACCAGAACGCTTTTTCCTTGCGCATACTGAGCCAAGATCTCTTCTTTCAGTACAGTTAAACAGGTGTCCCACTCCGTTGCGTCCCGAACGGATGAAAAATCGGTCAGATAGAGCCGCAGCTTTCCTTGTTCTCTCGAATACTCGAAAACCGTGAAAGGAAAGAGAGACTCTTTCGTGGGGAATAGTCCCAGACTAACGGGAGCGGAATTATTTGGTACGACGTCGGGCTTCGCGCGGCTCCAAAGAAGATGATACGGATGGAGAGTAACAACAGCATCTTTCTTGGATTCGTTTTTTATCGCATAGAGACCGAATTTTGGAAACCGTCGATCGAATTCTTCTGGGAGTCTGGGTCTTTCAGGCAGGTCATTGGAAGAAGCTTCATCGGCTAAGGGAACGGATGAAAAAACCAACAGCTCAGGAAGGGCGGTCTCTGCGAACAGGAGGAGAGAGTCCGGGAAGGGCGGAAAACCTTGCTTTCCGGATGTGGGGGAAGGGTGGAAACCGTTCCATAGGATGATCGAGAAAGCATCCGGCAATCCCTCTTCGCTGAAAACGGTTTTCAGAAACGCCCCTTCCGGGGGCTTTTTAACAAGATATTGAGGGAATAGAAGGATAAAGACCGCACCCAACACGATGCCCGATAACAAAACAATCATAAAATGCTTGAAACGAAAGGTACGTTCCGTCTTGCGACCCATGGCGAAATACCCCGTTTTTTCGAATTCATATAACTTCTTAATAGCAAAAGGGGATTCAAAAGGAAACGCTTTCCTCCGAATCCCCCATTGGTCAGGGCGGTGAGGGTTGAACTCACGACCTCCAAGTCCCGAACCTGGCGTTCTTCCAACTGAACTACGCCCTGAAGTACTTCACAACCGTTAACTGGCTTTGCTTAACGATGCTTTAGCGATATCAACGTATTCCTTAAATGTATTCAAATCGGTGGCTGCGATCTCAGACAACATTTTTCGGTTGATGCTCACTCCGGCTAACTTCAACCCGTGGATCAGTTCGCCGTATTTCATACCGCTCATTCTGGCCGCCGCGTTGATCCGAATGATCCACATTCTTCGGTACTGTCCTTTTTTGTCTTTGCGACCGACGTAAGAGTAGACTCCCGAATGGAAGTACATCTCTTTCGCCAATCTCACTCTTCGGCTTAAAGCGCCCCGGTATCCCTTCGCGGCTTTCAGGAATTTTTTTCTCTTCGACTTGCTCATCACCGCTCGTTTAATTCGCATCTCAGTTCCTCCTCAATTCTTCTACGCTGTACTACGCTTTTCCCAGCATTCGCAAAATCCGGCGAACTCTGCTCTTCGCGACTTGACCTTTTGGCCTTAAACGGCGGATGACTTTCGAAGATTTCTTTCCGGTCTCGTGGGAATGGTTGGAATGGTTTCGCATGATCTTCCCGTTTTTCGTGACTTTAAACCGTTTAGCTGCCGTTTTAATGGTTTTCATTTTGTGCTTGGCCATAACAAATCCTCCTTGTGGATACGGGTAATCGGGACTACCCCTCTATCTCAGCCTTTCCATCCTCTTTCTCTTTTTGTTCCACTTTTTCCTTTTCCTGCTTCTCTACCCGCCGCGTTTCGTCTTCGGACATCGGAGAGAGGGACATATGCATATCTCGGCCTTCCAACTTTGGTTTCGATACACACTTGGCGAAATTAGCGGTATCGGCCATCACTTGGTTCAAGATTTCCAACCCTTTTTCAGTAAAGGCCATCTCTCTTCCGCGGAACATGATCGTTACTCTGACTAAATGGCCTTCTTCGATGAATCGGCGGATATGTTTTAGTTTGGTTTGATAGTCATTGTCATCGATTTTCGGCCGGAACTTCATCTGTTTTAGTTCCGTTTTCTTCTGTTTCTTTTTTGATTCCTTTTCCTTCTTTTGGATTTCGTAACGGTACTTACCGAAATCCATGATCTTTGCAACAGGGGGTTGCGCTCCGGGAGCTACCAATACCAGATCTGATTCCGCCTCACGTGCTCTCGATAACGCATCGGATAACGTCAAAACCCCCAGTTGTTGACTGTCCTTACCGATTACACGTAGTCTTGGTACACGTATCTCCTCATTAACAGGAGGAAGTTTTCCTTCCTTTGTGATGATTGACCACTCCTTTCTCTTTTACCGAAACACAAAAAAAGCGGACCACCCGCTTCGACAAAAGTGCCCGTCTATTAACCCTATCGACCGCTGCCGTAAGGTGAGATACCATCGGGTGGTAATCTACTTTTTTGGTGAGCCGTACAGGAATCGAACCTGTAACCTACTGATTAAGAGTCAGTTGCTCTACCGATTGAGCTAACGGCCCAACTTGGTGCCGGAGGCGGGACTTGAACCCGCAAGGGATAAACTCCCACATGGACCTCAACCATGCGTGTCTGCCAATTTCACCACCCCGGCAATGAAACAAAAACCATTCCTCCACCAACTGGCGCGCCTGGAGGGATTCGAACCCCCAACCATCGGATCCGAAGTCCGATGCTCTATCCAGTTGAGCCACAAGCGCTACTGGGGTGGCTAGTGGGATTTGAACCCACGGCATTCTGATCCACAGTCAGATGCTCTACCAGCTGAGCTATAACCACCGTTCTTAACTTGTAGGGCTAACTTGGCGCGCCCAGAGGGAATCGAACCCCCAACCTTTGGATTAGAAATCCAATACTCTATCCTGTTGAGCTATGGGCGCCCGCCTGTTGCTGGAGCGGCAGACGAGACTCGAACTCGCAACCCTTACCTTGGAAGGGTAATGCTCTACCAATTGAGCTACAGCCGCATTTCTTGGTCGGAGCGACTGGATTTGAACCAGCGGCCTCATGCGCCCAAGGCATGCGCGCTTCCAGCTGCGCCACGCTCCGACATAAACGTTGCGAATTATATCATAATCCCATAGGCGCGTCAAGTGATTGGTGTCCCCCGCTTTCTATCCATATTATTTAAGAAGGAATGGACCTGTCACCGCCTCAATAAGATGCCGGACGAGAGTTATTGATTCTGCTAAAGACCTTATCCACGAAGGGGGCGAATGAACAAGGAGTATCGCGCGAAGAAGGGATTGGAGCGCCTTCTTTGGAACGTCGTTTTTTGGAGCGCCGACATTTATGTCGGCATGGGTTTTGCTACTCGATACAAAAGACTCTATCCACTGGGGACACGAAGGAAGACTCGATGCACCTTTTTTGGAGTGCTATGGAGCGCCCGACTTTAGTCCAATACCGTAAAATTGAGGGACATAGATTGAGGTTTTAAAAAAATCGCTTATAACAATAAACTGCTTATAGACCTTTCACGAAGCGGATGACACGGAGCGTACAGCTACTTATCCCAAATAGGTGCACCTTCAGGTTAGCATCGTTACTTCGGTTTTCAGATTCGAAGATGAAAACAGTATGTTTCCTCGAGACAGTTCGAAGAAACCCTCTTAATAAGCCGACCTGGAAGGTCGGCGCTCCAAACAGGCTTGTCTCGCAAATCTCTTATTTTTACGACTTTAGACTTTAATCAGGCATGGGGTTAATCCAATTAGCGTTTCGTCAAGAAAAATTTGTCCTTATATCGAGACAATAACGTTTAAAACCGCTAAACAAGAAGAACTGAAGTCTCACCTATTGAAAAAACATTACTGCGGTGCTCCGACCATCTGGTGCTTCAATCGTCGAGTAGTCCATCCCAAACACTTCATTTCGATCACTCCGTCGCGTGACACAAATAGCCGATCACTTCGCGGATACCGCTCACCATATACGCTAAAGGCAAAAAGGGTTGGTCTCGCTTCCCTGCCGCCATCTCCGGCAACGCCGGAACGTGGATGAATCCGGCCCTACGCGGGTAACCCTTGCTTTGTCCTTCAGAAAGCAACGTATAAAACACGGCATTGCATACAAAGGTGCCGGCTGTGTAAGAGAGCTGAGCCGGAATACCCCGATTTTTCAAGTGGGTTTCCAACGATCTGACAGGAAGTGTTGTTTCCATTGCGAGAACATTCCCCGGCTCGAGAAGCGCGTCTTCAGGTTGGTATTTGTCGTTATCCGCGATACGCGCATCTTCGAGATTCAGAGCGACCCTTTCTAACACGAAGCATGTGGCCTTTGAGGAATAACCCAGGCTCAGCGCGATATCCGGACGAAGCGCATTCATCGCCTGACGAATTACAGCCGGAGCTTTCAAGAACGAAACCGGAAGGATACATGTGTGAATTTCACAACGCTCGGTCGTATATCCTGATAGCGCTTCACAAATCGATTGTGAAGGATTGTACTTGTCCCCGCCGAAAGGTTCAAAACCGGTCAGTAAAACTTTCATCGTAACCCCCCTATTTATATGGTTTTCCCTCTGAATATAAATACTTTCGACGCCATTCGGGCGCCGGTTCTTCCGTCGCCCAATACTCCTCGATGGAAGCAATCAGGTCTCCATCAAATCGATAAAAGGTCGTCGCGCAATGGCCGATTTTTTCATCTTCGTGAGTGACATGAATGACGCTCACTGCGCCTTGCGGCGTTTCTTCATAACGTTGCAACAGCAAATGCCATCGACCCGGGTAGGCCGCGTTCATCGCGATGAAGCCGTCTCGTGAAAAGCGTTCCCGTGTTTGAGGCCATACGGCTTCGAAACGCGGCGACAGACAAGTTTTCGCTTTTATCCAATCCTGACTGTCAAAAGCATTTACAAAAGCCTGAACACAAGCGTATTGCCTTGATTCTGGATTCATATCGGTTTTTTTTGATTGTATTTTCTTTCCACGCTCCTATCCATCCCATCTCGTCACAAATACTCGTTACACCCGCCGATTATCGAAAGGGCAGGTATCCGGCAAACAAATAACTCTAAATAAGGTTATTTATCCTATATAACCCTAAAATATATTCATTTCTTCACTGCTACTCAGCATCTGTTCGGAACCTTTCCGAGACATACACCCCGAAGCCCATCCCGAAGGCGATCGCCGCTCTTTTAAGAGCCCGGAGAACGTCCACAAGAAAACCACTCTCCTGGTGATCCTCTCGAGTGAACAGATTAGAGAATCCGATCCGTTCCCGACACGTTATTTCGCTCGCAATTCCATAACCAGAACATATCGCCCGTTTTGACGAGCGCTGGTCGCTTTTTCGACGTAATTGCGGATGATGGCGGCGCTGATCTCATCGGTTTCGTTGCCTTCCTTGAAAGGATCGACGAGGGCTGCGTCGCTTTTTAGGGTTATGGTCACGCCATCTTTCTTTTCAAAGTATTCGACCGCCAGCGTGTACGGAGGGGTTTGCAGCATCGTGAGCTCTTCGGTCAACAGCAAGATGTTGCGAACCATTTTCGGAGGCAAATACTTCTCGCAGAAGGTTTTGACGGCCCCGTTCATCGCGTAAAAGTCGTATGTTTCGGTCTCGACGGTGTATTCGAAACCCCGGATGCGGTTGATAAACGCTTTCGTCTTCTCTTTTTGCGGATGGTCGAAAATCTGCCCGGGCGTTCCTTCTTCGAAAATCACACCTTCATCCATATAGAAAACCCGATTCGATACGTTTTTCGAGAACTCCATCTCGTGCGTCACGATCACCATCGTCATGCCTTCTTTCGCAAGTCTCCGGATAACCGCCAGCACTTCGCTGACCATCGTCGGATCCAACGCGGAAGTAGGCTCGTCAAACAGCAGTATTTCCGGATCCATCGCCAGGCAGCGGGCAATTGCGACCCTTTGCTTTTGGCCGCCTGACAGTTCGTCGGGGAAGTTTTGGGCTTTGTCGGAAAGGCCCACGAGTCGCAGTAAATCGGCCCCTCTGGCTTCCGATTCGCCTTTCGTCTTACCTAACAGCTTCATCGGCCCGAGCGTCAGGTTCTCTAATACCGTCAGATGCGCGTACAGATTGAAGGATTGAAAGACCATACCCATCTTTTGCCTCAGTTTTGGGATATTCGCTCCCTTAACCATAATGTCTTCCCCATCGATGAAGATATGGCCCCCCGTCGGTTTTTCCAGTAGATTTAAACAGCGCAGGAAAGTGCTTTTCCCCGTACCCGAGGGACCGATGATGGAAATCACTTCGCCGTCGTTGATCTCGCAGGTGATATCTCGCAGGACGGTTAACTGGTCGAATTTTTTCGATAACCCGGTGACTCGGATCATTCTTGATTCCTCCTGACCATCGCGCTGATCTCGGTTTTCATATAGGGAATGGAAAAATCGATTTGCGCCGCTTCATCTTCAATCAAATAATAGTTGGCGATCGCAATATCGATTCTACCAGACTCCAACGCCGGGATCATGGCCTCGAAGGTCATATCCGTAATCTCCAGTTTTTTATCCAGCGCGTGCGCGATACGGTATCCCAATTCGATATCATGCCCTGCCAGTTGTTTGTTGTACACGAACGCGAACGGTTCAGTCAAACTGCATGTTCCCATTTTCAGCACCCCGTTGGTTCCTTGTGTTTTCAATACCGGTAACGGAGGCGGAGTCCCCCAGTTTTCCTCGAACCATTTGCTGTACATCTCCGCCAACGTGCCCTCCTCCTGCAGCTGCCGAATGATCCCGTTGATTTCGTTCTTGACCATTACGTTGCCTTTTTTTATCGGAATCGCGATATCGACACGATCGATCCTGTCGGGCAGCAACATAAACTCTTCATTCCTTAGTAGGACATATTTCAGAGAGTTTTTGTCGAATACGAAAGCGTCCGCTTTATTTTTCTTCATCGCGAGCACCGCATCGGCAATATAGACCATATCCAGGTATTTTACGTTTTTGTAGAGCTTTTTCATCGTAAAATCCCCGGTCGTTCCGGTGATGACGCAGACTCTTCTCCCTTCGAGGTCGGCTACGGATCGAATCGGGCCGCCGGCGCCGGTGGCCCCCAAATTCGAGAGCATAGGCGCAATCACGGCAGCCAACACGATCCCGGCCAGGAGTCCGAAATACACAAAAAGCTTTAATCGGTGCAGGCCGCGTTTCCCGGTTTTGTTGGAAAACATCGCAGACGCTTTTCTTCTGGCTTTCGGGTCGACCTGAACCTCGATCAATGACAGGATCTGGATCAGGATCCCCGATAAACAGAAGTACAGAACCGCCACCATGATCAAGGGGAAAAACGCGTCGAAGGTCCGGCTCCGGATGATGTCGCTCGCCTTCGTCAAGTCTTGTACCGCGATGTACCCCACAATCGATGTCATCTTCACCAATGAGATGAACTCCCCTTTATACACTGGCAAAACATTTTTTAGCGCCTGTGGCAAGATAATGTACCGGAACGTCTGTATTTTGGTGAATCCTCCCGCCAATCCCGCCTCTTTCTGCCCTTTGTCGATGCTTTCAATAGATGTTCGGAACATCTCAGAGACATACGCCCCGAAGTTCATCCCGAAGGCGATCACCGCCACCAGAACCGGATCGATGTTCACCGACGCGAAGACCACGTAAAAGATCAGCATCAGCAGCACCAGCACCGGCGTGCCTCGAATCACCGTGATATACGCCTTCCCGATCCCCCGCAAGAGCGCGTTTTTCGACATCCTGAGCCA
>Ga0209717_1004044_pt1 | contig 12343 bp, 6 predicted proteins | sample AD_UKC048_MetaG_FD_184418 | JGI IMG/M metagenome (GOLD analysis project Ga0209717, IMG submission 184418) | Active sludge microbial communities of municipal wastewater-treating anaerobic digesters from USA - AD_UKC048_MetaG (SPAdes) (version 2) | ecosystem: Engineered > Bioreactor > Anaerobic >... | reverse complement strand
GCCAGGCAGGTACGCGAACTCGTTCTCGCGGACGAGGTGATAGGTCTTGTAGCCGTAGGCCGGCACGCCGCTCGTTTCGATGTGGCAGAGGTGGCGGACGGCGCGTAGCTCGATCGAGATATCCTGGAGGTTGCGCACGAGCACGCCCGGCTCGGACTGCTCTTTGAGCTGGATGCGCTGTTTGTGCCGGCCGTCGGGCGTCCGGACGCTGAAGGCCTCGTAACCCATGCCGGCGGGCAAGTCGACGTAACACGAGACCACGCCGCCGCGCTCGAAGGGACACGGGTTAAACACCGTCAACACGGCGTCGCGCGGATCGAGATCCGAGTTATCGACGTTGATCTGGACGGCCTGCATGCCGCGCCGCGCCAGGCCTTGGCTGATCAAGCACGTCTGGTCGGCGCGGTACAGCGAATCTTTCTCCATCTGGTCGATACCGGCCCCCGTGACGGTGTCGTGCGGATGATTCTTGAGCAAGAGTTTCCAGGCGCGATCGAGGGCCGACTTCTCGTAGCGCGCGCCGACCATCGCGCCGATGGCCGCCCACGGCTCGGCGAGACGCTGGAGATTCATCTCGGCGCGGTGATTGGCCTGTTTCAGGCGCAGGCGCGCACTGATGACGTCACCGCACAGGTACGTCCACTTGCCCGTGTTGCCGGGATCGCGGAACTCGCCCGTGAGCACGATGGGATCCTTGACCTCTTTGCGCATCGCCTTCATGTAATCTTCGAGATTCGACAGCTTGATCTCGTGCTCGGGCATCAGTTCCTGGCACCGCTTGATGATCTTCGTTTCGAGCGGATCCGGATTGCTGCTATCGAAACCTTGCATGCAGCAGATCTGGCTCGTCGTGAAGTGCTCCGACTCATCGTGGACAAGTTTCAACAGTTGATCGCGAATCGGCCCTTCGTTCCACTGCTTCTTCTGGTCGTCGAGGATGAAATAGTGCTCGCGCGGATGGCGATCCGAGCATAGGCGGAACGGCGCGGCGCCGCGATCCCAGTCGTACCGCGCGAAGACATCATCCGAGCCGTAGCGCAGGACGCGGTAGACGTAGATGTAATACGAGAACCGGCTCATGCAGCCGAACCGCATGCCGAGCAGCCGCGAGCCGTCCGGCCCTTCGAGGATGTACTCGCTCTTCGGCGTGTTGATGCCGCGATAGAAGATGATGGTGTCGATGCCGAATCCGTTGTAGATCTGCGGCATCTGCGAGGTCTGGCCGTAGCTGAACGGCGTGTAGCCCGTTTTGCTGACCTTGCCGAGCGCCTTTGCCACGCGGTGGCCGACGACGAGATTGCGCACGAGCGATTCCGCGTTGACCAGGTACTCCTCCGGCAGCGAATACCACGGGCCCACGATGAGCCGGCCGGACTTCACGTGTTTCTCGATACGCGCGCGCTCCTCAGGCCGGAAATCGAGGTAATCCTCGACGCACAGCGTCTGCGAATCCATCGTGAACGAGTGGAACTCCGGATCCTTGTCGAGTAGGTCGAGTAGCTCATCCATGAAATCCAGGAGCAATAGCCGCGTCTTCTCGAAGGGATAATCCCACTCGCGATCCCAATGCGAGTTGCTCACGACATGGATCGTCTTGCGCTCATCCGACATAGTAGCCTCCATTTCCGTAGCCTCGACGCCCGATTGTAGCATGACGTGGCGGCAGGGAGGGAGAGGCCGGCACCGCCCGTTGAGATCGGGCCGAATTCGCAAGCCCGTAGACCGTAGAGTGCTCTTCCCCGACTGTTCCAACAGGCGGCTTCCGCGTGCTTGCGCTTCCACCGCCTGTTGGCTTCAGTCATCGCGTTGGGTTACCGCGCGGTTCTCCGGCGCAGGATGTCGGCCGTGCCGAGGCAGAGCCCGAGGGCCAGCGCCGCTAGGGTGAAGCCGTTGCACGCCGGCATGCCTTGCGTGACGCTCAACTGAACTTCGTTGGATTCCGCTTCGGCGCTATCCGTCCAGACGCGGCAGTAGTAGTAACCGGCTTCGTCCGTGGTGACACTCGTGAGGGTTAACGTGTGCTGGTCTGCTTCTCCGAGGGGCGTGGCGGCCTTCGCGCCCTTTTCGGTTTCCGGCTGCACGTACCACTGGCAATGAAATCCGCTCTGTCCGCCGGTGATGATCGCGATGAAGCTGTAGTTCTCGCCCGCGTTCACTTCCACCGTGTCCGGGCCGGGAATGGTCACCGCCAGCGGGCCCGTGGGATCGGTCTCCGCGTCGACTTCATCGCCGTCCGAAACGCCGTCGCCGTCGGTATCGGGATTGTTCGGGTCCGTGCCGAGCGCGTATTCTTCGTCGTCGGTGAGGCCGTCGCCGTCGCTATCGCCCGCGTCGGGCGTGGGCTCGACTTTCACGACAATCAAGATGCTGTTGGATGCCGCACTAGTATCGCTCACCCTGACTTCAAGGGCGTCCACGCCGTTGAAGTTCGCGGCGGGGGTGTAGTCCAGCGTTTCGGGCGAAGCGCCGAGGCCGGATACGGCGGCCACGCCGTGGGTGGCTTGTGTTGCCAGCGACCAGGTCAGCGTGCTGCTGTCTATGTCGGTAGCGGAGACTTCGGGCGCAGCCCAGGGCACGGGATCGCCATCTTCGCTCATGATGACGGCCAGCGCGCCTGGCTGGCTGATGCACGGCGCGTCATTGACGGGGTCGATGGTCACCTCGATGGTGATCGTGGCGATGCCGCCCAGGCCATCGTCCGCCTGGACAACGAAGCTGTCCGCGCCGTTGTAATCGGCCTCGGGGGCGTAGGTGAGTTCCGAGGGCGATGTGCCTGTGCCGGAGACCGTGGCTACGCCATGGGCGGCCTGGGTGTCGAGCGACCACGTGAAGACGTCGTACTCATCGTCCGTGACGCTGAGTTCCGGGGCGGCCCAGGCCGTGGGCGCGCCGTCTTCACTCATGGTCACCGCAACCGGGCTGGTCTGCACGAACACCGGCGCGGCACTGGCATATTCATAGGCGCCCACGTCGTAGCCGGCGCCCAGCGGCCGGGCGAGGCCGTCGAAGTCCGTGGACGGCGCGCCGGTTTCGGTGCCGGCGTCGATGCAGGGGGAACCCGGCTGCAACCGCAGGTCGAACCCGTCGCCGCCATCCGTCCCGTCTACGAACAACGGGTCCAAGGAGAAGTTCCCTGCACTGGAACCTATGCCCGAGACACAGGAGTTGCTGATGTTTGCCGTGCCTGGGTCCGAGTACTCGTCGCCGGGATCGACATAGACCTCGCCTGAATCCCCCCAGAGAATCGAATTGCTGATGTTGATTGTCCCGGCGTTACAAACATTGATGGCGCCATCACTCCCTACATTTGTTGTGAAGGAGCAATTGGTGACGGTACAGGTTCCGCCTCTTGCGTAAACAGCGCCGGCATAACGAGAAGTAGTGTTTTGCGTGAAAACGCAGTTGGCGATCTGCGGAGCGCCACCTATAATGGAAAAAGCGGCCCCTGTTCCGCCCGAGTTAGCCTCAAACAGGCAACCATTGAAAACACTATGGGAGCTAGCAAGATAGACCGTGCCCATCGCGCCGCTTGACGCGTTTTCCCTGAAGGTGCAGTTCACATAATGTGAAGCCCCACCGAGGTCCGTAATGCCTGACCCGGCCGATGCCGTGTTCTGGATGAATGAGCAATTGGTCAGTGTTGCCGAGGCGCCGTCACAGCGCAGAGCGCCCCCCATGGTGCCGGCATGATTTCCCGTAAACGTGCAGTTGGCCAGCGTTGGTGAAACGTCGTCGTTGTACATGCCGCCTCCATTGGAAGCTAGTCCATTGGCTATGGTGAATCCATCCAGGGTGGCGTTATCCGCGCCGGTGACGCACCGCCGGGCGCCCTCGCCGCTGATAGTGCTGACGTTGGCCGCCACATCGCGGTCGTCGCGCGACGTTTCCGTACCGGCGAATCCGCCGTAGAGCTCAATCTCTTCCGCCATCGCCACGACGGGGCTGGACGTGCCGGTATACGTGCCCGCGGCCACCCACACTTCGCCGAAGTCCAGGAGAACCAGCGCGTCCACCGCGTCCTGAATCGAGCCGAGGGGATCCGCCCAGGAGGTGCCGGAACCTGTGCCCCCCTCCTTCACATAACGGATACTGTCGTGGGCGAATTCATACGCGCCCATGTCTACACCCGTGCCGGCAGGACGGGCGAGTCCGCGGATGTCTTTCGTGGGCGCGCCGGTGGCTGCGCCGGTGTCTATGCAGGGAGAACCCGGCCGAAGACGCAAATCAAACCCGTCGCCATTGTCCTCGCCATCCCTGAACAGCGGGCTCACCGCAATATTGCCGGTTCCAGCGAAGCCGCCGCGGACGCACGAATACGTGATCGTACAAGCAGAGGATGCGCAGTAGACCTCCGGCAGATTGTCCCAAATGATACAGTTGGTGAGGGTTGGCGAGGTGGAACTGTCGATGTAAAGAGCACCGCCGGTGGGGGCTGTATTCCACACAAATGTGCAGTTGGTAAATACCGGGGCCGCCGCGCCATCCATGAAGACCGCGCCGCCCTGGCTTGTGCCGGAATTGTTGAGGAACACGCAGTTGGTGAACGTCGAGTTCGAGTAGGTGGAAACCAGCGCCGCGCCGCCAAAACCAGCCGAACTGGCTGTGAACGTGCAGTCTACCACCGTGGCCGATATCGCCTTGCTGAGCATCGCGCCCCCGGCCCAACTGCTGTAGCCATGGGTGAGCGTGAACCCATCCAGAATGGCGCCGTCCGCAGCGTTGACGCACCGGCGGGTGGCCTCGCCGTCAATGATGGTGGCATTGGCGGCCAGGTTGCGTTCGTCACGCGACGTTTCCGTCCCCGCGAAGCCGCCGTAGAGATCCACGCCGGAGGCCATCGCCACGACCGGATCGGAGGTGCTGGTATAGGTTCCCGCGGCCACCCACACCTCGCTGCCGACAAGCGCCGCTGTGTCGACGCCATCCTGAATCGAGCCGAGGGGATCGGACCAGGAAAAGCCCATTCCCATGCCGCCCGGCGCGACATGGATAGCGTAGAAGTATTCGTAGGCGCCCATCTCGATACCGGAACCGGCGGGCCGCGTAATGCCGCAAATATCCGCTGAAGGCGCGCCCGAGGCCGTGCCCGTGTCAATACAGGGGGAACCTTCCTGAAGCCGCAGGTCGTAGCCATCCCCGCCATCCGTCCCGTCCACGAAGAGCGGATCCGTGGCGATATTGCCCGTGCCGGAGAAGCCTCCCGAGACGCACGAATACGTCACGGACAGAGAAGCCGAAGCGTTGACGATTTCCGTCGAATCATTCCAGAAGACGCAATTCGTCACCGTCGGCGACGTCGAACTGTCGCTGTAAAGAGCGCCGCCGTTTGCGGCGGTATTCGCCGTGAACGTGCAGTGCATCAGCGTTGGGGCCGAAGAACCATCCGCAAAAATGGCGCCGCCGTTGTTTGTGGCCGAATTCCCGATGAACACGCAGTTCGTGAAGGTTGACGTCGAGTTGGTAGAGACCAGCGCCGCGCCGCCAAAACCAGCCGCGTTGTCCACAAACGTGCAGTTGGCCACGGTGGACGAGGTGTTGTTACTGAGGAGGCCGCCCCCGGCCCAACTGTGATAACCGTTGGCCAGCGTGAACCCGTCCAGCATGGCGCCGTCCGCGCCGGCGACGCAGCGGCGGGCGCCCTCGCCGTCGATGGTAACGGCATTGGCGGCCATGGTGCGGATAATGCGGCGAGAGGTCTCCGTTCCCGCGAAACCGCCGTGGAGGTCGACGCCCGAAACCATGGCCACGACCGGGTCCGAAGTGCTGGTATATGTCCCGGCGGCGACCCAAACCTCACCGGTTCCGACGTCGTCGACGGCATCCTGGATGGAGCCGAATGCAGTGTCCCACGACAGGCCGTCGCCCGTTCCGCCCACCTTCACGAAGCGGATCGCAATGCCGCCTTCGTGAGCGCCCATGTCGATGCCGGCGGCGGCAGGCCGCGTAACGCCGCGGATATCCGCCGAAGGCGCGCCCGTGGCCGTGCCCGTGTCAATACAGGAGGACCCTTCCTGAAGCCGCAGGTCATAACCATCCCCATCATCCGAGTCATCCATGAAGAGCGGATCCGAGGAGATATTGCCCGTGCCGTCGAAGTCCCCCGAAACGCACGAATACGTCACCGACAGCGTAGTCGAAGTGCTGAAAATCTCGGTCGAATCATTCCAGAAGACACAATTCGTTATCGTCGGCGTCGTGGTACCGTCGCAGTGGAAAGCGCCGCCTTCTCTGGCCGAATTGGCCGTGAAGGAACAGTTCATCAGCGTGGTCGAAGACCACCCATCCGTGAGGATGGCGCCCCCGTTGTACGTGGCCGAGTTTCCAGCAAACACGCAGTTCGTGAAGGTTGAAGTCGAGTGGGTCGAGACCAGCGCCGCGCCGCCATAGCCAGCCAGGTTGGACCTAAACGTGCAGTTGGCCACGCTGGGCGAGGTGTTGTTACTGAGCAGGCCACCCCCGGCCCAACTGTTGTAGCCATGGGTGAGCGTGAAGCCGTCCAGAAGGGCGCTGTCCGCGCCAACGACGCAGCGCCGGGCGCCCTCGCCGTCAAGGGTGGTGACATGGCCCGCCGCCAGGTCCCGTTCGCCGAGGGACGCTTCCGTGCCCGCGAAACCGCCATAGAGGTCCACGCCGGACGCCATGGCTACGACCGGATCGGACGTGCTCGTATACGTGCCCGCCGCGACCCACACCTCGCCGCCACTGGCGGCCGTTGCGGCGTTGACCGCATCCTGGATCGAGCCGAACGCGTCGGCCCACGAAGTGCCGGCAGTTCCCGTGCCGCCGGGCACGACGTAGAACGTGCCGGACGCCGAAGCGCTGAACGCGGCACACGCCAACAGGCCCGTCACCCCCCACAATATCCATCCCCGATAACGCTGCGTATTCATGACTGTTCTCCTGATTGCTTCTGCACATGGGCCTCTATTCATATGATCCTCAGGCGTGACGACATCTACTCTCGCATGACGCCTGAACTCTCATCGTCGTTAACAAGCAAGGACTCATGGTCATCCGCGTGTTGACCGTCACGCCGGCTGCAACCTGTGGTTTGTGCCGTCAAGGCCATGGCTGCCCGGGGGCTGAGGAAACGGCGCCCGGCAACGACCTCATGGATGGCGTGTACCAGCACGCGATGCGCTTCGCCCTTTGTTACATACCCTCTCGCCCCTGCCGCAAGAGCTCTCGTCACGTGTCGTTCATCCTCGTGGATGGAATAGGCCAGGGAAGGCAGCGCGCGTTTGCGGAGCTCCGCGATGAGGGCTGTGCCGTCTTCATCACCGAGAGAGAGATCGACTAACGCCATGTCGGGGTGGTGATTCTCCACGCCTGCGAGAGCATCGGCGCAGTTATCGGCTTCCGCGCACACGGTGATGCCCTTCGGCCCCAACAGGAAACCCAGTCCTTGCCGTACCGCCGGATGGTCGTCAACAACCAAGACACGAATGGGTGTTGAGATGCTCTCCTCGTCCTCTCTCAAGTGAGGTTCCCTCGGGAAATGCCCGGTTCATCAGCAGACGTTTCTCGCCTTGACCGTAGTGATCTCAGCGGCTCCTGAATTGCTTGCCGATCGTCATACGCGCCAAGAGGCCCATGTGTCCGACAGATGCGTCAACACGATTCCGTGTTCGGTGGCCAGACCGACGGGAATCGATGTGCGCATGAATCCCTGGAAGGCCAGCACAAGTGCCGCCTACGGTCCCTGACTGGATTCGCTGTACGCGGAACAACAGGCGCCTCATGGCCCCAAGAGTGAGCCAAAGATTACCACGGGTGCGTTGATTTGCCTGTAAGGAATGTCCGGATGTGCGCGACCGGGAAACCCCCACATGCTTGTGGGGGCCGGCGGGCTGCTTGGGGGGGATCCGGAATCAGGACCCGTTGTTGAAGTGGCTGCTGGCGAAGTGCCGGAGTTCTCGCATGCCGTCCAAGCCCAACTTCGCGCAAATGCGCTCGCAATAGGATTCGACGGTGCGGATGCTGATGGTCATGACGGCGGCGATGTCCCGCGTGGCCTTGCCCTCTTCGAGCAAGCGGTAGACCTGCTGTTCCTGCGCGCTCAGTTGGCTGAGCGCGGATTCGACAGGCGCGGAAGCGGCATGGCTGGCCAGGGCGAGAGCGGCCTTGGGACTGACAAATCGTTTCCCTCGGGCCACTTCGGCGATGGCCTGCACGAGCACCCGGTGTGCTTCGCTCTTCGTTACATATCCGCGCGCACCGGCAGCAAAGGCTCCCGCCACGCGCCGGCCGTCCTCATACATGGAATAAGCCAGAGCGGGCCGGTTGCGGCGGTGCAGGTCCTCGAGCAGCACAGAGCCGTCTTCGTCTCCCAGGGAGAGGTCCACCAGCACGACGTCGGGCTGGTGTTCCTCCACCAATGCCAGCGCCTCTGCGCGCCCGCCGGCCTCCCCGCAAACGACAATCCCCTTGGACTTGAGCAACAGGGCCAATCCGTGCCGGACGGCCGGGTGGTCGTCCACAATCACGACACGAATGCCCCCGGCGCCCCCGGTCGACTCAGACGTCATGGCTCATTCCTTAAGGTTCCTGGCCGGATTCTACCACGCCGCCACGGGGCACGCGGCACGTCATGAGGGTTCCGCCTTTGGCCCCGGCCGCTACGGAGAGATTGCCCTGTATCAGATCGGCGCGGTAGGACATGGTGCGAAGCCCCATGCCGTTAAGGTTGTTCTCGTCAGGCAAACCGTCCCCGTCGTCTTCCACCTCCAGCACAAGGCTGTCCTCGTTTCCTTCCAGCGTTACGGTAATCCCGTTGGCGTTCGCGTGCTTCACCGCGTTGGTGATGGCTTCTTGTGCGATTCGGTAGAGATGGTTCGCCGTGGCGCGCTCGGCGATGCTCACGTCCCCCGTCGTCTTCAATGTGCAGGCAATGCCGGAGGCCTTTTGGATCCGATAGACAAGGGTCTGTAACGCGGAGACAAGCGCCTCGGGATCCGATTCCAGGGGGCACAACCCCCGAGCGACCGCGTGCGTCTCATCAATCGTCTCCTCGAGCAGGGCCGTGAGCCCGGTCAGCACTTCCGTCGCCGAGGGCCTGGCCGGATCCAGCCATTCCGTCAGCGCCTCCGACCGCAGCAGCGCGGCGGTGAGTTGCTGGCAGACCCCGTCGTGAATCTCATGTCCCAACCGGCGCCGCTCTTCATCGGTGGTGCGAGCGAGCTCGTACTCCAGCCGCCGCCGCTCCTGCATCTCATTCTTGAGCTTCTGGTAGGCCGCGGTTCGATCCGCCAATGCCTGCATCAACATATCGTGGAACCGGTCCAGTAACACCATGATTTCCAGGAGGATTGCGGCCAGGGCAATCCCCTGGAACCACATAAGGGGCGACATCTCAGGGCCTCGTTCTCCTGCGGGAGTAAGGATTCCAGCCAGCCAGGGCATGGTGCTTAGGAAAGGAGCGAACAGAAAGATCAAGATACTGGCACCTATGGCTATGCCCCCAGCCACCCTGCCAAAGAAAACCGTTGCTATCAAGGGAAGAGTTAGGGGGAATGCCCGGATAAAGGGACCTTGCGGGAGAGCCATGGTGACGACGAGAGCCAACACATATCCACCAGCAAGGTTGATTCCTATGCGAACACGATAGTCTATCCCCGACAACAGAATTTCGAGCGGAAGAATCCCGTAAATGCCAACGACGAGACTCCTTACCGGCCAGGTGATCGGCGGCCCTTGTCCGGCAAGAACAATCACTACTACCGGCAAGTATACCAAGGCACTGGCAATCATCAAGGTATGGGTGGCCTTGTGCCGCCACCCGTTGAGCGTGACCTCAATTGACGCGTGTTGCATCTGCAAGAGTCGTCCCATACGATGTCCTTCCGCAGGCGAAGGCAAGATCAATGCTGCAACCAGGCATGGTATCCGACGCGGCCTATGTTTTGGAACCCCCCACGGTAGGATTATCAAATGGCTTGACAGGCTCTCGTCAAAGGTGCCCCGGTTTTGACGACGAGAACCGGACGGAAACCGCCGGATTGACCTCGAACCGGTGTTGGGCTATTCTCTGCCAGGGAAACCACAACCGAGAGGCACTGCAATGGATACCAACCCCGTTGATCGACGCCAGTTTCTGAAAACCGCCACTGCCGGAGCCGGATTGCTCGTCTTGCCGAGCGGCACGCTCTTCGGCGCGAACACGCCCAACAACAAGCTCAATATCGCCCTTATCGGCGCGTACGGCCGGGCCATGGCGCATTACAGCAGTCTCAAGCCGGAGAACGTCGTGGCCCTGTGCGACGTCGACGAGGATCACTTGGCACTGGCCGCCAAGGAGTTCCCAAACGCGGAGAAGTACGTCGACTGGCGGAAGTGTCTCGAGCAGAAAGACCTCGACGCGGTCATGTGTTGTACGACGGACCACACGCACGCCTTCGTGACCAACTGGGCGCTGAATCGCGGCCTCCACGTCTACTGTGAGAAGCCGATGGGCAACAGCGTCGAGGAAGTGCGCGTGGTACGCGCCAACTACCTCAAGAACAAGGGCAAACTGGCCACGCAAGTCGGTACCCAACGTCACGCCAACGAGAATTTCGATCGCGTACGCGAGATGATTCTCGACGGCGCTATCGGCGAGCTCAAGGCCGTGCATGCCTGGGGCGATCGCCAGATCCGACGGCCAGGCTACCTGCCCGCCCAAGGCACGCCGCCCGACACGCTGCATTACGACCTCTGGCTCGGCCCGTCGCCCGAGCATCCCTACAACCCGGACTATTTCTCGGGCAATCCGGGCGCGAACTGCCTACAGTGGAACATGTACTGGGATTTCGGCAGCGGCCAAGTCGGCGACATGGGCAGCCACACCATGGACCTCGCCTGGAACGCCCTCGACGCCGACCTGCCCACGTCGGCCGAGGCGACCGGCGAGCCCGTTAACCCTGAAGTTACGCCGGTCGAGCTGAAGGCCACCTTCGAGATTCCCGCCAACGACTGGCGGCCGGCCGTTCCCGTGATCTGGTATCAGGGCGGCGCCATGCCGTCATCGCCGATGGAGTGCATCGACCTCAACAAGATCGGCCACGGCGCCATGTTCAAAGGCTCGGACGGTTTCGTCATTGCGGACTTCGACAACCGAATCCTCTTGCCGTACGGCAAGAGCCCGGACCTCACGTACTACAAGCGGCGTACGAAAGAAGAGCTGATTCCGGCCATGGGCGGTTTCCAGCAGCAATGGATCGACGCCTGCAAGGGCGATCTCAAGACCTCGTGCGATTTCGATTACGGCGGCAAGCTCATCGAGATGATGCTCCTCGGCCTCGTGGCCTATCGTGCCGGCGAGAAGCTCGAGTACGACGGCAAGACCGGTACCGTCACCAACAGCGCCAAAGGCAACGACCTCATCCGTCGCCAGTACCGCGACGGCTGGACCCTCGACGGATAGAGGGACCGGACGGCTGCCGAGTGAAGGCTTCGTCGTGTTCGCCGTGTCCGTTGTGGCTGGATTCTCAGAATGAACCACGACGACACGACGAGCACGACGACGGGGAGGTGCACGATGCATGAGCCCATTCCCGAGGATGTTGAGGCACTCGGAACCCAGGCATTGGACGGCGCGTTCAAGGTGCACCGAGCATTAGGACCGGGCCTATTCGAGTCGGCGTATCGCGCTTGCCTGTCTCATGAACTCCGCAAGTTCGGCTTGGCTTTCGAATGAGAGAAGGTTCTGCCAATTCCCTACGACGGCGAGCTTATTGACGTCGGCTACAGGCTCGATGTGTGGATCGAGCGCAAGGTGATTCTCGAACTGAAGGTGGTCGAGGCGGTACTGCCGATTCATCGAGCGCAGGTCTTGACTTATATGAAGCTATCGAGCACGCGGCTGGGCTACATCATTAACTTCAATGTCACGCGCCTCAAGGATGGCATCGAACGCTTTGTGTTGTGACTTTCGTCGTGTTCGTTGTGTTCGTTGTGGTTCAATCCTCTTTCCGCGAAAGGTGCATCGAGTCGCGGTTTTTTGGTACATTCTCGTGAATATTCCCTGCCGTACGTAACCGATGGAGATGTACCGTGACCAGTGACGAGATCCGCAGTAGTTTCTTGGACTTCTTCCGCCAGCGCGACCACGTGGTCGAGCGGAGCGACGCCCTCATTCCGAGCAATGACCCATCGTTGCTCTTCACGAGTGCCGGAATGGTCCAGTTCAAGCCGTATTACACCGGCGAGGTGCCGGTTCCATACCGCCGCGCCTCGACATCGCAGAAGTGCCTGCGCGCCGGCGGCAAGGCCAACGACCTCGACGAAGTCGGCAAGACCTCGCGTCATCTTACTTTCTTCGAGATGCTCGGCAACTTCTCGTTCGGCGACTATTTCAAGCGCGAGG
>Ga0209717_1004036_pt1 | contig 12366 bp, 7 predicted proteins | sample AD_UKC048_MetaG_FD_184418 | JGI IMG/M metagenome (GOLD analysis project Ga0209717, IMG submission 184418) | Active sludge microbial communities of municipal wastewater-treating anaerobic digesters from USA - AD_UKC048_MetaG (SPAdes) (version 2) | ecosystem: Engineered > Bioreactor > Anaerobic >... | reverse complement strand
GGTATAACGTATGCTACAAAATTACTGAAAACGCGTCAAGGGTCAAAATCGCCACTGCGGTTACAAATCACTTGCTCGCGAATCCACAAAAAACTATATTCACACAAAACCGGGATTGTGTCTCTAATCGGCGTGCTCGCCCACAAGTTGCAGAACTCTTCCTACAGCGCCCGCGACCAGGACCGAGCCTTTATTCCGGCCACCACCTTTCAGTCGCTTTTTGGCCACCGCACTATCGACAATATCGTCTATCAGATCAGCGGACCTCTGGATTCGCAACAGGCGCAGCGGCGCGTCTATGAGGTGCTGGGCAAGAAAAAAGGCTTTGATCCCAGCGACAAACAGGCCCTGAGCATCTGGGACACCACAGAGATGGACAAGTTTGTCTATTACTTTTCCCTCGGGTTCACTCTGTTCATGGGGCTGATCGGCATCATGACCCTGACGGTGGGCGGCATCGGTCTGGCCAATATCATGTACGTCGTGGTCCAGGAGCGGACCGCGGAGATCGGCGTGCGCCGCTCCATCGGCGCTCGCCGCGTGCACATCCTGAGCCAGTTTCTGCTCGAGGCCTTTATCATCGTCGCCGTGGGGGCGCTGATCGGCTTTGGCCTGGCCGCGCTGATCATCAAAGGCATCGCCGTTCTGCCCTATGAGGATTTCGTCGGCGATCCGGTCATTGACCTGCAGGTCGCTCTGATCGCCGTCCTGATCCTCGGCCTGGTCGGCATCATAGCCGGCTTTTTTCCGGCGCGCAAAGCCTCGCGGCTCACAGTGATCGAGTGCCTGCGCCACTGATTCACTCGAATTTGCGGAATCTCATCTAGCACAAGGTTGTCGCCATGCATATCTGGATGCTGGTTAAAGAATTCATCGAGGACATCAAGAAACAAAAGCTGCGCGCTTTTCTGACCACTTTTGCCATCACCTGGGGCACTATGGTGGTGATTCTGCTGATGGCCTTTGGCGCCGGTCTCGCCTTTCGCATGCGCGAGGGGCTGCTCAATGCAGCCGATCGCATCATCACGGTCTGGCCCAACCAGACCAGCGTCAAGTACCAGGGGCTGCCCATCGGCCGCCGCATCCGTTTTATCGAGGCTGATGCCGAGCTGCTCCGGCGAAGCATCCCCATGGTCAGCCAGGTCTGCCCGCAGCAGGGCAAACATGGCACCCGCCTGCGCAATGGCAATCGCACCGCCCTGACCTATATGGAGGCGGTCTATCCCAATTTCGAGTTCATGCGTCGTATGTACCCTGTCGCTGGCGGCCGTTTTCTCGATGAGATGGATCTGCAGCAGAAACGGCGCGTCGTCTTTCTCGGCAGTGGGATCGTCGGAGAACTCTTTGGCAATGAGAATCCGATCGGTAAAAGCTGCGAGTTGGATGGCCTGCCTTTCACCGTAGTCGGCATCCTGCCTAAAAAGCTGCAGACCTCGATGAACAACGGGCCGGACGACCGCCGCGCGGTCATTCCTTATTCTACTTTTCAGAGTATCTACGGCAGGCGCTATCTCAACAGCATCATCCTCCAGCCGGCCAACCCCCTGGAGGGCAAGCGGATCAAGGACGAGGTCTTTAGGGTTCTGGGCCGCAAGCACCGCTTCGACCCCGCGGATGAAAAGGCCCTCTTTGTCTGGGATACGGCCGAGTTCGTCGCTCAGCAAGAGAAGGTCTTTCTCGGCCTGAACATTTTTCTCGGCGTGGTCGGGGCCATGACCCTGCTCATCGCCGGGGTCGGGGTGGCCAACATCATGTATGTGGTGGTCAAGGAGCGCACCCGCGAGATCGGCATCAAACGGGCGGTCGGCGCTAAGCGCTGGCACATCATGCTGCAGATCATCTTCGAGTCCCTGCTGATGTCCAGCGCCGGCGGCGTTGCCGGCATCCTGCTCGCCGTTGGCATCATCAGAATGGTGTGGATGATCCCTGCCGGTGAAGGAGCGATGCAGTTCCTTGGCCGGCCTCTGCTCTCAAGCGCGGTGATGGGCGCGGCGGTCTCGTTGCTCGCCCTCATCGGTCTGCTGGCCGGAATTTTTCCCGCGCACAAGGCGGCGCGCATCGATCCGGTCGAAGCGTTGCGCTACGAATGAGGTTTACTTCAGCCGTACTTGCGTCAGGCCTGAAGAAATGTGTTCTTGAAGTTAAAAGGACGCTTGCGGGAGCGAATCCCTTTGACAGTGAATCCGGCGGAGGCGATGCTCACGGCACCCGGGTAAACCGGTAAATCTCTCCGCTCGGCTCGAATGCGCCCGCTGCGTTCATTTGCCCATATTGTAAGAGCAGCGTGTTGATGTCCTCAAACCACCAGGCATGGGCGATCGGTTTTTTCCCCTCGGTTTTGTTCCAAGCCGCGTTGACGACGATTTTCTCCTTGCCCACCTCAACGGTTCCCTCGGCCAGTTCAGTATCGACGTTCCAGTACCAGACGCGGAGCTGCTTGTGCAGAGGATCCCACCCATAGAGGCCGAATCCTTTTTCCACATTCTGATCAGCCACCTGGATGGTCCAATCCCATTTCAACACACTGTGGTTGTTCGCCCATTCACAATTAAAAAACGCTTTTCTTTCTTTGCCCTCCTTGGTTATGCTTTTGCTCAGCCAATGGCCGGCCAGGTATTTGGCCCAGGAGAATTTGAGGTAGGCGGAGGGGGTGACGCTAAAATTCAAAAGGGTCCGTTCTCCCTGTTTCAGATGGATATCCGCAAGAGATTGAATCAAACTGTCTTTTCTGGCATAGAGCCGGTAGCATTTACTTGGTTTATTCAGGATGAAATGATATTCTCCATTGGCATTGGTTTTATTTTCTAAATAATGGTCATTGATGTATGGAATGCCGTTGCTTAGTCCTATGTAGACATCAGCGAGAGGCCGCTGTTCCGGATCCGTCACCACTCCGGACAAGATCGTTGGCTCGATCTCGTCAGCCGCTATGAAGCGAGCGCCGCGAATGTCCCCGTGCCATCCGTTTTTCGACAGATCTGCGAGCCGGCTCTTCTGCACCGAAGCGGGCGTATACAGCATCAGAGTCTTGGCGTCGGCAGTCCAGTCGGCTGCGGGCTGAAATCGTTCCAGGTAGCGAACAACCGAGGAGATGCGCAGCGATTTCAGGTAGCCTGATCCATATCCCCACGGCAGTTCGGGCCTGCTCATCTCTGTGGCGCCGATCGTCAGTTTTCTGCTGGCGTCGAACGGGCCGGGCTTGGGCGCCTCTTGCCTTTTTACCAATGCCCCGTTAAGAAAAACGGATTGTATCTTGCCGTCGTATTGCAGGGCGATGTGCGTCCATTGATCGGGGACCAGCGAGCCGATGTTGATCGCATGGTTTTTGCCTTGATCCGTTTCCCAGGCACAGCCGTCGGTCGGACCCTCATCCGTGCTCAGCCAGATGCCATTCTCCGGATCGCCGCCGCCACCTTGATTGACGATGTATCCGCCCCAGTTTTTGACCCAGACTTCGATGGTGAACGCATTCAGCTTGTCAAAAGCGATAAAAGGACAATCGACAAAGTCATTGTCGCCGTCAAAAAAGAGGACTTGCTCCTCCGCTGCGCTTGCAGGGTTAAACGTGCAGACCAGTAAAAGGAAAACCGACGCCAGAGAAAGAACCGATCGGGTTTTCATAAAGGGCATCCTTTCTAAAGTGGGCGTTCTATTTTAGATCTTAAAAATTAACGTTGAATCGGTCAATCCTTGGTACATAATGAAAAATCAATCATTGAGATCAGGCGATGCCGCCGGTTGCGGCGAGGCATGGTAAAGCCTATGCGGCCATCTAACAGGCGGCTCTTTGTTTCTCTGGATCAGATCGTGGCGCATTTGATTACCCCCTGGCTGCCGGCATGATGATGAAAAGGACATCGGCACAGAAATAGAACACGCAAAGCGATGATGTGGAGGCGTAGTCGTAAACCTTAGGATGATCAGAATGGGCGTGGCAGTTGAATGGAAACCCCGAAGAACAAAAAATGAGAAAAAACCCTGCTTATAGATTATATCACCAAACGGTCGCAAAAGCAAGAATATTTTAACATTTTTTGCCAGAGCTTTTTAGTGGTGTTTGCTTTTGGGCAAGTGTTCAGGAGGGATCTGTTTCCGTGCCTCTGCGTGAGCGGGGTAAGAGATTGATTTCTCTTGTGTTGCTGCCGGGCTTCATCTTTTCTCTTCAGCTCAAAGGTCGGGCTGAGCCTTTTTCAATCCAAGCTGAAAGAATGCCGTATGATCATAAAAAAAGGCAACCGGTATAGTGGGCTGCCTTTTTGCGGTAAAAGAAAGAGCTATTTTTTTCTGCGACGTATTTTTGATCCAAGATCGTCCAGAATCGAATAGACCACGGGCACAATAAAAAGCGTCAGCAGGGTGGAGGTGATCAATCCGCCGATCACCGCCTGGCCCATGGGCGCACGGAACTCGCTGCCCTCGCCGAGGGCAAAGGCCACGGGAATCATGCCAAAGATCATGGCAAAGGTGGTCATCAGGATCGGCCGCAGCCGGATGGCGCCCGCCTGGATGAGCGCCTGCGTGCGCACCACCCCCTGGCGGCGCAGCTGATTGGCATAGTCGACCAGTAGAATGCCGTTCTTGGTCACCAGGCCCATGAGCATGATGATGCCGATCATCGACATCATCGAAAGGGAACTGCCCCACGCCAGCAGCGCCAGCACTGCGCCGATCAGCGCCATCGGCAGGGCCAGCATGATCGAAAAGGGATGGATAAAACTTTCAAACTGGGCGGCCAGTACAATGTAGACAAAGATGATCGCCAGGGCCAGCGCCATCAACATGTTGGCGAAGGTCTCGGCTTGCATCTGCCCCTGTCCAACCACGCCGATGGCGTAGCCGGAGGGAATCTCCATTTTCCGGGTCTGCTGCTGCACACCGCCCAGCACCTGTCCCAAGGTTTTGATGTAGGTATTGGCGTCGACGCGGATTTCCCGTTGCCGGTCATAGCGATTGATCTTGGAGGGCCCCGATGCCGGCTGAATCTCGGCGAGATTGCGGATCGGCACCATCAGCCGCTGGCCGTTGCCGATATCCTTGCCGCTCTTGACGAGCAGATCGCCCACATTCTCCATCGAGGTGCGGTCCTCCTTGTTCAGACGAACGCGCACGTCAAATTGTTCGTCGCCCTCCTGAAAGGTGCTGGCGACATAGCCATCGACCATGGCGCGCGCGGTGGCGGCGATCAGGGCCACATTGGCGCCAAGGTCGGACGCTTTTTCGCGGTCGATGCGGATGTGCACCTCCGGCTTGGAGGTCTCGAGGCTGTTTTCCACATCCACGGCGCCCGGGGTCGTGCGCACGATCCGCTCGATCTGGTCGGCCAGCCGCTTGAGAACACCGAGGTTCTCACCGCGCACGCTCATGATCATCGGCTTCTGGTTGCCGCCCATGCCCTGCTGGACCGTGAAGCCGATGTTGGCGCCGGGGATGGTCTGCAGCTCGCTGCGCAGTTCGCCGATGATCTGCTCCACCCCCTTGTCGCGCTTGTCCTTCTTGACCAGGTTAGCGAAGACACTGCCCTTGGTCACCGGATCGGTGCCGGCGCCGATGGTCGTCAGCACCATCGTCACCTCGGGCCGTTGGTGCAGGGCATCCTCGATCCTGTTGCAGATGCGGTTGGTCTGCTCGAGTGAGCTGCCGGGCGCAGCGGTGACCGTCACCGTCATCTGGCTCATATCAAAGCTGGGCATAAAGGCCGTGGCGAGGAAGCGGATGAGGAAGAGGCTGAAAAAGAAGGTCGCCATGGCGCCGAAGACCATGGTCTTGCGGTGAAGCAGCGACCATTCGATCGCCTTTTTGTATTTTTCGCTCAGAACCTCGAAGAAATGGTTGAACCAGTAGAGCCCGCGGCGCAGCGGCGAGCCGGTATTGGTCAGCTCTTCATCCTCCTCGCGCAGCCAGCGCGAGGAGAGCATCGGCGTCAGGGTGAACGCGACAAAGAGCGAGACCAGCACGGCCGCCGAGATGGTGATGCCAAACTGGTAAAAAACTCGGCCGGCGATGCCGGGCATAAAGGCCACCGGCACAAAGACCGCGACGATGGTGAAGGTGGTGGCCATGACCGCCAGACCGATCTCGCCGGTCGCCTTGCGCGCCGCCTCTCTCGCGCTCTCACCCTTCATCAGATGTCGGTAAATATTCTCGATGACCACGATCGCATCGTCGATCAGCAACCCCACCGCCAGCGAAAGGGCCAGCAGGGTGAGGATATTCAGGGTGAATTTGAGCGCGAACATGATGATAAAGCTGGCGATGATCGAGGTCGGCAGGGCGATGGCGCTGATCAGGGTGGGCCGATGATTGGCCAAAAAGAGATAGACTACGATCACCGCTAGTAAACCGCCGTAGATGATATCAAAAAGAACATCTCGCACCGAATCGCGGATGAAGGTGCTGTTGTCGCGCACCGTGGCCAGCTGAATGTGCGGCGGCAGTTCCTTGCGGATGGCGCCGATCTGGGCGGTCACGCCGTCCGCCACCCGCACGGTGTTGCTCCCCGACTGCTTGAGAATACTCAGGACCACCGCCGCGTTGCCGTCAACGCGCGAGAGACTGGTGCGCTCCTTGACCCCGTCCACCACCGTGGCGATCTCGCTGAGGTAGACGGGCTTGCCGCCGGGTGAGGCGACGATGACCTTGTCAAAATCGGCGACATCGGTGTATTTACCCGTGGTGCGCAAAAGGATCTGGCGTTCCCCCTGAACCAGATTGCCCGCCGGCACCTCCACATTAGCCGCCGCAATGGCCTGCACCACCTCCTGGATCGAGAGGTTGTAGGCCTGCAGACGGCTGGCATCCACCTGAATTTCGATCTCGCGCTCGGCGCCGCCGACCAGATCGACGCGGCCGACCCCGGGCACGTTTTCGAGCCGTTTCTTGACTACATCCTTGGCAAAGGTGGTGAGCTCCTTGTCGCCCAGGCTCCCTGAGAGCGCAAGGGTATAGATCGGCGTGCTCGCCGGATCCAGTCGCTGGATGACCGGCTCTTCAATATCGTCCGGCAGTTCAGCGCGGATGGCCGCGATCTTTTCGCGCACCTCCTGGGCCGCCTGTTTGCCGTCCACCTCCAGCTTGAACTGGATGATGACGATCGAGACGTTCTCCTGCGAGATCGACTGGATATGATCGAGCCCGCCGATGGTGTTGACGGCGTCCTCGATCTTTTTGGTGACATCGGTCTCAATCTGTTCCGGGCCAGCCCCGGGTAAAACGGTCGTGGCGGTCACATAGGGAAAGTCGACATCCGGGAACTGATCGATATTGAGTTTCATGTACGAAAAGAGGCCCAGCACAAGCAGCGCCAGGATCATCATGGTTGCAAAGACCGGGCGCTCAATGGAGACATCGGCTAATTTCATGGAAAGGTCTACTCCTTGTCGGCAAATTCCTTGGGAGATTTCTATCTGCGGAATTCGTGCCATTTGCTGATAAATTTCAATGTCGAGCTTTTTAAGGAAGGGATTAAAAGACAAGGTTCTGTGAAGCTTCGCGACCATTGCGCCCTTTCGGCTTCAACAGATGGCCGACTTGTCGTTAACCAGATGCAGCATCCCTTCCCACTAGTCAAACCACGCTGCGCTGGATACGTTTCTCGAATCGCGGTGAATGCGTCATTGCAGGCTTGTGACGACCTTCACCAGGCTGCTGTCGCGCAGATTGGTTGCGCCGGTGGTCACGATTATCTCCTGGTCGATCACCCCCTGGAGAATCTCCACCCGGGCGCCGTCCGAGATGCCGGTCACAACGGGCTGCGGAATGGCGCGGCCTCCAACCACCTTGTACACCTTGCTGGTCAGGCCATCACTGAGAATCGCGGCGGCCGGGACGACCAGGGCGTTGCTGCGCGGCGCGATCGTCAAGGCCACCTTGCAGAACATCCCGGGGCGATACCATTGATCCGACGTGTTGGGGAACAGGGCCTTGATCTCAAAGGAGCGCGAGCGCATATCGGCCGAGCGCGAGATCTGCACGATTCTGCCCTGGACCCGTCCCTCTGGTCCGCCCTCGGACCGGATTTCGACGTTCTGGCCCTGGCTGATCTGCATGACATCGGCCTCATTGATGCTGAAAATGACCTTCATACGGCGGATGTCGGCCACTGTTGCCAACACTGCACCCGGTTGCGAGAGGTCGCCCAGGTTGACATTAAGAGCGGTGATCACCCCAGAGATGGGGGAGACCAGTTCGACCGCACTGCGCGCCGCCTCGAAATTGGCTCTGGCGACGTCAAAGGCCGTCTGCGTAGCGTCGAGCAACTGCTGAGAAATCGCCCCTTCATCCAGCAGCGTCTTCATCCGTTCGAGATTCTTTTCCGCATTCTTGTAATTGGCTTCAGCTTGAAGATATTGCGAGGTGGCGCCGCTCTTGTCCAGCGCGATGACGGTTCGGCCCTTGTGCACCGACTGACCGACGCTGCCGTGAATGGCGGTGACTCGCTCTGATATCTTGGCGACGATATTTGCCTGGGCCTCGCCTTCGAGCGACCCGGTGTAGCTCTTGGTCACCGCCAGCGCCTGCCGTTCAACCCGGGCGGTCTCCACCGCTACGACCTCGGCGCCGCTGCCCACGGCTTTAGCCACGGCTTGCTCGTCCGCCTTGCCGCACCCCCCCAGCAGTGTTAGGGCTGAAAAGGCCAGAACAGAAATCAATCCACTTTTAAATAGAGATGTTTTTTTCATCGTTTTAACTCCACTTGAGTTCTGTGAATGAACAGATCAACGGCTGGTGCCGGTGGCAAATTCCCACTCGGTCTTACTGACCAGATAATCATACAGTGCCTGGGCATAATTAGTCTGACTGCGGGTCATCGCCACCTGGGCGTCGAGCAGCTCCAACTGGGTGCCGACGCCGCTCTGAAAGCGGGTCTGGGCGATGCGCACCGCCTTTTGCGCCTGCTCGATGTTCTTCTCCTGACCGCTCATCCGTTTGCGGGCTTCGGCCATGCGCAGCGAGCCGGCCTGTATCTGCACCCGCAGCCCTTCCTCCATCTTTAACCGGGTGAAACGCACCTTGTTGCGGTCCACCTTGGCCTGTTGCACCCGGTTCCGGGTGCGGAAGCCGTCAAAAAGGGGGTAGGAGAGCGAAACACCGGCATTGATCGTGTTGGCCCAGTTGTAATTGCCGAACTTGAAGGTATTGTCCTGCGACTGCCAGAGATAGCTGCCCATCGCATAGAGAGTTGGAAAGTTGCCCGCCTTCTCGATAGAGATGTTGCGATCCAGCATCCGCTCCTGCAAGCTCAGTTGCTTGATGGCTGGATTGGTCGCCAGCGCTTGAGCCTCGGCCTGTTGCGCGACCTCCTCGGGCAGCTCTTCATAGATCAGATCTCCTTCGATGACCAGGGGCTGATCAAGAGGAATCGCCAGCAGATTTTTGAGCGCATTGACCGCCAGCTGATAACCGTTTTCCGCAGAGATCACCAAGGGCTCGGTGTTGGCCAGCTGCACCTCGGCACGCAGGAGGTCGTACTCGGCCGCGGCGCCGACGCGATACTGCGCCTGGACATTTTTATAGTTGCCCTGGATGACCTCCAGCCCCTGACGATTTGCCTCAACCAGCTTTTTAGCCAGCAGGATCTGATAATAGGCCTTGCGGGTATCGCGGATGACCGCCTGCTGGGCGGCTGTATACGATTCCTTGGCCAACTCGCGGTAGGTTTTGGCGATCTGCAGGGCGACCCCCACCTTGCGGCTGTAAAGGGCTTGCGAGAGCTGCACCGCGCCGGAATAGGCATTGTTGGAGCCGATCTCGAAGAGCAGGGTCTTGTCGGTCGGATTGATGGCATTGCCGGGGGGCAGAAACATCACCTGTTTCTTGATATAGCGCATGTACTGCCCGGAGGCGGTGAGCTGGGGAAAGGCCCCTGATTTGGCCTCGCCGACCTGTGCGTTCGCTTTGACGCGTTCTTCACCGGCGATCATCAGGTCGCGGTTCTGCCGCAAGGCCATGGTGATGGCTGTGTCCATGGTCAGCACCAGAGGGTCCTGAGCGGCCGGGAGCGGCTCTGCCTGTATCGCCTGACTGCGGTTCATGAAAAGGGCGAGGATGAGAATGGGTGTTACGCGAATCCTGAACATGGCGGGGTTTATCCTTTATTGGGTTTTCCGATTCCATCAAAAAAAATGGTTGTGATCATGTTGGCGGCCTGGTCGATCTCTTCCTCGGGCATTGACTGCAACGGTCCGAACCGGCTCATGTTATAGGTGCGCACCAGCCCATCGAAGAGAATGGCCAGTTTCAGAGGATCGTATGCGCAGCCACCCTGCTGCTCCTGCTCCATACGCACTGGTATACTGATGGTGTGCCAGATATTTCTCATGACCGAAGAAAATCGGGCCAGATAAGGCTTTATTTTCTCGCGATCGATTTGATGGATCCGGTGCATGACCAGGGTGATCAACTTGACGTTGTCGCGGGAATAATGAATCATGGTTCCGGCGTAGGCCGTCAGGCGCTGACGCCCTTCTCCCTCGCTCTCGATGAGCGTTCTGCGGGCGATTTCCGCCATCTCCGCAACGAGCTGATCACAGATGGCAAGGAAGAGATCCTCCTTAGAGGTTGATAGGGAATTTGATTTTGCTGGGGGGCAAAAAACCGAGGAAATCATCCTCTGTCAAACGTCGGATACCCAGCCATTTCCCCATTTTCAGAGCGCCGAGCCATATCCGGCCCCCTCACCGCTTCTTATCTGCCGGCAAATTACCCAATCAAAATCTGAAAATCAAGCAAAATCTCTATAAAGTATGTAATCAGGCGATATCGCTGCAGGTTCAACTTGCGCAGAAATAAATTCACGAAGGACTCTTTATATGCAGACGCGATCAAAATAACCGTAATCATAGCTCGGCTCACCGTCTGCCACTCTGCTTACTGCCGGCGGCGGCCGCGACGCCGCATCCTTCCACAATCCACAGTGCCGCAATATTTTCTCAACCACCTCCCCCTGGCATTTCTCGATAAAGCTGATGACCTTCATCTCCCCGCCACACTCTGGACACCGCAGCGGGTCGACCTCGTACACCTTCTTGATCAATGCCGCCCAGTTCATCCGCCGTTTCTTGATGAACGCATCAGCCTCCGCATTTTCTCCACCAGCCTTTGCCTGTGACGACGCCTCCCTTTTCTTGCGCAGGCCACGCTCTTTATTCGAATACCAGCCAAAGTAGTGGATCAGGTGCTGTCCCTTATCCGGTATGTGTTGCGTCACCTCCGCCAGGAATTCCAGCGCATCAAATACCTGAAAATTGCGCGACACCCCTTCCCTGAGCCGCGCATCGCCGGGCCGCGGAAACCGCACGCATTCACTTTTCCCCGCCCGGTAGATCACCTGGCCATCTTCTGTGACCTTGATCATCCGCGCCAGCGAAAAGGGACAACGTGAAATATACGAGACCAGCCGCTGCATCCCCTCCGTATCGTCTGCGGTAATCCGCACCGAGTTGTCGATGCTGAATCCCGAGTGCGGCCATCCCCGCATCGAGCGCACCACCTCCTCATCGATCTTTTCCTCACGCAGCAGCAGATCAAACACCCGCTCACGCCACATCTCCGCACATCGCTCCATATCCACTTTGCTGATCCGGATAAAAAATCCGTCCCGCCTGAACAATCCCTCGCTCACAATCGCATGTATATGGCTGTGCCAGCCCATCAGATCGCCAAACGTCTGAATCGCCCCCACATAGCCGGGTTCACCCTCTCTGGCCCCACATGCCTGGCGCAATCCATCCCGGATCGTTTCATACGCCAATCGGCATAGTTTCCCCAGCAGGCGGCGGTCGTAGCGGAAAAAGAGACGCAACCGCTTCGGCATGGTTAATACCCACTGCCGGTGACTAACCCGCGCAAGGACTTCCTCCGCAAGCCGCATCCCCAGCAACAGCGCCCGCTTCTGATCGCAGGATGGGCAGCAGCAGCGTTGCCGGCAGGAAAACGCCACAAAGAACTCCTTGCCACAATCCGGGCAGCGGACTCGTGCAAATCCCTCCCGCAAATCACCGCACTTTATATACTTGTCGATCGCGGTACGAATGACCGGCCGCCAATAACCATATTTCGGCTGGAACCGCTCGCCGTATTGACGCTCGAACGCGTCAAAATGCTCACGCACCAGTCTGAAAAAGGGCGAAGCCTCCGGATTGCGGGGCCGGTACATTTTTGCCGCAGCTGCGCACACGTCATACCTTGACCGATATTAACTGACGGAATATGGGTATAGCGTATGCTACAAAATTATTGAAAACGCGTCAAGGGACAAAATCGCCGGTGCGGTTACAAATCACTTGCTCGCGAATCCACAAAAAACTATATTCACACAAAACCGGGATTGTGTCTCTAACAGAAAGCTTCCGTCTGCAAGCAGGAATG
>Ga0209717_1004030_pt1 | contig 12373 bp, 9 predicted proteins | sample AD_UKC048_MetaG_FD_184418 | JGI IMG/M metagenome (GOLD analysis project Ga0209717, IMG submission 184418) | Active sludge microbial communities of municipal wastewater-treating anaerobic digesters from USA - AD_UKC048_MetaG (SPAdes) (version 2) | ecosystem: Engineered > Bioreactor > Anaerobic >... | reverse complement strand
TCGATAAACCCTATGTATCCAAACTCCACGCCGCCATTGAATGGACAGGCAGCGAGTGGCGTATTAAAAATTTGGGGCTGAACGGCACTTGGTTGAATACCGTTAATCTGGCTGCGGGCGAAGCCATTCCCTTAGGCGTAAACGATGAGCTGCATTTTGCAGAACTCAGCGACCCCGGTTTTAAGGTGATAGACCTAAGCCCACCCGCCGATATGCTTTGGCCGCTGGAGATTGCGGACGGCAGCTTGCCGCAGCCGATTTATTTAGCGCGCTACCATTTATTACCCGATGCCTATAACCCCGAACTTGCGCTCTATTTCGATGAGCAAAAACAAGAATGGCAAGTAGAAACACTTAACGAGCAGCAAGAGCATTTAACCTACGCCGTTAATAATGGCGATTTAGTGCAAATAGGCAATGTGCATTGGCAGTTGATACGCGCACAAATATACGGCCCCACCGAAGCCCATAGCGTAAATTTGCAACAACTTAATGATATGGAGTTTGTGTTCAAGCTAAGCTTGGATGAAGAAACGACTCAGCTAGAGCTGGTAGGCAACCAACAAAAAGTGGATTTGGCGATACGCAATCATCATTACCTCTTGGCACAATTGGCTCGCCACCGTGCGGATGATGCCGCACTCGGTTTAGAGAGCATTAACCAAGGTTGGGTGTATACGGATATACTCGCCGGCGAGCTGGGGTTAGATAACACCCACATGAACATTTATATTTTTCGCCTGCGCAAGCAAATTGCCGATGCCCTGCCCACCCTACTAGGCTTGCAGAACTTGGTGGAAAGGCGCGGCGGTAAAATCCGTTTTGGCTGCGACAAATTTAAAATTTATAAAGGTGGAGTACTCGTACTAGAATTACCCTTAGTTACAGCTTAATTATAAGAAGACTGAATGACGCAATCGCCGCTACAACTTGGGGAATTAACCCAACTAGGTCACTACACCATCCTCAGCAGCATAGGCCGCGGCGGAATGGGGTTGGTTTACCTTGCGCGCGATTCCCGTTTAGACCGCCAAGTGGCGATTAAATGTTTGCGCACCGAACTGATTGAACCTCACTACCGCGAACGCTTTAAACGCGAAGCCCTGCTCCTTGCCAAGCTCAACCACCCCAATATTGTTCAGATTTACGACTATATCGAAAGCGATGGACAACTCGCGCTGGTGATGGAATTTGTAGACGGGCAAAACCTGCAGCAACATTTGCGCGAGCACATAGCCTCCAACGCGCAGCGTATGCAGTGGCTGGCACAAATTGCACAGGGTTTAGCCATAGCGCACGACGCCGGTATTATTCACCGCGATTTAAAAGCGGAAAATATCTTAATCAACAAACACAAGCTCGCCAAAATTACTGACCTCGGTATCGCAAAGTCTCAAGACTTTAGCGGCACACTGACCGATCACGTAACCGGAAGCTACGGCTCCATGTCGCCCGAGCAAGCCATGGGCGAAGAATTAGATTACCGCAGCGATTTATTTTCTTTTGGTATTTTGGCCTATCAGCTTTTATGCGGTGCGCATCCTTTTGGCGATACCGAAAACAAGCTGCAACTTATGCAGCGCATTATTTCTCACCCCGCCATTTCGCCCTTTAAAAAGAACCCAGATTTACTGCCAGAAGCGGTAGAGCTGCTCGGGCTATTGCTCAGCAAAAACCCCGATAACCGCCCAGACAGCACCCATTGGGTAGCGGTGCAGTGTGAAAAGCTGTATTTGCAAATGGCAGCAAACCCAGAAGACTCAAGCAACACCACCCAAATACTGCCGCACACCACCACAGAAAACTCTGGCCTTTATAAACGCAAAACAAGCAGCGGGTACACCCAAGAGCACCCCACGTTTGATACTCAGATTGTAAAAAAATCCGCACTTCCTGCTGCACGCCCAAAAAGCTTTATTCGTGACAACAGCATTACCCTAGCGTTTATTGGCATTACGGTCGCGATACTTGCTGGCGGTTTGATTTGGAAACTGCAATTACCAACTGACAGCGACAACCTTGCGGCAAGCGAGTCACTAGAACCTTACTCACAATCGCGGGAATTTAATAAAGGGATTGAAGCGCTCAAACTGTTTGATAGACCGGGCAGTTTGGAAGCGGCAGAAAAAAGCTTTAACACGATTCTTTCGCACACGCCAGACAATGCAGCTGCTGTTGCAGGCTTATCGTTGGTATACAGCGATCGTTATAACAGTGATAGTGAAGACCCCATTTGGGCGCAAAAAGCGAATGCCAGTGCGCAACAAGCATTAATATTAAACCCTCAGCTCGCGTTGGTTCATGTCGCATTAGGCCGAGTATTTACCATTAAAGCCGAGCACGACAAAGCCTTTGCTGCATTTGAACAAGCGCTCTCGCTTGAACCTACGAATATTTTTGCTTGGCGCGGCAAAGTGTATGCACTACGCTCGGCACAGCAGTATAGCGAGGCTATAGAACTGGCAACGCAAGGCTTAGAACGGTTTCCTCAAGAGCGATACTTTGCAGATGCATTAGGCATTATCTACTTGATTCAAAACAACTACACAAAATCAGAAGAGGCATTCCGGTTGAGTATTAAATTACAACCGGATGCTGTTACAAGCTATACCGGCCTCAATTTGGCACTAGAACGCCAAAACCGTACAGATGAGGCCATGCAAGTTTTGCAGCAAGGGCTGCAAATACGCTCCAGTGAAGCGCTGCACGGAAACCTTGGCACAGGATTGTTCAATAAAGGTGATTATGTCGGCGCTGCGGCCTCGTTTGAAGCGGCAGTATCACCCACTAAAGGCAACCCCAATAGCCACCTCGCTTGGGCGAATTTGGCCGATGCTTTACTTTGGATTCCTGGGCGCGAAGCTGAAGCGAAAAAAGCCTACAGTAAAGCGCGTGATTTACTAACACCTCTTTTAGAACGCAGAAAAGATGATGTCACGCTTATGTCACGAATGGGTTTGTATTCGGCACGATTGGGTGATCGCGCAAAAGCAGAACCGCTGTTAGCGCGTGTAATTGAACTCGCGCCAAAAAATGCTAATGTTCATTTCCGTGCTGGTTTAGCTTATGAATTGCTAGGTAAGCGGGAAAACGCTGTTGCAACGCTAACAAAAGCAGTCGAACTCGGTTATCCGTTGAGACTAATTCAAGCAGAGCCAGATTTGTTGACTCTACGTCGCACAAGTGGTGCTTTTAATTAACGTAACTTTTTAAAAACTTAACCTGCAAGAAAAACCTAACTATCAGGAAGGAAGAAGTGATGGCCAATTATAGTTTTGCTGTTTTATTTAACACGCAACCCAAGAAATCAGTAGTGACTAATGCCGATTTTCAGGTAACCAACTTAACAACCAAGGAACCCCTACCAACCAACAAAATGCCTGACGAATTTACAGCTGGCGATACTATTACCTTTGTTGTAGCTGACGATACCAAGTGCGATAAAATTAATAGTTGCTTATTTACCTCTTATCCCATGAATGACTCAATCGGCCCAAGTATGTTTGCCCCACCTTACGACAGAGCAAGTATTGATTTTATTGCAGAGGATTTATTCGATAAACCGCTCGAGGTTGCAACGGAACGCAAAGGCACTTGGATGTTTCATTTGTTAGGTCTTTATACATTTAAAGGCAAAAAAGCTGCCTATTATCTTGATCCGGAAGGCACTTGTAATCTTTAAGTCTCGATTGCACTCGCTTATTCAGGAGTGCACTGCAAGTCCCTCGGTTTGATGTGAATAATGTTTAAGTGGGGAGTCGTCATCTTCGCTTGCGGAGATCCAGCTCTTGATTGAAGCCGGTTAACAGCTGGATCTCCGCTGCGCGAAGATGACGATTCCCTTCTTAAGTGAACACACCATTCCGGTTAGATGTGTTTATTTTATCCCTACAGTTTTACCCACCCGCTCAATCAAATCACACGCATTCATAATCGCACTGCTGTTGTTAACATCCGCCGCATAGTGTTTTAGCGCTTTAGAATTTTTGGCTTTCTGCAACATATTGCCAATTATGGGCGCAACCTCCTCCACCTTAAATTTCTCTGGCATTACATAGGTGCCCAAGCCCAATTTATAAACGCGCTCAGCATTATCCGGTTGGTCGTATTTCAATGGGCGAATCAACTGCGGAATACCCGCTTTAATCGCCTGCGCCGTTGTACCCATTCCACCGTGATGAATAATCGCCAAACATTTTGGCAGCGCGTATTCAAAATCCATGTAATCCATATGCATACACAAAGCAGAACCCTGCAACAATTCTGCACCTGTATTGCCACCCACAAATAACCCCGGCACTTGCAATTGCTCGCAAATTTTTCGCCCTTCTTCAAACAGTTCCGCAACATCTTTCACGCCTGTGCCGGTAGTAAAAATAAGCGGTGCTCCTTGCTGTGCAATAAACGCATCCAACTCGCGCCGCATATTTTCGCTGGCACGATTTTGCAAAGGGAAACCCACCAGTTTTAATTCAACCGGCCAATCTTTCGCGCGCATGCCAAACCACTCTGGGAAAAAACCAATTTGCAATATTGCTTTGGATTCTGTTTGAAATATTAAGGGACACTCAAGACGATCGCGCGTTGCAATGTACTCGGCGGTATGCGGCGCTTTGCAGAAAACCTTAAATCTAGTTTTGCGATTACGCCGCAGCAAAAAGCGCACCATAAAACGCGGAATATACTTAGGAATTGCCCAACTCATGGGCGCAGGCGGGCTGTAAGCAGAAAATACTATGTTGGGCGATAAAATAACTTTAACAAACGGAATATTGAATTTCTCGGCGGCTACCCGTGCACCATTCTCTTCGCCCAACGCCAACACCAATACGTTTTTATCCGCTAGATTTTTAACATACTCAAATGCAGGCTCAAACGCAGGGGCGTGATAGTGTTCAAAATTATCCGTGTGATTCCTAGGCTCCCACGCTTCTGCGCTATTGCCCTTATGATATTGCTCAAGCGTACCCACCGAAACAAACTCTAAACCAGCCGCCACAATCCTCGGTTTAAAATAATCGTTGGATAAAAACGTAACTGCATGACCCCGCCGCTGCAACTCGATTCCAACACCCACCATAGGGTCAATATCACCGCCGGTGCCCATGGCGTAAATTATTATGTTTGTCATTGAGGCGTTCCGATCTGGATTAGTCGTAGGAGCGGCTTTAGCCGCGAAGCTCTGAATATTTTTCTCGCTCCCAAGCTCCTGCTTGGTAGCGCCAATCTGAATTCCCAAGCTGGAGCTTGGGAACCAGGTAAATTCTGAATTTTAATTTTGTGGAAATTTTTTGGTTTTTAAATCCCCCCAACCCCCTTTTTCAAAGGGGGAGTCAGCTTGTAACATGGAATCAGATAATCTCGAAACTGTAATCTAATCCCTTCTCTGAAAAAGAAACCGCCAACTTGCAGCATGGGGAAAAATAATTTTAAAACTGCTCTCTAATCCCCCCTTTGAAAAAGGGGGTTAGGGGGATTTGCTTTTTTATCGGCCACAATCATAAGTTAGCTACGCATAGAATTCACTTATCTATCGCAACAACCTCATAAAAAAAACGCCGCAAGGTTTAACCTCTGCGGCGTTTTTCAGATCAATACAAACACGATTAAATCAACCACGCAACGAGCTATGCCAATTCACTTCACGCGCGTATTTATCCACTTGATCTGCAACGTTTAACACTAACGCAAACAATGCCATGCGCACCAACACGCCGTTATCCGCTTGGCGGAAAATCGCGAGGTTGGGGTTTGCGTTTAGGTCGTTGTCTAGCTCGTTGGCTTCTTCGCGGGAATCGCGTGGCAGCGGGTGCATTATTACGGTGTTGGGTTGGCAGTGTTCGGTGTAAATGCGTTGATTTAATCTATAGCGGCCGCGATACATATCCGCTTCTTCTTTATTGCTAAAGCGCTCTTCTTGAATACGCGTGGAATAGGCAATATCGATATCGGAAATGCTGTGCATCAAATCGTCGGTCACGGTGACTTTATTGCCCGCCATGCGCAATTCTTCAACAATATATTCCGGCATGGCCAATTCTTTGGGCGATATAAGTGTGAGTTGAATATCGCTAAATAAACTCACCAATTTGCACAGCGAATGTACCGTACGGCCATGTTTTAAATCGCCAATCATCGCAATGCGCAAGCCGTCTAAGCCGCGCCCTTTGGAGCGCATTTCTTTGCGAATGGTGTACAAATCTAACAGCGCTTGGGTGGGGTGTTCGTTGGGGCCATCGCCGCCATTAATCACTGGCACGCGGCTGCCTTCGGCAAACTCCGCCACTGAACCACCGGCAGGGTGACGCATACAAATCACATCGCTATAACCAGAGAGTACGCGCGCGGTGTCGTACAGCGATTCACCTTTGGTGATAGATGAACTCTCAAAACCGGTAGTTTCGCGCACATTGCCGCCCAGCAAGTTAAAGGCGGCGCCAAAGCTTACGCGTGTGCGTGTGCTCGGCTCAAAAAACATATTGCCTAAAATGGCACCCTCTAAAACGCGCGTAACTTTTTTGCGCAGCGCATAGGGCTCCATGGCATCGGCCACGTCAAAGATTCGCTTAATATCAGCGCGTTCAAATTGTTTGATGGAGAGAATGTGAGCGCCAGTAAAGTTCACAGTGAGTCCTTAAAGCTGAGGGTGGACAGAAGGCAGCCTAGAAAAGACTACCGAGATGGAGTGGGGGCATTTTAACGGCAGATGCTGGCAGCACCAATGATTTTTATCAGTTTCGCGTGAATTAATGCCAATGCTCTTAATGCCAATCTACGGGCGAGAGGGGAATCTGGCTGGTATCGGCAATTCGCTCTTTGGTAGGGAGGGAGGATTTTACTTTCGCCAAAGCCATTAGCGCCGTGGCGCGATAGGTGGTGAGTTTGCCGCCCATGACTGAAATAAACCGAGGGCGGGCTTCATTGTCCACCTCAAACAGAACTTCGCGAGTGCGTGAAAACGCCGATTTGTCACTGCGTGGTAATACCCGTAGGCCAGCGAAGCTGTCTACCTGATTCATGTCGATGTCTAGCTGAGGGAAGTAATGCTGCAAAACCTCCAAGAGGTAATCGCGCTCTTCAATGGAACACTGAGCTTTTTCAGGTGCGCCGTAGTGAATTTTTTCGGTGGTGCCTATCATCAACTTGCCCTGCCACGGCAGCGCGAATACAGCGCGTTTATCTTGCGGGGCTTCTAAGTAGAAATAGTGTTGCAGTAGCGGCGGTAAGATTAAATGACTGCCTTGCACCAAATCGACTTTGGGCAAATACATATCGGGTTCAATGCCTGAAACCACATCGCTCACCCAAGGCCCGGCACAATTGACCAATACACGACAACTGGCGGTTTTAAAGCCGTACTCGCTTTCATACTCCACCAAGCAAGATTGTGTGTTGATGTGGGCTTTTACAAAACAGCCGGGAATTTCACAATCTGCACCTAGCTCCATAGCGGAGTGAAGTACTGCGCGCGTAAGGGCGGCATCATCGGTTTGAGCTTCGGAATAGCGAAATACCGCTTCTAAATCATTGAGCTTTAGATCATCCAAATTACCCCATTCCGATTTGGGCAAACTGCGAAACATGGCATTGGAATCAAAACCGGACAACAACGAATAGAGGCTCAAGCCCGCGCGAATAGTGCTGGGGCTGCGTTTGGCATTTTTATAAACGGGGATGTGTAAGGATTGCAGCTTGACCAAATCTGGCGCAAGCCTGAGTAAAATGGCGCGCTCACGCAAGCTCTCGCGCACCAAACCAAATTGGCCGCTCTCAAGATAACGTAAACCACCATGAATTAATTTTGAAGACTTACTGGACGTGCCCGCCGCGGGTGAAGACTGCTCCAACACTAATACGGTATAACCTGCTGCCGCTGCTGCTTGGGCGACTCCCGCGCCCTGAATACCTGCTCCTATCACGACGAGATCATATTTCATCAGTAGAGTCCAACCGGAAGATCGCTCAAGTTTAGCTGAGTTTAATATAAATTAAATAACTAATTTTTCTATTATTTTGATTATTTTGTACTAAGCCAGCGGCTCATAGCGTTTTGCCACATATCGAACGCATTTATAAGCGATGGGTTTGATTGAGGTTGAAAAATATCGTCCTGCGCAATGTATTCCCACGCGTCCGGAATAGCGGCGGCCATACAGGCGATTCCCTGTAAAGTTGCATCAGTATTTTCACTGCGATGAACGGGAATTTGCAGCAAATCGGCCAGTTTTTGACAGAGGGTATCTGCTTTACTGAAACCGCCACTGATATAAATTTTTTGCGCGCGGCCTAATTCATCCATTAAACGAACATTAACGGCAATTTGAAAAATTATGGATTCTAACCACGCAAGAATTTTTTCATCGGCAGAAAGTTTTTCACAGAATTGCGATTGCAAATCAGTTCGCCAATAAGGCGCGCTTAAGCCGCCCACCGCATTTAAAAAATAACATTCTTTCTGTGGGTTAAGCTCCAAGGCTTTATTAATTTCAGCAGGTGTAATTTGCATGCCGGTGTGTTCTTGCAAAAAACTTATCGCCGCTGCTGCGCCATTGACGGTGGCTTCCCAGCAGTAATATCGTTTAGCGTCGCTATTCTCTGGAATCCATAATGGGCTAACTAATAAACCTTCTGGCGCGTGCAAATCTTCACTTAATCGCTGAATAAATGCACCAGTACCTATATTAATGTAACAAGCATTTTTATCTGGCAGGCCACGCGCAAAGAGCGATGCGCCTTGATCGCGTGCGCTAGCCGTAAACGGAACTTTAGTTTCACCTAAAGCTAAATTACCAAAATGACTGTTGTGATACTGGCATTGCGGTAAAAGTTCGCGGGGGATATTAAATAATCTTAGTAACGAATCATCCCAATCATTTGTTTGAAGATTCCACAAAAGCGTGCGCTGCGCGTGACCGGGATCAACCAAATCTGTATTTAACAAATGCCAAAAAATATAACTGACAATGGGGCCTATTTTGAGGGAGCTGACGCCGAGTGAGTTATTATTAAAGGCGCTGGCAACTAACGGATTGTTATCTAAACACCAGCGTATTTTACTGGCACCGTAATGGGGTAAAACGCGTAAGCCAGTAATTTTCTGCGCTTGCAAATGTGTGAGCGAGCAATTGCCCAAATAATTATTGCCGCGAATATCCTGCCAACTCAATACCGGCGACAGGGCTTCACCGGTTTGATTATCCCAACACAAGAGCGACGAACCCTGCCCTGCAAATCCCGCCGCGACAATATTTTTTACTTCATCGCCCAAAACTGCCGTGATTTTTTCTATGCAGGCTTTTATGCCCAACAAAATATCGCGCGGGCTTTGCTCAATATGTTCTACACCATCAACAAATTCATGGGTTGTAATACAGGCAGCCGAAAAACTGTGTAGGCACTCGCCCGCAAGCGTGTAAATAGCGACACGCGAACTTTGGCCGCCTTGGTCTATGGCGAGGATAAGAGATTGCGACATAGGAGTTGTTATAGTTATGAATGATCTAACAAGTGTAGCGGGAATTTTAGAAGGGGCTTAGAGGGAAATTGTAAAAGCTCTCAAGTAGCCTTGAGAGCTAGTCTGTAAGCAGCGTTTATCATTCGCCTAGATTGGGGTTAGGCACAAAACCGCCAAAGGGGAACTGAGCAATCTTATCGCTGCCGCTTCCTTTAAAATCGCCGCCTTTAACTTCGCTGATTTTTGCGGGGCCTTCTTTTTCAACTTCGTCGATACGCACTATGGCATGCATAGGGATATAAGAGCGCTTTACACCAGCGAACTCTTGCTTAAGCTTTTCTTCCGCAGGATCAATTAATACTTGGCTGCGCTCGCCAAACACAAACTCTTCCACTTCAATAAAGCCATACATTTCGCTTTGGTAAATAGCGCTGGCAAACAGCTCATAGACTTGGCTTTGGTTGAGGAAAATAACGCGATAAACGGGTTTTACTGCCATATGAATCTCTAGAAAAGAAGAAAGAACTGAATCCAAATAAAAGGGAGGTAGTACGTAAAAAGGCGCGCAGAATACCATAAATACACCCGATGCTCGCGCGCATTCAAGGCTTTAATGGTTGTTTTTTAGGCTTTTTCTGTCTATTCAAAGGCCTGCTAAGGCGTTGACCAAAGCCTTTGCGCAAACCGAGTTCGCAACATCATCACAGGCAATATGCATAATGCGATTATCGCCGCCGTAGCGAGCATATCTGGCCAAGAGTGGTAACTCAAAAGACTCATCAAACACCCGTATAAAACCAGCGAACTCCCAAGCACTATTTTTACGGCTAAGCGTTTGCGCACCGCAATGCATATCACCAAAGCCAAGGAGGCAGCGGTATGAGTGGAATAATCCAACCCCAGGCTGTGCCATAGCTGAAAGCGGTTATCGGTAAACATCCACCCGTAAACCACCGCAACGGCATAACTTAATTTCAAACTATGCAACTTGTCGCCATCGCGCCATCTCAGCACCAAATCCAGCAAGGCAATCACCAGTAACAGCGGCGTGTAGGCATCGGCAATTTGGTCGAGGCTATTGGCAAGCTCGGGCGACAATGTGGTTGAAAACGGCATAGAAATCTCTGGTTATCTTTAATTTGTCCGCGATTCTACACGCCCAAAAGCAATCAAAATACCCAAGCCGCAAGCTGTTATACTGCCAACCCTATTTTTTGTTTAGTTAAATGATTATGAATTTTGCCTCCCTCGGCCTTGCCCCAGAATTACTGCACGCCATTAAAGTGATCGGTTATCAGCAGATGACCCCCATTCAGCAGCAGGCTATTCCTATCGCTCGGCGCGGCAGCGATTTGCTCGCTACCGCCCAAACCGGCACGGGTAAAACCTGCGCTTATGCCTTGCCGATACTGCAGCAGATGGTCGATAAGCCCAAAACGCCAGAAGCCTTAAATACCCGCATGCTGGTGCTCGCACCTACCCGCGAACTGGTACAACAGGTTGCTGAAAGTATTCAGGCGCTTGCCCAGTTTTTGCCGTTTAAAGTAGCGACTGTGTATGGCGGCGTAAAAGTCACCAGCCAAGCCAGCAAGTTGCGCAACGGCGTGGATATTTTGGTAGCGACACCGGGGCGACTGCTTGAGCATGTGGAGCTAGGCAATATCAATTTAGCCAAAGTGGAATTTGCGGTGCTGGATGAAGCCGACCGCATGTTGGATATGGGCTTTGTGAACGATATTCATAAACTGCTCAGCGCGATTGTGCGCAAACATCAAACCCTGTTTTTCTCTGCGACCAGCTCACCGCTGGTGACTAACTTGTCCAAACAGGCGATGAATAAGCCCACGATTGTGGCGGTATCCAAACGCAATGCCGTGGCCGAAACCATCGACCATGTGGTTTATCCCGTGGATGACGCGCGCAAATATGAATTGTTCGTGCACCTTTTGCGCAGCCAAAACTGGTACCAAGTGATGGCCTTTAGCAGCACCCGCGAAGAAGCGGATAAACTGATTGCCGCACTCAAATTGGATAACGTGGATGCAGCCGTTATTCACAGCGAGAAAACCCAAGGTTCGCGCCGCCGCGCACTGCAAGATTTTAAAGACGGCAAACTGCAAGTATTGGTTGCCACCGAAGTTGCCGCACGCGGTTTGGATATTCAAGGTTTGGATTTTGTGGTGAATTTGAATTTGCCCTTCTTCACCGAAGATTATGTTCACCGCATTGGCCGCACAGGCCGTGCAGGATTAAAAGGCACCGCCATTTCATTGGTATGCCCAGCGGAAGAATACAAACTTACCCTGATTGAAGATTTAGTCGGCAGCAAAATTAAACGCGTACGCGTGAAAGGTTTTGACGTCACTGAATCGCCACCACTGAATCAACGCAAAGTTAAAGCTGCACCGGCACCGAAAAAGCCCGTAAGCCGCGCCGATGCCCCCGCGAAAGTTCGCCGTGGCGGCAGCAAAACAGTGAATGAACCCGCGAAAAAAATCTACGCGCCTAAAGCGAAGGCTGCGCCTAGAGTGAATAATTCTATTAAGCCCAGAACGCCAAAAAAGTCTTAAGTCGCCTGTCCCGTAAAATAAGTACTCATTAGAGCCGCTAAATTTTAGCGGCTTTTTCATGATCTATTTTTTCGTTGAGGCACGATCAAACTCCCCCTTTGAAAAAGGGGGCTGGGGGGATTTATTAAGTCCCTACAGTATTAAATCCCCCTAACCCCCTTTTCAAAGGGGGAACTTTAAAGCGCGGTTTTTTATAGCTAGCGTTAAACACTCTACAAATATTCACAACTCCTTCAGCTACCGCCGCCTATTATCTTGCGCACCAGCCCCCTGTAACCCCTATACTCGCCTCCACACTCGATAACAAAAAGGAACACTTGTATGCACCCATTTATTGCGCGCATGTTCA
>Ga0209717_1004025_pt1 | contig 12381 bp, 10 predicted proteins | sample AD_UKC048_MetaG_FD_184418 | JGI IMG/M metagenome (GOLD analysis project Ga0209717, IMG submission 184418) | Active sludge microbial communities of municipal wastewater-treating anaerobic digesters from USA - AD_UKC048_MetaG (SPAdes) (version 2) | ecosystem: Engineered > Bioreactor > Anaerobic >... | reverse complement strand
AGTAAAGATATCTATGAGAACTAATACTCCTAAAAGGATTAAAAAGAAAAAAATGTAATAATGTGTTTTTTTCATCTTAAAAGATTCTGTTCGTGTTTGCTATCTTTTGCTTATGCCTAACGGTTGCGTGTTTGTTTTGCTTGGGGGTTTGGAACACTAACTCATCCATCCGATATAAAGTTACCAAAAAGCGAAAAACTAACCAAATCGTAATCAGCCCTAATAAAATAAACACGTTGTTAGCAACTGGGCCTTATATTTCTCATCAAATTTTTAAATCCTAAATATTTAGTTTCAAAGAATAGTTTTTTTAATCTCCAATGAATATGTGATTTGCAAATAATGACTGGGGAACACTAATCAGATTGATGTCAAATTTTAATGATGGTTCTACCCTTGAACTTGCATTATGAATTCTAAAAGATATGTTCCAACCCTCATTTAAAGAGACTTTTAGTGTTGTTGTGGAATCATTTTCATATACAATTTCAACTAATCTTGATGGTAATTTTAGTTTTGGAATTCTAGCCTTTGGTTTAACTTTTTCAAAGGGAAGGTTAAGTGTACCATGTAAATTATAACCTTGAATTTCAATTTTATTTTTCCCTTTAATTACTTTGTAGAAATCCTGATTTCCAATTAAATAATTAACAAGTCTTTCCGCAACTACCACAGGATTTTCTTTGTCTAGTCTCAATAGTTCTTTCCTAAAGGCTTCTAGTATTGGAATATAAACTTTTTGGTGCATATCTTCTATGCTACTCCATTTCGTTGATTTGTCTTTTTTCTTTATACTTTCAAGCATTGAAAAAATTGGTTCAATTTCCTCAAAGTATTCTTTAGAACACGGAATGCTTAACCACTTTTCGCCAAAGTCAATAATCTGAGATAATCTTGAATGCTTTACTGCACGATGATTATTTTTTGCAGAGATTCCAATCTCCCAGTTTTGCAGGGAACGAATTAGTAAAACATCTCTAACATCCCCAGATTGACCCTGTTGGTCGGAAACTATTTCAAGTTGCAGGTTGTCTTTCTCGTTTATACCGTGTGAAAGACGGGGTTCAATATCGAGTAGAAAATTTACGGCTGCACTCGAAGTAATTCTGTATAAACTCTGTTCGATTTCATTAAAACTTTCAAAGCATTTCTTGGCATTTTTCAGCGGTTCATTTTCAATAATAATTACCGAAGTAATATTTCTTAATCTTTCATAGAACTCAAGCAAAAGAGCGTATTCAAATGCTTTACCTGTCAATACTTGTCTGGCCATTGAATTATGAATTTACGATTTCTAACATTCTTTCTTTTACCTTATTACCATTTATTATAGATTTATTCTTTTTAGTGTAAACTGTAGATTCTTTGCCATTTAAGAGTTCTAAATCCACTTTTATTTTTTCTGCAATCGCTTTTGCAAGTCTAACAGGTACAGCATTGCCAATCATTTTATAACCCGCTGATATATTGTTGTAATAAAAAGTAAAACTATCAGGGAAAGTTTGTATTCTTGCACATTCTCTGACACTTAAACGACGGTATAAGTGTTCTTGTCCTTTTACAAACTCTCTTTTATTTTGTTCGATAAATGTCATTTTAGGTGCTTGTGGATGAATTGGAATATGCCTAGCACCTGCTTGAATTGTAAACGAAACCTCATTCCATTCCCTTACTCTGTTTCTTGACATAAAAATTGGGGAGAAGTCACCTAACATATACTCGTGGTTAGCAATTTTACATTCATTACCATTTTGCCCCACACCGTTTTTTCTTGCAACAGCCGTTTCTTTAAGGTCTCCAATCGCTTTCTCTAAGGTTATTTTCTCTTTTGGTGTAGTTGGCTTAGGAAATTCAAATGTTATTCCTAGGTCTTTTCTGTAACCAACAAAAAAAACTCTTTTCCTATCTTGAGGTACACCATAATCTGATGCATTTACTAATCCAAATGTTAGGTTATAGCCACAATCTTCAAAGAGTTTTTTGATGTTAGCAAGTGCATCCTTATGTGTAGGTAATAACATACCTGAGACATTTTCTGCAAGGAAGAATTTTGGTTGCTTATCTGCAATTATTCTAATAAAATCAAAGAATAGTTGTCCTCTACTGTCATTTACACCCCTTAGAGTTCCAGCTTCGCTCCAACTCTGACAGGGCGGACCACCAATAATACCGTCGCAATCTGGAACTTCAATAGAAGTTATATCAACAATGCTACGTCTATCTAGTACCGTTGATTTATGGTTTTTTTCGTAAGTTTCCCAAATTTCCTTATCGTACTCATTTGCCCAAACCACGTTAAACCCAGCCTTTTGAAAACCAAGGTCAAGCCCTCCTGCTCCTGCAAAAAATGATACTATGTTCATTGCTTAAAATTTAATTGAGGTTTGTTTAATCTTTTTTTGCTTTAGATAGTTGATTTTTTGTTCAGCCAAATGAAGTGTGTCACAAGGACAATCAACACTATAGATTTTTCTGGCTATCATTTCGCTGTAGAACTCTTTTTTTAGGTTTAAGATATCGAGTTCAAATATTTCTGAAAGTTTTTCAAGCCTTTTTTCATCAAATTCTCTTTTGCCGTTCTCAATTTTGCTCAGGTTTGCAGAGTCTAAGTCTAACCTTGCTGCAAGCTGTGTTAGAGTTAGACCTCTTTCGTTCCTTAACCTTCTTATGTATTCCCCAAAACTTTCTTTCATTTGACTTGATATTTTATACTTGTCAATCATTGACAAATTTAAAGTATTATTTTAAAATTTTCAAGTTTTTAATCAATTGTGTGAATAGAAAAATATTCTCACATTTATATTCAATGGATTAATCGTTGTGGATTTCTTTCTTCAGGCCTTGTTGCTAACGGTCGGCTGTTGCTTACGCTGGGGAGTAAACCGCCAGCGGCGTTATCCGCCGTTAAAAAGTTAGTTAAAGGTAATAAAAATTCTGCATCTGCATCATCAGCCCTAGTGAAAGTAACAGCCTGTTAGGCATAGGCATTTTTTTTCTTTTCGTTATACCAATTGTAAAAATCGATAAACCCTGTTTCTTTAATTTTTATCCATTGATATTTGAAATCCTTAATGTCTAATCTAGGAATTAATATAGGAAACTCTATTATGCTTACTGAATAATCTATCATTGATGATAAGAATAAATAGTCTCTCAATAATTCATTTTCAATTTCATTTAAAATTTTTCTTTTATGATTGATTATCATATCTGAAGAAATAACTTCCTCAATAATTTGCTTTAGATTAGAATAGTGATTGTGATGCGTATGTCTATTGAAGAAATTCATAAGGAACAGCATTTGTGGAAAGTAAGATTTTTGTTTAAATTTTTCATCAGGAATAGGACTGTTTAATTCTTTTGTATCTTTTAAGTATTCTTTATTACTTTCTAACTCATTAAATATTTCCATAATTACATGCTCAAATTCTAAAAAGTCTGTTTTGTACTTACCCTTTAACTCTACTTTAAAATTCTCCGCTTCTTTTCTTAGTTTATTTATATCTTTTAAAAAGGAATCTTTTATGTTATAACTATTTATTGTTTTATTTTGTCTTATAGTTAGAAATAATGCCAATCCATATAGGATTGTTGAAATGATACTGTTAATTGGGGTGAATATGTTATTGAATACGGTGTCCGAGAATTCTAAATTCAGTCTATTCCAATACCATATTCCAGTAAAGATATCTATGAGAACTAATACTCCTAAAAGGATTAAAAAGAAAAAAATGTAATAATGTGTTTTTTTCATCTTAAAAGATTCTGTTCGTGTTTGCTATCTTTTGCTTATGCCTAACGGTCGGTGGTTTGGGCTGCTGGGGAGTAAATAACCAGCAGCGTCATCCCACGTTAAAACTATACTAAATTACTAAAAACTTTCGTATCTGCATCATCAGCCCCAGTAGGCTAAACCACCTGTTAGGAGCCGTATTTATTTTATTGAATTTAAATAGTTATAAAGGTCTTTGTCTTCGAATAAGTCTAACCTTATTATCTCACATAATAAATAGTTCTGGTTTTCTTCTTTTTTTAATTCTTTAATCTTGAATTTTATACCAGCCTTTAAATCTCTATTAACAACGCCTGTTTCATCTTTTCTGTAATTCACTAATAATTTTGCTTTTCCTCATTTAAAGGCATTGCGCTAAAATTTTCAATATTTGTAAAAACTAATTTTAGGTTAGTCAAGTCGACTCCAATTTTATTCATATCGACAGTTGTAAACGTTTCCCACGTATCATTTAGAATATCCATTGCTTCTCCTTTCCATTTTAAAGGAAAACTTAATGAATCAAAGTCATAATTGCCGAACTGTAAGTCTGTGAAAATATAATAGTTTTTCTCCAAGTTAAAGATTGATAGTTCTTTTGTGAGAAATTCCTTTGTTTTTCTTATTTCTGAATTAAATTGGAACTCATCTTCTCTAAAACTGTTATATTTTTTATTGTCAAATAAGAATATAAATTCTTTGACTTGTTCATTTGTTAAAGCATTTGCTCTTTTAAGATAATTCAAGTAAGCAATGCTATCTGTAAAGTATATTTTGCTACTTTTATATATTTCTTTTAGGAAGTCATTAGCAATTTCTCCTGTTTCTATACCCAATTCAATATCAACCATTTCGTTAAATAGTTTGTCAAATACAGCAAAAGTAACTGATTCTGCATTTATTTTAAACTGTTTAATTATATGAATACGCCTGCGCGAATCAAAAGTGTAATTATCTATTTTAGTTATTGCTTCTTGCTTTTTAGTCTTCCTTGAATAGTAAGATTTATATACATTACTAAAATCATAGGGAGTTGTAATTAGAATAGTGTCTCCTATTTTAAACTCTATTCCATTCTTTGCTTTATAAGGTTGATTAGAATTAGTAAATGTTTGTCCAAACATATAGTTGGAAATAAACAAAAGAAATAAAATAAACAATTTTTTCATATTCAGATTATTTAGTTTAATGTTAGTATTTGTCGTCATAATATGGCTCCTAACGGTCTGGCGGTATGGTTAGTTGCCGATTTCGAAGCACTTTCCTATCAAGTTACAACTACTTTTGATACGAGCTGTGCCGTTCGAATATGCACTGCACCGGCAATTAACTATACCGCGTGTTAGGGGCTGGTGTTCTTTCATATCGTGTACATTATCAGTTTGTTATAATCTCAAAATCTCTCAATCGAAGCACTACCGTTTCCGAAAAAATTAGTTTTTAGCGTCGGCAAAAAAGCGTTGGCAGACAGACAAGCTCTATTGCAATTTTTGGTCGTGTGTTGGCTTGTGCGAATTGCAATTGTGCTTGGCTGTGAGCGTGGGCTATCTTTTTATTATTGTCATGTTTTCAGCATCGTATTTATAATTTATTACCTTTCCGTTTATAATTAGTTCTATTGTCTGTTCAATTACTTCAATCGGTGCAATAAACCATTCTCTAGGAGTGTATCGCTTCCCTTTTTCGTCAAATACATCAATTTCTAAGCACGAATTACCAAAGAAGTTATGAATCAGTTGTTCAAATTTCTGTGGATTCATATTGTAACATTTCCAACCTGCAATGTAATCAACTGGAGCCATCAAATAAGTTGGTTCTTTTTCAGCATTTTTAATCCTTTCAGTTACTTCTGTTTTTGAATATCCGATTTTAAATAGGTTTTGTATAGATGTAATCCGAATGTCTGTACTTCTTGATTTTAGAACATAAATGTATCCTGCTTCTTCGTCTTCTTCAGTAATTGCACTAAAGTTTTCAATGAAACCTTCGTTTACTTTATCAATGTTTTCAGTTACTACTTTACCGTTTGCGTAAAGAATTTTTTCAACAGACCTTTTTAACATATTGGATTCTGTACCATTCTCAAAAATACACCTTGTACGACCATCTTCTCGAACTCTTGTACCATCGGGTTTGTAATGTTCTTTTTGAGTAATGTTGATGTTTTCAAGTAAGAAAAGAATGCCATTATGCACGTAATATGAGCCTTCAACTAAATTACGTTGTGCAAAATCAATGAGTTTTCGCTTCTTGTTCGCCAAATCCTTTTGAATTTCTTTAAAAAGAGGTTCATACTTTTTGAAATCTTTACAAGGTTTTCTACGTGCAACAAATTCAGCACTTGCCCGCTCGTATTCTTTTGGCGTATGTTTAAAATCAAATAAACCTTCGGAATCTGTATTTAGCAAGTCAAATGTATTGTCGCTAAAAATATCATCAATTGAGTTTATTTCTTGTTTTACCGATTGCAATAAATTGTATTTGTCAACAGAAGCAAGAGCCAATATTTTTTCTTCGCTTTCTCTCAAATTTTTTAAACGAGAATAAAGCTGATATTCTGCTATATTACTTGGATTTGGCGTTGGCTCTTGGTTGTTGTTTTTCTCGTAAAAATCTACAATTTCTTGAAACGATGCCAACAAGCGTTCATCTGCATTTCGGGCAGGCGAACTCTTGGGCAGAACTTTAAGCAAACCCAACGAATCGTTGTTAAATATTTCGTCTAATATTTTATCCTTGTCCGTTTGCTGCATCTCGTTTACGCTTTTCTTCTTTCAAATAAATTATACATTCTGCCATTCGTTTTTCTAATGGGTCGTTTGAACTCAAACTAGGCTCTTTTTTATATGTCTTTACAAATTCTTGAATTTTGGGCCAAAGAATTTTAGCTTCTTCAAAATCCATTTTTATGCGTGTCGATTCAATAGTTTCTTGAATTACTTTTAAAACCTTTGTTGTTACTGATTTTGAAAGCACCTCAAACGCTTTTTGAAATGGATTTATTTGGTCAATAAGGTCAATGTGAATATCATTAATATTTACAAACGTATCAGCCATACGGATAAAACGCTTGTCGCCTGTTTCTTTTATTTCTCCGTTTTTTATTACAGAATCAACAACTACATACTGGCGAACTTCTTCAATTTCGGTATCTGATAATTCTGGATATTTTACTTTTATGATTTTCGGAATCAACACTTTGTTTATTACTTCGGGGTCAACGTTGCCGGGCATTGCTTTTAGCATTGTATCGTCTTGAAGTATGGTTGCTTTTAAATCGTTTAAGTCCGATTCAATGATGTCTTTTACTCGTTTTGAACTGGGTTCTTTTAAACCTCGTATTTTTATTTCGCCCGGTTTGGCTTTGTCGTCATCTGATAGTTTGGTTTTGAAATTCCAATTTGGTGCTAAAACTTGTTCCATAAGCAATGATGCTGTTATGGCTTTTAGCATATTGTTTACGGAAAGTTTTACCAAATCGTCTGCTGCATCGGGCTGTGCAATTAAGTTGGTAAATTGTGCATGGCTTTTATTTTCGCTGTCCCGAGTTGCACGACCAATAATTTGAATTATTTCGGTTAACGAACCTCTGTAACCAACAGTTAAAGCGTGTTCGCAATAAGGCCAGTCGAAACCTTCTTTTGCCATACCTAACGCAATAATCAAATCCATATCATCAATAGATTTGATGCTTCGCAAATAGGCTACAATTTTATCCCGTTCTCTTGGGTTATCTTCAACCAAATCGGCAACCTTTAATATTTTACCGTCCGTTTTGCGTTTTACATGAATTACGCCTGTTTCGGCATCTTGCTTTACAACCGAACCAATGGAATCAATTATAAAATCAACTTCATCGTGTTTTTGTTTGGTTGATTCTCCCGAATTGACGTTTGGAATATGAAGTATTGTTTTTTTATCGGTATCGAGAATTTCCAAAATTGCATCGGTGTAACGACCTTGATAAAAGTGATAACCAATTCCTAATGATTTGAGGTATTTATAACCGTTTAATTGCTCGTAGTAGTTGTAAGTAACTTTTGTAAAACGTGCTTCATCTTCGGGTTTCAATACTGGAATGCTATCACCACGGAAATACGAGCCTGTCATGGCAATAATGTGTGCTGTTGATTTTTGCATTATGCCACGAAGTAAGTCGCCCAAACGGTTGTTTACATCGGCTGAAACGTGGTGAAATTCATCAATTGCAAGTACCGTATTGTTGAATTTATCTTCTGAAAGTTCCTCACAAGCAAAGCGAAGCGTTGCATGGGTACAAATAAGAATTTGCTCGTTGCTGTCCATAAAATCGTGAAACGATTTTACTTTGCTTTGGCTGTTGTCGCTGCCCGGTGTGCAAAGATTGTAATTGTCGTTTGGCTCCCAATTGGCATAAAAACCAAATTTCATTAAATCGGTTTTGGCAAACGAGCTGCCAATGGAACGTTCAGGAACGGCAACAATTACTTTTTTAAGTCCTTGATTTTTGAGTTTATCTAAAGCCAAAAACATTAAAGCCCTCGATTTGCCTGAAGCTGGCGGAGCTTTCAATAAAAGGTATTGGGCATCACGACTTTGATATGCTTTTTCCTGCATATCACGCATTCCCATTGGGTTTGTTTTAGAACTCTGTCCTGTTTGTCCGTATGTTACGTGTACTATATCTGGCATAATTTTATTTCTTTTTCTTTGATTTTTTGGTTTTGGTTTCAGTTGGGAATAATGAGCCTTTGTTTCTTTCTTCCTCAATCATCTGCTCGTACAGTTTAAACAAATATTCCAAACGTTCCTCATCATTTTCAAATGGTTTACTACGATAGCAACGCTCTACTGCCAAATCATTCAGGTGATGAGCTTCTCGCAAACCTTCGGGCATTTTATCAGGGTCGTATAATTGGGCAATAGTTTTCTCTGAATAATTCTCTCTTACTTCCAAAATGCGTAAGGCACATTGAGTTAGTTCTTGTTTTTGAGTATCAGAAATTTTTGGGAAAGGAAATGTATTCCAACATAGTGCTGATAAATATCTTAAACGGTTTTCTAATTTACCAGCATTTATACGAACCCAACAATTATGAATTTTTGAACTTATAATGCTAAATACAAAAGGTTCTGTGTCATATATTGCAGCTGCTGAACTAATAATTATTGCATCATTACCGATATAACCAATTGGTATATACTCTCTCCTTTCTGAAGACACAATTGGAATTACTATCTGATTATTTTTTGCCGTATGAGTATATCTAAATTGATGGGGTCTATTTGCAATACCACGAGCTACATCACCACCAGTTAATCTAAATTGTCTCGTTTTTTCAATTCTTTCACTTATTAAAGGAATTGATAACGCAAGCTCCTTCATTTCGTCTGTAATCCAAAAACACCATTTTTCTATATTGTTTAAGTATTCATCCGCTCCAAGTGTTTTCTTTATTAAAACACTAGCTTGGGGATACTGATTTATTATACTTTCCTTTTCAGAATTATCAAATCTAAGGTTATTGTTTTCATAAGGACTATTTCCTGTAATCATTTGAGGTAAGCCTGAAAGTGAATTAAGCCTTTGTGTTACAATCAAATCATCGCCAGAAGTTAAATATGCATTTATATTATTTACGTAACTTTTTAAATCTTTGGAAATAAGCATTTTCTTTTGCTCAGTTTTTCTTCTAATTCCAATAATTGTTACTGATACACCTGCATTCGATTTAGCGTTATTAGACCAAAGAAAAGGCGAATAAGCAAAAAATATTTCAAGGTTTAAATTGAATATTAATGGCCATAATTGTATTACTTGTGCTCCTTGATTAATAGAACTTGTAGAAACAAATGCAAAACAAGATTTCTGATTTACATATTTTGCTGCTTTTAAAAACCAACAGGCAATGTAATCTAATTCTTTATAATTCTTAATACCATTGAACGTTATAGCCATATCCTCCTTTTGTTCTTTTGTTTGGGATTTGCCTCCCAGATATGGTGGATTACCTAAAACATAAATTTCATCGCCACCCTGTTTTGGGCAAACCTGTTCCCAATCCAAACGGCAAGCATTTCCCTGTACAATATGCCCTGCTTCACGTAGTGGCAAAGTTGGATTTGTGCGTCCAAACTGGTTAAAAAACTCCACGTTCATTTGATGTTCGGCAAGCCAAAGTGAGAGTTGTGCTATTTCGTGTGCAAAATCATCAATTTCAATTCCGTAAAAGTTGTTCAGAGAAATATTTGAAAAGGCAAGTATTCCAAGTTCTTTCAAAATCTTCATTTCGAGTTTACGCAATTCTTTGTAAGCAATAATCAAAAAATTGCCGCTGCCGCAGGCAGGGTCAAATATTTTAATATTACTAATGCGTAAAAGCAAGTCATTCAGCTTCTTTTTGGCCCCTTTTGCTTTTTCAAAAGCTTCGTACAGTTCGTTTAAAAACAAAGGTTCAATTACCTTCATAATATTTGGAACCGATGTGTAATGCTGTCCGAGGTTTCCGCGTTGGTCAACCGAAACAACCGCTTGAAACATAGAGCCGAAAATATCGGGGTTTATTTCTTTCCATTGCAGTTCGCCACTGTCAATAATTGCTTGTCGGCTTCTACGTGAGAAATTTGGTGTATGGAACGGTGGGCGAAACAATCCGCCATTTACATAAGGGAATGCTTGTAAATAGGCTGGTAAATCTTTTCTTTCTTTTTCGGGTGTATTTAGTACTTCAAAAAGTTTGTTTAAATAGGTATGTAAGTCGCTACCATCGGTTTGAGTATGCGAATCAATGGCGTTTGTAAATTGTCCGTCAGCAAAAATATTGGTATCCTCGGCAAAAAAGCAAAACAATAAACGAGAAAGAAAAACATTCATTCCGTGAATAAACTCGGGCGAATTGTCGGGATTATCCTTCTTAATTTCGTCAAAGAGTTTAGCCATTTTTCCCGCAGCTTTTACATCGGCAGGGTTTTCGTTTGTGTGTTGTGCTTTTTCCATACCAGCCCAAGGCAAAAAGAAATCGAAATTTTTTGGTAATTCGTTCAGTTCAATATCAAGTTTATCCTGTGTTTTGGTATCAATTGCCAAAAGTGTTTTATAATCAGTTACAATTGCAAAACGCTGTTCATGTTTGAGTTGCTTGGCGAGTTCGGTTACTTCGTTGTGTAAATCGGCATTTTCAACAGGTTTGAAAAACACTTTTTTCTTCCACGAAATTTCTCCATCAATTTTCGATAGGTTTAAATTACCATTCTGCAAACGGCTTATCGAAGCCTTTGGCGAACCATACGCTAAAAGCAAATCAAAAATAAAAGTCTCTTTTGTGAAAGACTTTATCAAGGTTTGCAGGTTTTCTTCTATTTGAGCTATATTCATTTAATTTAATACGTTTTTGAGTTCCATCTTGCCGAAGGCAAACTACAAATATTTTCAATAAAAGTATTATAGTATTCTGAATTTCTGCCTTCTTCGGTTTGAATTCTTTTGTATATCAATCGGTCATTTACTTTGCGATAAAACTCTCTAAAGATATTTTTCACATCGGCTGGCAAACTTGCTTTGTAGCCATTTTCAATTTCAAGATATTTTCGTGTCAAAAACAGAAGTAAATCAGATATTTGAATCATTGTATTTTTTTCGGAATCAACGGCGTAGCTAAATTCCACTATCCATTTAATACGCTTATTCTTTGCTCCGTCAAATCTTCGGTATCGAGTAATTGCTTCAATCTCATTTATGAAACAATCTTTTTCATCAATAATCACTAATGCTCTTGCACTTTGTCCGAGTTTGTCTTTTGTATAGCTTTCATAAGCCGTTATCAAGTAATCGTAAGCAATCAGATAAGGAGTTTTTAAATCGAAATATTCACGGTCTCGAACTTGTGTTGTATCGTAGATATTCAATTTTGCTTTGTCAATCCCGAAATAATAGTATTGATGTTTTCTTTCAATAACTAAGTCAAGAATATCATTAATCAGTTTATTTCCGTTATCTCGTGGATGACCTATAAAATGTCCTGTTCCATTTGGTGAAAATAAATCTTGTGTATGAAATTCAAAATTTGCCGGAACTTGTCCGTTGAAATATGTTGAAATTATTTTCTCAAATTCGGTGTGTGTTTTATTCCAACCCTCGTCTCTTAAAATAATACCACCAGATACAAATATTGGTTGTTGTGTTTGAGTTAAGTCTCTGCCATTACAGCCAGTTTCGTCAATGTAAAAAAAGTGCATAGTTTAATATTTAGCAGTAACGTTAATTCGAAGCTGAAGCGGTGGCAGAAATTGCACTCTTTTGCAAATTTCGGTTTGTGGGTCGGCTTGTGCGATTTGCAAATGTGTGCAATGTGCGTGGGCTTCCCCAACTGTCCCGAAGGGCAGAAGCGGGCGGGCAAAAACTAATTTTTTCTTGCAGTATCTTTCAATCAATGCTACTATTTTATCAATTCGATTTTTCAATTTTCTAATCTGTTTGTCAATGTTCGGTGGTCTTTTTTACACTTGCCCCTAACGGTTCGGGTATTGCCGCAGTGGGGGATTTTCAGCACCAAAGTTCAATAGATGTACTACCGTTTGTTTAAGCACAAAAGTTTCATAGAAGCACTTTACCCCCCATTGCGGCAATACCT
>Ga0209717_1004024_pt1 | contig 12383 bp, 11 predicted proteins | sample AD_UKC048_MetaG_FD_184418 | JGI IMG/M metagenome (GOLD analysis project Ga0209717, IMG submission 184418) | Active sludge microbial communities of municipal wastewater-treating anaerobic digesters from USA - AD_UKC048_MetaG (SPAdes) (version 2) | ecosystem: Engineered > Bioreactor > Anaerobic >... | reverse complement strand
CCGATAATCTGCCCGAAGACCTGCGCTCCAAAGCGGTGATTGCCGCCTGCAACGACGGCCGTCCTGACAATTGCGGCGGCGTTTGGGTCAACGGTATCCTCAAAACGCAGGTGCGTAGTTTCGGCGATTATTGTATTATGGCCGACACGGACCCGCCCACTATCGTTCCGGTGATTTTCGGTGACGACATGCGCAAAAAAAGCGCCATCGCTTTCCGTATCCGCGACAATTTTGCCATCAGCGGAAAAGCCCGGGGGCTGCGCTTCCGCGGAACCGTCGACGGCAAATGGGTGCTTTTCGCATTCGACCAGAAACGCGAACGCATTACGTATACGTTCGATGAACACGTGCCACCCGGACAACACACATTGCACCTGACGGTGACGGATGACCGGGGCAATGAGGCGTTTTTTGAAGGGAAATTTTTGAAATAGGTAAGAATGTTGATGAGGGTTTATAAGGGTTGATAAGGGTTGATATTTAAACGCTCGAAAAAAGAAAGATTTCTTCATTCCTCGAGCGTTTAAATATCAACCCTTATCAACCCCCTTCATCTATTGCGCTGCCCCATACGCCTGCCCAAACTCATGTTCTGCAAACCATTGCAACGAAGTAGGAGTGGTATTCTGATCGTTTCGTTCGAATCCATCCTGGTAATTCCCATCATTCAGGGCATGATACAGGTCGCGGTACCCTTCAGCGATGGTAAGTGGGAGGCCGTTTTTCAACGCGCCCTGTAATTCGTCTTCCTGACTGAACTGCACATAAGGCAGGTCGGGATTTCCAATGGCTTTACCCAGAATAGAAGTGGCTTCCGCCATGGTCACGTCTGCTGCGCCGGCTACAAAACGCACCGAATTACCGGTGAAATCCAGGGCCAGTAGTTCTTCCGCAGCCACCGCTGCGATGTCGCGTGCATGTACGATGGGAATTTTCAAATCAGGTTTCAGCGACGAACCATAGAGGTTCAGGTGCTTGATCATACCGGTAAAGGCAAGGAAATTCTGCATAAAAAAGCCTGCGCGCAAGTGTTTTACATTCAAACCCGGAATACTGTTCAGCATGGTTTCCACATAAAACAGGCCGCTGATCGGTCCGGCGCCCTCTTCCAAATGCGCACCCTGAGAACTCAGGTTCACCACATAAGGCACGCCGGCAGCCTGAACGGCCGAGGCAATGGCAAATCCTGTTTCCGTCTGATATTGGCGCCAGTTGGTAACCTGCCAGGTAGGCGGAATGAGCGTATAAACGGCCTTGGCGCCCTTGAAAGCCGCTGTCAGAAAGGCGGCATCGTTCAGGTTCCCGATAGCGGCGGTAGCGCCTTTTGCGACAAGATCGGCAACGTGTTCCGCATTGCGGCTGATCACTTTTACGGTTTTTCCTGCGTCCAGCAAGGTATTGGCAATAATTCTTCCAGTATTTCCACTGGCTCCTGCGATAACGTACATGATAAAGATGTTTAAAAGTTATAAAAACATACATACTGGTTGGTATGTAATGGAAAAGGCAAAAAAAATCAGGTTTGACGGAGCGTTTCCAAAAAGTGAATGAGCTGCTGCATGCTTCGTTTGAATACGTCGCCGCTTTTGCTCACTTTCGCCATACTGTAGGAACCTTCCAGCCCGGCCAGAAAAAACCAGGCGACGGTATCGCAATCGAAGGTAAGTTTCAGGGCGCCGTTCGTTTGTCCGCGGCGGAACGCTTCGGTAAGCGAGCGCTGCATGTGCTGCACGATCTTGTTGAGTTTCAACCGGAACGTTTCATCCAGCGGACTCATTTCCTGCACCAGATTATTCAAAGGGCATCCTAAAATGGCCTCATGATCATCACAAATACCCGCCAGCCACCGTAAATGCTCCTGTATTGCAGGGACAGGGTCGCCTTCCGTCTGGTCGAGCCGATCGTAAAAATCCGTAAACATCGGATACAGCACCTCATCGATAATAGTAGCGCCGATATCCTTTTTACTTGGAAAATAGTGATACAGCGCGCCCTTGGTGATGCCAAGATCAACGATCACTTTGTCTGCACGAAGCCCCTGGAATCCGTTGAGCCGGACGTCTTCATACAAAGCCGATACGATGCGTTCACGCGTTTCCATGACGGATGAATATTGAATGATGCTGCAAAGGTGTACATACTAACTGGTATGTGCAAGTATTTCTGTAAATTTTTTCCCTTTGCGTACCTTCGCCTCCCTTATGCTCAATCGAAAATCCCCTCCTGCCATCTTTCAGGTGCAGAACCTGTTGCTTCCGCGCCCTGAACTGGTACATCTCGACAACGGAATCCCGGTTTATATCCTGGATTTTCCGGGACAGGAGATTGTAAAAATAGAAGCCGTATTCCGTGCAGGAAGGCCGGAAGAATCCAAACGCCTGGCTTCCCGCGCTACGGCCAAGTTGTTGCGGGAAGGAACGCGCACACGCTCGGCGGCCGAAATTGCCGAGCATGTCGATTATTTTGGCGGCTCGCTCAATGTGCCGACTAACCTGGACAGTTCCAACGTAATCCTGTTTTCCCTGAAAAAGTACATCCACGAACTCCTGCCCGTTTTTGCGGAAGTGCTGCAGGAACCTTCTTTCCCTGAAACGGAACTGGAAACCTTCCGGCGCACCAGTTTGCAGGAACTCCAGGTGGACCTTGAAAAAGTGGAAGTACAGGCATACCGCAAGGTTACCGAACTGATTTTCGGCGAAAACCATCCCTACGGCTACAACTCGGTGGCAGAGGATTACGCTGCGCTCACCCGCGACGACCTGGTGCAGCATTTTAATACCTGGTACACGCCCAGCAACTGTATGTTGTTTGCCAGCGGACGTATCGATGCTCCGGTGCGGGAATTGCTCAACCGGTATTTCGGACAAAACACCACCAAAGGCCCTACACCACTTCCTTTGCCGGTGGCTGCCACTTCGAAGCCGCATAAAGAATTCATTCACCAACCCGAGTCCCTGCAATCGGCCATAAAAGTAGGACGCAGGCTTTTTGGGCGCGACCATCCCGATTTCAACGGCATTTTTGTGCTGAATACCATTTTGGGCGGCTACTTCGGTTCCAGGCTGATGACAAATATCCGCGAGAAAAAAGGCTACACCTACAACATTTACTCTACTGCCGACGCTATGTTGCACGATGGCTGCCTGTACATCGCTACGGAAGTCAGCAAGGATAAATCAGCGGCGACGCTGCGCGCCATTCTGGCGGAAATGAAAAAATTGCGGGAAAAGCCTGTTTTGGAAGATGAAATGGACATGGTACGCAATTATCTGCTCGGTATGCTGCTCAACGGCCTCGACGGTCCGATGAATATTGCCGACGTAGTGCGGAGCCTGGTGGTGGAAGGTTTGCCCTGGGAAAGTTATGAAGCGCTGGTGCAAACGATCCGCCATATTACCCCGGCGGAGCTGCAGGAACTGGCTCAACGCTACCTCCGGCCGGAAGATTTCTGGATTGTTACGGTGGGCGCCTGACGGGTTGTTGCCGCACGATTTCGGCAGCACTTTGTTTTTTATGTAAATTCAATTTTTTAGGACATTATTTTGAGAAAAAATACTCGAAAAGGTGCGTAGTTTTGCACGATTTTTAATCAGGGGTGTCTGAGGCTGTCCGAAGGACCGAAAAGTGTGTTGTTAGCCTAAAATCAGGCATAACAAAAACATTTTTCACCACCGGACTTCCCAACCTGAAAACCTTTATACCTCACTTTTAAACGAATCAAATACATTGGCTCTCAATTTTTTTAAGTTTTTCAAGCAGGAATTAGCAGTTGACCTGGGTACTGCCAACACGTTGATCATGGTAGATGATCAGGTGGTTGTGGATGAGCCTTCTATTGTAGCGATTGACCGCCGGACGGGCAATACCATTGCGGTAGGCCACCGGGCGATGCAAATGCACGAAAAGACCCATGAAAATATTAAAACGGTGCGCCCGCTGAAAGACGGCGTGATCGCCGATTTCCAGGCAGCCGAAGCCATGATCCAGAGTATGATCAAAATGGTGGGACGCCGCAGCAACCTTTTCAGCCACCTGAAAATGGTCATCTGCATTCCCAGCGGCATCACGGAAGTAGAAAAACGCGCCGTATTCGACTCTGCCGACCACGTAGACAGCAAGGAAACTTACCTTATCCACGAGCCGATGGCAGCAGCACTCGGTATCGGCCTGAATATCGAGGAACCGATCGGTAACATGATCATCGATATCGGCGGCGGTACCACGGAAATTGCCGTCATCGCACTTTCGGGTATCGTTTGCGACCAGTCCATCCGTATTGCCGGTGACGAACTGACCAACGATATCATGAACTACATGAAGCGCGAGCACAATATCCTCATTGGCGAGCGCACAGCGGAACAGATCAAGATCCACGTAGGCTCCGCATTGCACGAACTGGAAAACCCGCCAACCGATTATGCCGTGAATGGCCGCGACCTGATGACGGGTATCCCGAAACAGATCAAGATCGGTTACCAGGAAGTTGCCTACGCACTGGATAAAAGCATCAGCAAAATTGAAGACGCTGTTCTGAAAGCGCTTGAAATGACGCCGCCCGAACTCGCTTCCGATATTTATAAAACCGGTTTGTACCTCACCGGCGGCGGCGCTTTGCTGCGCGGCCTCGACAAACGCCTCGAATCCAAAACAAAACTGAACGTGCACATTGCCGACGATCCACTTCGTGCCGTTGTGCGCGGAACCGGCATGGCGCTCCGCAATTCGCATCAGTTTTCCTTCCTTATTGATAGAAAGAGCGTATAACTTCGTTATTGGTTATTCGTTATTGGTTATTGGTGTGCAACTGTTCGGCCTGTGTAAGTTGGAAAGTTAACATATCCGAGCGGCTAATACGAATAACCAATAACCAATAACTAATAACCAAGAATGGGTAAAATCCTCCAACTTCTCCTGCGCAATGGCGGCTTCGTCACTTTGGTGCTGGTGGAGGCTTTTTGTTTTTTTATCATCGTTCAGTTCAACGAAAAGCAAAACGCCATTTTTACCCACACCGCGGGGCTGTTTGCCGGGCGCATGCTCGAAAGGCGGCAGCAATTTTCAGACTATATCGGCCTGAAAGACCGCATCGACAGCCTGACCAACGTAAATGCTCAGTTGCAAACCGACCTGGCCAACGCCCGGATCGTGAAATTTCCGCACCGCGACACTTCCTTTATCGCCCTGTTCGATTCGCTGAACAGAACGGACTCCGTGCGGCGCAAAGTGATGCGGCCGCTGTACGAATATTACACGGCTACCGTGATCGGCAACTCGATCAGCAGTGCCAACAACTGGCTGATGATCAACCGGGGCAGTGCCGACCACATCGCGCCCAACATGGCTGTCGTGACCAATAACGGCATCATCGGTATCGTGCGGCACGTAGATGACCACTTTTCCATGGTCATGTCTGTCCTGCACCGGCAAACGAAAATTTCAGCAGCCCTGACCAAATACAATGCCTTCGGGTCGTTGATCTGGGAGGGCGGCGATCCTTCCGTGATGACACTCAAGTACATTCCAAAACACTTTGACGTGAAAGTCGGCGACGAAGTGGTCACGAGCGGGTTTTCCCAGATGTTCCCCAGAAAACTGCTGGTCGGCCATGTAGATGGCGATATCGGGCAGGATCCGGAGAATCCTTATTTTCTGATCATGAAAGTCCGCTTGAGTCAGGACATGGCTACCGTGGGCGATGTGTACGTAGTAAGGAACCTTTTTCAGCCGGAGCAAGACAGTCTTCAAGTGAAAGTGAGAAATGAACAATAAATTTTTCCCCAATTTCTGGCGTTTTTTCGGGCTTGTGGCTGTGCAGGTCCTGCTGCTGAAACAGTTGACGGTTTCACTGGGCGCGTATTTCAATATCCTGCTGTATCCGCTGTTCATTTTCCTGCTGCCTACACAACTGGCCACACCGTATGTCGTTTTGCTGGGATTCAGCGTAGGACTTACCGTCGATTTTTTTTATGCTTCCATTGGCGTGCATGCCAGCGCGGGCGCTTTCGCCGGTTTTTTCCGTTTCCTGTTGTTTTCCGCATTTGCCCCCAAGGGTGGCTATTCCGGCAAAGAGCCGATTTTTTCTCCGGCGCACATGGGCTGGTCCTTGTATTTACAGGTGTCTGCCTGGTTTTTTCTGGCACATTTATTCTGGTATTTCTCGGTAGATGACTTTACCATCGTTTATTTTGGTACCGTTACGTTAAAAACCATTGCCGGATGGGTTTTAACAATGATATTTGTCTGGCTTTATACAGCCATGTTCAATCCTAAAAATTAATAGTTCGTCACTACTCCCATAAATGGCACTTACAGGTCTCGACCGGCAACGCAATATTCAGATCGTACTGATCGTCAGTGCTTTGGCGCTTATCGTCAAAGCCGCTCAATTGCAACTGTTCGACGACTCCTTCAAGCGCCGGGCCGACGCTACGACGATTGAAAAACTCACCGTGTATCCGCCGCGCGGACTGGTGTTCGACCGCAACGGCAAACTCATCGTCAACAACGAAGCCACCTACGACCTCATGGTCACTTACAACCAGGTGGATTTCAAAAATATGGATGTCGACAAGTTTTGCAAAATTGTCGGTATCGCTGCCGGCGATTTCACGCAGAACCTGACAAAAGACTGGAAAAGCGGCAAATTTTCGCGTTCCGTTCCGTTCGTTTTTCTCAAAAAACTCAGCATCGAAACCTATGCTCGTCTACAGGAAAGCCTGTATGAGTTCCCCGGGTTCTTCGTGCAGGTGCGCAACATTCGCGGCTACCCCTACCACACCGGCGCACACGTGCTGGGATATATCAACGAGGTGGATCCGCGGGACATCGAACGCGGTAAAGGCATGTACGAATCGGGCGACTATATCGGCGCCGCCGGCCTCGAATCGGAATATGAATCATACCTGCGTGGTGAAAAGGGCACCACCTCGCTGCTGAAAGACAACCTGGGCCGCATCGTCGGCAAATACAAAGGAGGACAATTCGACTCTGCTGCCGTTGCCGGTCACGACCTCATTTCTTCCATCGACATCGACCTGCAATCGTACGGCGAATACCTGATGCAAAATAAAACGGGCAGCGTCGTGGCCATCGATCCCAAAACGGGTCAGATTCTGGCGATGATCAGCGGCCCTACCTACGACCCTAACCTGCTGACCATGACGCAGAACCGGGGCCAGGTATTCAGTGCCTTGCTCACCGACCCTTTGAAGCCGTTTTTTGACCGCACGGTAATGGCAAAATACCCGCCGGGTTCTATTTTTAAAACCCTGGTGACGCTTACCGGCTTGCAGGAAGGTACCCTGAATCCGGACCGAGGCCAAAGTTGCAACGGCGGTTATTTCTACGCCGGCCGTTTGTATAAATGCCACCACCACGCCGGGGTAGGGGATGCGGTAGATGCGCTGGCGTACTCCTGCAATACGTATTACTTCACCGAATTCCGCAACCTGGTGGATAAATTCGGTTTCTCCAACCCGCACAAAGGGCTGGATATTTTCGCCAAATACTGCCAGGAATTCGGTCTGGGAACGGAACTCGGTATCGACTATCCGAATGAAAGTTCAGGGAACATTCCCAATTCCGCTTATTACGACAAAATTTACCCGCGTAACCTCGGAAGTTGGCACTCGCCGACCATCATGTCTGTGGGAATCGGTCAGGGAGAAATTCAGTTGACAACCCTGCAAATGGCCAACCTGGCGGCCTGTATCGCCAATAAAGGATACTGGTATCCGCCGCACCTCGCCAAGCAATTCCGCGACGGCACACCTATTCCGCACAAGTTTTATGAAAAACACCAGGTTAGCATCGAAACGCGCTATTTCGATCTGGTACAGGAAGGTATGGCGGAATGTGTGAACCGTGGTACCGCCCGCATCGCGCAGGTGCCCGGCATTCAGGTATGCGGTAAAACAGGTACCAGCCAGAACCCCCATGGCGATGACCACTCGGTCTTTTTCGCTTTCGCACCAAAGGAAAACCCAAAAATCGCGATTGCCGTATACGTGGAAAATGCAGGCTGGGGCGCTTCTTATGCCGCTCCGATCGCCGGCCTGATGATCGAAAAATTCCTGCACGATTCCATTACGACCGACCGGCTGCCGGTGCAGGAACGAATGGTGAAAGCGAATCTCATCGACAAATTCCTGAAAAACAAGGCGGAAGCCAAAATCAAGGCCGCCGCCCCCGCCCCTAAACGCGACTCTCTGCCCGACCCGAAAGAAGTACCCAGCGATGTGCCGGAAGGCGCCACTACTACGGAAGTGTTCCAGCCAAGAGGAACCGGGAAGGGGAGAAAATAATAGTTATCGGTTATTAGTTATTAGTTATCAGGGTGCGTTGCTCCCGGTTGAGTGGATCGGCCAGGCATAGTGACCGGGCCGCTTCCAGCGACCCGGTCACTGGTTTTTTGGATCGGTATGGCTTGGTAATATTTGCCGGTTTTACCTTAAACCCTCTCGACCTTATTGTGGCGGAAATGGTATAGAGTGACCGGGTCGCTGGAAGCGGCCCGGTCACTATGCCTGGCCGATCCACTCAGCCGGGAGCAACGAACCCTGATAACTAATAACCGATAACTAATAACCAATAACTGATAACCAACAATGCAAAAACTACTGCTTCCCATCCTTATCCTCACCCTGTTTTCCTGCAAAAAAGAAAATAATTCAACGGGTAACCTGCAATTCCAGTTTCGTTTCGACGCCACTCAGCAGCGACTGAACAACATTGGTCAGCCATCCACAATTCCTGCCGGCAATGCGGCGCAAACGCCTGAATTTCGCGAAATGAGCGTTCATTACGTCGAACTGGCCCCCAATGCCCTGACGGCACTTGGCGCCGGCGCTATTGTTTACCATGCAGAAGAAACGACCCTCGGCGGCGAAAATGCCGTCAACTTCGATAAAGCCGCAAAAGCCGGTCAGAACCAGGTTTTTACCACCGTTTCCCTCAAAAACGTGCCGCCCGGCACCTACGAATGGGTGCGCGCCAGCGTGACGTATCAGAACTACGACGTGCGTTTCAACATCAACAACCTTCCGATCATCGGCAACCTGACGAATCAGAAAGGTACGGTGGCTTCTTTTGTCGGTTTCAATACCTATCTGACGACTGTAAAGCCGCGTGAAAAAACGCTGGCAGTAAACGACGATAAAAAGCAGGGGTTCTGGGCTTTTGAAACACAATTGAGTGATCCGTACAGCGCGTACAACCAGATTTACTCGGGAGAGGCTCCTGCGGGCGCTACTACAGTGGTCAACCCGCTTTTTGCCAGCAGCCCTGTTCCTGCCGGCTCCTGCGTGGTTACCGGTAAATTCGCACAGCCGCTGGTCGTTACCGGCAATGAAACGGAAGATATCCTCGTAACCCTCTCGTTTTCGGTCAACAAGAGTTTTGAATGGCAGGACACCAACAGCAACGGACAACTCGATTTTTACGGCGACGGCACCACGCCCCCGGAAAAAATTGTGGATATGGGCCTGCGGGGGTTGGTGCCAAGGTGGGAATGAGTGGTTATCAGTTATTAGTTATCAGTTATCAGTTATCAGGGTGCGTTGCTCCCGGCTGAGTGGCCCGGTCAGGCGTAGTGACCGGGCCGCTTCCAGCGACCCGGTCACTGGGTTTTTAGTGTCATGATTTTTACATAGTGTCATGATTTTTACAGACTGCTCTGTTTTTTCTATCAGCAGCAAGAAAACTTAATATTCTTTCTCCGAAATCTCTAACAGAGTGACTGGGTCGCTGGAAGCGACCCGGTCACTACGCCTGGCCTGGCCACTCAGCCGAAAGCAACGCATCCTGATAACTAATAACCAATAACCAATAACTAAAAATAGAACCGCTCCACCCTTTCCGTCGCCTCCCGCAGCAATTCCGGGTCGACTTCGGCCGACTCTTCAAAAAAAGTATGGGTAATATCGACTCCTTTTTTCGTAAAAGCCCGCTGCCAGATGCCATGTACCCATGCATTCTGAACGACGACGGGTTTGAAGATGCCGTTTCCCGTGATCGTCTGCACTTTTCGGGAAGGATCGAGCGAGGCAGCACGGTCCTTATAACTCACCAGGAACTCGTCGAAAGCGGGCAGCAGGTGCACGATCGGTGCGGTTGTTTTTTGTTCGCGGAAATCGTTGGGTAGCCAGTAGGTCCATTTTCCGATGGTTTCGGAAATCAGATCCGGCTGTGCTGCCTCCAGTCCGGCGCGCGCCTCCGACATTTTTAACCCCGACCACCATTGGAAATCGTGCAAGGTGGCAGGACCGTGGCTTCGGAAGTAGCGCCTGGCCAGTTCTGCGATGGCATCCGGGCGATCCAGCATTTTGCCTTTCGGCACACGTTCGTCGATGAGCGCGTAGGTAAATTGCTTCCCGCGCCGGGAGCCGTTACAAACCACACCGTCTACTTCGGCGCGTATCATGATATGGCTGCTGCGCAGGTCGTTGGTGGCAATACCTGCCTGGTTTAGTTCAACCATCAATTCCTCCCGGGTAAGTTGGCGGCCGCCTTGCAGCGATTGTACGATCACCTTTTTCGATTGTTCAAAGGCGGACTCGTCCAGACCCAGCAAGCGGTTGGTTGGCGAAATGATCGTATGGATTTGCGGCGCCGTCAAAGCGAGCATCCAGCGCAGGTCTTCCGCTGCCACGAAGTGCCAGGTAGGCCGCAGCATGTGCGTGCGAATGATTTCCGCCCGGTCGATGGCCGCTTCTACATCGGCATCCGTAATGCCTGGAATGCGCAGTCCGAACGCCCATTTGGCATGCGTATAGTCCTGCGCCTGTGTAGCGCCCATCCACGCTGCCATACCTCCGATGGTTTTTATCGAAGCATGTATAATCTGCTGATTTTGAAGCCTGTAGCGGGCGACGTGCGCCAGTTCATGATTCATTTTTTAATGCGTAGTCTGTGGGTAAACCATCGATGCTGGACAGGTTTTTTTCCTGAATATAGGCGCTCAGGCCATCTTCCCCTTTTTTGGCAGCCCAATCCGACATGACCTGCCGCTCTCTGACGTAATCGTACAGCGGGATGCCATATCCGCAGGAAGTCTGCACCAGGTGAATATCGGCAACAATCACTTGCCTGACATTCGGATACGTGCCGAAAAGGCCGGCATAACTTTCCCATTCCACTGAGCCGGGTAGTACCGAACGACCTTTCCCGTACAAACGCAGGATATTCGGCGGACCCTGAAACGAGCAAAACATGAACGTGATGCGACCGTTTTCGAGTGTATGTGCCGATGTTTCATTGCCGCTACCGATAAAATCGAGGTATGCAACCTTGTTTTCCGACAACTGCCGGAAGGTGTCCATGCCTTTCGGAGAAATGTTGACGTGTCCTTCGCCGCTCAAAGGCGCCGTTCCTACAAAAAACAGGTGCTGTTTGCGAATGAATTCACTGTGAGCGGGCTGTATGTGTTCGTGAAATTTTCCCATACCACAAAGTTAGTGTGTAGTTTTTGGTGTTTAGTGTTTGGGGCGCTTCGCCCTTGGCCTTTTTAACAAACGGACCAAAGGCGGAGCGCCCCAAACACCAAACACTAGACACCAAACACTAACTTTCCAGCAAGGCTTTCAGGCTTTTCAGCAGCATACCCCAGTTTTGAGCAGAGTGAACCTTGTTTTCCAGCGTATCGATATTGCTTTGGACAATTGTTACGCTGGTACTGTTTCCTTTCGCCCTGACTTTATAGGTAATGGTTTGATAATTTTCCGGCGTGTCGGCTTTATCCGACCAGGAACTGAGGTAATCGTATCGCAGCATTTTTTCGGGTTCGAATTTCAGAACGGTTCCTTTGTCTTCGTAAGGTTTTTCATCCCATTCTCCGGTAAAGCGCACCGGCGTTCCCGGTTGCCAGGTCGTGTGTAATTCCGTTCCGAAAAAGTATTTTTTTACTTCCGCAGCATCTGTCAGGCCTTTCCAGACGGATGCAACAGGTGCGTGAATGGTAATAGTTTTGGTGGCGGTGAATCCCTTGCTCATGGTTGAAAATCTTTTGGTGAAACAGATATAGACGCAAAGGAAATCCGAGCCACTGACAACATTATGTCAGTGAAAATCCGGGGCTTACAAATATTCCTGACCCGATTTTAAATCAATGGTTTGCAGGTATTCATGCAATGGAAGATGGTCTTTTTTACGAAAAGGCATGAGGGTGGATTGTACGCTTCGCATACGGGAGGTGCGGAAATCCCGGTATTCCCCACGCAGGTGACACCAGGCAATGAGATGCCAGTTCAACGAGTAAAATGTGAGGCCAATGGGCTCGACCTCGCGGAGCGTGGATTCTCCCTGTGCGTTTGCATATTCCAGCCGGAGCATCGTATTGTTGGAAATTGCATGCTGAATGATGGGCAGGTAGTTGTTATCCGGCAATA
>Ga0209717_1004023_pt1 | contig 12384 bp, 10 predicted proteins | sample AD_UKC048_MetaG_FD_184418 | JGI IMG/M metagenome (GOLD analysis project Ga0209717, IMG submission 184418) | Active sludge microbial communities of municipal wastewater-treating anaerobic digesters from USA - AD_UKC048_MetaG (SPAdes) (version 2) | ecosystem: Engineered > Bioreactor > Anaerobic >... | reverse complement strand
CCAGTGAACAAATACAAAAAGCGGTCAGGCTGATTAACAGCCGACCGCGTAAAAGACATCATTATGCAACGCCTTATGAAATATTTAAATCAAAAACCTAATGTTGCACTTTGGAATAGAATTCAGAAACTGCGAAAAAAGTTTAATTTTGGCTAATTTTAGATAAAAAAGCCACATAATTAGTATGGCTTTATATAAGATATAGCTTATAAATAGGTTTATTTGCTTAATTTCAGGAGTTGTTTAAAACCATTAGAAAATAAAGAAAATAAACTTGGTCTAAACATACAACCCAAAAGGCAACCTTCTTGACAGACCAAACTTTGTTGTAAAACTTTTTTTCTAGCCTGACTTTGCAAAAAATCTTTTAAAGAAGTAATTTTTAAATCGCCATATTCGCCAAATTTGCAAAAGCTTACTTCGCCTTGAGGCATGACGGCAATTTGATCTAAGCCCGCAAAACATTGAGTATAAAAATTTTCATCGGTAAAATAATTATAAAAGGCAATGATATTTTTTTCATCGTTTAAAATTATGGTTGGATGTTTTTTCTTAAGTGCTAAAAGTTCATCAACGATTTGTTTTAGTTTTGAATAATTTTCTTTTTTGACCCAAAGAGGAAAATTGTTTTGACGATAAATAATATTTTTTTGGCCGTAAGCATAAGGATCAAATGGTTGAATAAAAATCATAGCTTTGTTTTTAATAGCCAAGTTTACCACAGCAATGATTTCGTCTAAATTATTATTAGTTAAGACCGTGTTTATTTTCAAATTCAGATTATTAAATTTATTATTTTGAAATAAATTTAAAACTTTTTCAACTGCTGTAAAAGCGCCAGGAAAACCTCGAAGTTCGTCGTGTTTTTGACCAAGACCATCCAAAGAAACAGAAACGTGTCCCCCGCCAACTTGGTCATAACTGTCTAAAATTTCTTTGGTTAACAAACTACCATTAGTTACAAAATGGGTATAAATTTTTTTAGAATTAGCATAAGCTAAAAGTTCTAAAACTTTATCTTTATAAATCAATGGTTCGCCGCCAGAAATACCAAATTCACCAATTTTAAGTTTAACCATTTCATCGATAATGCTTTTAACTTTCTCCAGACTTAAGTATTCCTTGGTATTTTCCTGGAGACCCCAAAGCCATTGCGGACACATCTGACATTTAAAATTACATTTATTACTGATTAAGTAGTAAACCTTCAAAGGTTTGGGCTCACAGAGTTTGGTTTTTAAATAGATGTCTGTTTTTATATGGTTGCCAACTTTATCAAAACCAACTTTAATATATTTACTAAGTTTTTTTAGTTTGGGCATATTATAAACTTTGATAAATTTTTAATAGTTCTTGATAATGTTTTTCTGGATCATGATTTTCAGCAATTAATTTTCTACCATTGGCTGCCATAATTTCTTGGTTCTCATAATTTTTAAAAATAAGTTTAATTTTTTCTGTCAGTTCTTGTGAGTTATTAGTCTGGAAAAGATAACCAGTTTCCTTGTCCTTAACAACTTCTGGTATACCACCAATATCTGAGCCAATAACCGGCGTGTTGTTTAGGTAGGCTTCCAAAATTACTAAGCCGGTAACTTCATACCAAATTGAAGGAATAATTAAGCATTGTGATTGAGAAATAATTTTATATAAATCCTTCCCTGTTTTATATCCCAATAATTCAATATTTTTTATATTATGCGCAGTCAAATAGGTTTTAATTTTTTGTTCTTCCAGTCCAGGACCTATAACCTTTAGTTGAATATTAGGTAATTCTTGCATAGCTTCAATTAAAACGCCAATCCCCTTTTCTTCTGACAAGCGCCCCAAAAATAAAACATAATTTTCTTTTTTAGTTTCTGTGGTTGTACTGGCAAAATTAGTATTAATAAAATATGGCAGGTGAACTACTTTTTCTTTTGGCATTCCCCAAGCAATCATTTTGTTTTTTAAAAATTCGCTCGGGGCAATTAAAAGATCAATATTTTTTTCATAAATTTTCAAAATTTTATGATGCAAAGTCATTTCTAACCAAGTGGCCAAACTGGCCAGATAAGAATTTTTTACACATTTATTTTTAAAACAGTTAAAATATTTTTGGCCTTGGCATTTTTCACAAACTTTGCCATGAGTAAACATTTTGCCATTAGGGCAAACCAATTTATAATCATGCAAAGTCATAACAACTGGCAACTTATATTTTTTAATAACTTTTAAAATACTCGGAGAAATTTGGTGACTGATATTGTGTAAATGTACCAAGTCTGGTTTTTCATCTTGGATAAGTTGATTTATTTTTTTAGAGGCATCAAAATTCCACCATAATTTTAAAACAGACTTTACACCAGCCAGATTAAAAGTTTTTTTTTCAGTTAATACAAAATCGGTAAAATATTTTTCTTGCGCACAAGGCATATTTTTTTCGTGTTGCATGGAGAAAAAAATAACTTCATGGCCGTGTTGTTTTAAATTTTCTGCTAAATCAAAATAATAGCGTTCAGAGCCGCCTTTTATAAAGTGGAATTTGTTGACGAGAAGAATTTTCATGATTTAACGAGATCCTTCGCTAATCGCTCAGGATGACATATAAAAATAATTTAAAATAAATATTTAATTTTGTTTTTGATAATCCACCAGCCGACAGATAGGGGGTGTTTTTTAATGGCAGTTCGGGCGGTGCAAATCATCCAAGATGGTTTGGCTAGACCATTGATTAAATTATTTCTTAAGGCTAAATTTTTTTCAGAACACCAAAGATGGGAAAAGTTTTTTACTTCTGTAATATTGCCCATATTTTGGGCATCCACAACTGATGGATAGACATCGCCGTTCGGATCTAGGAAGAAATGTTCATTGCCAGCTTCTGGCGGTAATTTTCTGCCAGCGCCAATTATAAATTGGTATAGGCCATAAGTAAAAAAAGCTCGGCCCCACTGTTTGGGGCGCCAACTTTGCAATTGTTTTTTTATGACATAATAAAAAGCTTGTTTTAGTTTTTCTTTGTCTTGGCGCAGTTTATTGTCTTTATTGCCAAAATAGACATCAGAATTTTGCATAGCAGCCATGGTAAAATCAACTTTTAACTGCCTGCTCAAATCAAAAACTTTAGTCATTTCTTCTAAATTATCATTAGTTAAAGTATAAGCCAGTTTAATATATTTAACTCCAGCACCTTTTAAAATTTCTACAGTTTGTAAAACTTTTTCATAAGCGCCTCCTGTGCCCCGAACTTGGTCATGAATTTTACCAATTCCATCAAGTGAAATGGCCACACCAATATTGGGTTCAATGGTTAAAATTTCCGCAATTTTTTGTTGAATTAAATTGGGGGCTAAACCATTAGAAGAAATAACATAGCGAGCCTTGGGGCAAGCATTTTTTACATTTTTAAAAACTTGAGTAATATCTGCACGCATAAAAGGCTCGCCACCAGAAATATTAATATCTTTTAAAGTATTAGGTAATTTTAAATACTCACTAGCAGAAATATCTGAGTGTTCTTTAATTTGCCAAATATTACACATCTGACATTTGGCATTACAATGATAAGTAATGGCAATAACACAATCGGTTGGCAGGTGACAAGTGGACATATTTGTTTATGCTTTTGTCATCCTGAACTTGTTTCAGGATCTTTTTTAAGAATACCAAGTTTGTATTTAGGTATAGAGATGCCGAAACAAGTTCGGCATGACAAGGCAGATGTTTAATGCAAATTATTATTTTTTATAACCAATAATTATTCCAGCCACAGCCCAAAAATAAAAAGCAATGGTGCGCACTTCAAAATATGGACCAAAAAAAGCTTGTAGAGGGAAAATAATACACAAAGCCATAAAACCCAAAGCCAAGCCTTTGATTAGCGGTTCATTTATTTGTTGATATATTTTTTTACTTTGAAAAAATAAACTAACAAAAATTAAAATAAAAGTAATTAAACCAAGAGTGCCATATTCTCCCCATAAACTCAGCCAATTGTTGTCAATTTGACCCATGTTATCTTGAATGCCAAAAGGCAAACCCAGACGATTGTAAACCTGACGATTTTGTAGACTAGTGGCTGTGCCAGAGCCATAAAGCCCAGGGCCTACGCCAACAATTGGACTACTGGCTACCACAACTTTGGGTGTGTTAATCCAGAAAAAAATTCTGCCAAAACCATAGTAACTATTTTGTAATTCATATTTGGAAAATGTTTGTAAAATTCTGGTGGCTAAATTAAATTGCGATTGATTTTCTTCATATGATGAAATTTTAAAACCAGAAATAATTAAAAAACCAAATAAATAAATAATTAGAATGGCTAAACCTGATAAAAAAATAGTTTTTATTTTTTTATCTTTTTGCCACAACCAACCGATTAAAATCAGAGCCACAATAAAACCCAACCAAGAAAGACGCGAAAAAGTAAAAATGAGAGCCAAGGAACCAATGGCTAGTAAAAAAAATAAAATTTCTTTAATATTTTTGTCTTTATTTTTAAAAGTATAAAATAAACTTAGGCCAATGGCTAAAAAGAAAGATAAAAAAATCCCCAATTTATCATAGCGACCAAAAGTTCCAGAAATTCTTTGGGTAATATCCCAGCCAATGTTGCCGGTTTCTGAAATTATAGAGCCATAAGAAGTTTGGGTGGCGCTCGGCACTAAAAAATAGCTAAAACTATCTGGCAAAATTAGTTGCATTAAACCAAGAGCGCTTTGCAGAGCAAAAATAGAAAAACAAACAATTAAAAATTTCTTGATAAATTTATTTTCCACGCCCAATAAAATTAAGCTGTAAAAAATTAAAACATAACGCAAAAGTTGTCTTAAACCAGAAAAAGCAGTCATTATTTCGACTTGATTAACCAGAGTTGAGATTAACCAAATTAAAATAAAAGCAGCTATGAGCCAATTGAGCAGATTTTTCGGCCAATGTATTTTTTTGTTTTTTTTTAAAGCTAAAAAAAGTACATAAATAAAAATAAAAACCACTAGGCCGTCGCTAAAAATTTTGACTAAAGTGCCAATTGAACCAGAAACAAATTTTAACAAAAAAGTTTCCAAAGGCAAGTAAACAGCTAAAAAAATAACTCCATTAAGTGGATTTTTAAGTGTAAAAAATAAAATTATTAAGCCCGCTATAGTGGCCAAGCCAAGAAAGGGAGAAAATAGAGCAATAATAATAGCGCATAGAATAATGCTGGCTACTAAAATTACGCGGTTAGTGTTTTTAAACATAAGGTTATTATAGCATTAAGAAAATAAATTGAGAAATTGGGAAAATTGAGAAATTCAGGGATGTTCTGTCCCCTCCTTTTAAAGGAGGGGTGGTGAGTCCTTCAGGCAATTTGGACGAACCGGGGTGGTTACATTAAAAAAAAATAATTTTTTCTTAATACCATAACCACCTCCCCCAGCTATCGCTGAGGGGCTCCTCCTTTGACAGAACGCAAATGCCTATCGGCGATCTTATTAACCGCCCCTAACGGCCCGTTAATGTTTTCCTTGGGGCAAACATTAACTTGAAAAGACGGGGATATAAATAAAAAAGCGTTCCGAGGATGTTTCCATCGGAACGCTGTGTAAATGATAGGCGGTCAAGTTTCGACCGCCGTGATTTAGAAGTTGCCCGGGGCCGTGGTGGCCGGGGCGTCGAGCGGGACCGGCTTGCCGTTCGCGAAGCGAAATCCGGCAATCGGACCACCGACATCGTGGCCTTCGCCTTTATACCCGTCGGCGAGATAAAAAACGCCGTAGAGTTCCGGGCTGATCGGAATTTCGTCGGTTCCAGTGTAACGGAACCGAAAGAAAACGATCGCTCCGTCGGACAGGGGCATGGCCACCTTGGCCATTTTTTTGCCGACCATTGTAAGTTCGGTCGGCACCCAGGACTTTCCAGCCGAGGTGACAATTTCCAGACTAGCCGACATGCCGGGGAGGCCGGTGATGGTCATTTCCAGACCATCGTAGGCGCCCCAGGAAACCGTGGTCATGGACAGGTAGTCCGAGGCCTCACGGGTGGCGGCGAGGGTGGTGGGCATGGTATACTCGGACGGTTCGGCACCGTCCTTGGTGATCGTGACGACGGGGGTGCCGGCGAAAGCCAGCGTAAAGGCCATCAGGATGACGGCCACGAGAACGAACAGATTAATTCGGGTCATTTTGACCCTCCTTTCATTTGGTTTGTATTTTTTGCCACCCTATACAAGCGGTGGCGATTGATTGCGAATTGGGCGACGGGCTTTTACGGATTGATGCCGATTGTGCCCGCGACCAAATTGTCTTTCCCGACAGACAATGCTGTCCCATCGGGTTTGATAACGAAGTCGGCCGAGGAACCGGTGATCTGGTTCCCTGACCTGGTGATCGTTCCGGTGGTGATGGGCGTGTTGTTAACTACGAGCCCATCTTTGTAATAATCCCGCCTTCCACCGCCCACAACCAAGATGTTGGTGCGGAAGGTGTCTTGCGCGGTCACCGTGAATGACCGCTCCCAGCCGGCGGTTTTTTTGGCGAGCGGAATCCATTTCCACTCGTTAAAAACCCCGGGGGAATATGGCGAATAAAAACTTGACCGGACATAGACCGAGTCAGCGTCGCCATAACCACTGACTTGGATTTTGGCATTGACCACGCCGGTCAGATTTTTTTGGATAAAAACCGGCTTGGTCTGGCCGTATGGGAGTTGGAAGTAAATCCGCCCCATATGGTAAGACCGTTGGTCAATCGGCGCACCATTAATGGTGACGCCGTTAAAAGTTGGAGCGCCTTCCGGCGACTCCAGAACAAACTGGAGTTCTCGGTCATACTGCACCGAGTATCCAGACTTTAATTCCTCGAACCCGCGCGAAAAATCCGCGCAGATTCGATAACCAGCCGAGTTTAGCTCGGCAATCGATTTTCCCAGCATGGAAATGGCGCCGGGATCGGCCGGTCCTGGTAGGCCAGGCTGGTCGGTGTTGGTCGGCTGATCGGGGGCGGTGATCTTGGTCAGGTTGTTACACCCGACCGTGATCAGTGCCATCATCGCGATGGCCATTATTGCAAAAAAACTTTTCGAGGTCCTCATCGGATCCTCCTTTCTTTTTTATTTTTTTGTTTCAGTGATTTTAAATCAAAGGAGTTCCTTTTGCGCTATATACTTGTTCTATCACATGTAGATCCACATGTAAAGAAAAATATTTGCGCCGATGAATTAAGAATATAAGGAACTCCTTTTTGTTGCTACCGTTTCAAAGAAATTGCAGCAAAGACGCCCCAGCGGATGCCCTCAAATCTGTCCGTGTAAAGGACATTTTTGGGGTTGTTCCACTGGGTGTGATTGACTTCAGTAACTTCGGGGCGGTACTTCCCGATTAAAGTCAGCCACTGAAGGCCAAAAGCGCCTTCCCACTTCGCCACTGCGAATATGCCTGAACTTGCGTATCCACCGTTGCCGGCAGATACTTTGGTGTATTCGGCGCCGAGCCAGTACTTGACTCGGTACTTGGGACTGTAAAAAAGTCCCGCGTTGCCAAAGTACACCTGCTCCTGCAGTCCAGAGACCGACAGAACTGCATCAGCTTCCAGCTGGAAGCCGATGTGCTTGCCGATCAGCGCGTACTTTTCGAAATTTACGCGCGGACGCAGGAGCGTCCACTGCTGTTGGTAAGCAAATCTCTGGCCAGCAGTGACAGCCAGTTTTAACACGCCACCACGGCGTGAATAAAAACGAAGTTGCGGGCCAGCGAAATATTGCACGCCGGTGTTGTTGCCCCACTTGGGGGACAACCCTTCGTTTCTTTCACCCACCTGCCAATACTCGGCTATGGTGTTTAGCCATAACAGGGTTTGGCGATCCTCGCCGAAAGTTAGCGAGGATTCTTGTCCGGAAAGCCAGAGTCGGTAGTTGTATCTCTGGCCGATTTGGCTTTTCTGGCGCGATTGGATCGTGCCAGTCCAGACAGCCGACTCAAGGAAAAATCTTTTGGTCGGTTCGATGATGAGGGCGGGCGGTGGCGGTACTTCTTGCCGTTCCGTTGTTGGCGGAACGACAATTACCTTTTGTGGTGGCGTTGGCTTGGGAGGCTTTGCCACCATTGGCGTTTGTGGGGCGCGGCGGTAGGTGTTTGCGCAGTCCCACATAATGCCGAACGGGGTGCCAGCCCATTCGGAACTGTATCTTACATCAACCAACGACCAATCGTCGCGATTGAAATATAACAAGACACAGTTTGGATAGCACTTATAACCCGTACGGGTTTTAAAGGCCATCCACACCAAAATATCCCCCCAATTAACTGAAGCAATAAGCTCGGGCTGGGGACGGGCCCGAAAAATTGGGTTAAATTCCGTGGTGTCGCTGGTCGGCACCACAGGAGTTATATCCTGACCCGGCCGGAAGCCTTCACCCTGCACGGATTCACCCGTGGGGTAGAAGACTGCCGTGATCGGCTGGTCTTTTAGGACCTGCCAATCACTTAAGGACTGAAGCGGGGTGAACTCACCGCGCCACAACCCAGTCCGGCGGTTCTCAAACGCCCAGTTTTTGAGTGAGTCAGAATTTACCTCACTCAAATGGGCGATTTCTTCCAGACTCATGAAAGCCTTGCGGCTGTCCATGTGCCGGAAAAAGTTTTTTCCGCGGATTTCCAGAATTTGAAATCCACGGCCGGACTTGAGAGTGTCCGGTTGGCCAGCGGCAACTGTTGCCACAGCCACGAGAATGGCCACCAAAGTGGCCACAAAAACTCTTCTCATAAATCCTCCCTTCAGCGCGCTTGCGCACGCTATAAATTTTCAAATAACTGTCCAATTATCTTTCCATCTAGATTAATTAAGTGAAACAATTAACTAAGATTGAAAGATAATTGTTGGCAGCCAGCGCTTCTGATGAAGTGCTGGCTGCCATGATCAACCCTATTCGGCGGCCATTTTTTGGGCCGCATCGGCAGCTGCCTTGCCGATGACCGATGGTCTTTTGACCAAGCCGCCAAGGGAAGATTTTTTGTCCCTCGAAGCCCTTTCAAAAAACGTGGTCACCACCAGGTTTTTCTTGCCTTGAGAGGTTTCCAAGGCAATAATTTTTTGGCGGTTGACCCTGGCCATCGTCTGAGCTGCCATTGCCGAATCCATGGCGGCCATACCCAGATTAAAGGCCGCATCGGCCTTTTTGCCATTCGCCCTTACATCTGCTCGCAGGGAATCCACAGCAGCGGCAGTGGTTTTGGCCGACTTGGCCACGGCGGCCAGCTGTCCTTTGAACCTCTTGGACAAGCTGTCAGCCATGGAAGTATCCATGGAGGCCAGGGTCCAAAAAAGTTCATCAGAATGGTTGTTGGCGTTTTTTTCCGCCACACGAGCAGCATTTTCGGCCTTCTGGACGGTTTCTGCCAAGGACTTTTTTAGCTCATCGATTTGGCCTGAAAGGGCCTTGTTGGCAGCCGAGATCTTTTCTGGCGTGTCCAGCCTTTCAGCTGGTGCCGAGAAAAAGATGGCGCTGATTGCCCAGAAAATAAGGGCAATCACCAGCAAACCTGCCCCAAGTTTCCACGCCTTATTAAATTTGGCGCTCGCATTCATCTGCCAGGCCGAATTGCTGGCGATTTTACCCTCGAGGTTCTCCAGAAGTTGGGCCAAATTACTGGCAAACGACGGATCACTAGGATTTAGCATTTTTCCTTCCTTCCTTCCCTCTTTGGGAGGGGTTTTGTGAAAAGCAACTAACTACTACAGGTAAGGTACCGCATTGTTTAATTGTTAAACTTCTTTTTTTCTCTCTCTCATTGCCCTTTATTTAGATTCCTCCACTTCGGTCGGAATGACAGAATTGTGGGATTAAATAAAGGGAGTATGAAAAAGTAAATTACGATTATGCCGCCTATCGGCGATCTTATTAACCGCCCCCTTTGCCCCACTCACCACAAGGGTGGTGGGGCATAAGGCCCCGCCTTGAAAAGGTGGGGATTATTTATATAAAGGTCCATCAGCATATTCATTTAATTCATCATAAGAAATATTTACAACATCAGACCATTTATTATCATATTTTAAGAAAGTGGCTTCATTGGGTACCAATTTTTTTTGGCCGTCCCAAATTAAATAAACATTGCTGCCACCGTTTTTAACCATAATACCTTCTGGCAAGCGAGACCAGGCATAAAATTTGCCCGCATCTTTATATTGATTAATCTCGGCCACAGTGGCTAAGACTATTGGTTTAGGAGCTAATCTTTTTAAAGCATCAAGATCGCTGACTAAATATTTTTCATTATCGCGGCCAACTAAATAAATATTTGGTTCGCTGGCATATTTAATTAAAGTGCCGATTCTAAAATTTCTGACATTAACTCCAGCCACAACTGGTTTTACAATTAAATCCTTTTTTTGGTTTAAGGCCAACCAACGATATTCATTTCTTAAAGAAGTGGAATCCATGTCATAATCAAAAAGTTTAAAATCATCAATAGAACCATTGGAAAAATTCATAGTATGATTAAAATTATTGCCGACCATGAAGCTAGAAGCGCCACCGCCTTTGGTGTAAATGGCTTCAGCTCTTTTTTCACCGTCAATGTATAATTTAACTGTGCCATTCATTTTACCATTCCAGGTCATGGCAATTTGATGCCATTCACCAGGCAACCAAGTATTGGCATTGCCACTAGTAGCTGTGAAATTAAATTTGGCTTGTCCATCTTGACCAGCTTTGGCCACCATGGTGCCCATATTATCTCCCAATGAATCAAAGTAAAGAGAATATTTTTTATCAGCAGTTTCAAAAATGGTCATGTCTTTATTAAGATTTTCTAGACGCACCCAGGCCATGACAGTGCCATAACCGCCATTAAAAGTCGGATCAGCTTTATAGATAATATGACTTTGAGGGTCGGTTATTTTTAAAGCTCCTTGCCAAATTGAGGGCTCGGTAAATTTAATGCCATTGGGATTCATTTCTTCCAAAGGATATTGATTGTTAAAACTGTATAAATTGCTGTTAAAATTTAGATAGAAAAAATTTTTATAAACTCTGCTCATTGGTTTAAGACCCAAGGTGCTAAATTCGCCAGTTTGATTGGCCACTTCCAGGCCATTTTTATTTTTGGCTACCACTTTGTAATAATAGGTAGTGCCTGGTGTTAAGCTTTTTAATTCATAACTGGCCCAATCGGCCAAAACACTGGAGGCAATTTTAGCACTATAATTAGTTGATTCACCATAATAAATTTCGTTTAAATATGGACTGTCTGTATACCAATTAATAGTTGCGTGGTCACTATACTCATAGACATTTAAATTATAAATTTTGTCTTGAGCTTTGGTTTGCGTGGTGATTAATCCAGTAGCCAAGGTGACTGGAAAGATTAAAAACCAGGCCAGTAATTTGATTTTGTAATTTTTAACTTTCATATTTTTTATGTTTTGTCAGTAGGGAGACAAAAATTTATTAATTATTATTTATTGTTTGAAACATTTTACTAATTTCATCTTGATCATTTTCTGGTTTATAAACTTCTTCTTGTGTCTTGGGATTATTTTTATTTTTTGTTTCCCAGTCGTTTAAGGTATAATTTATTTTTTTATTTTCTTGATAAATGATCCAAGCTAAAGCTATGATTAAACCTATAATAAGGCCAGTTAGAGAATTCATCAAAACATTTGGTCTAACCGGATAATTGGAAGCTAGAGGCTCATTGACAACTTTAATAATGACGCTATCGCCGCCGCCATAATATTCGCTTGATTCATTGGTTAAGACATAAGCGATGGCCGAGGCAATTTTATTAGCTTCTTTTTTATTAGTTTGATAGACATTAATTTGTAAAAGTGAAGTTTCTGGAGCAACAGAAGTGCTTATATTTTTTTGCCAATATTTTCTTAAGTCTTTTTCATCTTCTGGAAAGGAAGTTCTACTTATACCGTAATTACTATTTAAAACTTTGTCAAAGAATGATTTTGTTCTAACCACAGTGGCTAAACCAGAGGCCAATTTTTCAGAAGCCCTAGAAGCCGCATAAGCATCCATAGTTAAACTTTGCTTTTGAATGACCAAAAACTCGACTCTGCTTCTATATTGTAGCGGTTGTAATAATGACAAGATTAAAGCTAAAACTATAACACTTAAGCTGATAGTTAATATAGAAGCCCAGTTCTTTTTTATGAGTTGTGGATAATTAATTTGGTTCATATAGGCTAATCTTAGCTTAAAAAATCATTAAATTTGATTTTTAAACTAAGTTTGTTTTGGTAATAATCAATTATAGCACAAAAGGAAAATATTGTCAATGATTTTTGCCTACATTCTGTTCCGAACCGCAACATAACCAAAAAGAACATAGTAAATCTGGTAAAATAGTTATGAATACAAATCTAACTATTAACCAACTAATTACTATGTCCTACAAACATTTTACCGCAGATC
>Ga0209717_1004022_pt1 | contig 12386 bp, 7 predicted proteins | sample AD_UKC048_MetaG_FD_184418 | JGI IMG/M metagenome (GOLD analysis project Ga0209717, IMG submission 184418) | Active sludge microbial communities of municipal wastewater-treating anaerobic digesters from USA - AD_UKC048_MetaG (SPAdes) (version 2) | ecosystem: Engineered > Bioreactor > Anaerobic >... | reverse complement strand
CGAATTTTTGAGCGAAACCGGTAGCGGCCACGGAAAGTACGAGACCGAAGGTCAGCAAAAATGTTTTTTTCATAGTAGATAGGTGTAAAATGTCCGGAATGAGCCGGCAAAGGTATTATTTTCGGGAATGTTTGGTTTTTTGTGTTTGGCTTTTCGAAAAAGGAGCACAGGCATTTTTCCGAAAAACCAAACACTAAACCCCAAACTGAAGGCAGATCAGCCTTTTTTCAGCATGGTTTTGACGTCTTCGGTTTTGTCGTTGCGTTTATCGGCATAGATCATACCCGAAGCGCTTCCTTTTTCGAAGATAAATTCAAAACCTTTGTCTTCGGCGAATTTCTGGATGGCGGCATACACCTTGTCCTGGATGGGTTTTACCAGTTCTTCGCGTTTTTTGAACAGGGCGCCTTCCGGTCCGAATTTCGTGCGCTGATTTTCGCGTACGGACTTCTCCTTGTTCATGATCTCGTCTTCGCGCTGCTTTTTCATGTCTTCGCTCAGCAGAACCTGTTCAGCCTGGTATTTGCTGTACATGCCTTTTACCTGATCCTGTTCCTGTGCGATTTCCTGACGCCATTGTGTGGCAACTTTATCCAATTGTTCCTGTGCTTTCTGGTATTCCGGGAGGCTTTCCAGAATGGCCGTAACATCCACAAAAGCAATACGTTGTGCGAAAGCGAAGGCCGTCAGAACGAAAGCGAACAAGGTGGTTGAAACGATTTTTTTAATCATGGCTTTGTAAATTGATTTGTGTAATGGTTTAGTGCGCCGGAGCCGAAAACTCCGCCTACACGCTTTGTGGGCCAAAAGTAGGATTTTCGGATGTTCAACGCCGCCTTCTGACGTAAGTTCAGGGTAGGAAGTTGCATGCGGAAAATGAAGTATTTCGATAGATTGTTTTCAAATAGTTGATATTCAATTGTTTACATCCAAATTTCGCTCAGAAATCAACAAGACATTAACCGCTGTTTAACCTGCTTTTAATCAATTTTAACGGCTTGAAAAATCGGTTTGTTCGCCCGAAAGGACCATGTGCGGCTATTATAATCGTGAAAACTGTACCTTCGCAGCCCTTAATTGAAGCCTAACCAAATTTATCTGACCGTGCACCTGATCAGCCCTGCCCGTCTTTCGCTCGAAAAAATCGGCGAAATCCTGTCCCGTCATGTCCCGCTGCAACTTTCGGAAGAATCCACTCTAAGGATCCGGACCTGCCGTGAATATCTAGACCGCAAAATCGCGGATTCCGACGACCTGTTTTACGGTATCAATACCGGCTTCGGTTCGTTGTGCAACATCCGTATTTCCGACGACGACATCGAACAATTGCAGCACAACCTCGTCGTGAGCCACGCCTGTGGTACCGGCGATCTGGTACCGCCCGAAATCGTGCGCATCATGCTGGTGCTGAAAATCCAGAGCCTCTCTTACGGTCACAGCGCCGTGCGGGTGGAATTGGTGCAACAACTGATCGATTTTTACAACGAAGGCGTTTTTCCGGTCATTTTCGAACTGGGTTCTTTAGGGGCTTCCGGCGACCTGGCCCCGCTGGCACACCTGAGTCTGCCGCTTATCGGATTGGGCGAAGTATGGTACGAAGGCCGCCGGCAACGCGCTGATGTAGTCCTGAAATTGAAAGGCTGGGAGCCCCTGCGTTTTCAGGCAAAAGAAGCGCTGGCGTTGTTGAACGGCACCCAGTTTTCGGCTTCTTATGCCGTCTGGTGCCTGCTGGAAAGTCGCCGACTGGCGCATATCGCCGATCTCAATGCCGCTACCGGCTACGATGCGTTCAACTGTCGGCTTTCGCCGCTGGATGCGCATATTCACCAGGTGCGCCCACATGCCGGACAAATCGGCACCGCCCGAAAACTCCGCGAACTGCTGGAAGGCAGCCAGATTGCCGCCGCTGAAAAAACAAGTGTGCAGGATCCATACGCATTTCGTTGCGTGCCGCAGGTACACGGCGCCAGCCGCGACGCCATCGCACACGTGGAAGCCATGCTGACGACGGAAATCAATTCCGTGACCGACAACCCGAATATTTTTCCGGAAGATGACCTGATCGTTTCAGGTGGCAATTTCCATGCGCAACCGCTTGCTCTGCCGCTCGATTATCTGGCTATCGCCCTCGCCGAACTGGGCAGTATTTCCGAACGCCGCGTGTATCAACTCATTGGCGGTCAACGAGATTTGCCACCTTTTCTTACCGACAACCCGGGTCTGCATTCGGGTATGATGATCGCGCAATACACCGCTGCGGCCATTGTCAGTCAGAATAAAACGTTGTGTTCACCGGCATCCGTTGACAGTATTGTGAGTTGCAATGGTCAGGAAGACCACGTGAGTATGGCCGCGAACGCCGCTACCAAAGCCCGCCGTGTAGTGCTGAACCTCGAACGCCTGCTCGCCATCGAATGGATGGTAACCATGCAGGCCCTGGATTTCCGGCGCCCGCTGCGTTCTTCCGAAACCATCGAAAAAGCGTCATCGACTTATCGTTCCGTCGTGCCACGCCTGGCCGAAGACCGGGTGCTGAGTGATGATATTCAACAAACGATTGAATTCCTCAGAGTTATGAGTTATGAGTTATGAGTTATGAGTTTTTGGTGGTAATCCTTGGCTTACGTATTGAAAAGGCAAAGGGTTGCCACCAAAAACTCATAACTCATAACTCATAACTCATAACTCATAACTCTTTCAACCGCTTCAATAGCCTTCCGATCCCGTTCTTCAAAATTTCCACTGATAATGGTGTAAGGTAAATTGCGTTGTTCGAGCACCTCTTTCAGCCGGTTGAACATCCATTCGCGTTTTTGTTCGTATTCCCGCAGGCCGTCGTTGACCCAGGGAATATCGGGTGCAAGCAGCAGGAAATGGTCGTAGTGCCGGTTTTGGCTGGCCCAGATAATCCAGGGCTGGCAGACGCCGTTGAAATAAATTTCGCTCCAGACCTGGGTGACGATCAGTTCCGTATCGCAGAAAAGAACACGGTTCGCCAGCGGGGCCATTTCGTCTTCCCGGTAGAGTTGTCCGCCTGCGATGTGCGCGAAGTCGAGTTCGGTGAGGTCCATGCCGAATTTTTCGCAGTAGGTACGGCCGTATTCTTCCACAAAAACGGTTTCGAAATGGCGGGCAAGGAATTCCGTCAGGTAACTTTTGCCACAACTTTCGGGGCCGAGCAAGGCAATTCTTTTGATGGGTGGGGAGTCGTTCACTGGATTGTAAATGTATTTTCGGGTTACATAACTATTATTAAAGCAGTGGAAAATTAGTTCATTTTCCATGTTTCAACCGAAACAATCAAGTAATTCATAAAAATCAGTTAAATCACTATCAAATTCAACGCCCGTTTGTGCAATTTTTCCCCGTTTTGCATCATTTGACTTTGTACGTTTGCAAAATCAGAATTTAACCCTTTCAAATGTTGAGAATGCCCAACCTCCGCACCCCTTCAGGTACCTGGATGATCCTGTCCGTACTTGTATTTATGTCCGCCTGCAAATGGCTTGGTTCCAAAGAACAACCGTCACCCGTTAACCCATCCACCACCACAATGCCCAGTTCCAACCCGATCAAAGGCGTATATTCCGACGACTGGGCCGTAGTCGACAGCCTCGAAAAAAAAGGGCTGTTCAAAAGCGCCCTTGAAAAAGTAGAAGCGATTGAAGCCCGCGCCAAGGCCGAAAACAAACAGCCACAGATCATCAAGGCCATACTTTTCCGCGGTAAATACATCACCCGCCTGGAAGAAGACGGATTTGTAAAAGCCTTACAAGTCCTTGAAGCGGAAGAAAAATCTGCCCGTGTACAGCCTGAAAAGGCTTTGCTTCAAAGTATACTCGGACAACTGTACGCCACTTTTCTGTCGCAGCAAGGCTGGAGTATTACTGAACGTACACCTATTCCCGACGGCGAAGGGGGCGATATCCTGACCTGGTCGGCTGCACAAATTGAAAAACGTGCGCTGGAATTGTACAATACTTCCGTTTCCGATGAAGGGGCTCTGTCGGCCATTCCGATCAGCGATTTTGAAGATGTTATTTCACCCGGCCAAAATGATTCTATTGCAAATGCGGCGCTGCGGCCTACGCTGTACGACCTGGTCGCACACCGGGCGATCGATCATTTTATGAACGAGCGGAATTACCTGACCGAACCCGCATATGCTTTCCAACTCGATCAGGAAAAAGCCTTCGCTGACCGGGAAGTATTTCAGAATGAAGTATTCGTCAGCCAGGACACCTCTTCGGGCAAATTGATGGCGCTGCGTTTGTTTCAAAAACTGCTCAGGCACCATGCTTCGTCGAATACGGGCGACCCGAAAGCACGGCAGTCACGACAGATAGATATAGACCTGAAACGACTTCAGTTCGTGTTCGCAAATTCCGTTCGGGAAGATAAAAACGCATTGTACGTAAAGGCGCTGGAGCGTTTGCATGAAAGCGCTCAAAACCATCCTTCTCAAAGTGAAATCGCTTATCAACTGGCCAGTTTCCTGTTTTATTCAAGTGAGCAGGATAAAAGCCGGAATACCAAAAAAGCCATCGCTTTGTGTGAAGACGCCGTTCGCCAGCACCCCGGCTCCTACGGTGAAAACTTGTGCCGGCAATTGCTGGCGCAGATGAAGGCGACTTCTCTGGACATTACCGTGGAACAGGTGTCGCTGCCCGAAAAGAACAGCCTCGTACAACTTTCCTTTCGAAACCTCACCCGGGCGTACCTAAAAGTGGTGCGCGCGAATCCTGATAATCTCAGGAGTATAGATAGAATGAGTTGGGAAGAAAGGCTGCCGTATTTGCTGACAATGAAAGAAGTGCAGCAACGGGAATGGGCTATTCCCGATCCGGGCGATTATCAGCAGCACACGACCGAACTGGCACTGGACGGGCTGCCCCGCGGCTACTACTGTGTGCTGGTTTCGGATAATCCCTCGTTCACCGTACAAAGCGGCCACGTTTCTTTCGCCGCCTTTGCCGTCTCACAACTTGCTGTAATACAGGCAAATGAAAATGGCACACCCAGCGTTGTCGTGACCGACCGGCTCAGTGGCGCGCCGCTGGAAGGTGTAAAACTGGAGTTTTATCTTCATTATTATGGCGGTTCCGTGGAAGAATTGCGCCTTCAAAAGACTACCGTCACCAACAAAGACGGCTGGGGGGAAGCGGATAATATACAGCACGGTAATCTTGAAGTGCGCGCGATTTATCAGCAGGATACCTTGTGGGCGGGCAATGTGATGAATTATCGCTATAATGATGAACAGGAAGAATCCCTGCAAACCCGCTTTTTTACAGACCGGAAATTATACCGCCCCGGACAGCAGATCTATTTCAAAGGCGTACTCTATAAAAATGATGCGCAGGGAAAACCCCAGATTATCCCCAATCATAAAGTTACGGTAAAACTGTACGATGTCAATCAGCAGGACAAAGCCACGGTGACTTTGCGCAGCAACGAATACGGCTCTTTCAACGGAGTGTTTACGGCTCCTACTTCCGGGCTGACCGGTTTGATGAACATCCGCTGCGATGAAGCGTCGGGCGCAGAATTTTTCAGTGTTGAAGAATACAAGCGCCCGCGTTTCGAGGTGACCATGAAGCCCGTCGAAGGCGCTTACCGCGTCGGCGATCGTATTACAGTGAAAGGAGAAGCCAAAAACTATGCAGGCAACGTGGTCGACGGCGCTGCGCTGCGTTATCGTGTGGTGCGGCAGGCCAGGTTCCCGTTCTGGGACTGGGGCTGGTTCCGCAAACCGTTCCCGCCGGTAGCCGAAATGGAGATTGCCAGTGGCACACTTGTAACCGGCGCTGACGGCGGCTTTGAAATTCCGTTTGAAGCCATTCCCGACAAATCCGTTTCTAAAAAGGACCAGCCCGTGTTCGATTACCGCGTATTCGTGGACGTGACCGACGTAAGTGGAGAAACACGCAGTAACAGCACGCAGGTGAGTGCCGGATATTCTGCCTTGCAGATTTCCTGGAACCTGACCGACCGCATGGTGATCGACAGCATGGCCCGTGTATCATTGTTTGCCACCAATATGTCGGGCCGGCCGCAGGAAGCAGAGGGTATGATCCATATTGTGCGTCTGAAAGAGCCTTCTGTTTTTTATAAAAACAGGTATTGGGAACGTCCGGATGTACGTACCATTCCCGCAACTGACTGGGCGCGGATGTTCCCTGATATGGCCTATAAAAATGAAGACGATCCGGAACACTGGGAGATTGAAGTCCCGCTTGTGATGGTAGAATTTAATACAGCAAAATTGAGTGTGGTAGACCTGCAACTGGACCGCATGACGCCGGGGTACTATAATATTATGTTGTTTACAAAAGACAAGTACGGAGAAGAGGTTGTTATTAAAAAAACGGTCCACGTTATCGACCCGAAAAAACCGGAAACCCGTTTCGATCAGCCCAATGTGGAAGTAGAAAAAAGCACGCTGGAACCTGGCGAAATCGCCCGTTTCTGGATGGGTGGAAAAGCCCCGAACCTGCATTTCCTGTTGAGCCGGGAATCCAACGGCACCATGGCATCCCCACGCTGGTACACTGTAAAAGGGGGGGGCAAGACGGAAATGCCGGTAACGGAAGCCGATCGCGGCGGTTTTGCAGTACACTGGTTTGCCGTATACAACAACCGCGTGTACGGACCCACTTACCTGAACATAAACGTGCCCTGGAGTAACAAAGACTTGCAGATCAGTTATGAAACGTTCCGCGACAAACTCAGTCCCGGACAAAAAGAAGAATGGCGTTTAAAAATCAGCGGCCCGAAAAAAGACAAGGTGGCGGCTGAAATGGTAGCGGCCATGTACGATGCTTCGCTGGACCAGTTTGCGCCGCACAGCTGGGAGCGTATTGCATTCCCGTTCCACAACGTAAAATTGTCGTTGAGCGCCAACTACTTTGCCGCACGAAGCGGGGAATCGCACCAGTCGGGTATCGAAAGTTATCCGGTACAAGGAAGAGGATACCCGCAGCTCAACTGGTGGGGCTTCCCGATGTGGGCCGCTTACGGACGTGATAACTACAGGAGACCCGACGTGTACGCTACCGCCATGCCCGCGGCCGCACCCATGGTAGCGGGCGGTAAAATGAGGAAATCAAACGTCGATACCGTGGTTACCTTCGATCCCGAAACGTACGAGGAGAAGGTGCAAATCGTTCGAAACGACCTGAACCTGACTTCGGATGAAGCGCAACAACAGGCAGCGCCCCCGGCTCCTCCTGAACAGAATGGACAACCGGCGCCGCGTCGCAACCTGAACGAAACGGTCTTTTTCTTCCCGGAACTGCGCACGGATAAAGACGGCAATATCGTGCTGAAATTCACTATGAACGAAGCGCTTACCCGCTGGAAACTGCTCACGTTCGCACATACGAAGTCGCTGGAACAGGCCATTTCGGTAAAAGAAGTGGTGACGCAAAAGGAACTCATGGTCATTTCCAACCCGCCGCGTTTCCTGCGTGCAGGTGATTCGTTCGAGTTTGCAGCTAAAGTGAGCAACCTGTCGCAGCAGGTCATTCAGGGTAAGGCAACGCTGAATCTGCTCGATGCAGCCACCTTGAAATCCGTCGGCGCCGAATTCGAATTGACTGACAAAAACAACAGCACCGCATTTAATATTCAGCCCGGACAATCGGCGCCGCTGGCCTGGAAAGTGAAAATCCCCGAAGATTTTGCCGGCGCAGTTACCTGGCAGATTTTTGCCGACGGCAACAAATTCAGGGACGGCGAGGAAAGCAGCCTTCCGGTTGTGCCCAACCGCATGCTGGTGACGGAAACGCTGCCGATCACTGTGCGCGGAAACCAGACCAAAAGTTTTGTCTTCGATAATTTCAAAAACGGCGGCAACAGCAACTCGCTTGTTACGCACCGCTACACCATCGAATTCACGAGCAACCCCGTCTGGTACGCCGTGCAGGCACTTCCTTACATCATGGAATACCCGCACGAATGCTCCGAGCAGATATTCAGCCGTTTTTATGCCAATACCCTTGCTACCAGCGTCGTCAGTAAAATGCCGCAAATCAAACGCGTGTACGACCGCTGGAAAGGAACGGATGCCATGAAATCGAACCTGGAAAAGAACCAGGAACTGAAATCGGCCCTGCTGGAGGAAACGCCCTGGGTACTCGATGCGCAAAACGAACAACAGCAAAAGCAGAACATCGCGCTTTTGTTCGACCTGAACCGTATGGCCTCCGAACGCGAACGCACACTGGCCATACTGGCCGAACGGCAGTTGGAAAATGGCGCATGGGCGTGGTTCCCGGGTGGCAAAGACAGCTGGTATATCACCCAGCATCTCGTTACGGGTTTCGGGCACCTGGGCAAACTCGGCGCGCTGGATGCAAAAAATGACCAGACAACTGCTCCCATGCTCGACAGGGCGCTGGGTTATTGCGACCGGAAAGTAATCGAACAATACAATGAACTGGAACGCCAGGTAAAAGCAGGCAAGGCAAAATGGGACGACGATCACCTGGACGGTATGATCATTCAATACCTGTATGCCCGTTCATTTTACAAAGTGGATCGCCCCGGAAAGGAAGTGGCTTATTACCTCGGTCAGGCTGAAAAATTCTGGCTCGGCAAAGGTATTTACCAGGAAGGTTTGATTGCGCTGGCCCTGCACCGCAACGGCCGCGGCGTAGCGAACGATATCGTAAAAAGCCTGCGCGAACGTGCCATCATGAAAGAAGAACTGGGCATGTACTGGCCGGTAAGTTGGGGGTACTACTGGTACCAGTTGCCGGTGGAAACACAGGCGCTCATGGTGGAAGTGTTCGGCGAAGTGGCCAACGACGCCAAATCGGTTGAGGAACTGCGCATCTGGCTGCTCAAAAACAAACAGACCAACCGCTGGGAAAGCACCAAAGCCACAGCGGAAGCAGTATACGCCTTACTCATCGGGACCGGCACGCAGGAAAACTGGCTGAACAACAACCAGCCCGTACAGGTGTCCCTGGGTGGAAAAACACTCAAACCTGCCGAAATGGAAGTTGGAACGGGTTATTTCAAAGAACAATGGACCGGCAAGGATGTAAAATCCTCCTGGAGCAAGATCGAGGTGAAAAACCCCAACTCCAACATCGTCTGGGGTGCGGCTTACTGGCAGTATTTTGAAGACCTCGACAAGATCAAGGATTTTCAGAAAACGCCGCTGACCATTGTAAAACAATTGTTCACTGAAGAAAACTCACCCACCGGACCAGTGCTGAAGCCTGTCAAAGAAGGCACAGTGTTGCACCGGGGCGACAAAATCAAAGTGCGCATCGAGATCCGCGTCGACCGGGAAATGGAATTCGTGCACCTGAAAGACATGCGGGCAGCCGGCTTCGAACCGGTCAATGTGCTTAGCGGTTATAAATGGCAGGGCGGTCTGGGTTACTACGAAAGTACAAAGGATCTGGCGACCAATTTCTTCATCGATTACCTGCCGCGCGGTACGTTCGTATTCGAATACCCGCTGGTGGTATCGCACCGGGGCGATATGAGCAACGGCATCACGACGATGCAGTGCATGTATGCGCCGGAATTCACGAGCCACTCGAAAGGTGTGCGTGTGAAAGTGGAGTAACACCGAACCCCAGTTCGGTGAAATATTTCGCTTCGCCTAGTGGTGGCATGAAAGCGAAGTAGCACTGAACTCCTGTTCGGTGAAATATTGTGCTTCGCGTAGCGGTGGCATGGGATATAAAAAAAGAGAGGTGTTTTTTGGGCTTTCGCCCAAAAAACACCTCTCTTTTTTTATATCCCATGCCACCGCTAAGTAGCAACCAAAACTTTTTTCAAAAAAAAAAACTTCCCACGCTGGGTACATCTTTTCAGAAGCAAACACATGATGGTATACGCTGCAAATCAATGCAGCATTCATTCACAAACTAACATTCAAACAATCAAATTTTCCATCACCATGAATTGCTTCAAAAATTTCTTCGCCTTCGCAACCCTCGTTTTCGCAGCCACAGTATTCACCGCTCCCCAGGCTCAGGCACAAACATCCGGCGCAGGCGGCCTCAAAATCCAGATGCAGGTAGAACCTTCCGCAGCGGCATACATCAAATTTGACGGCGTCGACGGCGAGGTCAATGTACAGGAAGGCCGCAACGTGGTTGGCCGCAACACCCGCAACGGCGACCAACTGATCGTAGTAGTAAGAAATGGCAAACCTGTCCAGTTTGGTGTGCAGCCGACCGGCGGCTCGTTCAAGGCCATCCCGTCCAATGCATCGCCCTGCAACAGCACGATTCACTGCACTACGTTCAATCCGCCGGTGTGTTTTACGCTCCCGGGCGGCCAGTGTGTGTGCTCCTGCGGACCATGGATTACTTCCACACCCAGGAATTAGAAGTGAGAGAAGTGAGAGAAGTGAGAGGGTGAGAGAAGTGAGAGGCGTAGCGTACACCGCGCCGCTCCAAAAATTCTTACACTGCTTCGCCTTTTCTTTATTGCTTCTGTAAAATGCAAGTGATCCGATGACTTTTGAGTCATCGGATCACTTGCATTTACTCGTGAATTTGAATTTGGAGCAGCGCGGTGTACGCTACGGACTCTCACTTCTCTCACCCTCTCACTTCTCTCACTTCTCTCACTTCTGAAGTTGCGCTAGCGTTCTTTTCGCCCGGCTTTTAAACCCGCCACTGCCAAATTCCATATGTTCTTCCAGAATCAAACGCAGTTCATCCTTCAGTTCGGGGATATCGCGGCAGATCTTTTCCAGTATCGTCATGGATGCGCAACGAATAGCGATCGGCTCCTGCGGGTCGGCCAGGTATTTAAAACAATGATCGGCTAACAAATCATAATACTCAGCCGGAATTTCCACATCTTCGAAAACATTCAGGGCGTTGCGTTTGACGGCATCGTGCACCGGCTGCCGGTCGATGGCTTTCAGCAAAACGGGGTAATATGGAGCCATGAGTTCGGGATGTTTTTCGCCTACATAGCGTACTACCCAGGCGCTGCGTTGGGTAATGCGGTATTCATTTCCCAAAAAAAGATCCATTAAAGCGGCCAGCCGGTCGGCATCGGCGCCGATCCAGCCGACGATGCGCATGGTTTGTGCTTTGCTGTGTTCGGCGAGCAAGGCTTCGGTGAGGAAGGTGTGGTCGGTCATTTTTACTTTACCCGGCATCGTCCTCCTCATTTTCCACGCGCTGTTGCTCTGTCTGCGGCATATGGCTGATATCCTGCAACGAAAAATCCGGGTCCCATTCCCATAATCCCTGTTCATATTCGCGGGTCATCAGCGCAATATTGTCGAGGTGATATTTCTGTTGCAGCCGCGGGAAATGGTAACGCGACCACAGCGATGACTCGTCGAAAGGAATACCCGTAGCGATGCTCTCGCGCAGGGCGAAAATGTAGGCCAGGCTTTCCGTGCGGCGTTGCAGCCAGTCGTTGATCGACAATGCCGGGTCGCCGTGGCCGGGGATCATACGTGTAAACCAGTTGCGGTCGTGAATGACCGGCAGTTTTTCCAGCGTATTCACGTAATCGACACTGCTGTGGTAAATGAACGGGAATTCTATATTCGATAGGTAGTCGCCGGCAATGCACAATCCAAGTTGCCAGATCACGATCATCATGCTGTCGGCCGTGTGGCCGGGCGTGAGGTAAAACGTCATTTTCGTATTGCCCTGCCTGTATTGCACGCCGTCGCGGAAAACTGTAAAGTCGCCGTTGGGGAATTCGATGGGGTAGGGCCGCTGGATGTAGTATTTTTCGTCGAAATCCAGAATTTGTTCCAGTATCTTTTCCTTGTCGGGGTTATCGGCCATAGTTTTCGACACAAAAACCTTGTCGGCGTCGAAAGCCTTGTACCCCATAATGTGGTCGTAATCGGAGTGCGTGAACATCAGGTACAAGGATCTGTTCTTACGGATACTGTCCACGTAGTGCCGTATTTCAATCACCTCGTCGGGAAGCCAGCAGGGGTCCACCACAATTACAACGTCTTCGGTGTGAATGACCGTCGTATTCGTCTGGAAAAGGGCGCTTTGAAAGATCGTGATATTGGGATCACGAAAGATGATTTTATTCATAGCAGGTCTCTTGTTGATTATTCCGGAGGGTGTTTTCGGCAGGCACCAACTGCATGGGCGAAAGAAAAATGGCAGGCTTCATACCAAGCTTCGCCTTCAGTCTGCCCGGAATTGACTACTTTTGCGGTTCTTGTCACAGGACAAATGTAATCAAAACCGAATCCTTTGGTTTCATCTGAATTCAAACACATTTGTTTTATTTTGACACAAGGGCACAAAAGTTGCATAGTTTGTTGGTTTTCAGCAATGTATGCGCTGTGATGCTTGTTGGATGATTGAAAAAACACCGCATACCAAATTTCAAAAAATGGGAAATGTAGTAGCCATTGTGGG
>Ga0209717_1004019_pt1 | contig 12389 bp, 9 predicted proteins | sample AD_UKC048_MetaG_FD_184418 | JGI IMG/M metagenome (GOLD analysis project Ga0209717, IMG submission 184418) | Active sludge microbial communities of municipal wastewater-treating anaerobic digesters from USA - AD_UKC048_MetaG (SPAdes) (version 2) | ecosystem: Engineered > Bioreactor > Anaerobic >... | reverse complement strand
TTTATTTCAAAAAAAGTTTATTGTCTGATAAACAGCACATTAGAAAAAAGTGCAACAAAAGACTAAAAAAAGACCATTTAGACTTTTTTGATGATATATTATTGCAAAGGTTTTTGTTGCAACAAATCAAAAATGGAGTTCGATCCGGCCAATCGGACCCGCATTGTTAAATTATTAAAACCTTTAAAAAAATGGAAGTAATAAGTGTAGAAACAACAGCTTTTAAAGAAATCATCGAAAAGCTAAACCGACTTGAAAACAAGTTTTATGAACTCAAAGCTCATGCCGATAACTACCTTCGCGATCGCTGGCTCGATAACTCGGAGGTAATGATTATCCTGAAAGTAAGTAAAAGAACCTTGCAAGGCTACCGCGACGAAGGAAAAATCCCGTATTCGCAAGTAGGAGGTAAAATTTATTATAGGGCTGCCGATGTGGAAAAGTTCCTGTATAAAGGCTTTCACAAAATCCCCGGCACTAAAGTATGAGCCCTATGACACCACTAAGCATATTCGAAAACTTCAACAATGTGGTTGGCGATAGGAGCTTTGATGTGATTGCCGAGGCTATCAGGACCGGCAAGGTGCGCGAAAAGGTTGAAATGCTCAGGCAGTTGCTGCAGGAGGGTAATCAGAAAGAATACTCGCAAAGCAAAAAGCAACTGCCGGCATTCACCCCATCGGGCAGGTTCGAAGGAGGACGCAAGGCCGAGTTCCTTCAGGAATACTCCAGGCTTATCATCCTCGACATCGACAAGGTGGATAACCTGGCCGAGATCACCGAAAAAGCAAGAAATTGCCCATACACCTACGCGTGCTTTGTCAGCCCGGGAGGAAACGGACTGAAAATACTGGTAAAAACCGACAACAGTGTGCAAAAGCATCGCGAAGCATTCCTCAGGGTGCAGCAATACTACGAGAAACTGCTCAACACAGTAATCGATCCTTCAGGCAAAGACGTAACCCGTCTTTGCTTTTTTTCGTGGGATCCGGACATCTACCGGAACCCGGAGTCAGAAACCTTTAATATCACAAGCGACATGAGCATAAAAAGCGACATAGAAAACCTGATAGAGAAAATCGAGAACCGCCGACTCGACATCACCTCCAACTACGACGACTGGGTGAAGATCGGTTTCGCAATCGAGAGCGAATTCGGAGAAAGTGGTCGGACCTATTTTCACGACATCAGCAAGTTCAACCATGATTACAATTCCGAAAGCTGCAATGAGCAGTACAACAAATGCCTGAAGAACAATAATTCGGGCGTAAGCATTAAAACGCTGTTCCATATTGCCAAGCAGCATGGGGTTACGGTGAGTTCGTTGAATAAAAGGATTGAGCCAAACGAGGAAAGCAAAGACAACTCCCAAAGCAAACCCAAGCTCACTTCAAACAAATTTCTGATTACAGAGGAATACCTTTCGAGAAACTTCGATTTGAGAAACAATGTGGTGAGTAACAAATTTGAATACCGCCGGAAAGGAGACACCGAATGGGAGGAGATGAACGAAAACAATATGTTCATCCAGCTGCAGAAAGATGGAATCAATATTAGTCTGAATCACTTGGTGGCCTTATTGAAGTCTGAATTTGTGAAGAAATACCATGTTTTCAGGGAGTACTTTCAAAGGTTGCCACAATGGGACGGACACACAGACCACATTAAAAAACTCGCTTCCTTTCTTCAAACGGATGAACGCCAGAGATTAGAAAATCATTTCAAGAAGTGGTTGGTGCGAACAGTGAAAACTGCTATTGATGACCAATATTTCAATAAGCAGGCATTTGTACTAGTGAGCATGAAGCAAAACAGTGGCAAGTCCACTTTTTGCCGTTTTTTGTGTCCTCCGGTTTTGAAGGACTATATTGCAGAAAGCATTGCAACTGACAAAGACAGTCTTATTGCCATCACCGAAAACTTTCTGATTAACCTCGACGAGCTTTCTCAGGCCGACAAAGCCGAGATTAACGCTTTCAAATCCTTATTTTCAAAAGAAAAAGTAAAGGCCAGGTTGACCTATGACAAACGCCCTACGGTACATTCCCGCCGGGCCAGTTTCATTGGATCTACCGATCGCTGGGAGTTCCTTACCGACGAGAACGGTTCGGTTCGTTGGTTATGTTTCGAAATTGACAGCATCGATTGGAATTACATCAATGAAGTAAATATGGATTTGGTTTGGGCTCAGGCATATCATTTACTTACACGAACCAATTATGATTATGACCTGACAGCAGAGGAAATACAGGAAAACGACTGGAATAACAAACGCTACCAGGTAGCAACTCCCGAAAGGGATTTACTCATTAAATTTTTTCAACCCGGTGATGATAAAACAGGAGATTTTAAAACAGCAACTGATATGTTGGAATATATCTCTGCCAGGACTGCAATTAATTTGAGTCCGGTTAAAGTTGGAAAAGAACTTCGTTTTCTGGGTTTCGAAAGAAAATCGAAACGAATAAATGAGTCAATATCGCTTTACGGTTATTATGTAAACATATTAAAGGACTAAAAAAGCATATTATAACTTACGACTTACGACAAACATTCTGAAAAGAGAACTCATTACAGCCTTATAAATGTAGTGAGTTCTTTTTTTTTATTACTATAAGTTACTACATAAGCTATCAGAATTAGTAAAATTGTAAGTAAAGTAAGATGTTTTTTTAGCCACTACAAGACTTTACGCATTGATACACAATAATTTAAAACCGCGTAGTTGGGTCGTAGCTGATTTTTTGAAAAAAAGTTTTTATTTTTCATTAAATCAATGATGATTTGCAATTTATTTTATGCGCTCATCGGCTTTATCATGCTCTCGATAAACCTAATTTACTCTTCGGTTAAACCATACTTGGCATATAACTGACGGTCTATTTCGGGTATGGACTTGCTCCAGTCTATGTCGGAGTTTGTGGTGAAGTCTTGAAGAGGGATAAAATCAAATTTTTCCTTTGATAAATTTATCGATGTAACAGCCTGCAATAATAAAAATCGGGTAAACTTGGATTTTAAGTATCTTAATAAAGCCTGAGCAATTTCAATTTTATTAAAACTTCCTATTATTAAATAAGAATCAGTACAAATTTCAAGTGGATTTATAAGTTCTGTTCTTGATAAAATCTTAAACATTCCATTTTTATCTGGTTCCCCAGCATGTTCACTAGTAACCTTACTGACCATTATTTTATACGAATTTAGATAAGGATTACTATTATTTACTTCTTTAGCAGATACATAGCTTATACCATTGCTTGTGAAAAGTTTGATGCAATTTTCGAATTTGTTATAATTTCCCCTTTTGTCTGAAGAAAAACCAAATGGATTTCTTGATGAAACTAAAATTGAAAGTTTATCCTCTTCTCTTTTATTTATTTTATGAATAATTTCTACTGCTTGGTTGTATCGAATAAATATTGAAAATTCATTCAATTTTCGATTCATGGTTTTTTTTAATCCATCATGAATGTATGAAAATTCGCAATCTGATTGGTTATTTATATCCCATAGAAAATAATTTATTCCACCACCTATACTTGTGTTAGGAAAACAATCTTTAGCATTAATAAAATCAATAATTTTTGATAAACGATTGTCTTGGAGCATTTCTTCTCTAAATTCATCTAAACCTTTACCACCAGCGAACCATCTGGAAGGTGTTATCATTGATATATAATTCGGTTTGATTTTTTTTGATATTGATACAAAATGATTATATACAGGTTTAGCACTAACTCCTGCCCCACCATCCATTTCTTGATAAGGCGGATTGCCTACAATTGCATTAAATTTCATATTATCGTTGTTATTTGATTTCCAATAAGTTTTTCCTTGTTTTACCTTGTCCAAAAAGTTTTGTTGTTTATGGGTAATTTGGTTTACCAAATCTTCGAAATAGCGTGTATTTACTTTTGCCTTGCGGAAGCCTACCAATGTTCGTTTGGTAATGCTTTTTGCCATAGGGGTTTTGCAAATCACATAAATATTTTCGGATACAACCTTATCCCATAGTTTGAGTTGCTCTTCGATGCTTGGTGGTTTTTCTTCATTCGGGAATTGAGAGATAACCATTTTTTTATAAATGCTATAACTCACAAATAGGGGGTAAAGTCCCGATTTTGAGTTTATTTCCAATATTTTAGCATTTTCGGCAAATACATTTTGTGTTACTTCCCCATGATTCACATAGCGAGGTTTTTCCAAAGCATTTTCCATTTTTTCATCAAAGAAAACATAACCGCCAAGGCAGTCGCCTAAGTGCATGTTTACCACACGCCATGGTGTTAATACTGTTTCTTTGTCGGGGTTTCGGAATGTGTTAAAAATGGTGCTTATACGAGCAATACGTTCTTCGATGTTCAAATTATCGGCAGCACGAGCCATAGCACGAATGCGTTTGCCCGCAGCTCTAAAAACGTCAGGTTCATAATACTTTTTAAAGTTCTCGAAAACCTCTTTTGTTACTCCTTTAGGCATAAATTCTTCCCACGATTGGTCATCGATGAGTTGAGAAAAATTGTCGATATTAATTTGTTTGTCTTCATCGTTTGCGTCGGCACCATAAATAAGCAAAGGCATACGAATGGAGATTCCTCTGAGGATAGAAACTGCACTATCGCGGGTTTTTCGCTTTTCGTCCCTTTCCTTTAACAGTTGTTTTTCTTCTTCTGTGAGTTCTTTTTTTGCTCTGCTTTTCTTTTCGGCTCCTTCTAATTTTTCATATTCTTCATCTGTAAATCCTTGTTTGTTAATGTCGATATCGCCACTCTTAGGCATGGCTTTGGTGCTCCCGATGATTTTTTTAAGTGTTTCAAAATCTTTCAGTTCCACGTCGTCCAATTTCATCAATTGGTCGTTGTTGTACAAGTAGCCATCTTCGAAACCATTGCGAACTACCCGCTCAACATATAATTTTTTGAGTTGTTCTAACATCCCCTCCACATTGTAGGCTGCCATTCGTGAGCCATCAACCGATATTATAGGGCAGAAATTCAAAAATTCGCCCATAATATCCCGGTCTTTGCCAGTCGTTTTACCTGCTTTTGCTGATACCTTGGCTGTTTCTGCAATAACTTTCAATGTTCTGTCGGGGGCAAAATCAAAAACAAAACACTCTTCTTTTACTCGTCCGTTAATTGTAGCAGGCGTTTGCACCCTGAAAATGGTTTGCATATAACTTGATGCAGAGGTATTGAAAGAGCCTGCTAGCATAAAAACTGCAGACCATGCAGGAACAGAAACGCCGGTGGTTAATCTACCACAAGATAGCGTAATGGTGTATGTTTCGTGAGGTTTATTGCTGATAGCATTTTGAACTTTTTTCAATGCTTCTTCATTAGCTTCTTCTTCATCACCATCTCCGGCGACATTCACAATTTTAAATTGGCTGAAAACAGGATGCGCTTGTAACATAGTGCTCAAAGCTCTGGCTTCTTTAACTCCAGGAACCATCCACAACGAATGGCGAAAATTGTTGCGGTATTCTGTTGTAGAATAAGGGTAGTTACTTTCTTTATCTTCTTTACAAATTAAATTCAAAAAAGAACGGACATCTTTTTGGTGAAGAAAATCACCATTTTTATTCACTCTAAAAAATTCATGAAAATTGAAAGCAACATCTTCATCAACGAAATTGTTAATTAGTTTTCCCAGATCGTAGGTAAAAATATTTAATTTGGGCAGTGAAGCATAAGGGTTTGGGTCACCAAAGTGAAGTTCATCCCACTCCTTTTTAGCTTTTTGCTCCATCACATAATCCCAAGTGTAGATTTCGTCTTCTTTGTAGTTTTCGAGCAAATTAAACGGAGTGCCCGAAAGACGAAGCACTTTAGTTGTTGGTTTTACCAATTCAGCCATAACATTTTTGCCCAATTCGGTTTGAGTTCCCTCATGAGCTTCATCTACGATGATAAAGTCCCAAATCGCATTGAAAACTGCATTATTTTTATCGAAATTTCCACCAACCTGAGCAGAGCCTCTCAAATCTTGCATGGAAGCAAAGTAGATGTACTTTGATTTTTCTTTTTTTACTTGTTTTTCAAGCGTTTCAAAAGAATTTCCTTTGTTTTTAGACCCGTAGGCAAAATTAGGTTTATCGTAAAATATTTTCCCAAAGTCTTCGAACCAGCCGGCATCGACAACAGGTCGGTGAGTTAAGATTAGAGTTCTTGTAAAATCCATATCCTTTACCACCTGAAGAGCCGATAGCGTTTTTCCGAAACGCATTTTAGCAAACCAGAGCATTTCGTTACTCTTTTTGAACTGCTTTTTAGTTTTATCAATGGCGTCTTGTTGTTCAGGTCTGAAAATGATAGGATTCTTACTTGCTGATTTTTCACCTTGACCTAATGAGTTTCGACCTTCTTTAACCGCTTTAATAGCATTCTTAACCGTTTCAAGGTCAGTAACAAACCATTCATTTGCCTTATTTTTAGTGTCGAATGTTTTTCTTTCTATTCCAGAGCGAATTAGCACCTGATGAACTTCAGAATCAGAGAATGAATTTAAAGTGCCTTTGTTAGTGAAAATTGTGAGCTCCGTGTAAAGCAAATCATATCTAATTCCAGCAGTTTGGGTATATTGATTGATTCTGTTCTTAGCCGCTTCGTTCAGTGCTTTGCTATTTGGCTCTAAACCCCAAATATTTTCGTTGTCCGAAGTGGTTTCTCCTATTTTCAAACAGCCTTTATGCAACGCATCGTTTATGCGAAACACATAAATAAGTTTGAGTTTTAATGCCGAAGTGAATTTCATTTATAAATAAATGTTTATATTATTTACCAAGATTATCGTTTTGCAGTAACCAATCTACAACATTAAGTTTTCTCACTCCGTCATACACAGGATTAAAGTCAATATCAGTCGTAAGCAAATATTTAGGATTAGAGTCCTTAATTGCTTTAAGGGGAGCAAGTTCTCTTTGTAGCGTTTCAGGATTATCGGTAGTCCACGATACTTGAAAATAGGAAGTGTAACCGACATTATCGGTAACCACAAAATCTACTTCGAGATTGCCAGTTTTGCCAATGTAAACATCTCTATATCTTCTCACAAGTTCAAGATAAACAGCATTTTCTAACCAATGTGAGCGATCTTTAACCATTTCACGTTTTAGACGAACCTTACGAAAACAAGGATCAACTAGATAATACTTATTTAGTGTTTGCAAAAGTCCTTTTCCTTTAATTTCGTAACGAGGCACTTTGTAAATAATAAATACATCACACAAAGCATCTAAATATTTTGCGACTGTTTGTTTATCAACAACAGTACCATGTGTGCGTAATGTGTCAGAAATACTTCGTGGAGATACATAAGAGCCAACCGAATCAAAAATGAAATCAATTATTTTATTAAAATCGTGTTTATTGGTAATATTTAAACGTATAAAAACATCTTTCTCAATAATGGTATTTAATACGCTTCGCATAAATCCATCGGCTTGTTTTTGGCTGATTTTCTTTTGTTTAAGATATTCAGGAATGCCTCCTTCTTGTATAAAATTCGCCAAAGTTTCCAAATTCGATAAGTTTGGCGAAATTGAGTTTGTAAAATATAGATATTCAGAGAATTGAAGAGGAAGAATAGATATTTCGAAATATCGACCTGTTAACAATGTTGCCAATTCGCCAGAAAGAAGATAGGCGTTAGACCCTGTAATATATACATCGCAATTTTTATTAATGTACAAACTATCCACTAAGCGTTGAAATTCTTTTATATTTTGCACTTCGTCCAGAAAAATATAATTCATTTTATCTGGCACAAGATTGTTTTTGATGTGCGCATGAATTTGATAAATATCGCCTATGGAGATTGTATCCAGATCCTCGAAATTTAGAAACTGAATTTGTTTAGTATCGGCACCATTATTCAACAATTCACTGGCAAACATTTGCAATAGAGTTGATTTGCCACAACGCCGTACCCCAGATATTACTTTTATTAAATTTTGGTCTTTCAAGTCACGTAGCATTTGCATATACTGCTTACGTTCTATGAAATCGCCTTTAGTTTGATAATATTGCATTGTATGTTGTCTTTTATCGAATCAATTTTTTATCAAATCCACAAACCTAATTTTTAGTCCTTTTTTATCTGTATTCAAATCTTTATTGCTCCAATCTTTTATCAAGCAATAAATTCCATTGTGTTTTTTGATGTCGTCTTTTGTACAACCTTCGCATTGCTCTGAGGTTATTTCAGTTTCACCAAACAGGTTTTTGTTTTCATTTATTTTTGAACCACAGCTATTGGGGATAACTCCCTTTAAACCATCCATTTGCCATGCATTCCATGAAATAATATAGGCGATGTATTGTATGGATTTTAGCATTGGTTCTTTACCAAATTTCAACGTGTAGTTTTCGATAAAAGTAAATAGCATTGCTTCTCTCGCTAAAAGTAAACTATCGCCTTGCCACTCAAATGCATAAATGTTTTTGTAGGCAGTTTGAGCAGCTTCGAGCCATTCACCTGAATTATCAAGGTTTTCATTAATTACTCTTAACTTTCTATCTAAAAGTCCAATTCGCTTTTCGATTGGAATAAAATATCCTGTAGTGGTATCGTATCTGCTTGTTATATAGGGTGCTTCTCCACAAGCCATTTCAAGTCGAGTATCTCTCACATAATGCTTCCAGGTTTTACCTTCGGGGAAGCTTATTTTCCCTTGGGTTATCTCCCATGTTTTTGTGCCATTTTCCAACACAATCTCAGTATTGAAGACATTCTCTCTGCCAAACCATGCATTGTCAATCAAATTATTTTGAGCATTGCAAATCCATGATGGAGTAAAAACTTCTGCCATTTCTCTCACTCTGGTCTGTTGCAAATCTTTATCCTTTTTAACACGAGGCATTATTATTTGACCATTTTCTCCGGTAATTGATTCAGTAAGAATGTGAGAAAAATACTGATACTTGACACCGAGTTCTTTATAATTGTCAGTAGCCCAAAAAATATTTTGTTGAGTTGTATGGTCTCTTAATAAAATTTCGAGTACCAAAGGATACTTTCTAATTATATCATTCTCTAATATATCAATTTCTTCTTGCATTAAATTTTTCCATTCGGGTTTAATACATTTTACTTTTTATTAACTCTTCAATAAAAATGAACTTGCTAAAAATTGCTATATTACTTTGTGTGGCTTTGCGTGACATATATCAATCAATTCAGCTATCAAAACTAAAAAATAAAATCGAATGTTGATGTAAAATAATGAAGAATCACATCCGTCCTAAATAAAATTTGAATAAAAAAGGGAGTTGGGAATTACTCATTATGAGTAATTTTAAAGTTGCTAAACAAAACCAACTCCCATGGTAAAATTATCACTTTTTTCACAGATAACAAGTATAATCCCTCGTAATTTATTTTCGATTATTGTCGACAAATATCAAGGCGACAAATACACTAAGGGTATTGATAGCTGGACGCATTTTATCAGCATGTTATTTTGTCAACTTGGACAGGCCAACTCGGTCAGGGATATATCCAACGGATTGCGTAGTATCACAGGCAACATATATCATTTAGGTTGCCAAAGATCGCCTTCTAAGTCAACCATATCCTATGTAAACGAGCATCGTAATTTTCGTGTTTTCCAAGAATTCTACTATTCGCTTTTTTCATATTTAAAGCTGCAAACTCATTTCGCCAAGCCGGCACTTCATCAGCTACGGCGTAAGGTATACTTACTCGATGCCAGCACCATTTCGTTATCACTTTCACTTTACGATTGGGCCAAGTTCCGAACACGCAAAGGGGCTGTAAAGCTACACATGTTGCTAGATTATGATGGTTGTTTACCTGCCTTTGCCGATTTAACCCATGGGAACATTCACGAGATTCAAATAGCCAGAAAAATGAACCTTCCCAACGATAGCATTGTCGTTTTCGATATGGGATACTACGACTTTGCCTGGTGGAAGAATTTGGACAGCAGGAATATTTGGTTCGTAACGCGAGCCAAAGACAATTTAGACTATCAAGTAGTTGAAAGATTTGATATTACTGATGAAAAGAACAAGGGGGTAATGGAAGATTGTAATATTCGGCTAAACAGTGTCAAAGGCAGAGAAGAGTATCCTAACATGTTGAGATTGGTGCGCTTTTGGGATGAAAAAAATCAAAACTTACTGGTATTCCTTACCAACAACAGGTATTGGACAGCATCAACTGTTGCGGCAATTTATAAAGAGCGTTGGCAGATTGAATCGTTCTTTAAAATGATTAAGCAGAACCTGAGAATCAAATCTTTCGTCGGAACATCAGAAAATGCAGTACAAATCCAGATTTGGACGGCCCTTATTACGATGCTCTTATTGACCTACCTAAAGATTAAGGCAAAATATGCATGGCACATGTCAAATCTAATCACATTTATCCGACTCAATCTATTTGTGAAAATTGATCTTTGGCAATGGATAAACGAGCCATTTTTCCGTCCAAAAGAAATTATTTCAACACAACTTTCTCTCTTTAGTGGATAGGGTTGTTTCTAAAAACTCAATTCTTTAATATTTATATTGCTGATTATCAATCAATTCTTCGCAGTAAAAGAATTATTTTGGACAGCTGTGATGAAGAATGAAGAAATTGATGCAATCCCTCACCATCTCACCCCCTCCAAATACTCTTCCCCAATCCCATAAATAGAAAAGATTTCCTTCTTCAGCCGGACTAAGTTCACCACGTCTTCGAGGTTGTATTTGAGGACGTGTTGTTTTTTGTAGGGGTTGTTCCAGTCTTCGGCAAGTTTGAAGATGTTTGATTTGTACTGGCGTTGCGAGCGGTTGATTTCGAACATCTCCTCGAAGGAAGCCAGTTTGTAGGAGTCCATCCCGGGCATGATGTCGCGGAAAACTTTGAGCAAGTTTACACAGCGGTAGTTGTTGCGGATATCCAGACCGGTGTTCTTCTCCAGCATCCCGATATCAGGACCGTAAAAGTAAATGTAGCCGTCCACCGGTGCCAGCATACGTTGGATGTTGTACATGTTCAGGTTCTCATCATAGAGCTGGTTGTAGTTGGTAACGGAGTAGGCGTATCCTACCAGGAAGATCTGTTGGTTGAAAAACCATTCGAGGTCGATGTAGAGGTCGGTTTTGTTCATGTCAGATGTCAGATGTCAGATGTCAAATGTCAAAAGTTAGATTGTTGTGCGAAAAAGTTATTTTTGTTGAATAATAGTAATCTTGAAGAATGAAACAGGAATTACAGGACAGGTTTCTTGATTTTGCAGCTGGAATAGTTTTGCTCGGAGGCGAATTGAAAACCACGTATGAGGGTAAACATGTATTCGGGCAATTGTTCCGATCGGGAACTTCGGCAGGCGCAAATTTCGAAGAATCACATTCGGCTGAAAGCACCAACGATTTTATCCATAAAAGAGAAATTGTGCTTAAAGAGCTTCGCGAATCGTTGTACTGGCTGCAACTCATAAAAAGGACCAAGATTGTAAAAAACAATACTGCTATTGATACACTTATTAACGAGAATGAAGAATTCATAAAAATCATTGCAAAATCATTAATTACCATAAAGAATAAATCGAAATAATGTCAGATGTCAGATGTCAGATGGCAAAAGTCGTTCTCCCCGGCACAACCCACATTTGACTTTTGACTTCAGACTTCTGACATGCAATATTAACTCATCATTTTCGAAAATATTCACACCCGGGTTCCTTTGCACCCCTTTGTACCCCTTTGCGTAGCTGATATTCAAACACTTGTGTTTATCTTTGCAGGGTATGGAAGAGAAAAAGTCATATACCCCGAAAGAGCTGGCCGACGAATACAACGTATGCCTGCGTACCTTTTACACATGGATATTGCCCATCCGTAAAGAAGTGATGGCGATGAACCCCAGCCACAAAAAACGCAGCCGTGTTTTCATCCCCAAACAGGTAAAACGCATCCGCGAATACCTGGGCTAACAGCAAAGAACGGCAAACAATTACAGCTAATACCGTTAACACGTTTAACGGAAAGTGCAACTTTCTGTGTCCGTAACATTGTCGTGAAATTTCATCACGATTATGTCGAAACTGAAGAAAATATTCATTGTGGTTGCGGTCATCCTGACATTGGGGATCGCCTGGAAACTATTCAGAAAAGTAAAAGACACCGAAAAACTCAAGATTGGCGACACCAGCCTGAAACCCACCAAAGAGCTCAAGAAATTCACCGATCTGGCCGATATATTCATGTCCGGACTGAAAGTAAAAGGCTTCATTGAGATCAGGAACTTATCCGGCAGGGACTACAATTTGAGCCAGCTGAATATCGACTGCTACACCCCGAAAACCGAAACCCTGCTGGCCGAGCAAACCAATATCCTCGACAAAAACATTGTGCTGAGAGCAAAGCAAACCA
>Ga0209717_1004010_pt1 | contig 12405 bp, 6 predicted proteins | sample AD_UKC048_MetaG_FD_184418 | JGI IMG/M metagenome (GOLD analysis project Ga0209717, IMG submission 184418) | Active sludge microbial communities of municipal wastewater-treating anaerobic digesters from USA - AD_UKC048_MetaG (SPAdes) (version 2) | ecosystem: Engineered > Bioreactor > Anaerobic >... | reverse complement strand
CGTTACCGCCGTCCGGATTCTCTGGCGAACGCGTATTTATTGGAAGGGGTTTTTTACCTCTACAATAAAAACTACCGCAAAGCGGAGAGTATCTTCCAGAAGGGCTTTGAGTCGGCGAAATCTGCGCAGACCATCAATCTTCTGCAACGATGCCGGATCGTTAATCTTCTGTTGTACGGAAAAAAGAACCTCGCGTTCGAGCATATCCATAAAGCTTTCTTCGACAAAGAAGAGTATGGGTTCCGATTGTTTGTGGCGCTAAACGCGGCGCAAACTCCGAAAGCGATTGCTGAAGCTTTTCGCGACTTCGACGCGGATTCAGTGAGATGGCGCGAAGAGAGCGCACTGATCTTCTGCGAGAAGATCGCGGCTGTTGATCCGGCAGGATTCGAGCGATTTTGCCGAAGAATGGTCTCTGATTTTTCAAAATCAAGCGATGTTCTTTCTCTTGCCCTCGTTTATGAAGCGCTCGCCAAGTTTTACCGGTTTGTCCAAGATGACGATCATTCACGCTTTTTCTTGGAAAAATCGGTGACGATTTATCGTCGAATCGGTTTAAACCATGCGGCTTCCGTGCTCTCCGAGAAATTTGCCCTGAAAAACCTGTCTTTGAAACGATACGAGAATAAGATGAACCATTTTGTCAGGCAATCGACGGATCGCCAACTGAAAAGCGATTTCGTCACTTTTCGTCGGCAATACGAGCAAGATATGGACGAACTGGGCACTTACCGGACGATGCTCGATGTGTTGCGCGGTATTGATTACCATTGTGAAGTCGATCAATTGTTGGAACAAATCCTTCGCAACATCTGTGACGCCCTGAAGGCGGAGAACGGCCACATCGGGTTCTACGACGAAGCAGGTGTTCTCCATAGCGCCTGCTATGGACCGCGGACAGAAAGTGCGCAATTTCCGATCGGCGAATGGGCGAACGAAGGGTTTCATCCTTCGAAAAGTCCCGGTATCATTCGTAAAACCATGTACTTGGAACAAGGGCAGAAGATCGTGATCGCTTTACAGTTCAAACCGCTTTTGAAAGAGCGGCAAGAGCGTTCGCTGATCTTCTTCCTGAACGAAGTGGAACCGATTTTCGAGCTACTCGTTCGAAGCACTCTGACTTTCGGGAAAAGCATCTTTGATTCTTTAACGCAACTGAATAACCGTTGGTTTATGGAGCAACGGCTGCAGGAAGAGTTTGAAAAGAGCATCCGGTACAACTTTCCGCTTTCCTTTGTCATGGCCGATATTGATGACTTCAAAAAGATAAACGACACTTTCGGCCATCCGATCGGCGACGAATCTCTGCGGATCATCGGTGCTTTTTTTAGGCAACACACCCGCAAGTACGATGTGGCTGCGAGATACGGGGGAGAAGAATTCGCGATCATCTTGCCGAATACCGAACCCGATCGGGCATTTCTTGTCGCGGAGAAGATAAGAAAGGGCATCGAAGAAATGAGCGATTTTCCTTTTCACATAACGATCAGTTTTGGTATCGCCGGTACCGGCCGGAATAAGTACGCGCGAACGGAAGACCTCATAACGGCGGCTGATCGCGCCCTCTACGAAGCCAAAGCGCAAGGTAAAAACCGAACGGTGGTGTTCGATCATCCCTTACCCGTGAAATGATTTAACGGACAACGATAGTACCCAAGACCCATAAGGAGGAGACATGGAAAAACGGATAGACGAACAAATAGACGCGCTGGTGCCCGAGATGGTGGAAGAGATCTGTCATGCGGTAAAGATACCCTCTTTTCAGGAAGCTCCGCAACCCGACGCGCCTTTTGGGGCGGAAACCGCCAGAATTTTAGCATTCACTCTGGCCTCCGGAGAACGAAAAGGCTTTGTGGTTAAAAACGTCGATAACTATGCCGGCCACATTGAGTTTGGATCGAGCGGCAAGCTGTATGCCGCTCTTGGGCATCTTGACGTCGTGCCGGTGGAAAAGGGAGGCGCCGATTGGTCCGTCCCTCCGTTCGAGGGGATCGTTAAAGACGGCGCTATATGGGGAAGAGGGGCAAGCGACGATAAAGGCCCTACCTTTGCGGCCCTTTATGCGCTCTATGCGCTCAAACGGCTGGGTGTCGCGCCGAAGAACCGCATCCGGATTATCTTGGGAACCAACGAAGAAACCGGATGGGAATGCGTTCGGCACTACTTTCAGAAAGAACCCTATCCGGATTTCGCGATAACCCCGGATTCTGTTTTTCCAGGCGTCTATGCCGAGAAGGGGATCTTAAGGCTGGACTTATGCGCCTCCATCGACGGGGTAAGCCTGCCGGGACTCACTCCCATCGCTCCGAACCAAATCCTTATAAAAGGGGGAACGACCCCGAATGTCGTTCCAAAAGAGACGAAATTGCACATTCTCAGCAACAATCCCGCGATGATCGACCAAATGCTGCATCATTTCCGAGCGCAGAATCAGGCAACCCTCACCTGGACCCTTAACACGACGGGAGAGTACGAGATATTGTTTACCGGGAAGCCTTTCCACGCGGCTCATCCGGACGAGGGTATCAACAGCATCGCCGCATGTTTGGATTTTTGCCGCTTGTTGGGACTTTCCCCTCAACTGAAAGAACGTTTGGATTGCTTGTGGGATGCGATCGGTTACGATGACACAGGTAAAAAGTCCAGGATTTCAGGTCAGGACGGCGTTTCCGGTTCCCTTACCATGAATTTGGGCACGATCGTATGCGATGAAAGCAGACTCAAAGCCACTCTGGATATCCGATATCCGATATTTTTCGATAAAAAAAGGATTGTCAGTCAATTAGAAGGCGTGTTTAACGGTTTTACCATTAGCGAAAACAGCTCACTCGACCCTTTATACGTTGATCCGGAAGGCCCGCAGATGCGGCAGTTGATGCGAATATACCGCGACTTTACAGGAGAGTCCCTGCAGCCGAAAGCAATTGGCGGGGGCACCTACGCGCGAGCCGTCCCATTGGGTATCTGTTACGGTCCGCTCTTTCCGGGCGAGGAATCCTACGCGCATCAAGTGGATGAGCGCAAGTCGATCGCGTCATTGACGAAAGCCTGTAAAATCTACGCCCGATTGTTCTACGAATGGCTCACGGGAAGTGAGGAGCGCTAATACAAGGTGATCACGCCGCATTAAGGATCGGAAAATGAAAAAAGGCTTCGCGTTTTCTGCGAAGCCTTTTAAAAAGGGATGAAAGAACGATCGATCCGTCAAAAATGTCCGACGGATTTGAGCCCGTGTCCGGTGATCAGGCTCACCGTGCGGCCTTTTGCATCCGCCTCATTCTCCAGAACGCGTTCGATGCCGGCGAAGGCTGTGGCAGATGTTAATTCCATAAAGAAGCCTTTCTTAGCCATCTCCCTCCAGTTGCGGAGGATCGATTCTTCTGTGACCGAAAGAAGATAACCGCCCGTTTCTTTGACCACCTTCAAGATGCGCTCACCGTGAACGGGTTGCGCGATCGCGATCCCTTCGGCGACAGTCGGTTGCAAGACGACGGAGATGGGTTTTACCGATTTCTGTTCCCACGCGGAAACCAACGGATTACAGCTTTCAGTTTGGATACCGATCAGCTTTGGCATTTCCGCAATGATCTCCGCTCGGAGCAGGTCTTTGAACCCGTTGTATACGCCAAGCAGGAGCGTGCCGTTGCCGACCGGGAGGATCAAACGGTCGGGGGCTTTCCAATCCATCTGTTCGACAATCTCATAAGCCAAAGTTTTTGTTCCCTGCATAAAATAGGGATTGTATACGTGAGAGGCGTAATAGGCGTGATTCGCTTCTTCCAAGACCGCTTGCGCCGTTTCCTGGCGAGAGCCGGGTATCTTGCGAATACGGGCGCCCAACATCCGCGCCTGCTCCATTTTAGCCGGAGAGGTCACCTGCGGAACAAACACTTCACATTCGATTCCGGCCGCGCTGGCGTACATCGCGATGGAACAGCCGGCATTTCCCGAGGAGTCTTCGACGACGCTTTTTATCCCCATCGAACGGACGTAACTGATGAGTACGGATGCGCCGCGATCCTTATACGAACCGCTCGGGAACAAATGATCCTGTTTGACCCATATGGGATATCCTTTGATGTCAAACTTTAACAAGGGCGTGAATCCTTCTTCAAAAGAGACAATGTCTTTATCCGCTTCGATGGGGATCGCTTCCCGATAGCGCCAAAGATTGGCCTTACGCTGCCGGATCTTTTCTATCGGAAAACGCGCTTCGAACTCTAGCTCAAAGGGTTCTCCACAGTCGGGACAGCGATATACTGCCGGATCGGGAGAGGCTTTTTTACAGGTGGGACAGATCATTCGTATCAACATGAGACCCCCTTTGCGTTTATTTCTTCGTGATGACTTCCATCACCGCGTTTTTAGCTTCAAGCGTATCGCTTTCCAGGAAGAGCTTTACATACTCGCCCCAGAGCTTTCGCCGATTATCCGGATCGTAAACATAAACCTTTCCGAATAACTCGATGATGCCGGTATCCCCTGTGTAAACAAACTCGCTGCATTCGGCGTACAGGTTTCCCTTATAGATTCTTACCGGCCTGTCAGCCATCTCGTTTTTTCCCTTGTACAGCTTGGCGAGGGTTTCAAACTCCATAATGTCGCAGAAAACTTCTACCGAGTCCTCGCTCTCACCCGGTTTAATGATGCTGTGGACCTCGTTTTTGAGGGTTCCCGTCTCTTCGACCAGGTCGTAGTCCAGCTCAACCGCGGTGGCGCGACCGGTTTCGAACTCCACGAATATCCCTTGCCGCGCTTCAACCTTGCGATCTTCCCCGCGTTCCCTGAGAATTTGGAAGAACTTTTCGGAAATTAGGCTGAATTCGCCTTTGATAATCTCGGCGTGATTGTAGAACTCGATACGGTCTTCGAAAAATTTAAACAGATCCGCCTTAATATGCAGCGTGTCTTCGCCTTCTGTTTGGGCGAACGCGAAGAGTGACGATACGAGCAATAAAAACAGGAATAGACCTTTCTTTTTCAAATTCACCCGGCGTATTGTCGCCGGACACCTCCTTTATACCCTTAATAGTGAGAATCCTAATGTACACCGATTTTCCAGCCGGCGCTGTTTCAGAAGTCGCTTTAACGCATAAAGCGGATGATATCGAAATACGAGATATAGATAGCGAACCCGATCAGAAGGAAAAATCCGGCGGTATGGATATATCCTTCGATCACAGGGTTGATTTTTTTACGCGTTACCATCTCAACGATGCTGAAAACGATCCTACCGCCATCCAGGGCCGGTAACGGGAGGAGGTTGATGATACCGAGGTTGAGCGTGATAAATGCCAGGAGGAACATCAATGTTTCCATACCGGCCCGCGAAGCTTGCCCAATGATGTTTACCAACCCGATCGGGCCCGCGAAATCCTTTACGCTCGCTTTTCCGGTGAACAGGCTGCCGATGATGCTACCCATACTGGTCAGCATGCCATTTGTGCGCTGGATACCCAACCCGATCGCCTGAAAAGGATTGCCCGGATACTGGTTTTCGTTGGCAGGATAAAACAGGCTGTTTTCTAAAGCTTCGGTAAAATCCTGATAAGACATTTCAAGCTCAGTCGGCAAGCCATTTCGTTCCACCAAAACGGAGACTTTCCTGACGGAGGGTTGAGAAAATTGATGCGTAACGACATTCCCGCGCGTCTCCAAATAGGTGAAATGGCGGTTTTCCACTTGCGTGAAGGCGAAAAGGGTGAGAATTGGATAGAAATCACCGCTCTGTTCCACCTTCGTACCGTTGATAGAAAGGATACGGTCATCCTTTGCGAAAGGATAGGCCGTGTCTTTTATCCTCGTCGAAAGGGTGGAGTACACGATTCCGATCATCTTCTGCGGGTTCAGCGTCGTAAAGGCTTTGAGTGTGACTGGGATCGACTCCCCGCCTTCGATCATTAAGTCTAACTGCTGATCGGTGATGCTTTTCAAGTCCGCTATCGATAAGGGGATTCCGTTCATTGACAGAAGCGTTTTTCCTTCCAGGTTGGGGAAGGGATTCTCTGTCTCAATCACATAGTTGGTCTGCTGAGGGAAGACTTCCGGAACGATCGCCAAGTCGCGGGCTTCGCCTTCTCGGATGATAGTTGCCGAAAACTGCGCCTCTTTTTGTACGGCGTTGGAAAAGTCGTCAAGCCCGAAGATCCTTCGCCCGTTGACACTATGTAAAATATCCCCAGGCAACAACCCGGCGCGCTCGGCCGGCGTATTGACCCCCACCCTCTCGATTGCGATCGTGGGGATGCCCCAAATGGCGCAGGTCATCGTCATAAAGAGATAGCCGAACAGGATCGAAAAAAGTGGTCCGGAAAACGCAATCAGAAATCGTTGCCAAGCGGGTTTTGCGTAAAAAAACCCTTTTCTTTCCTCTTCCGTATGATTGGTATCGGTCGGGTCTTCCCCCGCCATACGCACGTATCCTCCCAGGGGAAAGATATTCACGCGATATTCTACCCCGTCTTTGCCCGTTTTCGAAAAAATCTTCGGCCCGAATCCGATTCCAAACTGCAATATCTGCACTTTGAAGAGTTTCGCGAAAAGAAAGTGCCCTAATTCGTGGACTAACACCACAATCGTAAGAATCACAAGAAATAAGATGATTTCCAAAATCTTGCTCCTTTATCGCGGATTTCTTTTATATATCCGAAATTCCTAAAACCAAATAGGTAAGGTAGTGTGATGGATATAGAGACGAAAACGGCAATCTGAAAAAACGATCAAAAGGAGTTCAGAAAACCAGTGCGCTTCCGATCAGCCAAACACGATCGAAGGGTTATCGCTAATCTCCGATCGGAAGGTGAATTTTCAATGCCGCGCCCGGCAACAGGTACATATCGATCAATCCGGGGTTATACTGCTTGATCTCTTCCACCGTCACGCCATAGGCATTCGCGATACTGATGAGGGTATCGCCTTTTTGGATCACGTAATCTATAAAATAAGGCTGTGTCAGCGCCTGCCAGGCCGGATCCAGATGAACTGCCCCGTACTTCATCGCCCAAAAAACGTAAGGCAGCGGGGAAATATCCAGGATTTTAATCCCGGGAACGGTTTTTTCCAATAGTTCTCTGGGGCCAAAAAACCCGATTCTTTGGGACTTGTCAAAGGTTCTCAGAATCAACCGCTCCCCCTTCGGCTTCGTTAAGTCGAGGAAATAGGGCTCCCCCCATAAGGAAAAGAAATCGGCTGGCGATCGAAAGAGGATCTCCCCATCGACGATATCCAGAGCGGAGGCGGAACGTTCCAACAACTTCCGGATGCTGGCGTTGTCCAGATACAAGGTACCGAACACGTCTTTTTCGAAAAAGGAGATCGTTTCCTGGGGCGTTGCCTGGAGCGGAAGGCTTCTTTGGCAAAAGATCGCCAGATCCATCGGAAACAGGCTGTTCATCATAATCCCCATCATGCTAAAAAACGGGATTTCGTATAGAAAACATTTGCCCTCGGGGTCGATTGGAAAGGCTTGCTCCGTCCAACGCGAGAAATCCTCTGTCAACGTTTTCAGAGAGTCCGGGACCTCTTTCTCCAATGGAATCTTCATTTCGGTTATCAAAAGGCCGTATTCCAGATCGACCCGATAGATCGCGGTCTTTCGCGGAATCACCATCGTTTTGGAGCGTAAACTTTCCGGAACGATACGAAAGTCCGGATTGTCAACGACGAGGACGATCGCGTCGTAAGAAAGGAAATTTACCTCTTTGCGCAACCGCTCATACCAATTTGAAGGCACTTCGGTGATATTGGCGAACAGGACGTTTTTCTTGCCGATATTCCGGGCGTAATAGAGCGGCAGCCCCGAAGATTCCTCCCTGTCGGTGGCCACGATTTTAACGAAAGCCGGGAGCGATTGAGACATCGGCGAGACGCCTCCCGCCAAATCCTTTCGCGTCGGAAACACGGCTTCGATTTCAAGCATCTCGAAGAGGGCTTCCCAGGGAGTTTGATTCGATGTCGGCGAGAAGATTTGAGAATAGAGGCTGAACAGGGTCGTCACTTGCGTGTTTCCGCTGCAAACCACGATTTTTTCCGCGCCGGTATACTGGTTTTTTAGGAAGTGTCGTAACTGAAAAGCTTGGTCCGGAAACGCCTCTTGCGCTTGTACGACTGCAAGATAGAAGACTTGCGCGAATCCAAGCGCGCACGAAACAACAAAGAACATAATAAACACAGGAATTCTTCTCTTCATGCCGTCCTCCTCATCTTCAAAGAAACTTAAGGAGCGCCTGCGACGTTTCTTTGGAGATATTTCGTTGAACCATAAATTATAACACTCTTAATAGGGAAATGAACCTTTTTGGGAGGAAGAGCGGCTTTCAATTTCGTTTTTCAAAGAAGAGGGTGAGGATTGCAGCGTTGAGGCGGAGAACTTTAGTTCGGCATGGGGTTTTTTCGAAGTGCCTCTTTCGAGCTTCATCCGTCAACCTCACGTTTTCGGTTTAAGCGCACCATTGTCGTTCCCGCAATGCCTCATGCCCAACTAAAGTTTAATACGGTAAAAATAAGGAACGATTGTTATGATACCGATGCTAGTCACGTCGTAAAAAACACGACTATACCCCGTCATAAGCGGATTATAAGGAGCGCCGACATTTATGTCGGCTTAGTTTGCCGGGTAATTTCACGAACGCAGTTAAACACCCGCTTATTAGAAATGATGCTCTGTAAGGAGCCCATGAAGCGAACCTGAAGGCGCACCTACTAGAAACACGTAGCTGTCGCGCTCCAAAACCGGGGTTTTCCGCATTTCTCTTATTTTTACGGCAATAAACTAAAGTTCGGCATGAGTCTTACGAGAACGATAGCGTATTACCCAAACGAAAACGAATAAACAATCGTTAACATCTTTCCTTTCGTCTTTACCTGCGCAATGGGGATACCCTTATAGAACCCATGCCGACATAAATGTCGGCGCTCCAAAAACGGCGCTCCGAGCTCTTCTTCGAGCGATACTCCTTGTTCGTTCGCCTCTTTCATGGATAGATCCTTGGCGCGTTTTCCTTACGGTATCGCCTTAAGGAAGAACGCGCCGAAGATCGCATCCGAACGGTGTTTATGAGGTTACAGACCTTTGCCGTTTATCTTCGAAATATGGTCGTAAGAGGCCAAATCCAGTAGCCCATGCCCTGAAAGATTGAAGACGATGGTCTTGGATTCGCGATTCTCTTTGCATTTTTTCGCTTCTTTGATCGCGGAGGCGATGGCATGGGCGGACTCGGGAGCGGGGATGATCCCTTCCGTTAAAGAGAAGATTTGGGCGGCTTGGAGGATTTCCTCTTGAGTCAAGTCATCCGGTCGAACCAACTTCTCTGTTACCAATCGACTGACGATCGGGCTGGCGCCGTGGTAGCGCAGCCCTCCAGCGTGGATCGGCGGTGGGAGGAAATCAGAGCCGAGGGTGCACATTTTCAAGAGGGGCGTCAGATGGCCGGTATCGCCAAAATCATACCGATATTCGCCTTTCATAAGCGACGGACAGGCTTCCGGTTCGGAAGCGACAATCTCCAATTGGGGATCTTTCAAACGATCCGGAATGAAGGGAAGGACGAATCCCCCGAAATTTGATCCCCCACCCACGCAAGCGATTAAAATATCCGGTTTGATGTTCATCATCTTGAGCTGTTTCTTAACCTCTTGTCCGATGATGGTTTGATGAAGCAGCACGTGATCCAGGACGCTTCCGAGAGCGTATTTCGTGTTTTGGCTCTTAACCGCGACTTCCACCGCATCGGTGATGGCCATACCTAAGGAACCGTTACAGTTGGGGTCCTTTTCCAAAATCGCGCGGCCGTGCTCGGTTCTCTCACTGGGACTCGGATAGACCTCGGCTCCGAAAAGATGCATCATTTGTTGCCGAGCCGGTTTCAATAAGTAACTCACCCGAACCATATAGACCTCAACCGCCAAATGAAACTTTTTTCCCGCGTAGGAGAGCGCGCTTCCCCATTGTCCCGCTCCGGTTTCTGTGACGAGTTTTTCGATCCCTTCCTTCATATTGAAGAAAGCCTGCGCGAGCGCGGTATTCACTTTGTGACTGCCGGAAGGATTCTGGCTTTCGTTTTTGAAATAGATCTTTGCTGGGGTTTCCAGATACTCTTCCAATCCTGTCGCGTGAACGAGCGGGGTCGGCCGGTAGATCGCGTATTCGTTACGGATCTCCTCCGGTATCGGTATCTCTCTTTGAAGGGTGAACTCCTGTTCGATCAAACCGTCCGGGAAAATGGGCTTCAGTTCTTCCGGGCGGGCCGGTTGATTGGTGCCGGGATGTAAAATAGGATCCAGTTGAAAGGGAAGATCGGCTTTCACGTTATACCAGTAGTAAGGAATCTCCTCAGGCGACAAAATGATCTGCTCTCTTTTCTTCATACACAATAACCCCCTTTAGTGGTTGAAAGATTAAATTTTCGAAAAAAAAAGCGGGGAACTTTCGTTCCCCGCTTCAGACTTATTTGAACCCTTTTAGGCAACCAAAGAGCTCCCGTCTGAAACGGGGAGTCTCCACCACCAAATATTCTTAGAAGATATGGTTGCGATTTCGGGCATCACGTTCACGATTTTCCTCCGGATAAAATTTGCCTTATTCTACCAGAAAAAAGAGCGGATGTCAAAAAAACCGTATTCTTCGTTTTTCAGACCGATCCGGAGGGTTAATCATTCGCGCCCATTCGGTCCCTTCGTATCCTTCACGGATGGAGTCTTCAGCGTCGAAACGCAGTTAGGGGTTGATTATGCTTCTCTTCTCCCGATATGGTAAAATTCCGTATCATCATCCCGCATTGCCGTTACCTCAAGGGGCTTCTGCCGTGATCGCGCGGTTAGGATCCCGAAGCTGAGGAGAGATATCCGATGAAGATAAGGCCGTTTGTCCGCATACTAATCGGGCGTTATCTTTGGTTCGCTCTGTTCGTCATTGTCGTGATCATCGTCATGACGACTTTTGTCTTGCGTTATTTGTATGAGCACAACGTTTATAAACCCACCATCGAACATACCGTCTCTTCCATCGCCTCTTTCATCGACCAATGGGGAAATACGCTGGAAGCCTATCAAGCCTCCTTCCGAACGGTGTTGACCGATTTGCTGGATCGCGCTTACACAGCCTTCGAAGACAACCCGACGATCCGTGACGACGAAATCGAAAAGCTAATGCAGGAGTATCTTTCTTTGTTAACGCCACAGGGGACAGAGTCGGCGAACTGGTACCTCATCAGCGAAAAAGGGATCGTGTCCCGCACGAACTATCCGGAAGATCTGGGATTCGATTTCTCTAACACAATAAAAACCTACTGGAATTCAGGTATCAGCGCGCTCAAAGTAAGGGAGAAGCTGATTGACGCATTCGCTTTCGAGCACGGGTCGATGACGCCGCGGCTTTTCAGCTTTATCCGCCTGCCGAACAACGAGATCTTCGAAATCGGCATTAACCTGGACCGGACTGTTGTCTCCCGACTCTGGGATCAATTGCGCGATTACGAGCGCGAGAAGGATTTTATTCGCAGCATTGATGCGTATAATGCCTCTTTCGCGCCTTTCGAAGGGTTCGACCCGGTGCCTCAAGGGGAACGCGAAAACTTTATGATGGGTCATGAAGATCACGGATATCGATTTATTCACGGAATCGACGGCGTGTTCACGATCTACAAGAATTGGATACCGTCGGGGCTGAGCGCCTTTGAGAAAGCGATGATGCTCCGTATACGTATCCAGGTCGATTTTTCGCGTCTGGAGAACTTTGGGCGCTTTTTTGTTATCTTTATCAACGGTCTCTTTATCCTGACGATCATGGTCATCATCTGGTCGAACATACACGCGGTCAAGCATTACTTTCGACCGCTAAAGGGGTTTTTTAAGAAGATGGAGGAATTCGAGCAGAATCCCGCGGACTTCGACCCTATCGTGACGGTTTTCCCCAATAAAAGCCGGGAACTTCACGAATTGGAGTCCATCTACAATCGGATGGCTACGACGATTTCAGGCTTTATAAAATCGCAGGAAATGGAGAAGGAAACGCTCCTCACCTCTCTAAAATCAAAAGAGAAGGAGGGGGCCCGCCTGGACTGGCTGGCCTCGACGGACGAATTAACCGGTTTATACAATCGCCGCGGATTCATTGCCGAACTGACGAGGGCGATTGACTCCTCCGATAAGCGGCGATCCTTTGTTGTCGCCTTCATCGATGTCGATTCCTTAAAGCGCATTAATGATCTTCATGGCCATCTGTACGGAGATAAAGTTCTGCAATGGGTGGGCTCCGAACTCAAACGAAAAACCCGCTCCACAGATCTGGTCGCGCGCATCGGCGGGGACGAATACGGCATCCTCTTTCCCGGTCTCGATACCGCTCAAGCGGTGTCTGTTTTAAGCCGAATCCGAGAAGGCATCTGCGTCAACGATGAGTTCAAAGCG
>Ga0209717_1004008_pt1 | contig 12407 bp, 9 predicted proteins | sample AD_UKC048_MetaG_FD_184418 | JGI IMG/M metagenome (GOLD analysis project Ga0209717, IMG submission 184418) | Active sludge microbial communities of municipal wastewater-treating anaerobic digesters from USA - AD_UKC048_MetaG (SPAdes) (version 2) | ecosystem: Engineered > Bioreactor > Anaerobic >... | reverse complement strand
GAGTCGTTCTCGTAGATGTGGATCTCATGGTGGGCGAACAGCGCGCCCAGCTCACGCAGCTTGGCGATGGACGCAGGCAGCGCCGGCGCACAGCTGCGCGCCGTGCCCAGGAAGGCGATGCGCTGGCCGCGCAGCATCTGGCGGATGGCATCCGGCCCAGGCTCGGCCAGCGGCTCGAAGCGGCCCAGCGGTGCCACCTCGGCCGCGACGGCGCCCTCCCCGCCCGGCACGATGTCGAAGCCGAAGCGGGCCCAGTTGTCGGGCCGGTGGAACACCAGCTCGGCGCTGTCGCCGTCGACCTTCAGCCGGCACGGCGGCGTGTCCCAGGCCAGCGGCTGGGCCACCCGGGCCACGCCGATGCGCACGTCGCGGATCGGCACACCCGGTGTGCGCAGGTGGATGGCCCGCACGAAGGCGTGGCTGTCGTTGTTCAGGCGGTGGCGCATGGGGTGGTCTTCACACGGGTCAGGCGGCCACGGTCTGCTCGGCGATCAGCGCCTGCAGGCGGGCTGTGACGGCGGTCCAGCTGTACTGGCGCACCAGCTGCGCACGGGCGGCCAGGCGCTCGGGCGCGTGGCGGTCGGGCCGCTGCACGGCCACATCGGTCATGGCCTGCACCAGGGCGTCTTCATCCGGCACCAGGAAGCGGCCGAACATCGCCGGCTCATCGGCCTTGGTGCCTTCACGCGAGGGCAGCTTCACCGACAACGCCGGCGGGCAGAAGTCGTCGGTGGCGCCACCGCCGGTCACGATCACCGGCGTGCCGCAAGCCATGGCCTCGAGCACCGGCATGTTGAAGCCTTCGGCACGGTACGGCGACACATAGGCATCGGCCACGCCGTACAGCGCACGCAGCTGGGCCTGGTCGAGGCTGCCCGACACCACCGAGATGCCGGCCAGCACCTGGCTGTCGATCAGGCCCGGGTGGGCGCGCGCCACCTGGGCCAGCGTGCGGTCGGCGCCGATGCCGTACAGCGCCTTGTGGTCCTTGAGCAGCAGGCGCACGCGCGGGTGCTGCTGGCGCACCCGGGCGAAGGCCTTGACCAGGATGTCCAGGCCCTTGTTCCAGGTGGCCACGCCCACGTTGACGAACAGGGTCTCGTCGTCGGCCACGCCCAGCGCCGCGCGGCCAGCCTGCCGGTCGGCCGGCAGCAGCGGGGTGAAGGTGTCGGTCTTCACGCCATGCGGCACCACCACGATGCCATCGGCGTCCATGCCGCCTTCGACCAGCCGGTCACGCGACCAGGCCGACGGCGTGATGATGCGGTTGTCGTCGCGGGTGAAGGCGCGCGGGTCGGTGGGCGGGGCGTCGAAGCAGTCGTCGACCAGCCCGCACTCGGTGACCATGAAGGTCAGCGTGCGCTGTGCCGGGTCGATGGCCGACCGGAAGGGTGAACTGATGCGCAGCAGGCAGTCGGGCACCAGGCCGTCGGGCGGTGCCGGCACGGCGTCGATGGCAGCCTGCTCGGCGGCGCTGAAGCCGGCGGGCATCTGGCGCGTGTTCCAGTGCTTCAGGAAGAAGCGCAGGTCGCGGTGGTACAGCTGCCAGTCGGCGCGCCAGGCCGGGTCGTTCAGCAGCACCAGCATCTGGTACTGGTTGACCAGCGCGATGGAGTGGCTCACGCCGCGCCAGCCTTCGATGCACAGTGTCTTCATGTGTGGTCTCTCATCGCAACCAGTCGCTCAGGCCGGTGCCCAGGGATGTCAGCATCGCGTTCATCTGTTGGCCGTCGTGCAGCGCATTGATGTACTGCACGCGCAGGTTGTAGTGGTCTGTCTCGGCGGCAATCACGTCGAACAGCGAGCGCCGGCCCATCTGCTGCCATTGCTGCAGCGTGAAGTTGCGCAGCCGGTCGCTGTCGCGCAGCACCAGGCCCACCCGCTTCAGGCGGTCGAACGCGGCACCGGCTTGCTCATGCACCTCGACGATGCGCTGGCGGCGCTGCTCCAGCGCCTCGGCGCGCTGCAGGTTGGCGGCTTCGGCACGCTTGCGCGCGGCCTGGGTGCTGTAGCCGATGGCCGGGTTGAGCAGGGGCACGCTCAGGGTCAGCCCTGCGCTCAGGCTGCCGCTGTGCTGGCCTGCATTGGTGCCGCCGCTGCCGCCGGCCAGCAGCGCGCTGCCGCCCACGTTCCAGCTGACCTGGGGCTTGTTGCCGGCTTCCACCACCCGGGCGATCTCGGTCAACGCGCGGGCGTTGGCCGCCAGCTGGTGGATGTCGACCGAGCGTTCGGCCGCGCTCAGCACCGCGGGCAGCTCAGGCACCGCCAGCAGCAGCGTGGCCATGCCCTCGGTGCCGGGCAGGCCGTCGCCGACCACGCGGCGCAACTTGGCTTCGACCTGGCGCGCCTGGCTCTGGGCCTGCACCTGCTGCAACTCGGCCTGCTGCAGCTGCTTGCGCGCCTGCACCAGCTCGCTGGTGCGGCCCTTGTCGGCCGCCACGATGGCCTCCAGCGCCTGCACCAGGCAGCCCATCTTGCGCACGTTCTGGCCATAGATCACCGCCTGCATGCGGAAGCGGCTGCGCTCGAAGGCCATCGACGTGGTGGCCAGCGTGATCTGCTCCTGGGTCGACAGCATGCCCAGGCGGGCGGCCTCGGCCTGCTGGCGGCGCCAGTCGACGAGGCGGTCTCCACGGCCGCCGTCGTACAGCAGCTGGCTCAGGGTGATGCCGGCACGGGCCTGCAGGCTGGCACCGCTGTTGCCCTTGCTGGCTTCCAGTGACGGGCTGACGCTGCCGGTCAGGAACGCCTGCATCTTCTTGCTGGCCTGGGCCTCGCCGATGTCCTGCTCGGCCGCTTCGGCCAGCAGCCGCGCCGCACCGATGCCGTTGCTGCGTGCCAGCGCGTCGGCCACCAACTGCTGCAGCAGCGCGCGGGGCGGTGCGGCCGCGGCCGGAGTGGCCTGCGGCGCTGACGCCGGTGACATCGCCGGCAACGATTCCAGCTTCTCCTCGTCCAGACAGCCTGCCTGGGCAGCAACGGCCAGCGCCGCCATGGCGGCCCCGGCCAGCAAGGGCCGGGCAAACAGGAGGAAGGGGGCAGTCAAGGCAGGCACCAGGGGGGGCAACAAAGTCCGGCTCCAGTAGACGCCGGCCGGCCCAGGTGTGATCGCTCAAATGCGGCCTGCTTTGGCCGGCATTTCGGCGGCATGCAGCGCAGGTGCTTGCCCGCAAGCATGCGGGCAGAGCCTTCGCAGGCCATGGATCGCCTGCCGGCGACCCACGCGCGAGCTCAGCGCTCGGTGAACGCCTCGGTGGCCTTCATCATCGGCCGCAGGATGAAGCTCAGCACACTGCGCCGGCCGGTGCGGATCTCGGCCGTGCCCACCATGCCGGGCAGCACCGTCAGTGGCTTGCCGGCGGCCTGCAGCTGGGTGGCGTCGGCACGCACCAGGGCACGGTACCAGCTGGCTTCGGCCCCGGTGGCAGGGTTGGTGCCTTCGCCCATCGCGTCGGGGCTGAGCGTATCCACCGTGCCATGAAGGCTGCCATAGACGCTGAAGTCATAGGCCGACAGCTTGATCTCGACCGGGTGGCCCACCCGCACCCAGCCGATGTCGGCCGGCTTGATGCGCAGCTCGACCAGCACCTGGTCGTCCACCGGCACGATCTCCATCACCGGCGCGCCGGCGCTGACCACGCCGCCCAGGGTATTCATGCGGATGTTCTTGACCAGGCCGCGCACCGGTGAGGTGAGCGTGGTGCGCTTGAGCATGTCGTCGCGCACCACCTGCTGCTCGCCCAGCATGGTCAGGTCGGTCTGCGTCTTCACCAGCTCGGCACTGGCGTCCTGGCGGAAGCGGTTCACCCGCTCCTGGGTCACCAACGCCAGATCGTTGACCTGGCGGCGCAGGCGCATCACCTCCACCTCGCTCATCAGGCCCTTGGCCGACATCGACTGCGCAAGCGCCACCTCGCGCTCCAGCAGGGCCTGGTTGCGCTGGTTGCTGCCCACCGCCTCGTTCAGCGCCCGGCGGCGCGCCTCGAACGACGCCCTCTCGCCCTGCACCACCTGGGGCACCTCGTCCAGCTCCTGGGGAAAGACCAGCGGCTTGCCCGACGCCTCGGCCTGCAGCCGTGCCACCGTGGCCAGCAGGGCCAGGCGCTTCAGGCGCCCTTCGTTCTGCTGTGCCTCCACCCGGGTCGGGTCCAGCAGCGCCAGCGCCTGGCCGGCGCTCACCGCCTCGCCTTCGCGCACCTTCAGCTCGCGCAGGATGCCGCCTTCCAGGCTGGCGATGACCTGCTCACGGCCGACCGGGATCACCCGGCTTTCGGCCCGGGTCACCATGTCCACCTGGGCCAGCGCCGCCCACACCACCGCCACCACCAGGGCGGCCAGCATCAGGTACACCGCCCAGGTGGCCGCATGGGCCGGCTCGTGCTGCTGGGCCTGCTGCAGCGGGCTCAGGAAGGCGATGTCGTCGCCGCGCAGCGGCCGCGGGTCAGCCATGTCGCAGCGTCATACAGCGGCCTTGGAGTCGGCCGGCTGGGTGCTGGGATGGCGGTGCACGTTCGTGGGCGCCGCCGGCGCGCCCTGCTGCGGCATCGGCCGTGCGCCGGACAGCGCGGCCAGCACCTGGGCCTTGGGGCCGTCCATCACCACCTTGCCGGCGTCGATGACGATGATGCGCTGCACCAGTTCCAGCACCGCTGGGCGGTGCGTCACCATGATCAGCGTGCAGCCGCGCGCCGATTCATGCAATTGGCGCAGGAAGGCCAGCTCGCTCTGCGCGTCCATCGAGCTGGTGGGCTCGTCCATCAGCAGGATCTTCGGCTCCGTGATCAGGCTGCGCGTCAGCGCGACCAGCTGGCGCTGGCCGCCCGACAGCAGCGAGCCCGATTCGCCCACCGGCAGGTCCCAGCCCAGCGGGTGGCCTTCGGCCACGCGGGCCAGGCCGGTGAGCTTGGCCACGGCAGCCAGGCGTGCGGCGTCTGCGCCCGGCCGGCCCAGCAGCACGTTGTCGCGCAGCGTGCCACTGAACAGGCGCGAGTCCTGCGGCACATAGCCCACGCTCAGCCGGAAGTCACCGGGGTCGAGCTGGCGCAGGTCGAGACCGTCCACGTCCACCATGCCGTCGCCAGGCCGGTACAGGCCGCCGATGATGCGCAGGATGGTGCTCTTGCCGCTGCCGATGCGCCCCAGGATGGCCACGCGCTCTCCCGGCTCGAAGCGCAGCGTCACGCCCTTGAGCACCTTGGGCGCCTCCTGACCGTCCTTGGCCGGGTAGGCGAAGCTGACGTCGTTGAGCGCAATGCGCCCGCTGATACCGCGCACCGGGATGTAGTCGCGCCCGGGCTCGCGCTCCACCGGTTGCGCCATCACCCGGTCCAGCGCCAGCATGGCCGCGCGGGCGCCCTGCCAGCGCGTGGCCAGCATCACGATCGAAGACAGCGGCGCCACCGCCCGCATCGCGAACATCACCCCGCCCATCAGCGCGCCGCCGGTGATCACCCGGGCATCGATCAGGTACACGCCCCACACCAGCATCACCAGGGTGATGGCCTGCTGGCTGAGCATCGACATGTTCATCGTCAGGCTGCTGAGGCGCCGGGACCGGATCTGGCTCTGCACCGCGGCTGCGGCCGATTGCTCGTAGTGGTGCAGGAAGCGGCCCTGCGCGCCGGTCGCCTTGATGTCCTCCAGCCCTTCCACCGCCTCCACCAGCAGGCCATGCAGGTCGGCCTGCTGCTGCATGTTGGCCGACGTGGCCCGCCGCATCGCGCCCTGGATCAGCCAGGCCACCAGCATGATCAGCGGCACGCCCACCACCAGCACGAACCCCAGTGGCCCGGCCACGATGAAGGTCATGGCGATGAAGATGAAGATGAACGGCAGGTCGCTGATGGCCGACAGGGTGGCCGACGAGAAGAACTCGCGCACCAGCTCGATCTGGCCCACGATGTGGCTGTAGGCGCCGGCCGATTCGGGCCGGTGCTCCATGCGCACCCCCAGGCTCTGGCGGAACAGCCGCGTGCCCACCAGCAGGTCGGTCTTCTTGCCGGCCAGGTCGATCAGGTAGGCGCGCAGCTGCCGCGCCGCCAGGTCGAACACCAGCGCCAGGCCGCCGGCAATCGCCAGCGCCCACAGCGTGACGAAGGCCTTGTGCGGGATCACCTTGTCATAGATGACCGAGGTGACCAGGCCGGTCACCAGCATCAGGCTGTTGCTGAGCAAGGCCGCCAGCAGGGCCGAGCGGTAGTACGGGATGAAGCGACGCACCGTGCCCCACAGCCAGTGGCTGCCGGGGTCGCGCAGCGCGGCGGCGGCGTCGGCACTGGCAGCGCCGGTGCGCGCAGACTGCGCCTGGCGTGGCGTGGCCACCAGCGCCACGCCCGCGTATTCAGCCGCCAGCTCGGGCTCGGTGGCGGTGAGCTCCTGCGTGCCGTCGGGGTTCAGGTCGTCGGCCTGGCCGGGCAGCAGCACGGTGCACAGCGGCGGGCCGCTGGCCTGGGCCCGGCGCGCCAGCAGGATCACGGCGTCGCCGGTCTTCAGCAGCAGCACCACCGGCAGCAGCAGATCACTGAATTCGCCGATCGGCCGCTGCACCAGGGCGGCATTCCATTGCGCCTCGCGCAGCGCGCGCACCGCCTGGTCGGGGCCGAGCTGGCCCTCGACATGCTGCCCCTCCAGCAACGACGCGATCGAGCGCGCATGCCCGTGGTAGCGCGTCAGCCACACCACCGCCTGCGCCAGGGCGTCCTGCTCCAGCCCGGGCGGCAGCTCGGGTGCCGGGGCGTCCTGGGGCGCCAGGTGGGGGTCGTCGCGGGCGGACACGGAAGGCAGGTGCGCGATGGCAGGCCAGGCAGTCGGCAGGCTGGCCGTCAGTCAGTGGCGCGGTGCTGCAGCGCCAGGCGCTCGAACTGCGCTTCGATGTCGCGCACCAGCTGCGGAATGTCGAACAGCGGCGACGTGCGGCCATGTTCGGCCAGGTAGCGCTTGTACGAGGCGATGCGCGCCGGCTGGCGGCCCAGCAGCACGGCCAGCTTCTCGTAATCGGCCAGCGTGGTGGCGGCCAGCTCGGGCAGGCCCACTGCCGTGAGCAGGCTGCCGGCCATGCGCGAGATGTAGCTGCGCCCGCTCAGCGTGACGATGGGCGTGCCCATCCACAGCGCGTCGCTGGCGGTGGTGCCGGCGTTGTACGGAAAGGTGTCGAGCACCAGGTCGGCGCACTGGAAGCGGGCCAGGTACTCGGGCGGCGCCACGCGCGGCGCAAAGATCAGCCGGTCACGCGCCAGGCCATGGGCATCGGCCTGGCGCAGCATGTTCTCGCGCGCGGTGTCGTTGTCGGCCAGCAGCCACAGCACGCTGCCGGGCACCTGCTGCAGGATGCGCATCCAGGCGCCGAAGACCTCGGGCGTGAACTTGTGGTTGTTGTTGAACGAGCAGTAGACGATGGCATCGTCGGGCAGGCCGTAGGTGCTGCGCTGCGGGCGCGGCGCCACGGCGCGCTGCCGGTCGCTGACCTGGTAGCAATGGGGCACATGCAGCGGCCGCTCGGTGCAGTAGGGCTCCAGCTCGGGCGGCAGCACATACGGATCGCACAGGATCCAGTCCACCCCCGGCAGGCCCGACGTGCCGGGCAGGCCGAGGTAGCTGACCTGGACCGGCGCGGCGCGGTGGCCCAGGATGGCCGGTCGCGCACCGTTGGTCAGGCCCTGCAGATCGACCAGCACGTCGATACCGGCCTGGGCGATGAGCTTGGCCGCGGTGGTGTCGTCCACCCCGCCCAGGCGCACCAGGTGGTCCATGGCCTGCACGATGCGCCGGCGCTGCGGCTGGTCGCTCTCGGGCGTCCAGCAGAAGGCCCACACCTCGAAGCGGCTGCGGTCGTGCAGCTCGAACAGCTCGGGCGTCAGCAGGCCCACGGCATGCATGTGCAGGTCGCCCGACAGGTAGCCGATGCGGATCTTGCCGGTGCGCGGCGGCATGGTCTTGTGCAATGGCACCGGCGCTGCCTTGGGCACGCGCTCGGCGGCGAAGCGCACCGCCGACAGCAATTGCAGCGCCGGGTCGTCGGACAGCCCCATCATCGCCAGCAGCGACGTGCCCTGCAGCAGGCGGTTGGCGCCCACCTCGCCCACTGGCTGGTACACCGGCCAGGCGCACTGCTTCTGGCGCAGGTGCACATAGTGCTGGATCACGCTGGGCTGCGCCGGCTCCAGCAGCAGGCTCTGCTTGAGCGCGGCCTCGGCCTCGGGGTAGTGGCGCATCTGCTCGAGCAGCCGGCCGATGTTGTTCCAGGCATGCACCTGCAGGTCGGCCGCGGGCGCGGCGGCAATCACCGCGCGCCATTCGTCCAGCGCGGCATCGTGCTGGCCTGAACGCTCGAGCAGGTGGCCCAGGTTCAACCGGGCATGCGGAAAGTCGGGCTGCAGCGCCACCGCCGCTCGGTAGGCGGCCTCGGCCTCGCCGGTGCGCTGCAGGCTGCCCAGCAAGGTGCCCAGGTTGAACTGGGCCACGTGGCGCAGCGGCTGCGGGCCATCCTGCAGCCACTGCTGGTACAGCGCCACCGCCGCGTCGGTGCGGCCCGCCGACTGCAGGCGCTGCGCCTCATTGACCAGTTCGGCCAGCGACAGCGGCGGTGCGGAAACATTCAGGACAGCGTCAGGCATGCGGGCTCCAGGCACGGCACAGATGGCCTTCATCCTAGGAGCGGGGTGCGTCGGAGAGCGCCTGGAAAAGACCGGTGCCGCCCGGCCTTATCGGGCCCCTGCCTGCGCCGCTGCCCCGGGCGGCGCGCACGCAAGAAGGCGGCCCCGGGGGCCGCCTGCATTGCCTGCACCGGGGCGTGCCCGGCGGCTGCCGTCAGAACCCCAGGCTGGCCAGCAGGTCGTCCACCTCGCCCTGGTTGGTCACCACGTCGGTGCGACCGACGGGGTTGACCACGGGGCCGGCCAGCACATTGGGGTCGACCTTCTCGCGCTGCTCGGGCGGCACCACCTGCACCAGCAGCTTCACCAGGCTGTCTTCCAGCTCGTTGGCCAGGCCCACCACCTTGGCCACCACCTGGCCGGTCAGGTCATGGAAGTCCTGCGCCATCATGATGTCGGTGAGGTGGCTGTCGATCAGCTTGGTGCGGGCCTCGACGTCATTGACGAAGTTGAACACCGCGCCCGATGCCACGGCCTTCACCGGGTCGGCCTGCAGGGCGGCGGCCAGGCTGCGGGTCTGCGCGGCGATGGCGGCATGCTCGGCCTTGGCCTGGTCGACCGAGTTCAGCACCTTCTCGGCCGCGGCGGCGGTCTTGCTGGCGATGTAGCTCAGCCGGCTGCGGGCATCGGGAATGCCGTCGGCAGCCATTTGCAGCTTGGGCATCACGCCCAGCTGCTGCATGGTGTCGTGCAGCATGCGGGTGATGGCACCGATCTGCTGGAACACCTCGGGCGAGGCCACCACGCCTTGCTCAGGCACCAGGGCGGCGATGTCTTCCATTTTCATGGCGTGCTCCTCGGGGTGGGGCCGTCAGGCCGTGGCCGCCAGCTTCTGCATGATCTTCGTGACCTTCTCTTCCAAGGTGGCCTTGGTGAAGGGCTTGACCACATAGCCGGCGGCACCGCTCTGCGCGGCCAGCAGGATGTCTTCCTTGCGCGCCTCGGCCGTCACCATCAGCACCGGGATGTGCTTGAGGGTCTCTTCGGCCTTCACGGCCTTGAGCAGGTCGAAGCCGTTCATGTTGGGCATGTTGATGTCGCTGACGACGAAGTCGTAGCGGTTGGTCTTCAGCATCTGCAGGGCGATGGCACCGTCTTCGGCCTCTTCCACGTTGTTGCAGCCCATTTCCTTGAGCAGGCCGCGCACGATGCGGCGCATGGTGGAGAAGTCGTCGACGACCAGGAACTTGAGGTCGGAGGGATTGCTCATGTCTGTCCTCGGGCTGGGGCTGGGGAGGTGTGGGAGGGGTGGTGTCGGGCCGGCCGATGGCGGGTTATCGGCCAGTCTGCGACGGACTTGACACCAACGTGGGCTTCTGCGGCCGGATGCTGGGGTCGGTTTCGGGCTGCTGCGGCTCCACCCGGTCGGCGGTGGGGCGGTAGAAGCGGTCTTCGGCGTCGCGGTTCATCACGATGATGCTGATGCGGCGGTTCTGCGGGTCCACCGGGTCGTCGCGGTTGAACGGCTGGCTGCTGGCCAGGCCCTGCACCCGCAGCACCCGCTCCTCGGTCAGGCCGCCGGCCACCAGCTCGCGCCGCGAGGCATTGGCCCGGTCGGCCGACAGCTCCCAGTTGCTGTAGCCCGAGCCGTCGCCGAAGGGCTGGGCATCGGTGTGGCCTTCCAGCGTCAGCCGGTTGGGCACCTCCAGCAGCACGCTGCCGATGGCGCGCAGCAGTTCGCGCATGTAGGGTTTGACCACCGCGCTGCCGCTGTCGAACATGGGCCGGCTGAGTTCGTCGACGATCTGGATGCGCAGCCCGTCACGGGTGAGGTCGAGCTTGATCTGCGAGGCGAACTGCGCCAGCTTGGGGTTGTTCTTGAGCTCGCTCTCCACCTGCTCGCTCAGTTCCTGCAGCTTGGTGGCCTCGGCCACGCGCTGCTCATGGCGCAGCGCCTGCAGGTTGATGGTGCTGCGCTGTGCCTCGACATCCCCGCGCTTGACCTGGCCGCCCGAGCGGGTGAGATCCTGCCCGCCGCCCTTGATCACCGACGACGAATCGCCCGACCCCGAGCCGCCGTTGAGCAGGGCCACCTTCAGCGGGCTCTGGAAGTAGTCGGCAATGCCCTTCTTGTCGCCCTCGGTGGTGCTGCCGAGCAGCCACATCAGCAGGAAGAAGGCCATCATCGCGGTCACGAAGTCGGCATAGGCGATCTTCCAGGCCCCGCCATGCGCCGCATGGCCGCCCTTCTTGATCTTCTTGACGATGATCGGCTGCAGCTTCTTCGCGTCACCAGCCATTTGGAGCTCCGGTCGGGGTGGCGAACGTCATCACTTCTTCTTCACGTGGGCTTCCAACTCGCTGAAGGTGGGGCGCACCGTGGACAGCAGCACCTTGCGGCCGAACTCGATGGCCACCTGCGGCGCGTAGCCCTGCATGCTGGCCAGCAGCGTGGTCTTGATGCACTGCAGCTCCTTCGCGCTCTCTTCGAGCTTCTGCTCCAGCAGGCCGGCCAGCGGCTCGGCGAAGGCATAGGCCAGCAGGATGCCCAGGAACGTACCCACCAGGGCCGAGCCGATCATCGCGCCCAGCACCGCTGGCGGCTGGCCCACCGAGCCCATGGTCTTCACCACGCCCAGCACGGCGGCCACGATGCCGAAGGCCGGCAGGCCGCCAGCGATGCGCTGGATGGCCCCCACGGGCGCATGGGCCTCCTGGTGGTGGGTCTCGATCTCGCTGTCCATCAGGCTTTCGATCTCATGGGCATTGAGGTTGCCCGAGACCATCATGCGCAGGTAGTCGGTGACGAACTCGGTCACGTGGTGGTCGTTGCCCACGTTGGGGTACTTCTGGAAGATCGGGCTGTTGTGCGGGTCTTCCACGTCCTTCTCGATCGACATCAGGCCCTCCTTGCGGGCCTTCTGCAGGATGTCGAACAGCAGGGCCAGCAGCTCCATGTACCGGTCCTTGGTGTACTTGCTGCCCTTGAAGCACATGCCCACGCCCGCCAGGGTGGACTTGATCACCACCATCTGGTTGTTGACGATGAAGGCGCCCACGGTGGCGCCGCCGATCATGGCCATTTCCCAGGGCAGTGCCTTCAGGATCGGACCCATGTTGCCGCCGTGGGCGATGAACACGCCGAACACGCAGCCCAGAACGACGACCCAACCGATGATGACGAACATGGTGTAGCGCTGTGCAGGACGGCCCGCGCCGCGAATTGCGGCTGCTGACAAGGCCTGAGCGGTTTATCGGCAGGGGCCGGGCCGAGTTGAGCCGACGCGGCCCACCTGGTAGGCCAGCAGCTGCCGCGAGCCCGGCGGGCCAAGCACCAGATCGGCCTGCCGGCCAGGCACTGCAAAGGCCAGGCTCACCAGCCAGGCGCCGGGCGCCAGGTCGGCGCAGGCCTTGTCCCAGGCACGGGCCATGCTCTCGGGCCGCTGGAACAGGTACACCACCTGGCAGCCCTGCCAGGACATGGCCCACATGTCACCCCGCCGCACCCTGGCCCAGGGGCACCGCAGCGCGCACGCCAGCCGCAGTGGCCAGCTCCACTCCACCCCTTCCAGCCGGGCCTGCGGCCAGGCCCGGTGCAGTGCGCGCAGGCCATGGCCCAGGCCGCAGCCGGCGTCCAGCACCCGCGCGCCGTCGGCCAGCGGCAGCACCGCAGGCAGGCCATCCAGGGCGTCGGGCGGGGTCGGAAACAGCGGCGCATCGCGCCAGGCGCGCAACGGGTAGGCTGCCAGCAGCAGCCCCATGGGCAGCAGCCAGGCCCAGGCCGGCAGCGCAGCCGCACCGCCAAGCACGGCGGAC
>Ga0209717_1004000_pt1 | contig 12423 bp, 9 predicted proteins | sample AD_UKC048_MetaG_FD_184418 | JGI IMG/M metagenome (GOLD analysis project Ga0209717, IMG submission 184418) | Active sludge microbial communities of municipal wastewater-treating anaerobic digesters from USA - AD_UKC048_MetaG (SPAdes) (version 2) | ecosystem: Engineered > Bioreactor > Anaerobic >... | reverse complement strand
GACAGGTTTTCAGCAAGTGCAAAGAAGGCTCCAGAAATCGATTCATACAATACAGCGAAATATTGAAAGTATTGTATCCTGAACTTGCCTTTAATGTGCTGCCGTAGCTATCAATTTGCTCACTTAGTGCAAACGAAGTAAGCGATGCAGTACCGCTCTTTAGCAATCTGGCTGTGCATTCAGCGGCCATTCTTGCAGGTTCCGTCCAGCGTCCGGAATTAAAGATTAAATCAATACGCAAAATGTCATTTTTTGCACCGTTAAATCCATATAATGGAATGTTGTTTTTTAAACGAATTGCTTCCGGATTCGGAAAAGTTATTTTATCAATAGTATGTATTGTTGGTATAGTCATTTTTTGAGAGTTGAATAGTTGGTTTTACAAATGCCAATAAAGCGCTATCAAATTTATCCTTTAAAAATTTTGTGTTACACCTTGCTTTTCTTTAAATAAAAAAGGGTGTTGCTTTTTTCTTCTGTAAACGTTTTTTGTGCAAATTCCAAAATGCGTTCTGCGCTAACAGCATCGTAAAATTTTTCTTCTTCGTTGATAAGATTGGCATTGCCAAGCACCTCATAGGTGGCAAGGCTGATGGCGCGGTTGAGCAGACTCGCTTCAGAGAAGTTCATGTACGTCAGCATTTTATTTTTGCATTTCTGTAGTTCACTTTCACTTACTTTTTCTTGCTTCATTTTTTCCAGTTCCTTCCAGATTAAATCAGTCGCATTTTGGATATCAAAATCAGCGGAGATTTTTCCTTCTAATACAAACATGCCGATATCGTCACTGGAAGTAATATATGCATCAATTTCTACAAACGCCTTTTCTTCTTTCACCAGTTTCTGATGTAAACGCGATGAAGTACCATTAGATAAAATATCAGAAGTTACATCTGCCACATAATAATCCGGATGCAGTCGGTCACACATTTTAAATGCAATATAAACGGCATTCAACGGCACGTCTTCATATACCGTTTTTGATTTAGCTGCTTGCTGTTCAGGTTCATCAAAATTTTTCTGTTCCACCGGTTTCCCTTCTAATGCACCAAAATATTTTTGAGCTAATACTTTTGCCGTTTCTTTCTCTACATTTCCGGCAATCACCAGAATTGCGTTGCTGGGTTGGTAATAGTTGGAATAAAATTCCTGTACATCTTCTAAGGTAGCATCTTCCACATGTTTTAGTTCTTTTCCAATAGTTGGCCAACGGTATGGATGTTTTTCATACACCATTTCTCGTAATAAATGCCATACATTTCCATAAGGTTGGTTGATGTAGTTTTCTTTGAACTCTTCACAAACCACTTTTCGCTGTACATCTAAACTCTTCTTGTTGATATTCAGATTCGCCATTCTGTCTGCTTCTAAACACAATGGGATTTCTATATTAATCGCCGGAACAGTATCATAATAATTGGTATAATCATTATTCGTAAAGGCATTGTTTTCGCCACCAGCTTCCTGTAATGGTTTATCAAAATTGGTAAAATGCTTGCTGCCGCTGAACATTAAGTGTTCAAATAAATGCGCAAAACCTGTGCGGTGAGCATCTTCATGTTTGGCACCTACCTTATATAAGGTATTCACAACAACAAAAGGTGTTGTTTGATCATAATGATGTATAAAGGTAAGTCCGTTTTCTAGTACATCTCTGGAATAATCTATCATGCTGCGAAAATACGATGTCAATTAACAATTAACGATTAAAAATAAAAAATTATCAAAATTGCACTCTTTGTGCCTTTGCGTGAACAACATATTACCTTTATCTTTGTTTTTCAAAATAAAGAATGAATTTAGCCACACTATATAATAAAGCACTCAATTTTGAATTTCTTACTATAGAAGAAGGTGTATTTTTGTTTGAACAGGCACCTACACCTGAATTAATGGCAATCGGACATCAGTTGCGAAAGATTCAAAAGCCGGACAACATAGTTACCTGGCAGATAGACAGAAACGTAAATACCACCAATGTGTGTGTGGCAAATTGCAAATTCTGTAACTTCTACAGAAAACCTGGTCATGAGGAGTCTTATATTACAGATATTGAAACGTATAAGAAAAAGATTGAAGAAACCATTCAATACGGCGGAGACCAACTCTTATTACAAGGAGGCCATCATCCGGATTTAGGACTAAAGTTTTATGCTGATACATTTTCGGCTATAAAAAAAATATATCCTGATATTAAACTACATGCATTAGGGCCACCTGAAATAGCACATATCTGCAAGCTTGAAGGACTTTCTCACACAGAAGTGCTGTCGGCACTGAAAAATGCAGGATTGGATTCATTGCCGGGTGCCGGTGCAGAAATTTTAAATGACAGAGTCCGACGCTTACTGGCAAAAGGTAAATGCAGCGGCAAAGAATGGCTCGACGTAATGCGGGCAGCACATCAGTTAAATATAACCACTTCTGCCACCATGATGTTTGGGCATATTGAAACCATTTACGAACGAATGGAACATCTGGTTTGGATACGTCAGGTACAAAGTGAAAAACCGGCAGATGCAAAAGGATTTCTGGCATTCATTCCTTGGCCATACCAGGACGAAGGCACTTTATTGAAAAAAATGCGCAACATCCGTAATCAGGTCACCGGTGATGAATATATACGAATGCTTGCCATCTGCAGAATGATGTTGCCTAACATCAAAAATATTCAGGCTTCCTGGCTTACTGTAGGTAAAAATGTAGCTCAGTTATGTTTACAGGCAGGCGCGAATGATTTTGGTTCTATTATGATAGAAGAAAACGTGGTTTCAGCAGCAGGTGCACCACATCGGTTTACATCCAAAAGCATCCAAAATGCTATTAAAGATGCCGGATACGAACCCAAACTCAGAAATCAACAATACGAATTCAGAGAACTACCGGAAAGTATCGTAGAACAAGTGATAAATTATTAGAGTTCTTGCTTAATAATTGACAGCTTTTTTGATGAAAGTTGCCCTAAAATATAACTGTTAATGTATAACAACATTGGTTTTTTGCAACCATAAACAAGTATTTTTCGTCTTTAGATTAAGAATACTAGAAAAATTCTTGAAAAATTCTTGTTTCTAAAAAAAAATGTAGTAATATTGCAGATTAACATACATTAACTTCTTTAAGAATTATTAACAAAACCAGTTAGTCTTTATGAAAAAAACGTTATTATTATGGTTATTTGGGTTGTTGCTTACAACTCAGGTTTTTGCGCAGAACCGCTCACTAAGTGGTACTGTTAAAGATGCGACCACAGGCGAAGCGCTGATAGGTGTGAACGTTACGGGAAAAGGTACCACTATTGGTACAGTTACTGACATTGATGGAAAGTACACATTAGAGCTTCCAAAAGATGTTACAGCTTTAGTTTTCTCCTACGTTGGATACACAAATCTGGAAAAAACAATTTTATCCTTAACTGTTGATGCTGCGATGGCAGCAGAAGGAAATCAGTTAGAAGAATTGGTTATAACAGCATTGGCATTAGAAAGAAATAAAAATAGTGTTGGGTATGCAAACCAAACCGTTAAATCTGAAGATTTGAACAAAGTGGTTCAAAGAAGTGCACTCAACGCATTACAAGGAAAAGTTGCAGGTGTTAATATTACACAAGCATCTGGTGCTGTAGGTGCATCTACTAGAATTGTACTTAGAGGCGAAAGTTCATTAACAGGTGGTAATAACGCATTAATTGTAGTTGATGGTATTCCAATAAGCAACTCCGGCTCTGCTGGAGGTGGCGGTCAAGGTGATGAAAGAAATTATGTTGACTTTGGAAATAGAGGTAATGATATTAATCCGGAAGATATAGAATCTATGACTGTGTTGAAAGGACCTGCTGCTACGTCTTTATATGGTTCTAGAGGAGCCGCTGGTGTTGTGTTAATCACAACTAAAAAGGGTACTACTAGGGATAAAAAAGGTGTTAAAGTTGGAATTTCATCTGGTGTTACCTTTGATAAACCTTATATAGTATTAAAGAGACAAGATAAATTTGGACAAGGATATGCTTCTTGTAATTGTGCCGGAACAGATTTTAATACAGGAGAAAATTTTTCTTGGGGTCCTAGATTGGATGGTGTTGTTAGGCCATGGACAAGTCCCGTACTTGTAAATGGTCAATTAACTCAACTATCAAAACCATATAGTGCGGTTAAAAATCAACTTCAAAGTTTCTTTGATTTAGGAATAACAAACAGAAACAGCATTTCTTTTGATGGTGGATCGGATAAATTTAATTATTATTTTTCTTATACTAATTTAAACAATAAAGGTATAATCCCACATACATACTTAAAAAGAAATACATTTAATGCGAATGCAACTGCCAATTTATCTGAAAAATTCTCAGCTGAATTTGGTGTAATTTATACAAGAACAAATCAAAGAGGTGCAACAGAAGGTGGTAGTTTTGATAACCAAGTGTTATATAGACCAGCTTACTTGGATTTAATTCAAACTCCAGTTGACATTCCAGTAAGAGAACTTAGAGATTACAATAGCCCATTCCATGATTTTGCTGGGTACTATGGTACATACAACCAAAATTCATATTTTATTTTGGATAATACATTTTTGTTAAATAATGTAGATAATGTCTTTGGAAAAGCAAGTATTTCATACAAGCCAATAAAAGACTTAAAGTTAACTGCTAGAGTAGGAAATAATTTTATTTTAAGTAATACTCAAGAAAAATATCCTCAGTATCAATATTTGCCACATGACGTATGGACAGATGGAGTTTTAGAACCACATGATAGACAAGATAATTTTAGTGCTGGTTTATATTCTGAAGGAATGGATAAAAGAAACGAGTTAACAATTGATGTTATCGCGAATTACTCCAGAGAACTAGGTAAAAAGAAAAATTTTAAAATTGCAGTTTTAGGTGGTTATAATTATTTTGAAGCAACTCGAAATCAAATCACAGGTAATACAGTTGGCGGACTTCTTATCCCAGGTTTCTATAGTTTAAGCAACAGTAGCACATTTCCTGAAACAGATAATTTAAGTCGTCATTATAGAATATTTGGAGCTTATGGTAACCTATCAGTTTCTTACAAGAATTTATTAACGATTGATTATTCTGCAAGAAATGACTGGTCTTCTACATTGCCTAAAGGTAATAATGGATTCTTCTATCAAGCAGGTAGTGTGTCTTTTGTACCAACAGAATTATTTAAACAACCAAATAAGTGGTTGTCATATGCTAAGATCAGAGCAAATATTGGTACAACAGGTAAAGATGCAGGAACCTATTTGTTAAATTCTGTTTTTGTAGTTAATCCTGCAATTTCAACAAATGATGGTGGTTTCAATGTAGGATTCCCATTCAATGATCAAGGTGGTGCTACGCTTGGAAATACCATTGGAAGCCCTAACTTATCACCTGAATTAACAACTACTTATGAAGGTGGAGTAGATCTAGGTCTTTTTAACGATAGATTAAATTTTGAATACACATACTACCATTCTAATCATAGTAAACAAATTGTAAATGTTAATTTACCACCATCAAGCGGTTATTTATTTCAAGCTTTTAACATTGGTAAAATGGTTAACAAAGGACATGAGTTAATGGTAAAAGCAAAACCATTTAACCTGAAACAAGGCTATAGTATGAACCTTTTCTTCTCGTTTACAAAAAACATAAACAAAGTTATTAAGATTGCTGATGGTATTGATGAATTACAAATTGGTGCATTAGCAGTACCTGGAAATCATGGTCCTACTACAATTGTTGCAGCTGAAGGTTTGCCGTTTGGTACTTATAAAGCAATTGACTATTTAAGAGACCCAGCTGGTAATATTATAGTGAACGAAAACGGATTTCCTCAAATTGATTTAGCAAACCCAAAATATTTTGGTAATTATCAACCAAATTACAGATTAAGCTTTGGTGGTGATATTAACATCAAAGGTTTTACTATGTCTGTATTGTTTGACTATAAAAATGGAGGTCAATTTTTCTCATACTCTAAGAGCAATACAGAATTTAATGGTACTTCTTTGACTACTGTTGTAAATGGTTCTAGAGATCCTATTGTGTTCCCTAATTCAGTAATCCAAACTGCACCAGGTGTTTTTACACCAAATACAATACCTGTAGGAATTTATAATTATTTGGAAGCTGCTCCATCTAGTACCTTCCTGATTGATGGAACTTATTTAAAGTTGCGTGAAGCTAGTATTGGTTATACTGTACCTTCTAAAGCTTTCAAAAATGTACCAATTTCATCAATCTCTCTAAGTTTGATAGGTAGAAATCTAATGTTTTGGTTGCCTAAAGAAAATACCTTTGCCGATCCAGAAGTATCTGGTTCTGGTTTAAATTCTGATGAAGTGGGTGTAGAGTCTGTGGCAACTCCAAGTACACGTTCAGTAGGTTTTGATCTTAAAATAACATTCTAATTTAATATCATAAAATGAATAAAATGAAAAATATAAAAATTAGTGCTTTACTCTTGGCAATAGTACTTTCTACATCTTGTCAAAAATTTTTAGATGTAAATACTGACCCAAATAATCCAACTACCTCAAAATTAAGTTTAACACTTTCTGCAGGTACTGTTTGGGCTGCGACTGCTCAAGGAGATTTTTTATCTAGTACATGTGGATATTTTTCACAATATTGGACAGGTAGACCAGGTATTGCACTTCAGAATTTAGATAGACATGAGTATCCAGGTGCTGTTTCAAATAATCCTTGGAGCTTTTATTATGCAAGAGGCTTAGCTGATTTAAACTTTGTTGCTAAATCTTCAGAACCATTATATTCTGGAATTGCAAAACTTTTATTAGCGTATCATTTTCAAGTTTTAACTGATTGCTTCGGAGATGTACCTTATTCCGAGGCGTTCAAAGGTGAAATTGCAGACGGTAGTAACGTTTCTCCTAAATTTGATGATGATGTTGAAATTTATAAAGACCTTATCGTTAAAATCGACGAGGCAATTAGTGATTTAAATACTACAGTACCAGGCATGTTAGTTCCAGGTGATGATGATGTAATTTACGGCGGCGATATTAATAAATGGATTGAATTTGCTAACTCGCTGAAATTAAAGATTTATATTAGACAAGCAAATACGGATGCAGCTTCTGTAGATGCGATTAAACAAAAATTTGCAGATATTTGGGCTAACGAACCCTTAATTTTATCTAATACGGATGCATGCTTTGTTCCTTTCACTGGTGGTACAAATAGCTTTAACCCTCTTTTTGCTGGCGATAGAGGTGCTCCAGCTTTTACAGGTTGTGAAACTTCAATTAAATTTTTAGAATTAACAGCTGACCCTCGTATACAAAAGTTTTATAACCAAGTAACTTCAGGTGTTTATAAAGGTATACCTTATGGAGATGTAGAAAATCAAGCAACTAATGAAGCACTTTTTTCAAATTTCAAAACACCAACTTTTGTATATAAATCTTCAGCTCCTGTTATACTGATATCTGCCTATGAAGTATATTTCATCTTAGCCGAAGCTGCTGCCAGAGGTTGGATATCAGATCCAGCAACTGTATTCTATGATAACGCTGTGAAATTAAATTTTGATTACCTTGGTTTTTCTGAAACTGACGCTGATAGTTATTTGGGTTCATCTGGTGCATATGATGCAACAGATCTAAATTCTCAATTAAAAAGTATCGCAATACAAAAATGGATAGCATTTAATGGATTACAGAATGTTGAATCTTGGATAGAGGTTAGACGCTTTGATACACCTTCTCAGACAATATTTAGAGGAGTAGGTGGTATATTTAGATCCCCGACTAGAAATTCAATGGGAGATAATAATTTTCCTTCCATTTTGTTATACTCTGATAATGAATTGAGTTTTAATGCAAACGCACCTGCACAACATTCATTAACTAATAGAGTTTTTTGGGATAATTAATCAAATAAATTTATAAATTATGAAAAATATATTAATATTAGTTACATTTAGTTTTTTTATACTCTCTTGTGAGAAAAGTGATAATGTTAAAAGTATTCAGACTATAGTATCTATACCTGATATTGTTGAGAACTTTACAGACCCTTCCTATATTTCGGCAACAGGAACTGGTGGTATTTCGGCTCTGATTCCTGATACAGTTGGTGTAGCTGTAGACTCAATAGTTGGTTTTGCTAACGGTTTTGGTGGAAAAACTGGAAAAGATACTGTTTATGTTTTAAAATCTGATTTAGTTGCATGGCCAGATACAACATCTTCTGGAGCATCAACTCTAAGTTTTGAAGTATTTAATTTAAGCAATTACAAAGCAGTAATAGCTCCGACTTTAATTTTAGCTGGCCCATTATCTAATCCTGGTCCATCTGATTTATCAGGATCCTATCAAAGAACTTCAAATGGTTTTATAATTGATTTAACTTTAGTCAATACTGGTGTTTATTTGTTGACCAACCATGGTGGTGCTGCTGTTGATGACAATCCAACATTATTATATAATTACAGAAGCTCTTTGGGTACAGATAGTTTAGATTTTCCAGCTCAGACAAGTTCATGTGGTAACGCTCTCAAGCTTGTATCACCTTCTGCACCTAATGCACTAACAATACAACAATATGATAATTTATATCCACCACAAATTACTTCTTTGTCACCAATAACTTTTTCATGGAAAGTTTTTGAATTCGCTGATACAAGTCCTTCTACAACACACCCTGGTGCTGCATTATGTGCTTGGGGTTTAGCTGTCAGAACTTTTGTTAAACAATAGGCTCATAATCATTTGTTTTCTCATTTAATATAAAGCTATCCAATTGGATAGCTTTTTTTATTCCCTTAACACACATTTAATTTGACTGAAAACCAAAAATTCCTTTACAAATGCGTACATTTGCAGCGCAATTTTAAAGCAAAGTGGTAAACAAATCTAACATATTCATTTTTCTGTTCGTCTTGCTAATGCCGTTCGCATTAAAAGCCAATACAGAAACGCATACAAGCGGAGAAAACACAGAAAAGAAAGATGCTTCTGAAGAAGTGGTAGAACACATCATGAACCACGTAGCAGATGCAAATGAGTTTCATATTGCAACTGTTGGTCATAATCATTATTCGTTACATTTACCATGCATCTTGTTAAGAGACGGAAAATTATCTGTTTTCTCTTCTGCAGTTTTTGAAGGCGGTGAAAAAGAAGTGGATGGTTATAAATTAGATGAACATACAGGTAGAGTAGTAGATGCTGCAACTGGCAACAGAAGCACAAATATAATGTCTTATTTTACCGCAACTGATTCATCAAAATTTTTAGATTTTTCTATTACAAAAAATGTATTCACAACTTTGCTCGGCTTTATTATACTTACAATAATCTTGCTCTCGGTAAAGAATGCATACGTTAAAAATGGCAATAAATCACCTAAAGGAATTCAATCAGCTTTAGAGCCAATTATACAATATTTAGTAGATGATGTAATAAAACAGAATATCGGACCGAAATATGAAAAATTTGTTCCTTTCTTACTATCTGTTTTCTTTTTTATTTTAATAAACAATTTGCTCGGTTTAGTACCATTCTTTCCGGGCGGTGCTAATGTTTCCGGAAATATAGCATTCACGTTTGCATTGGCATTAATTGCTTTTGTAATCATCAATATTAATGGAAACAAAAGCTATTGGGGACACGTATTCGCAATGCCAGGTGTTCCAAAATGGGTACTGGTTATTTTAACACCGGTAGAAGTAGTTGGCCTTTTCATTAAACCAATTGCATTAATGCTTCGTTTGTTTGGCAACATAACTGGCGGTCACATCGCAATATTAAGTATTGTGAGTTTGATTTTCATTTTCGGTAAAATGGGACAAAGTATTGGCGGTGCATCACTAGGTGGTGGTATGGCTATTCCAATAGTATTGTTTGTTAATACAATGGAATTATTTGTTGCGTTTTTACAGGCTTATGTATTCACTTTGCTGACTTCGATTTTCATCGGTGCAGCAGTGGAAGAGCATGAGCATCATGGCACAGAACATCATTAATTTAAATTATTCATAAACATTAAAAATTTTTAGTTATGACAATTACAGGAATCGCGGCGCTGGGTGCAGGTTTAGCAGCTTTAGGTGCAGGAATCGGAATCGGTTTAATCGGTAGCAATGCAACACAAGCTATTGCACGTCAGCCGGAAGCATCTGCAGATATCAGAGGTGCTATGATCTTATCAGCAGCATTAGTAGAAGGTGCAGCGTTAATCGCTATTATCTTCTCTTTCTTGATGAAATAGTCATAGAAATTGCTCAATATTGCTCAAACAATAATTGACTGTTCTATGTGCACAATCACGTCTTTTTCATCATCACAAATAATAATATTTCGCTCTTAAAAGCGAGTAACTTACCTTAATGGTATTTAAAAATGAATCGTATGCATATTTTAGCATTTGATCCAATGAGTCTAATCTTGCCCGATTTGGGTTTGCTGTTTTGGATGACACTCATCTTCTTGTTGTTCTGGTTTTTAATGGGCAAATTTGCTTTCAAACCGATAGTAAAAGCTATTAAAGACAGAGAACAATCTATAGATGATGCTCTTTCTGCAGCAGATAAAGCAAAGAATGAGATGCAGCAATTGCAATCTGATAATGCTGCTTTATTAAAAGAAGCAAGAGAAGAAAGCGCTAAAATCTTAAAAGAAGCTAAAGAGATTAAAGAATCTGTTATTGCTGAAGCGCACAGTAAAGCGAAAGATGAAGCTGCAAAAATTGTAGCTTCTGCTAAAGTGGAAATTGATGCTCAAAAGAAAGCAGCTTTGGCTGAGGTGAAAAATGAAGTAAGCAAACTTTCTCTGGAAATTGCACAGAAAGTATTAGGACGTGAGTTGGATGCAACAAAAGACCAGCAGTCATATATTAATTCATTGGTAGATAAAATGAACTAATGTCAGCGGAAAAAGTAGGAAAACGATATGCAAAAGCATTATTTAACGAGGCAGTTTCGGCAGGCTCGTTAGATGCTATTTATGCAGATTTAGGATTAATTGATGCTACTTTAAAATCGAGTAAAGAACTGAAGGCCGTTTTTAAAAGTCCGATTATCAAAAGCCATAAAAAACTAACCATTGCTTCTTTGGTTTTTAACGGAAAAGTAAATGCGCTGACAGATAATTTTCTGAAATTATTAGTAGAACACAATCGCGAAGCTTATGTGCAGGATGTGATAGCTGCTTTCGTAAAACAATACAATGAAAGTAAAGGCATCTCTGAAGTAACCGTAACGACAGCTTCTGAACTGGATGCAGCAAACGAACAACAGATTATTGCATTCATAAAAGCAAAATCCGGTTATCCGAATGTGAAAATCAACAAAAAAACGGATGCAGCTATTATCGGCGGTTTTATCGTGGATTTTGGTGGCAAACTATACGACAATTCAGTTCGATATAAATTGAATAAAATTAAAAAAGAAATTTCTCTTAACTAATCCGGGTTCCTTTCGGGATTTAGGGTTCTAAAATTAAATACAATGGTAGAAGTAAGACCAGATGAAATATCAGCGATACTGCGTCAGCAACTAGGAAACGTTTCTACAGAAGCTCAACTGGAAGAAGTAGGTACCGTACTGCAAGTAGGTGACGGTATTGCACGTGTTTACGGATTATCACAGGTAAAAGCCGGTGAATTAGTTGAATTCTCTAATGGCATGAAAGCAATTGCTTTAAACCTGGAAGAAGACAATGTAGGTGTCGTGTTAATGGGTGCTTCTGACGAAATTAAAGAAGGTGACAGCGTGAAACGTACCGGCTTAATCGCCTCTTTGAATGTAGGTGAAGGTATGTTGGGTCGTGTGGTAAATACATTGGGACAACCTATTGACGGTAAAGGACCAATAGGCGGTGAGTTATTTGAAATGCCTTTGGAAAGAAAAGCTCCGGGTGTTATCTATCGTCAGCCGGTAACAGAACCTTTGCAAACAGGTATCAAGTCTATCGATGCCATGATTCCAATTGGTCGCGGACAACGTGAGTTAATCATCGGTGACCGTCAAACTGGAAAAACGGCAATCGCTATTGATACTATCATCAACCAAAAAGAATTTTACGAAAAAGGAGAGCCTGTATTTTGTATCTATGTAGCATGTGGTCAAAAAGCATCTACAGTGGCAAATATCGCGCAAACCTTGGAAGAAAATGGCGCAATGCCATATACAGTAATCGTTGCGGCGAATGCATCAGATCCGGCTCCGATTCAGTTCTACGCACCATTTGCAGGCGCTGCAATCGGTGAGTTTTTCAGAGATACCGGTCGTCCTGCATTAATCGTATATGATGATTTATCTAAACAAGCAGTAGCTTACCGTGAGGTTTCATTATTGTTAAAAAGACCTCCAGGACGTGAAGCATATCCTGGTGACGTATTCTACTTGCACTCACGTTTATTAGAACGTGCTGCTAAAGTGATTAATAACGATGGCATAG
>Ga0209717_1003997_pt1 | contig 12429 bp, 16 predicted proteins | sample AD_UKC048_MetaG_FD_184418 | JGI IMG/M metagenome (GOLD analysis project Ga0209717, IMG submission 184418) | Active sludge microbial communities of municipal wastewater-treating anaerobic digesters from USA - AD_UKC048_MetaG (SPAdes) (version 2) | ecosystem: Engineered > Bioreactor > Anaerobic >... | reverse complement strand
CAGGAACCGGAATAGAATTATTAACTTTTGGTGTATTAAAATTGAAACGCCTTTGCTTTTAGTAGGGGCTTTTTTATAACAGCCGTTTCGGATTCGGCCTAGCTTTCATTGGCCCTTTATTATGCCAGTATTGATTGCGTTTTGAGTATTCGGAATATTTGATTTGCCTGGAACATCCAAAAGCAAACAGAACCAGGATTAAAAGGATCTGTTTCATTCAGAGGGCTTTTTGACTTCAGCAACCCGTTCTTCTGATTTGGCCCGGTATCCGATTATCAACATGATTGCGTTTTTAAGAGTTTCGACAAGACCCGGATCAAGTGTTTTCGACGGAGTGTAAAACAATCCGACAAAGCAACCGACTAATGCAACCGTGACAAGATTCTTTGTGAATCTGTCCCCCCAATTTACATTTTTACCAGTGATGTCGAAAAGGCTCATTACAACCCCGGAAAAATGCCTTTTATAATTCCACCAATAAAACGACCTCTTTTTTCGGCACGTTCTGATTTGGTTTGTTTTGACCGATCAACGGAATCGAGATATTGAACACACAAAGCCAGAAACCGGACTTCCTTTTGCAAAGAATCATTGGCGTTCAAAAGGATCTGCCTTTCAACGGAATGGGCCAAAAGCATGGAATCAACCTTTCGATCAATCTTAGAGCGTTTCTGAATGCCGGATTGGATTTGTTGCTCAATTGCACCAAGGCCAATAAAAGCAAACACTAAAGCGATAACAACGTATTTCATAAAGTTGATTTGAAAAGGTTTTTTATTTTCTGCCAGGTTGAAAGTTTTCTTTCACGAAGTGCATCTGGTTTCAGGATCGGTTTGACGTTGGATTCCCATTCAGGTTTACGAACATCTCTGATCCGTTTGTAGCCGTCCATACCCAAAAGGATCAACCGGACAAAGATCAGCAAAGCGGCCCCATGAATCAGAATCCAGTTTTCAGTTTGGGTAAAAAAAGTTGCAATGCTGATGGTCCCCAGATCCGCAAGAAACTTCATTGTATCCTCTTTCAATCGGCAAACAAAATGTGAGATTGCGTCTTTCATTAGTACAACCAAATTACGTCCTTGTCTTTTGTCGGATCACAGTCTACGTGAATGAATCCGTTTGCAATCCCCAGACGATTAAATCCGGCCTGAATCAAAGCCCGAACAATCACAAGGCGAAGCCTGGAACCTCCAGTATTTGGCAAATCAATATCAGCCGCCCATCCAGTTAAGTGAGGCGAATCAATTTTACCGCCTTCAAGTTTATTCTTTGCAACCGTCCGAAAGCCGGAATTGATCTTAAAAGGCACATTGGCAATCCCTCTTGCCGCATCCAGTTTCTTTAAAAATTCCGGTTGCATTTGTGATCCAGAACCCGGCAAATCAGGCGAATCAAATTCCGAAAGGATAAAATGTTTGAGGTTCAGCATGGACGCAAATTTTAACCTAAAAATTATGTAATCAAAACGCCCTGTAAATCAAAGGGATAAAAAATAATTGAAAAATATTTTACATTTCTTTTTAAATATGTTTGCAGATTTAAAAAGTAGTATTACCTTTGTCTCAACGAAAACAAGAAAACAAAAACAAAAATGACAATCGCATCTCAAATTCTTCAGCAACTAGGTGGTAACAAATTCATCGTAATGACCGGAGCCACCTGTTATTCAGACGGGAACACTTTAGTAGCCAAATTCAAAGGTTCTAAAATTGCCAACATCATGTACGTAACACTTAATGCAATGGACACTTACGATGTGAAAATCTGCAAGTTCAGAGGACTTGATGTAAAAACAATCAAAGAGGTGGAAGGAGCCTATTCTGATATGCTGAAATCAATATTTGAAAAAACAACAGGACTTTATACAAGTCTATAATCAAAACGGGGCTTCGGCCCCTCATTTTCAAACAATCAAAAAAAAATGAAAACCGAATACCAAAACCTAAAAAACGCAATCATTGAAACGAAAACAACTTTTCGCATGATTGCAAAAGACTCTAAAAATTGGAGTTCAATGAATTGGGCCGCTATGTTGTCACCAGAAAACTATGCCCTTTTACGAGCCTTTAACAAGTTCCTTTTTGGGTCAGATTATAAAATTCACGCCACTGCTCTTGCAATTGATCTGTATGATTTTGAAACTTTTATTTCTTTGAAAAACAACTAAGCCCTACGGGGCTTTTTTTATGCCCAAAAAAATATTTTATCTTTTTTCTTAAAAATGTTTGCAGAATTAAGAAGAAGTATTACCTTTGACTCAACAAACAAAAACAGAAAACAAAATGGCACTAGTTACAAAAGCAGACGGTTATTCATTAGGATTCACAAGAATGGCAAACTTAAGTCTTAAAAAAAGAAGCAATTGTTTTGTAAAGCTTTTCTTTGAAGGATTTACTGAAATCCCAGCAAACAATACAGAGTTAATGAGCCGTTTAGAAAAAATGTCAGAAGCCGAATACAAAACTTTTAAAGCCAATGCCTAAAGGAATCCCAAAGTCCGGATCACGAAAGCCAGGGTCCGGACCAAAAAAAGGAAACAAGCCAGAAACAACGACAATCGCTTTCAGGGTTCCAGTGATCTTTAAAGCCAGATTAGAATTGGCAATGCGAAACATGATTTCAGAAATGAAAAAGGAACAATAGTATATTTGCTCCGCAATAGCGATGAGATGCGCCCCAATCCGCCCGGTTTCCACGGGTTAAATCTTATGGCCAAAATGGAGGGGTATTGCAAAAAAGCCAGTTCGTAAAGGATTGGCTTTTTCTTTTTACCTTTGTCAAAATCATTTGTGAGAAATCACGGCTTAAATTTAACACTATGCCAGCAGGTAGACCAACAAGCTATGAAAAGTCCCTATGCGAAAAAGCAATGGCATACATTGACTCATGTGAGGATACTGAGGAGCAAGTAATTTCGGGCCAATCAGAAAAGGCTACTTTCTACCAACAAAAGATTCGTGTAAACCTTCCAACTATCGAAGGATTAGCACTTTATCTAAAAACACACAGAGATACGCTGTATGAGTGGGAAAAAGTTCATCCTGAATTTTCCGACATATTAGCGTATTTAAGGCAAAAACAAGTCGTTGCGCTGATTAACAAAGGGCTTTCAAATGATTATAATCACACTCTTGTGAAGGTTCTTTTGTCGAAACATGGATACACTGAAAAGCAGGAAACCGACATGAACATCGGCATTACTGAAGTATTGCGACCAAAAGCCCCAGAGGACTTAGAATCTTAAAAATCCATGTGTGCTAATATCAGCACCGGAACAAATTAGCATAAGTTACAAAAGTACCATTGATATATGTTAAAAGCGCCGTTAATTATTGAGTGCAAGTGGATGTCTGGGGCTCAGACACAACTTGAAGAACTTGGAATTTGCGAGGTAAAAACGGGAGAAACGGTTGACAAGCAACTTCGATTTTGCCACATTGACCATTACTACGAATTCGAGGATTCAACCGATGGGAAAACCCGTGTTGCAATTCATTCAGGGCAAAATCAATTCGTGACCGATATGCCAATTTCAAAACTAGATGAACTGATTGCAGAGTTTTCATAGGTGAAAATAGACCTTACAAATCCCAACCTTTGGAGTGCCAAATATTTGCCGGCAATCACAAACCCGAAGTATTACAACATACTTTATGGTGGGGCTGGATCTGGAAAGTCGCAGCAAATGATTCAGAATTTCCTGATGGAAATAATGGATCCGGCAAATGTCAATCAAACCTTCTTTGTTGTCCGGAAAGTCCATTCAACGCTCCGGAACTCAGTAATACAGGATTTCAAAAATAAGATTGCAGATTGGGAAATTGGGGGCTTTGTCAAAGTCAAGATTTCATTATTTGAAATTACATGTGGCACAAATCGCATTGTCTTCATGGGTTGTGATGATCCCGAAAAGCTGAAATCACTTTCCCAGGCAAAAGCAATATGGATTGAAGAAGCAACTGAATTGAGCCTGGAAGATTTTACGCAGATCACACTAAGGCTGCGAGGCAAGTCCATTCACAAAAAGAACATCTACATCACATTCAATCCGGTTGCTGATTCGCACTGGTTAAAAAATAGGTTCTTTGATAATCCTCCGGAAAAGGAAAGAGATTCGATACTGATCCTGAAAGCCACATACAGAGATAACCTTTCGAAGCTAAACCCTGAATACATCGACACCCTGGAATCGTTGGCAGAAGTCAATGAAACCATGTTTTCAATTTATGCAGAAGGCGAATGGGGCGTATGGGATAAAGAGAACTTGTTTGCCAGGGATTTCAATGAATTAATTCACGCCGTTGATGGAGGCTGGAAAGCGGTCAAAAGTCTGCCATTGTATTGCAGCTTTGACTTCAACACCGGGAATAATACTCTGATGGTTGCTCAACACATTTTGAATCCATCGGCACACCGATACTGGGCCGATATTAACATCTTGAGAACTTACGTTGGTGCTGATCTTGAAACCTTATGCCAGACGGTTCTGATTGATTACCCGAATATGGAAATCTATGTGAATGGTGATAGTGCCGGGCATTCAGGAAACGCATTGACCGGCGATAATGTATCAGCGTACCAGTTGATAACAAACTACTTCAGATTGAACCCAGAATATCAGCTTGTCGTTCCACCTGGTAACATCCGGCACACCAGTTCGCAACTGTATGTGAATTCGGTCCTAAAGAAATGTAGGATCCGGATATTCAGAAATCAACATCTTATAAAGGATGGCAATGTAGAACTGATCTCAGATTTGAAGTCGGCTAAGATGGTTAAGAATAGCCTGGATGAATGGAAGAAAAAGAATCCGACAATGGGGCACAGGTTGGATGCATTCCGGTATTACATTTCATCGAACTTTTACTCACTGGTTACGGATCTCAATATTTCGAAGTTTAATCAGAAAATTGCAGTTGCGGAATTTGATTAATCAAAATGTTTTTACTTTATTTGTTGCCTAATTAAAACACAAGAAAACAAATTTGTGGATCAAATGATTTTAATGTTTTAATGGAATACATTGACGAAAAATGTAGTTCTTCCGATTTTGAAATTGAATTGGGCAAAATCAATTCAAAAACATAACTGTTAAAAACAGCCCAAAAACCAATATCAAAAGCCCGTCACCTCGATGGGCTTTTTTTATTTACCTTTGCCTTATGAGTTGCTGTGTTTCAATTTATCAGTATTGCGGGTTTGTTGCCAATTGCGCAACGTCTGTTTTGATTTCGGTTCCAAATGATTATCCGGATGCTGAGATTGCTATTTCAGTCAAAAACGGGAATGGCAATGGATTTAAGCAGACCTTAGATGTTATCAATAACTTTGTCGAGGTTGATTTAACAACTATTCCAGATGGCTTTTTTAATCCGTATGCGGGGATTTTTACGCTTCAATTCTGGGAGCCAAACGGACAAGTAATTCCTTTTACAGGACCAGACGGGAAAGATTATGATGCCGCTTCTTTTGAAGTTGATTCAATCGCCGCCGATGTTGCTCTGATCAATTTGTTCAATTACGAATATTCTGGTTATTAATTCGAAAAGTTTTCTACATTTGCGAAAAACAATGGAATGAAAAGGGCAAGATATTTTTCAATCTTTCTTTTGGTTTTGTTTTGGGTGTTTACTCTATTAGCGGTTTTTTCATGCAAAAAGAACGATGAAACACCGTACATTGTGACTGGAGTATATTCAACCAATGGCGGTTTTGGATGTCGTTACGAGGCATCTGCAAAAGGTCATCCACCGATTTCATTTGTCGATGAATGCCGGAAATACAAATCAGGAGACGTAATCTTTAAAGTTCAATAACATGAAAAACAAATGTAACTGCGGAACAAAGAAAGGAGGCAAAGGCGGTCGTGGAACAAAGCGGTAATCTGATATTTCAGGCCATTTCAACAGCGTTCTTTGCATGGTTTTTCCGCTATGCAATCGAGAATGTGCCATACATGACTTGGTACGACAAACTTCTTTCAAAACTACCGGAGTGCCTTTCTGATCCATTAGGCAAGTGCCCTTATTGCTTTGCGCCCTGGTTATTCATCATTTTTCAAATCTTACCTTCAGATGTTCAATTTCTTCAAGTCGGTATACAGACAGCCTACGCATTTGGTTGGATCTTCGCCGCAAACAATTTCTTCGACAGACACCTCTAATCCGGTTTACAACGGGAACTGCCCGGCTGATCTTAAAGACAAAGTAGTATTTGCTTTCAAGTCTGGTGATCGGAATTACTTCATGTTCAATGCTGAACTCAATATTCCTTTCAATCGGTTCATGTGTGCACTGGACATTTACGATGAACTGGAATTGGGGTTGAATCCTGGAATCATTCAGAAGTTTCTCCAAACCCTCAATGAAATCTGCGTTGATCCAAAAGTCAAGACCGTTGATCAGATCAAACAAAAGATTGGCATTGCGGCTTACATGGTTCAGGAAAGGATTGATATTCATACATCACTGAGTCTTCACACGAAGCTGGCAACAGTCCGGTATTTTGACGAAATCGAAGATGTGACAGGCTATGATCATGAGTTCAATGTTCAGAAAATCAAGTTCTGGACCGCCAATCACGACATTCAAGACTTTTTTTTTATGCAGCCCATTCAAAGTTTTCTTCCGCAATTGACAGACTTCAACGTGAATTTGCAGAAATATTTGGACGGGGAAATCCTACAAAGTCAAAGGCTGATGGATTGCCTTACGCAGTTCGGGCTACAAGAAAGCACAGAGCCCGAATTACAGAGCTATTTGTTGCAGCAAATGGGAATCTTGGAGACTATGAAATCATGGGCAAAAAACCCATCTATGAGCACTGTGTAATTAAGACAGAAATCATTCGTCAGAAAAAGGAAAGTAGAAAAACTAAATAAGGGTTGAGATTTTGAAAAATGGGTAAACGCCTTTCTATTTTAGAAGGGCTTTTTTATTTAAAAACTTCAAAAAACAACCCTGTTTGAGAATCTGTAATTTTGGATTTTAAAAATCTGAGATGATAGTTTCAACCAATGAAATCGTAGTCGGCTGGAAGGTCACAGGACAGGCTGAGCTTGAACGAATGGCTCAGACCTTCAACAAGGTCACGGAAGAAGAAAAAGAGGCATTGGCTGAACTCAAAAAGGTCAATGCTCAACTTCAACAGACCGCAACTGAAGGCAAAAAAGCCGGGGACACAATTTCAAAAGGGCTGAAAGAAGCCAACACTGAAACGCAGAAGTTTTCCGGGTCACTAAAAGGAGTTGGGGCTGAAATTGCGGCTGCGTTCTCTGTTGCTGCCGTTGTCGCATTTACAAAACAGCTTTATACCACCACATCGGCTTTTGAGGGGCTGAAAACAAGTATTGATTTTGCAACTGGATCACAAAAAGAAGGGGCGAAGAATTTTCAATACCTAATCAATCTGGCTCAGAAATATGGAAAAGACCTGCAATCATTGGCAGGGGCTTATTCATCATTTACGGCGGCATCAAATTTTGCCGGGATAAAACTCAGCGAATCCAATAAGATATTTGAATCTGCCGTAAAAGCATCGACGGCTTTAGGAAAGTCAAACGAAGATACACAAGGTATTCTTTTGGCTTTCTCTCAGATTGTTTCAAAGGGTACTGTTCAGGCTGAAGAACTAAGGGGTCAGATCGGGGAACGCTTACCTGGTGCGTTCAACCTTGCCGCAAAAGCGATGGGAGTTACTACAAAGGAACTTAACAAAATGCTAGAGCAGGGGCAAGTTATATCGGCCGATTTCCTGCCAAAGTTTGCCAAAGAATTGGACAATGCTTTTGGCGAAGGGGCCGAAAAGAAAATGTTCAGCCTTACTGCTGCTTTGGGCCGTTTCACGACAGCATGGGATCGGTTTTTAGAATCCCCCGGAATTGCAAAAGTTGTGCAACGGGAAATCGGCATCTGGACCGGATACATTAATAAACTCAGGGAGCTAACCACTGACGAGGCAACATTAAATGAAGAAAAACAGGCTCAAACGCTTTTGAATATAAAAGAGAATGCCAAAAACGAGGTTGATATTGCCAAAAAGAAATACAACGAAATAAATAAAGCCAATGCTTCATCGAGGGCAGTCGCTCAGATGCTTTTGAATAAAGACAAGGAATCTTATGAAGCACTTTTGAATAGGGTAAAGTTTTTCAATTTGGAAGTTGATAAAAGAACCCTTGAAAACGTAAATGCCAGAAGAGAAGTGCTTCAAGGCATTATTGACGAGGCAAATTTGCGGGACAAGTTGGCTCAAAAGATTATTCCCAAAACAGTCGATCAGCTTAAAAAGGAGTATGAGGCCAAGGTAAAACTTTTGGGCATTCAACAGAAAATCGCAGAGCTTCAAATTCAGCTACAAACAGAGGCCGGGTTCGAAAGAGATATTGCACTGGTCCGAAACGCTGAAAAGTTCGGTAAAATGCGGTTGGATTTAGATTTGGATTATGGTAAGCAGGGAGTAGAAGCCGCAAAAGACAATGCCAAAACGCAGGGGCTTGTTAATAGAACCTTACATGATGATGCAATCAATCTGATTAAGAAAGAGTCCGAAGCCGGACATGAGGCATCACAAAAGGCAATGGATGACATTAAAAAACAAATGCAGTCCAATGCCGAATTTGAAGCAAAACGAGGATTAGATCAACAGAAGCAATTACAAACGGATGCTGAATTAGCAAAAGAGAAAGTTGATATTGAGAAGAAAAAACAGGAAAAGATTCTTGAGATTGACAAAAAATCCAAAGAAGAGCAAAAGCAACTTCAGCGAGATTTGACCGAACTTCAGTTGCAGGAAATTGAAGCGTATTCAAATTTCTTTTCTGCAACCCTGGACATGGGGCTCAATAATTATTTGAGTTCGGTTGATAAACAAATCCAGGCAAGTCGAGATCGGTTTGATGCTGAAATCAGATTGGCCGATGGAAACGAACAAAAAGTAAATCAGCTCAGGGAAAAGCAACGGGCCAAAGAAAAGGAATTGAGAACTCAGCAATTTGAGGCACAAAGGGCTGCTGCAATTGCACAGGTTATCTTTAAAACGGCCCCAGTGATTGCTGAATACTTTGCAACAGGTGTACTGGCTCCATTAGCTGTTGCCGGCCTTGCAATTCAGGCTGCTCAAATTGCTTTTATTGCTTCTCAACCTGTTCCGGAATTTTACAAAGGCGTGGAAAACTTCAAAGGCGGTCTTGCAATGGTTGGGGAAAGAGGGTCAGAGATTATTGAAACAAACAAAGGATCCTACCTTTCCCCGGATAAACCAACTCTGACCTATTTGCCAAAGGGATCAAATGTAATTACGGCTCCAAAGACCAAAGAAAGAATGCAGATGCTGAACTCCAGTATGCGGAAAGGTCAAAACGAATTCGTCTCCATTGATACAACCCCGATTGCAAGGGAACTTTCAAAAATGCCGGTTACTATTAACAAGATGGATGTTCGAGGGTTTACCGAATTTGTCAGGAAAGGGAATAAGACCACTCAGATGTTAAATCACAGAAAAGGGTACTAATGGCAATATTCGATTTCTACCTAAACGGAACGCAGGTTTCAGAACCGGTTGGCTGGGATCAGATTAAATTCAACGTAATCCGGACCGAACAGCATGGGATAGATCAGCCGTTCACAACCGAAGTCACATTCACCGGCGATCTGGACAAACAGCCCGATCTTGCCAATGCCGCCGCAATTATCCGGTTGGAGTTTGAGAACTCATTCATAAATGGGTCGGTTGATATTGAGATTGTTTCAGACATCAAAGTAGATGGTGAAATCTGGTCCTTTGTAGGCAAGATTGACCTTTCTACATATCAGGAAGTCAATATGAACAACGGATGTTCTGACGGCGTTACCGTATCCATTATTCAGGATGATTTCAGGGAGCAATTCAAAAGCCGGTCCGACGTTGAAATTGATCTGCTTTCAACCGTTGATCTTAACGGAAATTACATTCCGGAATTGACACTGGAAACCATCAGAACGCATTGCCAGGAATTGTTCTTAACCGGATCTGCCAAAAATCTGGATACTCAAACATCGGCATTTTTATACATTCAAAGTACTGGGTGGACATTGGACGACTTTGCGATTTTGCTTCCATTGTATTTTAACAATTCAGATTTTAAGGCAAATTTCGGAACAACATTTAACCCTTTACAGACGTATTATACCACTACAAGCCCGTCTTTTGTAAACAATTCCGAATTTATCCGAACAGTCAATTTCAACATTTCGGCATCTGGCATTTTCACTTGTGGCCTTGGTTTCTTTTCAGGGCAATCGGCAAATATTACGTTTAGCATACAGGTAAAAACGGCCCTTGGAGTTGAAACGCAAAGACTGTATTTGTATGATTCGCCGATCAATTACTTTGACGACGACAATGACACAAACTGGAGTTTTTCCGTTGATCAGCAATTGATTCTTAATCCGGACGACCGTGTTTTCATTTTCATGCAATGGGGGTTTTTAGGGTCACTTATCCCCGGCACAACTCCAAGCCCGGACACATCGCATTCAATTACATACCAATGCAATGCCGCCTGTATGAATGTTACTGAAATAAATTCAGCCGCATTTGCAACAGATACAGACGGGCTATTTGTTATTGATGTGCTTAAAAGAATTGGTTTGATTTTGACAGGAAACCCAGACTCAATTCGGTCTGATACATTTGATATTGATGGTTGTAATTGGTCAAATTTCATTACCACCGGACTTTATTTGCGTAATGCACAAACGGTTCAACAGTTAATTAATGGGTGCGGGGAAATTGTTGAAGGGTCGAATCAGTTTGCAATCAAAACATCCTGGAAGAAACTGTTTGAAGGATTAGATCGAATATTCTGTTTGGGATGGGAATTTGAACCAGACGGGTACAATGGCTACATCATCAGGGTTGAGCCGGTTGAATACTTCTATCAAAACACGATTCAGGCCGAATTTACAGAGGTTCCGGACATTAAACGTTTTGCCATGTCCGATAAGCTCTACAACGCTTTCACACTTGGCTATTCGGATAAATGGAAAAACATTCAGTTGCAAGGTATCAACGCCATTCATACGGAACGAAATTACTTCATTCCAAACAAGGCACTTCAAAACAATACATCTGCGAAACTGGATCTGAGATCTGATATTATCGCCGAAGGGTATTGCATTGAGGTTTACAGGCGTTTACAATTCTTTGTGGACACGTCCGGGTCATCAGACCGTCCGAATGATTACGACCTGTTTTTGATTTGGACAAATCCGGAAGAAGTAACAATTGCTGATATCGAGGATTCCGGATATCAGTTCCCCGGTGAAACGGGTTCAAAGACTTTTGCTGCCGGAACAATCAGCTATTCAAGTTCATTGATCGGAACCAATAACAGTCCGGTTGATCGAATCTACAACGTCCTGCACACCCCGGCCAGGATTGCGGCAAGATGGTGGAAGTGGTTAGGCCAGTACGCTTATGGGTTGCCAACCATTGACCAGGCTTTGAAATTTCAGTCAGGCCAATACTTTACCGGTTTTCAAATGGCGGTTCCGGATCCATGTGAAGAAATCACATCAGGATATTTGGGCGAAAACTTCGATATCGACATCGATTCAACGGGCACAAACTTTCCGGGAGTACTTGTAAAGCCCATCGGGTATGAGTTCGAGGTTCCGCAGGAATTATGTGATTTTCTAACAATGGCAAATGAGGGCAAACGAATAGTGAAAGTAAGTTCAGGAAATTCTATTTTTGCGGGGTACATTGTAAGGGCCGAAAATGAACCATCAGGAAATTCGGGCGGTCTTTCTAAATTTACATTAATTGGTACAGAAGTACCGGCTACCACAGGACGTTCATATTCATCCGGTTATTCATCCGGTTATTCATAAAATGGCACAAAAAACAAGGGCGCAATTGCAGGCCGAAAACGCAGCTTTATTTGTTGAAAATACAACTGGCGATATTACCCCAACACTGGAAAAGGCATTCAATAAAGACTGGATTGATTCATGTATACTTTTGGCAGAAGGGACTTATACGACTATTTCATTAGTTGATTGGACCGCCTTGGTTGCTGCCAATGGATTGATTCCGGGGTGGCGGTATCGGGTAACCTCGGCCTATACGTTTGATGCGTTTGGGGCGAAAGATATTGTCGTTACGGCAGACTCATCAAATACCATCGAGGCGACCGCCTATGTAATCTTCGGCGACTTCTACGTGCCATACACAACCGATTCGGCTTTTAATCAGGGATTCTTTTTGTATGCTTATCCCGTAATGGCATTGACTGGAACTCAGGCGTTGGCGTATAATGGGTATAATTGGAAGTTTAATCTTGGACTTCCAATGTATTTGACCGATGGAAGCCAATACTTTCAAACGGAGATACAGGGTAGTGATGCATCAAGTATCATTCTTGACAACGTAAAAGCCCTTGACC
>Ga0209717_1003993_pt1 | contig 12438 bp, 8 predicted proteins | sample AD_UKC048_MetaG_FD_184418 | JGI IMG/M metagenome (GOLD analysis project Ga0209717, IMG submission 184418) | Active sludge microbial communities of municipal wastewater-treating anaerobic digesters from USA - AD_UKC048_MetaG (SPAdes) (version 2) | ecosystem: Engineered > Bioreactor > Anaerobic >... | reverse complement strand
GTTTTTTGCGCCATGCGAAGCCGCTGTCGTGGCTGCGCTACGGTCTGCTCGGGGCGACGCTGCTCGCCGTGCTCGCGGGCTGGAGCGGCGTGGCGCTCGCGCTCCTCGATCCGTATAGCAACTACGGGCGCATCGCCTCGGACTTGCTGCGGCCCGTCGGCGTGTTGCTCAACAACGGCCTCGTCGGCGTCGCCGAATGGTTTGGCTGGGCGTGGCTGTACCGCGTGGAGCCGCACTGGGCGGGCGCCGGTGCGCTCGCGGTGCCTGGCGTGGCGCTGACCGTGGTGGTCGCGCTCTCGGCGTGGCGCGGCCGGCTTTATTGCAACACGCTCTGCCCGGTCGGCACGTTGCTCGGCATGATCGCCCGGCGTGCGGCGTGGCGGATCGAGATCGACCAGGAGGCGTGCCGCAAATGCGGCGCGTGCCTGAAGGCCTGCAAGGCGCAGTGCATCGATCTGCGCACGGCCGAGATCGACGCCTCGCGGTGCGTCGGCTGCTTTAACTGCGTGCCCGTGTGTACCGAGGGCGGTATCGGGCTTGTGTGGAAATGGCATCGCGGCGCCGCAAAGGCCCCCGAGGCCCCTGCGCCGGAGTCCTCTGCGCCACCTGCTGACGAGGGCCGACGTGCCTTCATCAGTGGCTCGGCGCTGGCGCTGACCGCGGCGGCGGGGGTGGCGGGCGCCGTCGTGGCCGAGGCAGGCCGCCGTCGGCGCGGGCAGGGGCGAGGCCCGCAGGATCAGGGGATCGTGTTTGGCCCGGTGTGCCCGCCCGGCTCGAAAAGCGTGGAGCGCTTTCTCGATGTCTGCACCGCGTGCCACCTTTGTGTGAGCGCCTGTCCGACGGGCGTGCTGCGGCCGGCGACGCTTGAGTATGGCTGGGCCGGCTTGACCAAGCCACAGATGGATTTCTCCAAGTCGTTTTGTAATTTCGACTGCAACCGCTGCGGCGAGGTTTGCCCCGAGGGCGCGATCCTTCCGCTCGCGCTGGCGGAGAAGAAAACGACGCAGCTCGGCGTGGCGCGTTTCCGCCGTGGCATGTGCATCGTGCACGAAGAGGGCACGGCGTGCGGTGCCTGCGCGGAGCATTGCCCGACCGGCGCGGTCCACATGGTGCCGTTTCGCGATGGCCTGACGATTCCGCAGGTCGAGCCGGAGCAGTGCATCGGCTGCGGGGCGTGCGAGTATGCGTGCCCGGTGCGACCCGCGCGCGCGATCCGCGTCGAGGCGTTGCCGGTGCACGGTCGCGCCATCGTGGTTAAGGACAAGCCGGCGGAGTCGCCCGCTCCGGTCGACGACTTCCCATTTTAGCCCGGAAGGGGTTGGCCGGTCGGTGGCGTTATGCCGGGCGTCAGAGGCTCATGGTGAGTGTCTGACGCCTCTCTCATGCTTTCCTCCCCCCTGGCTTTGTGGTGTTTGAGAATCGTCACGCGGCTGGCCGTGTGCGGCGCGTGCCTCGCTGCGGCGGTGGTGCAGGCGCAGACGTGGCCGCGCTCCACGCCGGAGGCGCAGGGGATCGATTCGCGCGGCATCGCGCAACTGCTCGCCCAAGTGCAGCGGGAGAACATCGGCATCCACAGTTTTGCGGTCATACGGCACGGGCATGTGGTGGCGGAGGCGTACCGTTATCCGTACACGGCGACGACCCGGCATGTGCTTTACTCGGGCTCCAAGAGTTTCACGTCGGCACTCTTGGGGATCGCCATTGAGCAGGGGTTGATCTCGGGCGTCGACGAGCATGTGGTCGATTTTTTCCCGGACAAGTTGCCTGCCACCGTTCCCGAGAATTTGCGCCAGATGCGGCTGCGGCACCTGCTCACGATGTCGACGGGCCATGCCAGCGACACGATGTCGCGCATCACGTCCACGAACGACTGGGTGAAGGCGTTTCTCGCGTTGCCGGTCGAGAACACGCCGGGCTCGAGGTTCGTTTACAACTCGGGGGCGACGGTGATGCTCTCGGCGGCGATCCAGCAGCGCAGCGGCATGAACCTGCTCGCGTTTGCGGAGCGGCATCTGTTTCCGAAGCTCGGCATCACGGACTACACGTGGGAGGCGGGCCCGAATCAGCTGACCGCCGGCGGCTGGGGCCTGTCGTTGCGCCTGCTCGATTTTGCGCGGCTCGGGCAGCTCTATCTCAAAAACGGCGAGTTCAACGGGCAACGCGTGGTGCCGGCGGACTGGGTCGCCGAATCGACGCACAGCCACATCGACAGCAACAACGTGAATCCATTCTGGGGGAGCGGCTATGGGTACCAGTTTTGGATGAACGATTTTGGCGGCTACCGTGCGGATGGCGCCTATGGGCAGTACGCCTTTGTGCTGCCCGAGTACGATGCCGTGGTGGTCTTTAACTCGCATTTGAGCGACACGGAGATGCCCGCGAAGCTGGTGCGCCGCTGGCTGTTGCCCGCCATGCGCTCGGCCTCGCCCCTGCCGGACAATCCCGCCGCCGTCGCCCTGATCGAGCGCAGCGCGGCGGTGCTCGCCGCCTCCTCGTCGACCTCGCTCACGTTTACCACGCTGCCGCAGGATTGCCTGCGCCTGCCCGGCGAGCCGGCGACCTTTGCCGCCGAGGCGCGTGGCGCGACCTCGTACCAGTGGTTCAAGGACGGTGCCGCGATCTCCGGGGCGACCTCGGCCACGCTCACGCTTGCTTCCGTGACACCGGAGCAGGCGGGTCGCTACTCGGTGGAGGCGCGCAACGCCACCTCCTCGCTCATGAGCTACGCGGTCGAGTTGAAGGTGGGCTGGAGCCAGCTAGTGGCGCTCTCCTCGCGTGCGCCCGCCGGCACTGGCGAGCAGACGCTGATCATGGGCTTTGCTTTCGCCGGCGCCGGCTCGAAGCCGCTGCTGGTGCGTGGAGTCGGGCCTGGCCTGCTCGCGGGCGCCCCCGATCTCGCCGGACGCCTGCTCAACGACCCGCGCCTCACGTTGCACAACATGGACGATGGCACGACCACCGCCGAAAACGACAACTGGGGCGGCACGGCGGCGTTGCGCACGGCCTTTGCCGCCACGGGGGTTGGCGGCCTCGCCGATGCCTCGGCCGACGCGGCTCTCGTGGCCGACCTGTCGGGCAATCTTTATTCGGCGCACGTGACCGGTGCCGACGGCGGCGTCGGGGTGGCGCTGGCGGAGGCGTACGATGCGGATGCGTCGCGGCATGATCGCCGGCTCAAAGCCCTCTCCGTGCGCAATCAGGTCGGGATAGGTGGCGACATCCTGATCGCGGGCTTTGTGCTCACCGGCGAGATGCCGCGCCCGATGATCATCCGCGGTCTCGGCCCCGCGCTCGTACCGGCCGTTTCCTCCGGGGCGGTGCTCGCCAACCCGGTGCTACGGCTCCACCGCTACGTCAATGGCCAGTGGGAGCTTGTGGCGAGCAACGACAACTGGGACTCGTCTGCCGCCGCCATCCAGGCGTTTCGCACTGCCGGACTCGCGCCGATCACCTCCAGCTCACTGGATGCCGTGCTTCTCCTCGATCTGGAGCCGGGCATCTACACCGCGCAGCTTTCCGGGGCGCGCGGCACGACTGGCGTGGGCCTGATCGAGGTGTACGAGGGGCCCATCCAATGACGATGGGCTCGCCTGATAAAAAAACGCACTTCGTGCGAAACATTCACGAAGGCCGCGCGTCATAGAGAGTGCTTACCTTGTGGGTGTGGACCCACAGGGATGTTAGTTGAAGCTGGACCTGGCGGGGCCGCCTTTAAGGTGGCCCCGCCTTGGCTTTTCAGCGGGGCGTTTCCCCGCCTGCCACCGCACCGCGCGCGTGGCGCGGGCCCTTGGGCGACGCCTGGCGATGCCGTTTGAAAATCGTCTCCCCATCCTTCTGGCCAAGTGCTTAAGTTGTGCGCGTGATCCTTCGCGCCGTTGACCAGACCGCAGACTGAGGTCGCCACCGCCGCCAGGCGGAACTCCGCCCCTCTTTTTACCATGCATAGTATCCTCGCCAAAATCATCCTTGTTGCAGCGGGTTTGGGAGCGGCATTACACGCCGCCGAGGGGGCGCGGGGGCTGTCCTCCCTGCCGGCCTCCGTGTACTTTATCACCGAGCCGGTCTCCGGCGGCGCACCGGGGCAGATGACCCTCTATGAGGTGCAACGCTCGGGGAAAAAGCTGGGGGTTGTCTTCAGTGAAAAAGCCGGGGCGGAAGCCTTTCTCGCGGCGTTGCCCGATGCAAAGGATCATGCGCGTATTGCGACACCGGTGCCCCAGAGCTTCGTCGCAGATACGTTGAAAATGGGTGCCGGCGTCTTGCTCGACCCGGCCAACTGCACCGAAGGCGGTTTCCCCGTGAGCGCGGACATCGCTGCTGACGATAATCCCGAACTGAAAGCCCTCTGCGATGCCGATCAATCCGACCGAAAACCCGCGGATGGGGCCATCGATTGGATGGTGGTGAGCCCGCGGGACATCGCTCGCATCGCCCGGGTGAAAACGCTCTATCGGGAGGGATCACTCCGTACCGGGAGCGACTATTTCCGCGCGGCGCTGGTGCTGCACCACGGCGCGACTCCGGAGGACTACCTGCTCGCGCACGAGCTCGCGATCGTCGCTTTGAAGAAGAACGGGCCCGAGGTGGCAGTCTGGCTGGTTGCCGCCACGGAGGATCGTTTTCTTCAGAGCATTGGACGTGCGCAGCGGTTTGGCACCCAGCTCACCACTCCCATTGTCGTCGACGGGCTCGTCACGGACCAGCTCCGTGGCGAGCTCGGCGTCCCCTCGCTGCCTTCCGATGCGAAGCAGGCCGGCCATTGAGGCGTGCCCGCTCGTCATGCTTGCCTGAGCGGAGACAACGATTGAGATCGTGTGGATGCATTGCCTTTCCGCCCTCACCCTTGGTGTCTTCGCCGTCATTTTGTGCAGGCCATGCGCCGCGACTTCCCCCATCGGTGAGCCGCTTCACTGGACCTCGACCGGGCCGTTGATCGCGCCCATTCCGGATGCGCAGCACCCGATCGTCTCCGTCAAGGATCCGACGGTCGTCCATCACAACGCCAAGTGGCATGTGTATGCCACGACCGCCGACACGAACGGCCGCTGGAGCATGGTTTACCTCAACTTCCGCAACTGGGCCGAGGCGGCCCAGGCCAAGCCGTACTATATCGACGCAAATCCCAACCTGGCCGGCTACCACTGTGCGCCGCAGATCTTTTATTTTCGCCCGCACAAAAAGTGGTACTTGATTTACCAATCTCAGCACCCGTCGTTCTCGACGACCGACGATTTGGAGAAGCCGGAAACGTGGAGCGCGCCTCAGGCGTTTTTTGACGGCACGCCCAAGAGCGTCGTCCAGGGCTGGCTCGATTATTGGATCATTTGCGACGAGACCCACGCCTACCTGTTTTTCTCCGACGACAACGGACGCTTTTATCGGAGCCGTACCCGGCTTGCGGACTTCCCAAAGGGTTTTGACGAGCCGGTGATCGTCATGCAGGAGCCCAAGGCTGGCGATCTCTTCGAGGCCAGCTGTGTTTACCGTCTGCAAGGCAGCAACCAGTACCTCTGTTTCATCGAGTGCATGGGCGAGGGTGGCCACCGCTACTTCAAGGCGTTTCTCTCCGACCGGCTCGACGGCGAGTGGACGCCGATTGCCCAGGCCAGCACGTGGGCCACGCCATTTGCCGGACCACTGAACGTGAAAAGCGAAGATGGCACCCCGCTTTGGACCGCCGACATCAGCCACGGCGAGCTGCTCCGCACGGGCAGTGATGAGACGATGACGGTCGATCCGACGAATCTGCAATTCCTCTACCAGGGGATGGACCGTCAGGTGGTGGAGCCAAACTACCTGCTCCTGCCTTACCGGCTCGCGCTGTTGCGGGCGGAGTCTGCACCAGCGGACTCGGGGCAATGAGGCGAGGTAGGCCCGTGCCTCCCGCCTTTCGCCTCAATCACGGGAGCAAGATGCTACCTGCTCCCGCTACTTTGGTCCCGAGTCACTCGTGCGGTGGCGTCAGCACCGATGTTTTTCTGGGACCGTCCACATTAGGGCCTCCGAGGCGCCCTCCATTCGGGCGATATTCCCCTGCGACCGTTTCGCGTAGAGGAACGCGTGAGCGTTTCTCCGTTTGTGGGTCGTGGATATTAAAACCTAAAACCTGACCCTCGACTTGGCTTTTTGGCGGTATAGGGGAACTCATTTTGCCTTTCGCCTAACGCCTCAGGTCTGCCACGCCGAAGCATGGACTCGGTGATGGGAAACGGGCGTCATAGAGGCGTTGGAAGTGGTGTCTGGTTCGGCCATGTCTTTCTTCATGCCCCCGCAAACCAATAGTCGTGCATCTTCTGGAGAAACTCGCGCGTGATCGGAAACCCGGACGCAGAGCCGATCACCGAGTCGATGCTGCACTCTGGACAAAGCGCGGTGCCATCTCCTTCACGGAGCCACTCCTCGATCTGCGTCGGCGGAAACACGCTCAGGCAATAAAAGCACCCGCAAACCTCACTTCGCTCGATCTGCTTTCGATGGCAGCTCGAGTATTGGTGGGCGCGGTAGTAGTCGCGGCCTTCGTGATCGTGAACGAGTGGCTCACTCATCTTTTGCCGAACAGTGTGATTAGCCCTTACTGCGTTTCACGACCTGAATTCGGATAATAAACGCATGCATTGGGTTGTGGTTTTTTAAGGAAGAATTTTTGAGTTCGCATCGGGGTGATGCGGGGGCGGCTGCGAGGCTCTGAGCAAGATCAGGGAAACCCTGAAAGTCGAGCTTGTTGGTGACGCCGGCTTTACGGCGGGGCGGCGAAACGCTCACGCGTTCCGCTACACGGAGGCTGTGCTACGGCGCGATTTCGGGACACAACACCAAGTGACGGATTGGGCTGTTTACTTGGCCGGAAGCGAGCGCCGCAGCCTGCTGTCGCGCAGACTTCCAGTCTGCGGCCCGCATCACTTCTTCCGCAGCAAAGTTTGCGGGCCGTTTTCTAGCTGGCCGCGGGTGACGCCGAGTTGGTTGAGGAGTTTTAACTCGCGCCAGAGGGCGGCGCCGTCGATCTCGCCGCGCAGGAGCTGGCGGTAGCGCGTGACGGTCTGCGTGACTTCGTCGGCGGTCTCGCTGACGAACTCCACGCGGAAGGCGCGGGCGCCGAGCGCGAGGAAGCGCGGGAGAAACTCGGCTCCGGTCTGCGGACGGCTGTTGAAAACGGTGTTGCGGCAGCCGGCGTCGGCCTTGAGTGGGAGCGGCACGCCGAGGCGGTCGCGCAGCGCCACGCGGTGTTTTTCGCAGGGGCGGCCACAGTCGTGGTAGTCCTTGCCGGTGGAGAGAAACGCGCAAAACACGCAGTGCTCCATGTGAAAGAGCGGCATGCGCTGGTGCAGCGTGATCTCGAACCACGCGGGCGGCGCGGAGCCGAGGAGCGACTCGAGTTGCGCGACGTTGAGATCGTAGCTGGCGGTGACGCGCTCGAGCCCGTGGCGGTGCAGGAAATGATCGGCGGCGAGCGCGTTGGCGACGTTGAGCGAGAAGTCGCCGCGGCGGCGGGCGTCGGCAAAGGCGCGCAGGTGGTCGTAGTTGCGCACGAGGTAGCCGTCGGCGCCGGCGGAGCGCACGAGCTGGAGAATCCATTCCTCGCCGGGTTTGAAGATGCGCGGCGGAGCCACCCAGATCGTCGCGCCGGAGGGCGCGCCGGTGGCGGCAGACTCGGCGGACTGCAAGGCGCGGAAACGCGCGACGGCGTCGCGGTAGTGTTTCGGGTTTTCGAAATCGCAGTAGAGCGTGCGGGCGCCGGCGGTCCACGCGGCGTCGAGTTGGGCGAGGTCGCGCACGAGCACGATCAGCTCGGGCTCGGTGGCGACCGGGGCGGCGGGCGCGGCGCGCAGATCGGGACGCGTGTCGGGCTGGAGCGTCCAGCGGCGGGGCGCGGCGCGGAGTTTGTCCAACTCGGCGAGGGCGTCGCGGCGCAGTTGGTTGAGCTCGCTGACGGGCAGGTGGAGGGCGCCTTCGAGGTGCGAGCGGAATTCGCCGAGGTGAAACGGGGTGCCGCCGAGCCGGCCGAGCTGCGCGCGCAGGCGGGTCTCATCCAGCGGCTGTTTTTGCGCGGCGACGAGCGGCGTGGTGCCGGCGACCTGCACGACGTGGCCCTCGCCATCGTCGGCGACGAGTGTGAGCGGCGCGCCGGCGTGGCCGTGGACTTCGAGGGCGAGCGGGCGCGTGTGGCGGATTTGTTCGCCGGCAAAGGTGGCGCGGACCTCGCGGTCGAGCGCGGGGTCGTTGGTTTTCCAGACGCGGTCGCCGACGTGCAGGCGGCGGAAATCGAGGTCGCCGCGGCCGAAGCGCAGGACGGTCTCGGCGCCGTGGGGCTCGACCTGGTAAACGCGTCCGCCCTCTTCGCCGGCCTCGGGCGTGCCGGCGTCGAAGACCAGACCGTCGCCGGGCTTGAGCGGGGCGGCGAGCGCGAGGTGGACAGCGTCGCCGGCGATGCGGGTGACGCGGCCGAGGAAGACGCCGCGCTTGGTGCCGAAGCGGCCGTGGGCGAGCTCCTGGTTGTTGTTGCCACGGAGCCAGCCGGTGTAGAGGCCGCGCGAGAAAGACATCTCGAGCTCGTAGCGGTCGCGCGGGGGCGTGGCGGCGGGCGCGTCGGGGGCGGCGCAGGCGCGGTCGAGGGCCTGGCGGTACACGCGCGTGATGCTGGCGACGTACTCCGGGGCTTTGAGGCGGCCCTCGATCTTGAGCGAGGCGATGCCGAGGCGCACGAGCTCGGGCAGCAGGTCGATGCCGGCGAGGTCCTGCGGGCTGAGCAGGTATTTGCGGTCGCCGAGCGGGACGAGTTGCCCATCGCTGAGGAGCTCGTACGGCAGGCGGCAGGCCTGGGCGCACTCGCCGCGGTTGGCGGAGCGGCCGCCGAGCGCCTCGCTCGTGAGGCACTGGCCGGAGTAGGCCACGCAGAGGGCGCCGTGCACGAAGATCTCCAGCGGGAGCGGCGTGGCGGACTGGGCCGACTGGATGGCGGCGAGGTCGGCGAGGGAGTTTTCGCGGGCGAGCACGACGAGCTGCGCGCCGAGCTCGCGGGCAAACTCCACGCCGGCGGGGCTGGTGACCGTCATCTGCGTGGAGGTGTGGATCGGGAAATCGGGCGAGAGCGTGCGGATGAGGCGGGCGATGCCGACGTCCTGCACGATGGCGGCATCGACTCCGGCGGCGACGATGGCGCGCAGGTAGCTCTCGGCGTCGGCGAGTTCGTCGGGGAAGACGAGGGTGTTGAAGGTGACGTAGCCGCGCACGCCGCGCTGGTGGAGGAACGCCATGAGCCGGGGCAGGTCGGCGAGCGTGAGGTTGTGGGCGCGCATGCGGGCGTTGAAGCGCTCGAGGCCGAAGTAGATGGCATCGGCGCCGTTTTCGACGGCGGCGCGCACGCACTCCCAGTCGCCGGCGGGCGCGAGCAGCTCCGGGCGGCGCGGGCGGATTGCCGGCGCGGGCGAGTCGGAGGTTGCGGGAGCGGAGGCCATGGGAGGGCTCGGTGTAGGGGAGCGGCCGTGGCGGCGCAAGTGGGGCGATGGAAAAAGCGCGGCGGGGCGGCGCGGGGGTTGCGCGGGAGGGCGTTGTGCCGTTAGGGGAATGCGTATGGCACACGTCCCTGGTTTGCGTTCCCCTTACGAGAAGGTCGGCCGGCTGGTGTACTTCGGCCGCATGCTCGACAAGATCCGCCTGCTCGCGGCGGGCCAGTTGCCCGCGGAATACGCGGCCAATGTCGGCGACAGCAACGCGTTGGTATTCGACGCCCGCGCGTGCCGGTTTCTCGGCGTGGCGCATGCCGAGCTCACGGCGCGCACGCTGGCTGGCGGCACCGACGAGGAAATCCTCGCTTGGGCGCACGCGCATGGCACGCCGCGCAGCGACGAGGAATGCACGATGTGGAACGCCTACCTGAGCAAGCTCGGCTGGCGCGACGAGGTGACGCCGCGGCTGCGCATGCGGCAGCGCGAGTACGGGTTGGAGGGGTTGCCCATCGAGACGTATTTCGACCTGTTCGACGTCGACGAAGGCCGCCCGCTGCGCACGGCGCCCTGAGTGGCGCACCGAGTTGACGGACGGCGGCGGCGTGCGCCCTTTTCGCGCATGAAACTCTACCGACTGCTCACGGGGCCGGACGATGCGACGTTTTGCCGGCGCGTCACGGAGGCGCTCAATCAGGGCTGGAAGTTACACGGGAGCCCGAGCGTGACGTTCAACGGCCAGACGGTGATCGCCGCGCAGGCGATCGTGAAGGCCAAGCCGGGGAAGTTTTCCGACAAGATCGATCTGAAGACGGCGTGATGTGCCGGAGCCTTGGGATGCGCGGCTGCACGAGTGCGCTCCGGCCACGCATCCGGCCCGTGAGGGCGTTTCCGGGCGCGTTGCCCGCCTCAGGCGGCGGCTTCGGCGAGGTGGCTGCGACCGGCTGGGCGCGCGGCGTGTGGGGCGGCTTTGCGCAACCACCACGCGAGCACCACGGTGGCGATGAAGGCGGCGAGCGAGAGGTAGCCGGCGTGGGTGTAGCCGACGAGATGGCCGCTCGCATCGGTGGTCACGAGGAGCCCGGCGGCGATGTTGGCGAGCCCGCTGAAGATTTGCTGCACGGCCGAGTTGACGCTCATGAAGCCGCCGCGGTAGCGCGCTTCGACGGCGTTGGCGACCATCGCCATCGTCGGGGCAAAGCGTCCGGACATGGTCATGAACAGGACCGTGGTGGTGACGAGGGCGATGCCGATGGCGCCGTGCGGGAGGCGCGTGCAGAGGATCACGGTTGCCGCGGCGAAGGCCGAGATGATGGCGAGGACGTGCAGTTTGTCGTACCGGTCGGTCAGCCGCCCGATGATAAAGGTCGAGAGGAAGGTGGCCGCGCCGCCGAACATGTAGATCTTGAAAAGTTGATCTTCGGCGAGGCCGACGTTGATCACCATGGACGGCGCCATGAAGGGCAGCACGCAGCCGCCGGCAAAGATCAGCACGCCGCTGAGCAGGAAGCAGCGTTGGTGGACGGGGTGCACGAGGATGGCGCGCATTTGCTCCCACGGGTGCGCTTTCGAGAGCGGCCGTTGCACGTGGGGCAGGGCACGCAGCGCCACGATGAGGACCACTGCGCTCACGGCGGCGAGTAGGAAGAAGGTGGCATGCCATTCGAAGCGCCCGGCCAGCCAGAGTCCGCATGGCACGCCGAGCACCGAGGCCAGCGGAAAGGCCGACATCACGGTCGCCATCGCGCGTCCACGGCGCTCGGGCGGGATGACATCGCCGACCATCGCGGAGACGACGGAGCCGGCGACGCCGCCGCAGGCGCCCGCGGCGAAGCGTGCGACGAGGAGTACGTGGTAGGTGGGTGCGAGGGCGCAGGCGAGGGTGGCGAGGGCAAACCCGGCGTAGAGGGTGAGCAGGGCGTGTTTCCGCTCAAAGCGGTCGAGCACGAATCCGCCGAGAAACCCGCACAGTCCGGCGGCCAGTCCGTAGGTGGCGACGAGGTAGCTGAACTGCCCCGGCGTGATCGAGAAGACGCGCATGAGGTGCGACCCCAGCGGCATCATGATCATGAAATCCATGATGTGCGTGAACTGCACCAGCGCGAGGATCGTCAGGAGCAGGCGCTCGTTGACGGGCTTGGGCTGGGCGTGGAGGGCGTCGGGCATGTGCGGAACGGTCAGGTTGCTCTTTAACGGCCCAAAGCACAAACGCCATTGCGTGCCTGGTGGCGGCGCTCAGCGGGGCGGGCGTTTGCCGACGTGTTCGCGCAGGAGCGCGATGAACTGCTCGGCGCCCAGACTCTGGTAACGCTGCGTGTGGCGGATGACGCCGATGTCGCGCGTGGGCGTGCGGTCGGCGAGCGGCTTGATGATGATCGACGAGCGGTCCTCGGCGTTGAGGGCGATCTGCGGCATGATCGAGACGCCCACGCCGAGGGCGACCAGGGCTTTGACGGTGGCAACCTGGGCGCAGCGGAAGCCGATCTTGGGCTCAAAGTTGTGGTCGCCGAAGAAACGCTGCACCTGGTTCGACAGGCTGCTGCCGCTGCCGAGGAGCACGAAGGTTTCCTTCGCCAGGTCGTCGAGCGTGATGTGGTGCTTCATCGCGAGCGGGTGCGGTTTGCCCACGACGAGCAGAAGCGGCTCGGCGAAGAGCGGTTCCACTGAGATGCGCTGGTCTTTCACCGGGAGGGAGACGATGGCGAGGTCGAGCTCGCCATCGAGCACGCCGCGCGTGAGCTCAGGTCTTAGGTCTTCGCGCACATTTACCTGCAAATGCGGGAGTCGCTTTTTGCAAAGCGCAAGCAGCTGCGGAAGCAGATAGGGGGCGAGGGTGGTGATGGCCCCGATGGTGATTTTGCGCTCGAGTGCCGGGCTGTCGTGGATCTCGCGGGTGGCGTCGTCGACTTCGAAGAGGATTCGGCGGGCGCGTTCGAGGAAGACCGTGCCGGCCTCCGTGAGCACAGCTTTTCGCCCCAAACGATGGAAGAGTTTATGG
>Ga0209717_1003983_pt1 | contig 12457 bp, 10 predicted proteins | sample AD_UKC048_MetaG_FD_184418 | JGI IMG/M metagenome (GOLD analysis project Ga0209717, IMG submission 184418) | Active sludge microbial communities of municipal wastewater-treating anaerobic digesters from USA - AD_UKC048_MetaG (SPAdes) (version 2) | ecosystem: Engineered > Bioreactor > Anaerobic >... | reverse complement strand
AGTAAAAGCAATAGAAAAAACACTTGAGAAAGGATACTGGGGAAACATAAAGAACGGCGAAGATGTGTCAAAAGTTGAGTGGGAATATTTGAAATTTCTCCAGTTCAGGCCGGGAGGAGTTGTCGCAAAATATCTCAACAGGCCGGTTTCAATAAGAATAACCAGGAATATCCTGAAATATAAGTTCATGACCCCGAATTTTGTAACGGTTGCAGATTTTTTCATCGGACTTTTGGGTCTTGCATGTTTTCTTATTCCCGGTTATCTCGGAGCAGTGCTCGGCGGAGTGATAATTCATTTTAACTCTATAGTTGACGGAGTTGACGGAGAGATCGCAAGAATGAGACATCAGGGATCTTCTCTGGGTGCGTGGCTTGATTCGATATGTGACGAAACGCTGGGAGCGCTTTTATATCTTGCAATTGGCTATCATCTTTATATTTCAGGAGGGTCATTCCTTTTTCTGGCAGCCGGAATAATAACAGCAGTCGCTTCTTATACATATGCACTGGTACACTGGCATTGCAAATATAAACACGGACTCGGATTCTATTACTGGTGGGAGTGTTATAAACCCAGAAAAGAGGTGCAAAGATCAACATCTTTAGTAAGTTATCTTAAAAAACTTCTCTGGAGAGATTCAATTCTGCTGATAGTAATGATTGCGGCCGTTTTTAATTTTCTTGATGTCTTTCTTGTTATTGCAATGTTTCCCGCCCTTGTTAATTTTATACTTATCGCTATTCACATATTTATAAAAAAGGCAAGATGGTAAAGAAAAATCTGTCCGGCAAAATTGTAAAGATCCTGATTTTCATTTTTTCGTTGACCGTACTCTTTTTCCTTCTTAGACACATCGGTTTTGATAAAGTTGGTGAATCGTTTGTTAAAGTCGGCATTCCCGGTGCCATTGTGTTGATCATTCTCGGTTTTCTTGAGAACGGTTCTGATGCATGGGCACTTTCTTTTGCGATTCCGGGAAAAATATCTTTCATTAAAGTCTTTTCCTCAAACTGTATCGGTGCGCTGACAAACCTTATAATTCCGTGGGAAGCAGGGGAAGTTGTGAAGGTTGGTCTTATAAAAAAGGAAACAGGGGCGTCTTCAGCCATAAAAGGCATCGTACTTTGGAATTATATTTTCAAACTGTCAAAGGCGTATGCTCTCATAACTATTCTTATCATATCTTTCATCGCGGGACACGATTACAGGACTGATCATTTTACTATTGTCTTTGGAGCTGCCCTGATAGGGTTTCTTCCTTATTTTGGAATGATGATCCTGATAAGATCAAATATTTCTGTTAAGCTGGCTAAGTTGTTAAAATTGCTGGGTAGAAAAAACAGTGATGATCTGTTGAAAAAAGCTGAGGAAATGGACAGCAGCTTGAAAAAATTCCGCAAGGAAAGGCCTCGGGACTACAGGGCTGTGCTATTTATTCAGTTCTTTGCCAGATTTGTTTCGTGGGCAACATTTCTTGCTTGTGCATATCTTGCGGGATTTGACTACTCTTTTTCAATGCTCTCTCTGGCATATTGTGCAATAGCTTTAAGCGGCTACATTGTTTCCTTCATTCCTGCTAAGATCGGAGTAGGTGAAGGTGCCGGCTTTCTGATATTTTCTTTTCTGGGACTTGACGGAGGAGCGGGGCTGCTGATCACTTTCATTCTGCGGATAAAAGCTATAATAGCGATGAGCATTGCTTCTTTTTTAAATGTCGTAAAGTAGCGAAATCACTTATTTTTTCTGAAACCGCTCCTGAATAAATACGATGATAACAGGAAAGAAAACGAGATTTACAAGAGTAACTGTAATTATGCCGATACTTGCCATTATTCCGATGGATTGAAGGCCCTTGTGGGCAGCAAAAGCGACACTTCCGAATCCTACAAGGGTAGTGAGTGATGAAAAAAAGACAGCTCCCCCTGTGTTTTTAAGGTTTTCAACCATTGATTCATTTGAAGATGTGCGGTAACGGTGATAAATGTGAATTGCAGAATCGATACCTGTGCCGATTACGGTAGGTATGACTATCATATTGAAAATATTGAACTTTATTCCTGACATGACTGCGACAAATATCATCCAGAGAATTCCTGCGGACAATGGAAGAAATACAATGAAGGCGTTTCTGAAAGAGCGATAGAGGATCACAAGGACTGCAAAAACAGCAAGAAAAGCGAACAGCGTAGCAAGAGGAACATGTCTGTCTATTACAGTTTTAATTTCACCTAAAAGCATATATGATCCGAGTATTTTGTAGTCTTTGACCTTTCCGTGTATGGTTCCGTATTCGTTTCTGATGGTTAAAACATCTTCGACATTTGACTTGTTACCCCCCAGAGCAATGATAATGAATTTGTCGAACGAGCCGTCTTTCAGTGACATTTTATCTTTTATCCACTCGGGGAGAAGATCTTTGTCCATTTGAGATTCTATCGCAAGGTAGGATTTAAAATCAGAGTTATATCTTTCAATAGTTTTTTCATCAAACAGATTTATCTTTCTTTCTATCAACTGTCTTATGTTTTTAATTAGTCCCAGTTTTTTTTCCTGATCGGGAGGAAGAAAAGTATATGCAGACAGAACATCTTTAAGAGCCACCGTCCGCTTGTCAGGATAATGCATCATTTCTGAAAGAGTTCGTGTCGCATCTTCGGTTTCCTCTGCTGAATCAGTGAGGATGAACGAGGGAAGTCCTGTCGAGATAACATCGGCTTTGTTTTTCTTAACAGCATCCAGATATTGCATAGTTATTGATGACCTGTCATATTTGCCGGGGAAAGTCAGCTTATCGAAATTGTATTCCATCTCGCCGAATTTTATTGAGAAAATGGAGCAGATAGTAACTATTCCCATAATAGCTGCTACTGCAGCCGGTCTTTTTGATATTTTCGAATATACTGTCGCCAGGAATTTAGTTTTGTACGGCTTTATCTTCAGGGGCTTAACCCTGTCAAACGCAAAAATTACTGCCGGAAAGAATATAATTATCGAAATGAATGATGTTGTAACGCCGATTGCGGCGGCAAGGCCGAAATCGGAAAAACCTTTAAAGTCAATAAGTATTAAAGAAAAGAATGCCGCAACAGTAGTTAAAGCTCCTGAAAATATCGCAGGCAGTATTCCGGTGGAGGAATTTTCAAGTGCAGTTCTGCAATTTCCGGCTGTTTCGCTTTCTTCACTGAATCTTCCGAGAAGATGTATGCTGAAATCAATTCCCAGCCCGTAAAGGATTGTGAATGAAAAAGCAGAAATAATGTTAAATCCGCCTGTAAAGAACTGCATAGCTGTTATTGCCGAAAGAACCCCTGCTGAAAGTGGGAGAAAAACGATAAGAAGCGCTACAAGTGATCTGAAATAGAAAATGATAGTAAGGCACAGTAGAAAAACGCAGATAGCCAAAGTTGAGAAGATATCGTTGTATATCGAATTCATTTCCTTAAGCTTATTTCTGAAATGTCCTCCCGCCTCGACTTTTACACCAAGTTCTTCAGGTCTGGTTTCCAGTATTGCCCTGTCGAGAAGATCGACGATCGTTTTTGTGTCGCTTACATTTGTTTCTGAGCCACCGGGGCGAACCTTCATTGCCACAAAAGTACCGTTTTCCGCTTCATAGAAACGGCTTATATTGTATTTGTCCCTGTAGATACGGGCTTTTTTCTCAATTTCATCAAGTCTTTCTGCCAATGAGAGCGTTCCAGCCGATTTTTCAGAGGTATCGTTATTGTCTGTAAGCGACATCGATTCCGCAACTTTGTCTGCGATCGCGTTTCTTACTTCATTTCTTATTTTTTCAAGTTCCTCAACAGATGCAAAAAGGAGAGCATGTTTTTCAATGTAATCAATATCCCTGTCAAATTCGATGAATCTTACGGCTGGATCGTCAATTATTTTATTCTTTATTCTCAGAAGCGCTTCAATATTCTTTTCCCTGTCAGGAGAGTTTGCAACAACAAGCACTGTAGAATAAGTGCCGACCCTTTCTTCCATGTCCTGAAGCTCCAGCACTGTCGGATTGTGCCCTTTGAAAAGTGCTTTGAGATCGGTATCTATTTTAAGATTGTTCTTTAAATAAACGAGTTCAAATGTTATCAGAACGATCATAAGTATCATCATAAACAGAGTGTTTTCTTGTGAAAACCCTATGAATTTAAGATAAAGCTTTTTCAAGGTAGTCTCCCGGTGTTTCAAAACTTCAGACTTTAGATATTAACAAATCAGTTTTATCAGTAAAGTTAATTCGTATATGCAAGGTTGCATTATTTTTTAAATATGTCTATAATTACTGCGAACTTTTTGCGTTGGAGGTGAATTGTGAAAAGATTTCTGGCAGTTATCATGCTGTTTTTTGTTGCGGCACCTGTTTTTGCAACTGATGCCGCACCTGCAGAGGAAAAAATTGAAGCACCAAAGTACCATTCGATCTTTTTCAAACCGAAACTTTCAGTAAGTTTTGTTGACAACAGAAATGTTCCGGGCAAAACGGACGGCATATATTTCAGGACTGATCTTGATGTAGTTTTGAATTACAAGTATGCGAAAGATATGCATGAATTTCTTATTGATCTGGGAATTAAGGAGGCAATAAGCTACACGCCTCTTTTTGACGGTTTTGTGATCGCGGCGGATGTGGCTAAGCTTGAAATGCGCTATAATCTTCTTTTCAACAAGTGGTCCGGTTATTATCTTAAAGCCGGACTTGAGACCCACTTTTTCCCCGGATACGACTACAGTACGGATGCGGTTGATTACAATGTGAACGGTCAAAGAAAAGCACGGGCCAAAAAATATGAACTGACAACTTCAGGTCTTCCGCTGTTCCTGTATCAGGGCACCGGTCTTTTTTATAGACCGATAGACACAGAGGAAAGCAAGATGGAATTCAATCTCGGTCTTGCGGCAAGAGAGGTTTTTGTCGGTGATTCGCTCATCGTAAATGATGATGCCGCGACTCCTGAAAAAGAGCTCACTTCAATGACTGATATTTATGAAGTCGGCGGTGAGGCAGGGTTTACCTACAAAGGTACTGCACAGGAAAAAAAGGTGGGTTACGACATAATGGCGAAAGCGATCATGCCTTTTTACAGCAAGGAAAGGGAAAACCTCGGAATGAGCTGGGGTGATATCTTCCAGTTTGAAGGACATATCAAACTTGAATTCAACATCAATAAATACGCTTCATTCAACTATGAGTTCACAATAAAAAGAGATTTTGCAATAGTGAAAGAGTGGCAGATGACAAACGGACTCTATCTGTCGCTGTTCTACGAGATCGATAAAAAAATGTAAAATAAATATCCGGAGGATCCAGATGAATTCAGAAATTAAAAAACTTGGAAGCGCCCTTATTGATTTTCTTGACAGTTCTCCAACAGCGTTCCACGCAACTGAGAATATTGAAAAAAGATTGAAAAAAGAGGGGTTCTCGGAACTTGATGAATCTGAGCCATGGAAAATTTTACCGGGAGAGAAATATTTTGTTAAAAGGAACAGTTCATCGATTCTTGCCTTTATTGCCGGGAAGGAAAAACCTGTGAAAACCGGCTTCAGAATAGCCGGGGCACATACCGACAGTCCCCTTTTGAAGATCAAGGACAACGGAGAGAACAGGTCTGCTTCCTGCATCAGAGTGACTACTGAAATTTACGGTGGACCTCTTGTTTATACATGGCTTGACAGAGATCTCGGTATCGCAGGCAGAGTGATGGTAAAGTCAAAAAGGGGATTAAAAAGCATGCTTGTCAACATCAACAGGCCTGTTGCTATAATTCCGAGTCTGGCAATACACATGAATCGTGAAGCGAACAAAGGTTTCGAGTTCAACCCCCAGAATCATCTGCAGGTAGTTCTTACTGCAGACGGTTCAGCAAAAAATGTTCTCAAAGGTCTTATTGCGTCTGAGCTGAAGGAAAAAGAAGAGAATATTGCAGGGATGGACATGTTTGTCTATGATCTGCAGAAAGGAGTTTTTACAGGAAATGATTCTGAGTTCATAACATGCGGGCGGCTTGATAATCTACAGATGTGTCACGCAATACTTGAGTCATTCCTTTCAGTTAAAGCTCCGGTAGCAACTACGGTTGCCGCTTTTTATGACAACGAGGAGATCGGTTCAAAAACTCTTATGGGAGCCGATTCAACATTTACAAGAACAATTCTTGAAAGGATCACCGCACTTACTTCTTCCGGTAAAGACGACATTTTCAGGGCTCTTTCCAAAAGTTTCCTTGTCAGTGCCGACGGGGCTCATGCACATCATCCGAATTTTCCTGAAAAACATGATCCTGCCTATGCACCATTGATGAACAAAGGGCCTGTTATAAAATTCAGCTCATCGTTCAGATATGCTACGACAGCTGAAAGCAGTTCTGAATTTGAGCAGATATGTGAACAGGCAGGTGTTCCGTGCCAGAAGATCGCAAACAGATCTGATGTTCCTTCGGGAAGCACAATAGGTCCGATGAGTTCAGCGGCACTTGGAGTAAAGGCAGTTGATGTGGGTAACGCAATGTGGGCAATGCACTCGATCAGGGAGACAGCGGGAACACTTGATCATTTCTATATGAAGAAAGCACTTTCTCATTTTTACGGCAGGAAATAAATGAATTTTATAGTTGATATTGGTAACAGCAATACTGTTATCGGGATTTACAGGGAAGATCTGCTTGTCAGAAGGTGGAGGATCGCAACCGACAGAAACCTCACAGTTGATGACATTTCTTCCAAGATACACTCACTCATGATGTTTTCAAAGATAGAGATCAGCGATATAGCTTTCTGCATAATAAGTTCCGTTGTTCCCACATGGAATCATGTCTGGGAGAGATTTTCGATAGAGTTCCTTGATGTCAAGCCCCTTTTTCTTAAACACACTACCACATCAGGGATAAAGATCAATATCGACAACCCTAATGAGGTCGGTGCTGACAGGATCGCAAATGCTGTCGCGGCGGCAAGTCTGTATAAAGAAGGAACTTTCATAATTGATTCAGGGACAGCGATAACTCTTGATATAGTAACTCCTCAGAAGGAATATGTCGGAGGGGCGATAATGCCCGGCATAATTATATCAATGGAGGCAATGAGCATTAAAACTGCTAAACTTCCCCGCTTCGAGCTTGACAGGCCTGAAAAAGCAATTGGCAGATCAACACTTGCCGGGCTTCAGAGTGGTGTCTTTTTCGGTTTTGTGGGGATGATCGACAGAGTTATTGAGGAATCTTTGAAAGAAGTCGATTTCACGCCGAAGATAATTTCAACAGGCGGTCTTGCGGGTGCATTGACAACGGCATCCAAATACATATCAGAATTTGACAGGGACCTTACTTTAAAAGGGCTCAACATAATTGCTTCGTTGAACAGGAGGTAGGATATATGTGGCGGAGAGCACATTTACCGGCACAGAAACTTGCAATCATTGACGGACTTCTTCCAATTACTGCGGATGAATATAAAAAAGCGGTCATATTTTTCTGCGGGGATGATGATGAATCAGTGTGGAAAAAGGCAATTGAAAAACTGAAAGATTTTTCGATACCTGATATCAGAAAGAACATCGATCAGTCAATGCCTGAAAAGTCAGTGCTTGCATTAACAAAGCTTGCCGGTGAAAGGAAAGCGGCTTCAATTCTGATAGCATTGATGGAAACTGGAAAAATGCATGTCGAATGGATTCTTGATTATGTTATGATCCAGGATGAAGATCTGTGGAAGATGCTTATAACACACAAGGATTTTGTCATGTTCACTGCTCCAAGAAAGGATGATTTTGTCAGGTTTTTTTCCACATTCAGTCCAGTGCTTTATGATCTTTACATTGAGCAGGTAGGTTATGTAGAAAAAGACATTCCGCAGGAACTGGATAAAGGTGAATCTCAGCAAAATTTGGAAGAACAGGAAGAATCCCTGAATGAAGAAGATGTGGTAGTTCTAGGTGATGAAGATTTTGATTTTCCTGATTTTCTTGTGTCTGATGAAGTTTTTGAAGGTCTGAATGCTGACGATATGATGGCCCAGAGAAAGAACATGATCGAGACCATCAAGGACATGTCTATGGGACAGAAGATAAAGCTCGCAATGATGGGCAACATGGAAGTAAGAAAAATACTTATAAAGGATCCCAGAAGACAGATAGCAATGGCGGTTCTTTCGAATGCGAGAATTACGGAGAAAGAAGTTACCTCAATAGCTTCAGACGCATCAGTTTCTCTTGATATTATCGCTTATATAGCTTCAGTAAAGTCACTTTCAAAAAGTTATCAGGTAAAGCTTGCGCTGGTGAACAACCCCAAGACACCTCTGAAAACTTCGATGGCACTGCTTGATGTAATAAGGATAAATGATCTGAAAAATATTGCCAAAAGCAGAAATATCCCGAATGCACTTAAAATGAAAGCTCTGAAGAAGATCAGATGATGAACGATGTTGTTGTTCCGGTTTCCGCTCTTGTCAGAGATCTTAAACATGCAGTGGAAGGAGCTTTCGGTTTTGTTGCAGTCCGCGGAGAGTTGACCAATTTAAGCAAAGCTTATTCGGGACATATCTATTTTACACTCAAGGATAGTGAAGCCCAGATCAAATGTGCATTATTTAAAAACCAGCAGAAAATGAATCATGCAGAACTGAAGGTTGATTCAGAATATATTGTATACGGGAAACTTTCTGTTTATGAGCAGAGATCGGAGATAACTCTGATCGCAAATCTCATCATTCCGTATGGTGAAGGTATGGCGGCGGTGAAACTTAAAATGCTCAAGGAAAAATTGAGCCAGGAAGGGATTTTTGATGTCAGCCATAAAAAACAGCTTCCGCAGTTTCCCCATACGATAGGCGTAGTTACAAGTGAAAGCGGTGCGGCGATACATGACATCATAAAAGTTTCAAGAAAACGGTTCCCTCCGGCACAAATTATTCTGTCACCTTCTTCAGTTCAGGGCAGAGATGCTCATCTTGATCTCATCAAAGCTCTTGAAAGAATGTCAGATATCGGTGATATAGATGCAATAGTTATCGGAAGAGGTGGCGGATCAAAGGAGGATCTCGACTGTTTCAATTCAGAAGAGCTCGCAAGGGCTGTGATAAAATGCCGAAAGCCGGTAATAAGTGCGGTAGGACACGAAACAGACACCACCATTCTTGATCTTGCGGCAAGTTATTCGGTTTCAACACCGACTGCCGCGGCGGAACTTATATTTCCTGACGGCACCGTTTTGCTGGATCAAGCCGCCAATGCTGTTCTGAATATGAAGAAAACGGTAGAAAGCTCAATAAATTCAAAATTGATGTTTCTTGATAACATGACTCTTTCGCTAAAGAATCCAGGTGAAATAATCAGTCAGACCTGTCACCGTACGGAAAAACTGCTTTTAACAGCGGCTTCAAAAATTAAAGAACTTATATTCGATGCGGTTAAAGATCTTTCAGCTCTCGAAAAAGAACTTGAGACCAATAATCCGCTTTCGCCGCTGGAACGCGGTTTTGCTTTTGTAACCCAGAATGACAGAATGATAAAGAGAAAGAAGTTTCTAAATGAATCCGGTTCTTTTTCCGTTACATTTAAAGATGGGAAAGTGTTTGTGGAGCATGATTAGATCATTTGCCATAAGTTTCAATCAACCACTCAAAATGATCTTTGAATGTCTGCTCAAGAGGTCTGGGGTCATATCCAAGTTCCCTTTTCGCTTTTTCTGATGATGCACGGAGATCGCTTTTGAGGATCTTTGCGCTGTCGCGTGTTATCACCGCTTCCTTGCCGGTTGCTTTATAATAAAATTCGGCAAAAAATCCTGCCGATGACATAAGCCAGTAGGGAAGAGCGATCTTAGGTTTTTTCTTTCCTGTCACTTTTTCAAGTATTTCCATCATTTCAAAGTTTGTTGTGTGACCGCCTGTGAGAAGATATGATTCCCCTTTTTTTCCTTTCTCTCCGGCAAGAATTATCGCATTGGCGACATCTCTGACATCGACCCAGTCAAATCCGCCGTATCCGGGATATGCCGGCAGTTTGCCTTTGTAGAAATCGATCATCATGTTGCCCATCTGTGAAGATTTGAAGTCATACGGACCGATTATTCCGACAGGGCATACTGTTACGATGTCCATTCCGTTCTTTACTGCTTCCTGAACAAGAAGAGCTGCTTCCGCTTTTGTCACACCGTATTCAAGCATCGCCTTGTCCGGATTAAATCCCATCTCCTCTTTTGCAATAACACCTTCTCCCGGATCTCCGAGTGCTTCGATAGAGCTCACATAAACAACTTTTTTAACATGATTCCTTCTGCATGCTTCAAGAACATTCAAGGTGCCTTCAACATTGACAACTCTCAGTTTTTTGTACATCCCCGGCGTTATTGAGATCCATGCGGCACAGTGATAGACCATTTCGGCACCCTTAAATGCCTCTATCATTGACTGAAGGTCGGTTACATCTCCCATGACTGCTTCAAAATCGAGTCCTTTAAGCGGCTTTTCCGCATGTTCGGGGTTGTGAATTACAACTCTCGGTTTAATTTTTCGACGGTTAAGCTCTCTTACAAGATTGTTGCCGACATGACCTGAAGCACCGGTTACTACTATCATTTCTCCCTCCCTGAAAAAACGCTCAATATTATTTCAAAAGCTGATTTTTGCAAGTTGTTTTATACTTTTTAAGAAGATGACGGGAATCGAAAATGCAGGATTCTGTCCGGCTTAATGTTTCACGACAGTGTTGGGAATAATGTTGCTTCCGTAATGAGTTCTTAAAAGTGCTTTTTCAAGAACATGTCCGTGCATAGCTTTTATAAGGTCTTCTCCTGTTGGGTTAAAGGGAAGATTAATTATGGTATCAAGTGCACATACTGTAAACACATATTTGTGTTTTCCGCTTGCATTAAGCGGTCCGTAATAGCCCACTTTCCCGAAATCATTGACAATCTGGCGCATATTGTATTCGAGGTTCCTTTCGGGAGGAATGTTCTCTTTAAGTTCAATGAGAAATGACGGAATGTTAAAAATGCCCCAGTGGATCCAAACTCCTTTTGATGAATCGGGATCGTTCATTATAATTGCTATGGATTTTGTATCTCTGGGTATTCTCTGCCAGCCGATATGAGGTGAAATGTTGAGCCCGTCAGCAGTGAATTTTGTAGGAAGTCTTCCTCCATCAGCCATTGAAACACTGCTTGCAAGCATTGAACTTAAGTTAATATCAGCCAAAACTCTCTCCGCTATTTAATTCAAAATGCTTTAAATAGTATACATTTTGAAAAAAATAGTCAAGAAAAACGGGTCATTTTACTCAGAAAAGAGTATAACGCCCGCTGTTTCTTCATCATTTTTCGTAAATAAAACAAAGTATTTTTTAAAGTGAGGGTTGATAAGATTGTAAAGGTGCGAAGGGCTGTTTACAAGCATTTTCCATGCTTTTTCCTCACTTTCTGCAATAAAAAGATTTTCTCCCAGCACTTTTTTATCAATGCCGGTATGTCTTACGCTTCCCGTTTTTGATGAATAATGGACAAGTCCCTCATTTTTAAGCCGTTTCAGTGATTCTTCCGCTGCTGGTTTTAGTTCTTCTGAAATCATAAGCGGTTTCTGGAAATATGTTTTTCTTATGTTGTGGACAGACTCATCAAAAGATCTGGAAAAAGGGACGGGAACGGTCTTTTTCAGCGGTTTTTCCCAGATGACTTTCGGTCCAGTGGAAGCTGTTCCTACTATCTGCAGTTTAATGATATTTGCAACTCCCTGGTCGATGACGAGCTTTTTTTTATTCATCTGTATTCTGTGAACACCCGCTTTGTGCTGAATGTATATGAAATAAGATATGTAGCTGTTATCAGGTGTTATCTCTATTTCGATAGCTTTCTGTGAAACACTTGCAGAAACTTCAAAACGGTCTTTTTTCTTTATGACATAATTTTTCCCTGAATGTTCCACACAAGTTTCCGTTTCTGAACATTTTGCAACTTCGCAAATATCAGCATTGCGATAAAAGAACCCCTTTTCAGACGCTTTTTCAAGGATGGAATTCTGATCCAGAAGTGCAGGAAAAAGGAGAAAAAATTGAATTGTAAAAATCATGGTTCCCTCATCTCATCGAACTTTAACGATTATACTTTCATCAAGATCAAAAGCCAGAAAAAGGGAAAATCTTGACTCTGAAAAGAGATGAGTATAATCAGCGCGTTCTATCGTGCCGGGATGGTGAAATTGGTAGACGCGCTAGATTCAGGTTCTAGTGGGGGCAACTCTGTGCAGGTTCGAGTCCTGTTCCCGGCACCATCTTTTTATCCGATAAGTGAAGAATGTATTTTCTGAGCAAGTTTTCTGTTTATTCCTTTGACTTCCATTAATTCTTCGATTGTCGCTGATCTGATATTTGCGATCGTTCTGAAGTGCTGCAACAGTGCAAGTTCTCTGCTTTTTCCGATTCCTTCAATTTGTGCAAGTGCTGAAGTTAATTTGGTAATTC
>Ga0209717_1003974_pt1 | contig 12466 bp, 11 predicted proteins | sample AD_UKC048_MetaG_FD_184418 | JGI IMG/M metagenome (GOLD analysis project Ga0209717, IMG submission 184418) | Active sludge microbial communities of municipal wastewater-treating anaerobic digesters from USA - AD_UKC048_MetaG (SPAdes) (version 2) | ecosystem: Engineered > Bioreactor > Anaerobic >... | reverse complement strand
TAGGACCAGTCGTAGTTGGGCAGGTCCACGCCGAGCACGCTGATCAGGCTCTCGATCACGTTGGCGACGCGGCGATCTGATGCGGACTCGGCGATGCGCTGCAAGGTTCGTCGGCCGACGGGCCTCGACCGACCCCCGAGCGCCCAGCCTGGAAACGTACTGTCGAACATCGCCCGCGTCACCATGTTGTCGCGCATGGCCTTACGCTCGTCGGCGTCATCGCCGCAGGCCTCTTCCAAAGCCATGTCCTCGTCGGACTCGCCGTACCAGTAGACATCGCTGGCGCACTCCATGACGATGGCGGGCGTGTAGATCGGCAACGTGCGAAACGCCTGCCGCTCCAGCACCTGCAGCACCGTGCGGCCGAGCCTGGGCTGATGGCGCTCCAGGAACTCCAGTGCTGGACCCACGCAGCGCACGCCGAAGGACTCGCCGCCCCACTCGATCGTGCACGACGACCCCACAGCGTGCCCGGCATCGCTGCCGGCCTCACGCAGGTTCATCGCGAAATACGGCCGCAGCATGCGCAGCGCACCGAGTTCACGGCGGACCCAACCCTCCAGCACGGTCTGGCAATTCCGGAGGTGATCTGGCCCCGGCCGCGCCGGCATCAAGGCAGCATCGACGATGCCGGTGTTCAGCAGGGTCCGGGCCAGCAGCGCCCCACGACGACGCGACGCCTGTGGCACCAGCGCGCAGGGAATGCCGGGGTCAACGACGGGCAGCTGAAACATGGCTAGAACAGTGGCGGAAGGAGCACGCCGCGTACCACCATGCGGTCCCGTCGATCCCCGTGGGGCTGACCTCGCACGTCTTCGGCGAACTGGTGGACGATGCTGCTCACGAAAGCCAGTCTCGCCTCGCCCATTGCGGCTTCAAGGGCTCCGGCCTCGCCCTCTCCGGGCTGCGCGAGGAACCGGTCCAGGCGCGCGACATAGCGCGCGACCGGATCGTCCTCAGCCCTTGGTGCCGACCGCGCGCTTGAAGGCGATTTCCTGGACGCCACGAACGACCTCACCGACCTGGGCCTCGGCCGTCAGCAACTCCGGGTACTGCGCGGCGTAGACCTCCTTGACCTGTTCGACGCTCATGCCGGGAATGTCCGGCAGCGTCATCCCGTTGTACTTGAAGCAACGGGCGAGAGCGGCAACGACGATGGACATGGTTGCCTCCCTTCACGCGCCGAAGAGGTCAGGCACGCCCGGTCCGGCAGAGGAAGTTGCGGCCGGCACGACAGCGGGTGGCGTTGCGGGCGCATCGTCGGCGCCGTCCCCACCATGCTCGTCATCTGCGTCGTCGTCGCCGGCCGCTGCCTTAGGAACTGCGACCCGCGGCGCGGACTTGGTGCCGGCCTTCGTCACGGCATCGGCACCCTTCTTGACCGCCACGGCCTTCGCCGCTTCGATCACTTCGTTGGTCGCGGCCACCTGCTCGTCCAGGCTGGCGCGATGGGTCGCGTAGCTGAGCACGGCCTGCACGAAGCCGGCATCCAGTTCGTCGGGGACAGCCGTGAGCTTGAGCGGCATCGCCAGCGCGGGGACGTCCTTGCCGCCCTCCGAGTGCTTCGGCACCACCACCACGGTCATGAGGCCGCTGGCCTCGTCGGCCGACAGCAGCAGGCTGAACGCGCCCTGTGCTGCCAGCGGGAAGAGTTCCTTGAACATCGCTTGAATCTCCTTGTTCGAGAGGGATGACCCTCGGATCGATCCTATGGGTCACCCCTCGTTTGTCGAGCCTCACGCCGCGTGCGCGGGCTCTGCCTCTTCTCGGCGTTCCGCGGGCGCATCGGCAGCCGCGTTCGACTCGCGGGCCGGCTCTGCGCGCTCGGCGTACTTGAACTTGCGCCGGGGGTAGCGCATCGCCTTGGGCACCGCGCCCTTGTAGGTGAAGCCCTCGACCGCCAGCAGCGCCTGGATGAACTCGCTTCGCTTGCCGGCCTTGGCCTTCGCGTAGCGCTCGCCCATCGCTTTCTTCAGGCCGACTTCTTCCGCAAGCGACTCCAGTTCGCTCACCGTCAGCAGTGCCAGATAGGCCTCGTTGAGCGTGAAGTGCCGCGCCTCGTCGACTTCGAGGTAGTTCAGCAGCGCCTCGAGGCCTTCGGTGTCGATGCCGTAGGCTGCGGACGCCGTTACCGCCTTGACAAGCGCCTCCAGCACGCCTGCGTCCACCGCGTCGGCCTGCTCCAGCATCTTGCGCAGGGGAGCGTCACCCAGGCTCGGCTTCTTGATGCCGGCCAGCTTCACCGCCACGTCTGCGTACCGATCCGCATGGATGGCTCGCGTCTCACGGGCCAACACCAGGGCCGTCAGTGCGCGGTGGTTGCGCTCCCCCTGCACCATCAGCTGGTTCGCCACCGTCTTGCGCCAGAACTCGACACGGTGCGCCACCACCTTGCCCGGCACCGTGTTGCGCGGCTTGGCACTCTCGGCTGGCGAGACCGCTGGCGTGGCGCCCTTGGCCTTGCCGTCGCCAGCCCCGGCCGCGTCCCTCGCCGGCGCGGTCGGCTTGCTCGCTGCCCGCTCGGCCTTGCGCCGCGCGGCCACCTTGGTGCTGTTGCACGCAGCATCGAAGCACAGCGACTCGGCGACCTCGCCGTAGTGGCCCGGAATCGCCGACACACTGCACCCGAAGTTCGCGCAGCCCTTGCAGGCCTCCATCTGCTCTGCGCCCACGCCCAGGGGGCCATCCGCCGCCACCGCGAGCGGCACGAAGCCATCTTCCGGCTTGATGAACCGGATCACCTGGAAGCGTTCGCGCAGCGGCTCGGCCCGCGCCTCCAGCGCCGCCATCGTGAGCTCGTCGTAGTGAGTCGGGTGCTGGCAGTAGCCCTCACCGATGGAGGCGTCGAACAGGGCGGCCTGCTGCGCCGAGTTGTGCGGACAGCCCAGGCACTGAGCCGTGTAGAAGATTGCCTCGGACAGCCGCTTGGCGTATTTGCCGAGTTGCTTCTTCAACACCTCGATCGGCACCTTGTGCTGCAGGATGCCGGCCAGCACCTTGACCTGGCGGTCCTGCGGCAGGCCGGCCAGCAGTTCGGCGTGTCCGATGCTGATGTGCGGGTGACGCTCGACGACGGCCTTCTGGACCTCCGGCGCGCAGTTCAGCAGCAGCAGCCGGTTGTCCAGTTCGCGAGGCTTCCAGCCGAGCTGGTTGGCGGTCTTCCCCTTGTCGCCAGCGTTGAACCGCATCAGATCGGCGGCGCCCTTGGCTTCCTCGATGGCACTCGGGTTGTCTCGCCCCTTGTTCTCGATGATGCCGAGCGCCCGCGCCTCGGCATCGCTCAGGTCCTCGATGGTGACCGGCATGTCGTAGGTGTCGCCGTACTGCTCGCCGGCGACCATCCAGCGGCGATGGCCGTAGACGATCTCCCACACTCCATCCCGGCTGGGATGCGGTCGCACCATGATCGGACTCTTGATGCCGCCGGCCGCCTTCACCTGCTCGCGCAGGTCGGCAAGGGCCTTCACGTCGTAGTGCTCCCGGTAGTTCTGGCCCGGCACGATCTGCCGCACTTGGAGGGTGGGCTGCACTGGCCGGTCCAGCGTCGTTGCGTCGTTCATTGGGACTCCTTCTGTCTGAGTGCGCTTCCTTCGAAGCGTGAAGCCATGTTCCCGCGGCACCGGCGTCGCTCAAGGGTGCTCCCCAGGCTCTGCGCTCCCCATGCTTGCGCCTGTGCCTCCGCAAGCGGGCGCCCGCCGCGACCTCGCCGCGTCGGATGCCGTATCGAGCCCGGCCGCCTGTCGGTCGCTCTACCTCGGCCCCCTTCGATCCGTCTTCGATGCCGTTCGCGGCGGGTCGAGCCGGTCCGATGCAGGCATGCTTTCGCGCGCGGCCCGCACTTCAAGGTCGAAAGCTGCCCGATGAACCTGCGCCGCTGAAATCGAACCGTTGCAGGCCACTCTCGCGATGGCCATACTGTTCGTACCTTGTCCGGCCATCGGCCGGTCCTCATCGCGAGGAGGTGCCCATCGCGCAAGCGATGGCGTTTGCGGTCGTGACCCGCACAAGAATCCGTGCGCTGCCTTCGGGCAGTGCCATCCACCCCAACCGGGCAACAGCCCGGTGGCTGGTGCCCTCATCCAACGGAGCGCACCATGTCATCCACTCAGGCCTTCCCTGCGGAGGCTCCCTGGATCCCTCCCGGTGTGATTCGCCTCGTCCGGCTCAAGCGCGAAGGCGCCTTGGGTCGCGGTGACCTGGTGGCCACGCGCCGCCTCGGAACCTGCGAGGTCGTCTCGATCGCGTCCCCGCACTCGCTCACGGTGCGCGCGCTTGACAACCACACCCACTACCGCATCAGCGGCATCGACTTCGGCACGGGCGCCCGCATGCGCGAAGTCTGACCACGCACGCGGCCCAAGCCGCATTCAACCCCCGAGGGATCACTGTCCCTGAGGGGGCCGGTGTTCCCTCTTCCATCAAGAGGTCCACACCATGAATCTCACCCTCCTGGATCGCGATCAACTCGAAGCGATCCTGCTGAATCCGTCCAGCGAAGCGGCACAGCCGCTCGTCTGCTCCGACAACGCCGTCGTGGCCTACCTCCCGGTGCCCGCCACCGCGCGCGACGGGCGACTGCGCCACGTGCTCGCCGCGGCTCACGAACTGCTCACGCGCATCGCGGCCGAGGCGATCAGGGGTCGCTCGCTGATCGACTCACCCACGGTCATGAAGGACTTCCTGCGGGTGTACTTCGCCGGAGCGGAGCGCGAGACCTTCGTCGTGGTCTTCCTCGACGCGAGCCATCGCGTCATCGAAGTCGAAGAACTGTTCGCCGGCACGCTGACGCAGACCTCGGTCTATCCGCGGGAAGTGGTCAAGCGCGCGCTGCACTTCAATGCTGCAGCCGTGTGCCTCAGCCACGTGCATCCGTCGTCGCAGACGGAGCCGAGCCGGGCCGACGAGGCACTCACCAGCGCGCTGCGCCAGGCGCTGTCGCTGATCGACGTGCGGGTCATCGACCACATCATCGTCGCAGCCAACGGCAGTTCTCTGACCTCGATGGCGGAGCGTGGACTGCTGTGACCGAGCTCACCGACAGCGTGGGCGACCACTGGGTTCCTGCCTGCGGCGGCACCGAACGGCCGACGAGAACGCGCACAGGTCGGACGTTGCTCTACATGTGGAACACCACCCAGGGCGAGCACGCGTACTACGACTGCGAGCGCGACATCTTCCTCACCGATGACGAGGCCCGCGCGGCGCTCGCCCTCGACTGATGGTGCGGGCGTCCCGGCCCGCACCCCCATCCATTTCACACGGCGCGCCGCAATGGCGCGCCGTCTTCGGAGCATCTTCATGCAATACATCGAAATCGGCCCGGTCCCGGGCGAGGAGAACTGCGCCCAGGTGGGCAGCCCCGACTACACCGAGGTCTCGTCGCGCGAGTGCGAGGTCTTCCGTCGCATGCTGTATCGGCTGTTCCCTGTCCCGGAGGGCCTGCCGGTGGCCTACGTCGGCCGCACACATCCGCACGACTTCGGCAACTACCGCGAGGTCTCGATCCGGTACGACGACGCCAACAACGAAGCGGTCGAGTTCGCCTACGAGGTCGAGCGCTCTGCGCCGGCTTCGTGGGACTCGATCGCCCGGTACGAACTCGCCTGGTACGAGCGCAAGCGGGCATACGACGTGGCGGTGCGAGAGCAGCGCCTGCAGCCCGAAGAGGTGCCGCCGCAATTCGGCACCCTGACGCCGCCGAACCTGCCGCCGAACGCCAGCTTCTCCGAAATGCTGGCGAGCAACCCGCTGTGAAGCGTCCCCCTGCTGGCCGCTGAGCCGGCCGGTCAACCATCCCTGAGAGGGCGCTCGCCGCACGCGGCAGCGCCCTCTTCTCTTCTTCAAGGAGAACCAGATGCATCCCCACGCCACTCCGGTCGTCGATGAAGTCGGCCGGCTGGTCATCCACTTGCCCGACGACGCCACCTTCTACGGTGCTCGGTCCTACCTGCCGATCGCACTTGATCTGGTGGAACGCGTGAAGACGCCGTCGCTGTTGCGTCCCGACCCGCAGGGCATCAACTACATGGCTCAGTACGAGGTGTTCTCTGCGCTTTGCAGCGACCGCGCCCAACGCACGGTCGATCAGACACTCCTGGTCGGAGGCCAACCGACCAAGCCCGAGCGCTACCTCGGGCTCTGGCGCGACGCCATCGCAGCCTCGGTCTCAGCGGAGTCCGCCGCGGAGGAACATGGCATCCGGGTCGTCGCAGTTCTGCAGGCACCGCTGGCTGCCATGGCCAGCGCCAAGTCCTCATGGACCAATTGCCCGTTCGGGACCTTCGCCGCCTTTCAGGCCAGGTACGCCAAGCAGATGGACCTGACGCGCGATGGGGCCTTCACCCTTGAGCTCGACCTGGCCAGGCCAGGTGCGGCTCGTGACGCCTACTACGGCGCTTCGATGATCTGCGCCGTGCTCAGGCGGGAGCCCACCGCATGGCGCGCCTGCATCGAGCTGCGCAAGACCACCGCGGGCCGGCCCGGGCAGGCCTCGCTGTTCGCCAGCGTCGAGACCTAACATGTCCTACCGCATCGAGTACCAATGGGCCAGTTGGAGGCTGACCGCTGGTCCAGACACAGGCGGCGTCGACCGCTTCGTCGTTGCGATCGAAGGGGGCGACAACAACCTCCGCGATGCCGTGACGGGCAAGCGCGCCAGGAGTTGGGAAGTCTGCATGCTCGGCAGCGCGGAGCAGGTGCTCAAGCAGGCCGTCTACTACGCCGGCGCCTGCGAGGGTGGCTCCCTGAAGCCGGGCTCGCGGGACTGCTCGCCGGAGGCGTACATCCGGCGCATTCGGCGCCTCATCGAAGACTACGCGCCGCCGGCCCGCGGCTGCTGGTATCCGTTCGTCCGCGTTGCTGAGGCGCACCCGCTCGCGATCCTCGCGACGCGGTTGGATCTCATGATCGAGCGCGAGCAGCGGCATGGCGAGTGGTTCGCGCGAGTGGCGCTCTCCAACGAGCGGCGCAACCTGATCTTCGACTTCGCCGACAGGTTCCCCGACCTGCGCGGCTGGCAACTGGCAGCCGTCAGCGGTCTGCCGGCGAGCTGAGTCCGATTCTCTATCCCCTGAGCGACAGTTCAGGCGCTTTCCTTGAGCCCCGTGTCCACGGAGGCTCAAGGGAGGCTGTTGTTTGGGCCTACAGCCACCTCTGGAACCAAGTCGCTATGCGCGCCTGGCGTGAACGCAGGTGCCTTGCGCTCGGACGGCTACGGCCCATCAAGATGCTTGGTCCGTCGTCATGAAGCTCGACGCCACCGCCACCGCCGCCGCCACACGCAGCCCGCGGCTCGCGGCCCGAGATGGGGCCGCCCGAGTCAGGCCGCACCCGTCGAAGCCATGTTGCACCTTCAAAATCAAAGACTTAGCGACGTCTAAGACAGGTGTCTTGCTGGACGTGCCGGTGAAGCGCGTGTAAACCCGGAACGATTTCACGCCACGGGTGTCAACTACCCTGTAAACTAATTTCCACGTGCTTCGAAGAGAGCACTACAGGCAACTGCAACGCACCGAAGGAGAGCCCGCATGCCCACCACCACGCTCGGTACGTGGCGTAAGCCCCCGCTCGTCTATGTGGTCGCAGAGCTGATCATTTCGCCGTACTACTCGATGGCGACGAAGGTGCCTGGTCTGCAAGACCGACTACGTTCCACCTTCCCGAAGACCATCGAAGGGCAGGAACTTGTCGTCGACGCGGCCAAGCCTTCCGCCCAGCCGATCTGGCAGCTGATCTCAGCCGACCAGAAGCACGGCGTCCAGCTCAGTACCAGGTCGATCTCACTGCACGCAACGAGCTACGTCAACTCCGCGGACCTGATGACCCGATGGGCCGACGTCCTCGACGCCATCCACGAGGCAGGTCTCGGTGCGTTCGTGGAACGCGCTGGGTTGCGCTACGTCGACCTCATCCTCCCGAGCGGCGATCGCTCGCCGGCGGAATACCTGGCCCAGCAGCTGCAGGGCATCGCTCCAGACGGCGCGAAGCCGACCGGGTCGCTGTGGGCGGCCGCATTTCTGTTCGACGGCGCCACCGTCAACCTCCGAGCGGGCGCGCCGGCGCCGGCTGGGATGCTGTTGCCTCCGAACTTCAACGCGATGCCGCTGCACAAGCCGCAGGTGATGGTTGACTGCGAGAAGAGGGTCAGGGACGAGAAGGCGATTGGCTTCATCGACACGGACTGCCTGCGCGACATCAACCAAGTCTTCGACGCCGCCCAATTGGTCGGCATCTACACTGATATGCAGAAGCTGACTTCGCGGACCTTCAAGGCTGCGCTGTCTGCCACGGCAAACAAGGAGTGGATGTGAGCGACACGATCGAGGCACGGTTCTACAACGCTCAGCGTGCGACGCTGCTTCAGCGTCGTCCGAGCACAATCATCGATGCCGCCGAGTCGTCTCATCCAGCTGTGCCGATGCAGTTCTATGGAGGCGGTGAGACGCACCTCATTGGGTCCTATCGCATGGGGACCAAGTTGACCGGCGCGCGGACTGTCCTGATCGTCGACACGGACGTGTTGCTCGCGACATCGGCGATTCCGACCGTCTCAGTTGAAGACTTCGACGCTGACTCGTGGTCGCGTTGGTCAAAGGCCTCGAAGGAGGCCTTTCAGAAGGCGACCGCTGCAGCCAAGGCAGCGCCAAGCGCAGCTGCTCGACTTCGCGTAGAACGGCTGGCCGCTCTTCAGGCCGCTCTGGGACTGTCGACGTCGAACCTGGCCCAGGCGCTTGGTCTGTCTCGGCCCGGCCTCTACAAGTGGCTCGATGCCTCCAGCGACGTGAAGCTGCAGGGCGCCAGTCGTGAGCGCCTGGCTGCGGTCGAGCGCATTGCGAAGCAGTGGCGCGAACGGACGACGGCTCCGCTGAGCTCCGTCTCCAATGAGCCTCTCGCGGACGGACGCACCGTCCTTTCGATGATGGTTGCCGACCAGTTCGACGAGGCCACCGTTGTTGGCGCGTTCGACGAGCTCTTGGCCAAGCTGGCCGGCAAGCCGAAGACTCGCAGCCAGAAGCTCGCCGAAGCCGGCTTCAAGCGCCGTCCATCCGCCAAGTCGCTGCCGTCCGACGAGTGAGGACGCCTTGCCGTTTGGAGACGAGGTTGCAGAGCAGGGCTGGTGCACCGGGGCCGTAGTGCCTCAGGGGATGCTGCCGGTCATCGCGCAGCACCTTACTCGGCCTGGCGCGGCCGCCGTCGAAGTGGCAGCGGATCACTGGCTGGTCGTCGTCTCGCAGACCTGCGACGTAGTGGCTCGCACTCTCGAGGCTGAGCCGTTCGTTGAGATCTTGCATTGCAAGCCGATCAAGAAGCCGCGGGCGCAATACCGCGACTTCCGGTCGACACGCATCCTTGACTTCCGGCCGAACCGCGAAACTCACGAGGCCGTTGCGCTCTCGGCTCACGCGGTTGCCGACAGATACCTTGTTCCTCGTGAACTTTTTAGGGACCAGCCACCGGACCCCGATCGCCATTTGAGCGGCGAGGCAGCGCAACGCATCATGGCGTGGTACGCGCTGCGCGCGGGTCGCCCCAGTTGGCCGGACGCCTTCGTGAAGCGGATCGACAAGGACACCGAGGACGCGCTCGAGGCCGCGATCGAGCCGCTCAAGGAAGACATTGCCGAGGTCCGACTTGGCATTGTTGAGAAGGACGATGAACTGGGAGACGATCAGTCGTACCACGTGGCCGTGTATTTCGTCGTTGACGCGGAGATCTGGGAGGGCGACGTTGAGGGCAGAGCGGCGATCAATGCGGCCTTCGCAACGTTCGTCAGCAAGCTCAACGAATGCGACGGGATCGAGGTGGATCAGAATCTCAGTGAGGTCGTGTCGGGCGATGAATTCACCTGGCAGGAGACGAGGGCTACCGATGAGTGGAACTTCGCAAACCTGAGCCATCGCGAGTGAGTGATCCGCAGTTGGTTTTGCCTGACTCTCTCGCGGTATCGCTACGCAGCCGGCATCCTCTTGCATACGACACCGATAGCTCGCCGGTAACCTGTCAGGCGTGAACGGCGCCTGCTGGCCGTCCAGCGCCGACCGACCGATGCGACCGAACAGAAGGCAGCGTTGCTGCGACTACGCGACGTTCACTGGCACGCGTCGCCGCTCGGTGGTCCAAGGGGTACGACGGGGCGGCCCTTGGATTGCCTTCAGTCATGCGACCACCTGCGCACCCTGCGCAGAATAGCTTTCCAGGTCGATGATGCGATCGGCCATCGCGGTGAGCTCGGGGGTCTGGCTCACGAAGAACTCGCACGCGTACCCACCAAGGCGCAGCACCTCGCGTTTCATGGCCATGAACATGCGCTTGTGCTCCGGGTCCAGCGGCCCGTCTGCCTCGTCGCTGAACAGCGTGCCGATCCTGCGCCCGGTGTTGCCAGACAAGTAGAGCGCGATCGCTCGGGTCAGGCACTCGTTGATCCATACCCGCTCGCCACCGCTGACCAGCTTCAAGCTCTTCGATTCGTCCCGAGACCCATCGTGCACGACGATGTCGAAGTCCTCGCGAAGCTCGCCCTTCCCGTTGGTGGACTGAGTGATCACCTGCAGCGTGAATCGCGGCCCGTAGCAGGCCAGCAGCAGCGCGTTCGCCAACGCGGAGAACGTCGGACCCGCGTCGTCGATGTCCAGCGCGATCACGCCGTCGTTGCTGAGGCACTTGGCAAGCAGGGACCAGGTGGCCAGTTCGTCCTCGACACGCTTGGCGGCGCGGATCGCCGCCCCTTCCTTGGCCGCGATCTCAGCCAATTGTTCGCCAAGCGCCTTCGCGCGCTCGTCGCGCTGCCGGGCGCAAGACTCGGCGGCCTCAGCTGCTGCTGCGGCCCGCGTCGCCGCCTCGACCTCTTGCCTCGCTGTGTTCAGCCCTGCCGCATCCAGCGGCGGGGGAAGCAGGGCGGCCTGTTCGGTGGTGCGGGTTAACGCTTCGTCGCGCACCACGGCAATGCGGCTGAGCTCGTCCTGGACTCGCGTCCGAGCTGCAGCGATGTCGGCACCTTCGGCACGCTCGTCTTCCGTCTCCGGCGCGGCCTGCTCAGGCAGCGTGGCCAGCTCCGCAGTGTGTCCATCGATCGTCTGTGCCGCACGGGTCACTTCGTCCTGGCGCGCGCACAGCAGCTCGAGGTCGCGCAGGCGCTGTTCGGCGGTCTCGAGCATCTGCTCGGCCTGGTTGCGCAGCTGCGCCTCAGCGGGCAGTGTGCGCACTGCCGTCTCGGTGTCGGCGATCTCCTGCAGGGCAACCCGCTTCCTCTCGACCAGACCGGTGAGTGCCGCGTTCGCCGATGGCAACAGCGCCTTCGCCTCGCGCGCGTCACCGAGCAGCTGGCACTGCCCCTGGATGTCCATGCCGGCACACGGCACATGAGAGGTCAAGCCGAAGCGCCGCTGCAGGTCCGCTTGCCGCAACGCGATCTGCCCGGCCTCGCGGTCGATCGACTCGACCTCGCGTCGCCGCGCCACAAGAGTCGCCTTGGCCTGCTCCAGCACGTCGACCCGTGCCTGCCGCCGACCCACGATGGCCTGGCACCGGGCCACGACACGCCGCGCAAAGTCCCGGCGCGCCGGAGCGCGCTCGACGCTCTCGCGCAGTCGGGCCACCGCAGTCATCGCTGCGATGTCTTTCACCAATTGCGCCCGCCGCCGACCGTGCGCCTGGCATCGCTCGGCGATCCGCTGCTGGCGGCTCGCTTCGCGCTGCTGCAAGCGCGGCAACTCCTGGGACAGCCGCTGGGCCGCCGCATCGTGCTCCTCCTTCGCCCGCCTGGCTTCGTCGGCGAGCGCCCGACGGCGAGCCTCGGTCTCGGCGGCGCCAGTGTGCTCGGCGGTGATCGTGGCCAGCCTCTGGCGCGCAGCGTCCAACCTCGCGGCTGTCGAAGTTCGTTGGGCCGTTGCCGCAAACAAGGCCTGTGACGCACCGTCGAGCTCTGCGAGGCTGCGCCGCGTGCCCGCCGCGTCGTCCTGCGCTCGCGCCAGACCCTGTCGGACCACAGCCAGGCCAGCCTTGAGCTGCTTGACGACGTCTGCCGCGAGCGCCCCTTGCTGTCGTACCTGCTCCAGCCCCAGCAAATCGGCCAGCAGCGTCTTGATTTCTGCGTTCTTGAACGCCGACAGCGGCCGCTTCCCTTGGGCAGAGAAGACCGACGTGAAGAAGGTGTCGGCCGGGCACAGGATCTCTGCGACGGCCTCCTCGTACGTCTCGACCTTGCCGTCCGACACGGTGCCGTCACGGAGCACCACCGGCGCCCAGCCTGGCCCGCCGTGCTCGAACAGGAAGGCCTCGGTCTTCTTCTTGCCGTTGACCCGCAGCACCAGCTGGCTCTTGTAGCGCTTGCCGCCGTGCCGCCAGACCAGTTCCTTGGTGCTCTCGGGCAGGAAGACATGGTCGTAGTAGGAGAACGCGCCCAGGCCATCTGCACCGGCCCGCGATGGCATCACGAGGTAGGGGTGCAGGTTGTCCATGACCGTGGTCT